>Ga0208456_1000199_pt1 | contig 51398 bp, 53 predicted proteins | sample June2015DPH_4_10_2_FD_184691 | JGI IMG/M metagenome (GOLD analysis project Ga0208456, IMG submission 184691) | Peatland microbial communities from SPRUCE experiment site at the Marcell Experimental Forest, Minnesota, USA - June2015DPH_4_100... | ecosystem: Environmental > Terrestrial > Soil >... | reverse complement strand
AATCGACGTTAAGCTCATCGGAGCTCCCAACCACACGATCGAGGAGCTTAACTTCCATCGTAAACGATTTCCAAACAGGGGGCAAAGTTCCAGGCGTTCCGGCAATCTGGCCGACTAGAGAATCACTCTTTACCAAAGCAGGGTCCAATTTTGTCCCGACACCGAGGAGGCCTCCCGGCGTCGCGACTTTCAGTCTCTCTTTTTCGGACACAATGCTCGACACTGAGGTCGTGATGGGCACCCACTCGTTCTTACCACCAACTTCGACGCTCCGTCCGGGTCGTATTTCGATTTCGTCTTTGAGCTTGAGTTCTCCTTGGTTCAGCGTCCCACCGATGACACCGCCGAGCAGCTTCGCTATGTCCGTTCCAGGCTTATTAACGTCGAAAGAGCGTGCGATGAACATTTGCGCAGGTTTGGTCGCGTCGTGAGCGCTGCACGGGATCTCCTTCTCGATAAGGTCAATTAGTAGGTCGATGTTGACCGCTTGCTGGGCCGATATAGGAACAATCGGGGCGTGCTCTGCAACAGTCCCTTTCACAAATTCCTTGATCTGTTCGTAGTTCACGAGCAAATCGTCGTGCGATACTAGATCAATCTTATTTTGGACAATGATTACCTTCTTAATCCCAATTATGTCGAGCGCCATAAGGTGCTCTTTTGTCTGTGGCTGAGGGCAGGGTTCATTTGCTGCAATAACAAGTATCGCGCCGTCCATTATTGCCGCTCCCGATAGCATCGTAGCCATAAGTGTCTCGTGTCCCGGCGCGTCTACAAATGAAACAGTGCGCAGCGGTTCTGCTGTAGCGCCGCATGTGCCGCACACTTCTGAGACTGTATATGCCTCGGGCTCTGGACACTGCGGGCATCTCCTAAAAGTGACGTTCGCATAGCCGAGTCTGATTGAAATACCACGCTTGACTTCTTCACTGTGCTGATCTGTCCATATGCCTGAAAGAGCGGACACTAAGGTTGTTTTGCCGTGGTCGACGTGTCCTACCATTCCTATGTTTACGCAAGCTTCCAAGTTTGTTACCTCCGCGCGACAAGCGGCCGGACTCTTATTTATGTTCCATATCTACACATTCTCCGCGTGCTCGTCACGAAGCTGCTTAGTTAGATATTCTCATATTCGCTCGTCTTGAGCTCAAATCGTTTGCTGAAGCTGCTGACGGCCTCTTCAAGGTCATGTTGCGATAGATCCGTTCGTTCTTCAAACAACGCCTGTAGCACTGCTTCTCTCAATATCAGCCTCAGATCTGAGCCAGTACATTGATCGGTCATATCGGCGAGTTTCTGAGTGTCAAACGTACCCGTAATACGGGCCAAGATCTTTTCAAATATCTCTTTTCTCATGGCGACGTCGGGAAGCGGAAAATTCACGATCTTGTCAAATCGCCTCCATGCAGCTGAATCAAGAAGCTTTGGATGATTCGTTGCTCCGATCAGAAGCACTCCGTCATCGACGAGGCTGATGTCGTCGATACTCTTGAGCAGCATGTTTACGGCTCTTTTTATCGCGCCGTGCTCGTCAGCGAGACGAGTTTTTGCAACGTAATCAAACTCATCGATAAACAGGATGCAGGGGTTCAATCGTTTCGCGAGAGCGAACACTTTGCCGATGTTCTTGGTTGTCTCTCCAAGATACTGCGAGGTAATCATGGAGAGCCGGACCTCCAAGAACGGGAGCCCCAACTCTTTTGAAAGGGCCCGAGCAACAGAGGTCTTCCCCGTACCGGGGGGCCCTACAAACAACAGCTTTCCGATCTCGAAGAGTTCTATCTTCTTCAGATACTCTCTATACTGTATTGCCTTGACTATCTTTTCGACTTCATCTATTTGTTCCTGAGTGAGGACAAGTTTATTGAGACTTTCGCGAACATCCTCGGGCGCAGAGATTGTAACCAGCTTGAGCATATCCTCCGCTTCTTCGCCTTCACCTGCGATCTCATCTGTCAGCGAGTGTATCCATTCCCTGTCCATTTCCTTGGGCCAGTTGACTTGACGCGCTCTTTCATAGTCGACATCGATTGAGTCGTGTCGGGAGTAATAGAAAGCCAAGGCAGGATTTCGCTTGATACGAGAAAGAGAGTCTTGATTGGCAAACCATTTAGCAGCCAAGTCGAGCACGGTGAGGTTGATCCGAGCGCCAAACTCATCAAACGAGACAAATGGCAGCGTTTTTATCAAATTCCATCCGTGTGGAATCCCAAAGACTCTGTCAACGGCTTTTTCTGAAACGATGATGGGTCTATCTACCTTTCGCTCTTTCGAATTCCAATAGTTTTTTCTGATTGGTGGGGGCAGGTCGTCTTCATCAAGTTGATCGTTGCCATTGTAGATGTGCGCAGTGAGCAACAGCTCAACGATATCAAGGACCTGACTTTCTGAATCTTCCATCAAACACCGTTCCTATATAAACGATGTTTATTGCGTGAAAAGCATATAAAGATTAGGTTGAAGGCAGATGGCCGAAAAAACGCCCGAAAGCCGTATCAGATTCTAGTTATGACTTCACTTCCATCGGTCGTCACAATAAGAGTATCCTCAGCTTGCGAAACGAGTCCTCTATCTTTTAACACGGGATACGCGCGAATTATGCCTGCCGTTTCCAATTGCTTCAAGCCTAGATCGACACGACCTTTAAGCCACCTTCTCGCGAAGGGTAGTGACTTATAGGTCTCAATTTCTTTCAAAATGGCTCTGGCCTCAGGCGATCGCACAGGCTTTTCCTTCACGAGGCTGAAGATTTCCGCTTTTCCTGTCTCATACACCCGACCATTACCGTTAGAGGAAAAAGGTTCAATAGCTATGACCTGTCCTTCTTTGAGCTTCGTTCCGCTTTGAGTTCGTCGGTTGTGTATCGCAGGTGGAGCGTGTTGTGTATAGCGCTCCAGGCCGTGTCCAGTAAGATTGACGACAGGATGGAAGCCATAATCTGTGATGGTCTGTTCGATAACCGCGCTGATCGCTGCCGTGTCAACATCTGCACGCACAACGTCAATTGCCCGCTCGAGCGCGCTGTTCGAGGCTTCTACTAGTTTCTTGTTGCTTCCAAGGTCAATGGTGACCGCCGTGTCTGCGATATAGCCATCGATATGGACGCCGATATCAAACTTGACGAGATCGCGGCCAAAAATCGACGCGTCAGATTCAGAAGGAGTAGCATGCGCTGCTTCTTCGTTCAAGGAAATGTTCGTCGGAAAGGCGACTGCACCGCCTTTTTGCTGAATTGAGCGTTCTACGCTTTCAGCTACATCAAGTAGTTTTACACCGACTTTTACCTTTTTGATGGCTTCTCCACGAACTTCTGCTAGTATGCGGCCAGCTTCGCGGTACTTATCCAACACCTCGGGTTCTTGCACTTATACCACAAACTCCTTTGGAAACTGAGTGATGGTTCTATGCCCGTTATGGGTAATAACAGCTACGTCTTCGAGTCTTACCCCACCGATGCCGGGGTAATATAAGCCCGGTTCAACTGTGACCACGTTGCCTTTTTCCAGGAGCTCCCCCCTTTTGCTGAGGAACGGGAGTTCGTGAACCTCTAATCCCAGTCCGTGACCTGTAGAGTGAATGAACCCTTGCCCGTTGTCGAGGTCCGTCTGGAAGCCGCTCTGTTCGAAGTGATCAGCCACGGCTAGGTGGACCTCTGCTCCGCTAATCCCCGGCCTTAGCATTTCAACGGCAAGGTTTTGTGCCTCGTGTACTGCCGTATACATATCGGAGAGTTCAGAAGGGGCATCTCCACGTAGCACCGTGCGCGACATGTCTGCGTGGTATCGCGATGCTATCGATTGTGGAAAAACATCAAAAACGATCGCAGAATTCGCTTTGACCGGCCCTGACCCCGTCAGATGGGGTAGCGCGGAGTCATCGCCACTCGACGCGATGACGTCTTCTGATGTGCAAGCGTCGTTTATGAGCGAGCAGCCGATTGCGCTCTTTAATCGCTCCGACGTAAGCACCTGCCCATCGTACCGCAACGTATCACCACTGATTTTGCTACGAGCTAAGATGGTGAGTGCGGATGCGAGCGCTTTTTCGCTAGCACGCTGCACTTGCGCCATAAGTTTCAGTTCACGGGCCGTTTTGATGGAACGTAAGCTTTCGATTGGACCAGATATAGGCTTTAGCTCGTAACCGGCACGCCGCAGTTCGTCAGCCAAACCTATCGGAAAATCAGCATTAACTCCCAAGCGCTTGATCTTACACTCTTTAAGAACTGAGGCAATCACGTTGGGTGTGGCCCGATCGCCTTCCGTTTCGCGCGAATCTCTTTGAAAATCCTCTCTCGCTTGCACGCGATCAGCAATTGAAGATCTAACGGCCCTCGCTTTCTCCATGCTTGAGATTACTAGGAGTGATTGTCCGCCTGAGCGCAAAAACAGGAATGGATCCTCTGCTAAAAAATTTGTCAAGTAGTAGAGATTTGCGTCCTGCGAAGACGCGGCGTACTGCGCATAACCGTCGAGTTGAAGCTCGGCGATTTTTCGATCGAGGGTGACAGCTTGCATCGAATTCAAGTCTCTCTCAACTCAGAAAGGTCTTTGGAGAGCTCTAGCTTAGCTTTACGTCGCTGAACGCGATCGGATGCTCGAAATGTGGTCGCTCGCATCTCAAATAGCTGAAAGATGCGCGGGCGAGCCATTCAATTGCTCCTGATACTTGCATCAGTACGGCCGAGCTAGAAGCGCCCGGATGGTTGTCGGTGCGTCGCATATGGGGCAAAGGCCTTCCAGAGGCTCTGTCTCTCCTAATACGTCAGCGTCACTTAATTCTTGAAGCTTACGGCCGCAGGACTCGGATCCGCACCACGAGATCTGAAATATCCCTTTCTTGCCTTTTGCTTGTTCGGGTATTTCTATGGCGACTGTGTGCGAAACGAGAAACGCTCGCGCTTTTTTAGTGATGTTTTCCAAGGCATCAGCCATCGCTTGAGCGAGTCGAAACTGCAGTTCAGAGCGTTTGACGCTCTCTTTTTTTCCTGTATCCCTGCGTACAAGGGTAACAGAGCTTTTCGAAAGATCTCTTGGGCCGATCTCTAATCGTATAGGGACCCCTTGTTTTTCCCACTTGTAAAATTTAGCGCCTGGCCGGACGTCGTCTGTGTCGAGAACAACCCGATAGCGCGAAAGTTCGTCTCTAAGTTCGTTGCAGGCTTTTAAGATGGCCTCGCCGTCAGCCTGTTTGCTATAGATCGGGATAATAACAACCTGAACGGGGGCTATCTCGGGGGGAAGTACTAAGCCCTTGTCGTCGCCGTGGACTGAAATGACGGCTGCGATGCAGCGTTCCGAAATGCCGTAGCACGTCTGATTGACGAACTGCTGGTTGCCGTCACGATCTTCGTACGTGATATCAAATGTCTTTGCAAAGTTCGTGCCGAGATGATGAATCGTACCGACCTGAAGGCTTTTTCCATCAGGCATGAGCGTGTCAAAAGCGAGTGTGTAGTCGGCTCCCGGGAACCTGTCCCACTGCGGCCGACGCGAAACGATGTATGGAATGCCGAGCCGGTCGTAGAACTCCTTATATAAAGCCACAGCGGCGTCGGTCTGCAGTTTGGCATCCTCCCAAGAGGCATGTGCGGTATGGGCCTCCTTGAAGCTCGTTATCTCTCGCAGGCGAATCAGCGGTCGCGTGTGTTTTGTTTCATATCGAAACGTGTTCACGAGCTGATAGATCTTCAGAGGCAGATCTGCGTGTGAGCGAATCCAAATGCTAAACATAGGATATATTGCGGTTTCCGAAGTCGGCCGCAACGCGAGCGGGACTTCTAATTCCGCAAAACCACCCCGGGTTACCCAGAACACTTCTTCTTCAAATCCTTTGATGTGCTCCGATTCTTTGAGCAGCTCATTTTCAGGTATAAGCAGGGGGAAGTATGCTTCCTCGTGATCTCTATCAAGGAGTGATCGGAGCACGTCGTAGGTTAGTTTCCGCAATTTGAAGCCGAACGGAAACCACACATAAAGTCCTTTGATCGGGTATCGCACGTCCATAATTTGCGCGTCAATTAGTAGGTCGTTGTACCATTCGCTGAAATTAGTCTTCTTCACCCTACTACTCCTGAACTGTCGGGCGCGCACGTGGAAGGCGTTTCCGCCACAAACGTGTTATATACCTAAGGTCATCCGTAATGTGTCCCTTATGGCTGGGGCGAGGCCCACCGTGAGAATAGCAAGCTTTACGAGCCCGACAAGATTCTTTGACTCGGTCTTTAAATACTGATCTATTATGAACAACACGGGAATGGTCACCACGAGCTTGAGCGGATACATTACAAAGGCTGTGCCCGTGGCTTCGATGAGAAAGTTCGGAAGCACGTGCTTCTCTGCATAGGGCAGGAACGTGAGGCCAAACGACGTAGCTGTCGCATCGAGCAGTTGTCCGTCGAGCACGAAGGCGTTTACGCGATCTTTTAGAAGCGCGAAATTTAACAAGCGCGCGATGGCGTAGACGGCAAAGCTAAGTGCGGCGCCGACCGACAATATGAGTGCTAAGATCCCTGCGTTAAACGCTGGTGCTGTTTGGTAGAGGAGCCAGACGTTCAGGGCACTCCACGCTACGCCGCCCATCGCGAAGGGCCAATAGTAGTTGATGTGGATTGCGCGCTGTAACCCAACCGATAACATAAGCACCGCGACGCACACAAAGAATATGAAGAAATAGATCAGCGGCGTTATTAGGAGATACTTGAACGGCGCGGCAACGATGCCGGCGTCTTCCACGACTCGCAACGAACCTCCCACAAAGATATAAGGAGATACGGCGAATATGAACACCTCATCAACCGTGACGTCAAGCTTGTCGAGAAGTTTAACGACCCCAAATAGGCTAAGGCCGAGAATAATGGCCCAGGTTATCGTGTTGACTGGGTTATATCCGGTGTCGTGTATAATGGGGTATATATAGTACTCGTTTATAAAGTTCCCTAAATCGACCGCCAAATGATCACCGATGAAACAATGGATGTCGCTCCCTAGAATAGTCGTGATGGAACAAGACGCTATACGCGATACTGCTAACGTTCTTAGGGAACTTAAACTTGGTGGGGACGGGTTAATAGTTTGCGGAAAGCACACGTGTGCATTCGGGCGACAGATTGAGGGCATCCTCGGGAACGAATATCCGGCTGAGGTGCTTGTCGTTGGTTCGGCTACCATGGAAGAAGTCGAGCGAGTCGCAAGTCACGCTGTGGATAAGGGTTTCATCGTTGCTGTTGGCGGCGGCAAGACTATTGACATCGCTAAGATTGCTTCTGTCACGGCGAAATTGCCTTTCATAAGTGTGCCTACCGCAGCAAGTCACGACGGAATCGCCTCGATGCGCGCTTCCATACGTTTTAGTGAGGGAACGCAGTCTATAGAAGCTCAAACCCCGCTGGCAATTATTGCAGACACTCGAATCATAGCTCAGGCACCGCATCGGCTACTTGCTGCAGGTTGCGGCGATATCATATCCAACTACACTGCAGTGAAAGACTGGGAACTCGCCAGGAAGCTGCGAGGTGAAGAGTTTAGCGAATATGCCGCCGCGCTCTCCCTCATGACCACTGAGATAATTATCAACTCGGCTAGCCAAATCAAGCCTAATTTGGAGGACTCTGTTAGGCTCGTGGTAAAAGCCTTAGTTTCGAGCAGCGTTGCTATGAGCATTGCTGGATCCTCTCGTCCGGCCTCAGGCAGTGAGCATAAGTTTAGTCATGCGCTTGACGTCATAGCTCCAAAACCGGCTTTGCACGGCGAGCAATGCGGCGTTGGAACGATTATGATGGCGTATCTGCATGGTGGTGACTGGCAACGAATTCGGCAAGCGCTGCAGAGCATTGGCGCACCAGTCAACGCTCGAGATTTGGGGGTAGAGAGCCAGTACATCGTTCAAGCGCTGCTGCACGCAAAGGACGTCCGACCAGAGCGTTACACGATCCTTGGCGAAGGATTGACGAGAAAAGCTGCGGAAGAGTTAGCGAAGGTCACATTGGTGATTGAGTAGCTGCATTGATATCTTTATAATGCAACAGAGCAACCTACTTTCGTCAGGCCGCAGCGCGCTTACGTTGTACTCACAGGATTGATAACATGCCAAAAGGAAACGCCAGCATCACTCTGATCGGTGTAGATTTGGCCAGGAGCGGCACAGAGTTTGTATTCAATGGACCTGCAAACGAATGCGAGATGTGCAAGCTTAAAAACACCTGCCTAAATTTGGACGTTGGACGTCGCTACAGGATAGTGACGGTGCGCGGGAATATGAGGCACGATTGCGCCTTGCATGATATTGGAGTAAAAGCTGTAGAAGTCGTCGAAAGCCCAAGCGTCGTCGCAATCGACTCTAAAAATGCATTTGTCGGCTCGAGAATCTTATATAAGCAGAATGAGTGTGAAGTATCTAACTGCAAGATCTATGAATTGTGCCATCCGAACGGGCTTGTACGAGAGGAGAAATACACGATTTCTGAGGTTCTCGGTGATACACCGGATACCTGCCCTGAGGGTAAGTCGTTGAAACTGGTTGAGCTAAAGAGATAACGGCTCATCACTTGAGTGGCGTGCTCGGCCCTCGAGGCTCTTTAAACAATTGCAGGTCGATGGTTGGAAAGGAGCAAAAAAACGTCTCTCTACGGGCTTTCGAGGCGCGCAATAGGGGACTTCTGTCATTCTTTTATAGAACGCCAAAGGCCCGTTTATGCGTGTTCGTCAGGAGCCTGCGCTTCCTCCGTTCCGCGCGCTTCCGGTTGTTGATCCGCGGTTTCCTGTGCAGCTTCTTCGCTGACGGGTTCGGATCGTTTATGCACTTCGACGTAGTCGACTTCGTCTATGCTAGCAAAAAGCATTATTTTTTCAGCAAGGAGCTTCTTGTAGTACTGCACCTGCTGGTTAAACCCTAATTCATAGGGCACGTCGACTCTCACTCTTTTCTTGACGATCGAAACATCGAAGTCCTTATTCAAGTAATACTTGAGCAAACCTTTGACTTTTTGTACGGTTCTGGCAACCTTCTCTTCAATCTTGTACTGGTAGCTGACTGTCTTGCCCGCGTACGGCGAATTAAAATCTATCCTTACACGTCCCCCAATTACGCTCTCAACCGTCCCGGTCCTGTTATCGAGCGAAACTCGCATCCCAGGTGCTGGTTTCTTTTCGAATCTGCGTGTCGGGACGACCTCAACCAATTCAGGCTTTCGTTCGCCAAACGCATCTTTTGGCGGAATCTTAACTTCTCCTTCGTAGCCAGCTGCTTTTCCGATTAAATCTTCGTCAAGCCCCTTGACTACCATATTCTCTCCTACGATGATCGTTATTGGCGCATAGCTTACGCCCTCAGCGAATAGCTCATTATCCTTGGCAATATCTTCGTTCGTGGTGTCAAAAACATCGCCGTTGTCTAATCGGCCGGTGTAAGACAATCTGATGAAATCGCCCCTTTCAACGTTCATGGTGGATACTTGCGGTTAATACTTAAAAACCCTTATGTTGGAGTATTAGGCTCAAAGTTGAGGCCGCACTCTCCGATGGGGCCTTCAGGGGCTTAGTCAAATTTGATTTGTCAACCTCAACGCCTAATGGCGAGTTGCCTAACGTCAAGCTTCAGCCGTGCTGCCGCCCATAAATCAAGCTAAGTGATTCGTCGCAGGCGGGCATTGGCGTAACGGCGGAAACGGGGGCGATATACGTCTCTTCGCGCTTTAGAGATACGTCTAGCCACATTGTTTAAGCTCTGGGTTTTCCGAAGGTTGCGAGACTGCAAAGACGGAATTCTTTTCGTTGCACAAAACTAGCGTTGCGCGCGGGCAATCGCGAATCGTGCTTGAGGCTGCGCAACAAAATAACCGCGCGACGTTGATTGTCGCGTCGACTCAACCTTGAATCAGCGAGACGTTTGCCTTCTCTTCGGGGAGAATTTTGACGACCGCGCCAAAGCCGCGGGCGGCCATCCCAGGATTCACGATCGTGGTTTTGCCAGCAATAAGCGTGCCGCGCTGCTCGTGTATGTGCCCGCACGCGAGCGCGTCGACAATGCCAACTGCGCGAAGAATTGCCTCACTTCCGACGTGCGTCGAGTCAACTGCATCTAAGAATCCTTTCGGGGGGGTGTGTGACAGTAAAACAGTCGTCTCGCCGACATCGGTCAAGAGCGTGTCGACATAACTCTGTATTTCTGCCTCACTGAGTTCAAAAGGAGTGTTGAACGGCGTGGGGTTGGATCCGCCGATGCCTAGAAATTTAATGTCATCGTAGTCAAAACTCTTAAGATGCAAGTTGACTGCAGGAGACTCTTCTATCGTCTCAACAATAGTAGGAAGATCACAGTTTCCTGGAATCATGAGTGTAGGCACATCCTCCCCGAGCAGCGAAAGTAGTTCTTGAACTAGGCTGTTCGGTCCAAAATCAGTAATATCTCCAATTACACAAACGGCGTCGACATCTCCTGCCTTAAATAATAGCTGGGCGATATGAGAATAGACGCCGTGCGCATCCGAAAGGACTAGAAATTTCATAAGCATCTCAAGCTTGACAAGACGTATTGTAGCCTCTGTTTTAAATCGTTTATCTTTTTGTTTCGTGCACCAACTGGGGTTCCCAGCGTCCGGAAAGCTTTCCATCGCGTGCCAGTTTGCCCAGTCTTTTTCGTACCACGTTAAGCACCGGAGCGGGGCTCTCGTTTTCGTAGGGCGTTCCGGGCAAAGGAATAAAGTAGTGGGCACGTGCTCGTCCGCCTTTAGAGACGATTGAGTCAATAAGATCTAGGCTCTCGAGCTGATCAGCTGCAACTTCGGTTGGAAGCCCAAAGATGAAGTCCACTACTGGGCAGAAACCGTGACTGCGGCATATGTCGACCGCTACTTCAACGTTGTGACGCGAATGCCCTCGGTTAGTCTCCTCCAGCACGGCATCGCTTCCCGATTGTGCTCCGATATGAATTGAAGTGTTCGCGCAGCGTTCCTTGACGACCTCAAGAAGCTCATCTGTAACAAAGTCTGGGCGCACCTCGGACGGAAAGGTTCCGAAATAAACTCGACCGTGAAGCGACGCGAGGAGCTCGGCAACTCTTGTGAGTGCTATGTGATGCCCGTCAGATCCATAAGCGAATGCGTTAGGCGAGATAAATCTGACATCTGAAAGGTAATTACTATAGAATGCGATAGCTTCCACGCTGCGATGCCGCATTTTCGTGCCGAAGAGGCGCGATGTTTGACAGTACTTGCAGTTGTGCGGGCAACCGCGGCTGATTTCGATAGGGGCCCGCAGGTTCTGGTTGAAGGGTGGGTAGGCGTCAAGTGGTACGTGAGGTCTTGGGCGGGTTTTGTGGATCCTGCCTGACTTTCTGTATGCGATACCTCGCACCTTGTCAAGGTCGCTATCGTCCGTAAGCGTAAGGATTAGTTCAGGGAGTGTTTCCTCGCCCTCTCCGAGCACGACGACGTCGAATTGTTCCAATGCCTCGGCCGCTTTGGCTGAAGGATGAGGCCCGCCCGCTATGAATACAGATTGAGTTCGTGAGTTTGCTACCTCACGATAGACTTCACGTGCTTGCGGCGTGGCGAAGCTATAGATCATTATTCCATCGCGCGGTCGCGATGAAAAACCTATCTCGATCCCTCGTGAGGTGAGTATTGCTTGGATTGCTGCCAAGCTAAACGTGTTCCTCTTATCAAAGCGTATAGTCACGCCTGAAGTGGGATTGGGGTGAAACAAGCTACGCATAGGCCGAAAGCAATGATTCCTAACACGACGCGCTTAGTATCCAGCTTTTTCATGTCGTTGATCGGCTGCGGATGTCCTCCGGCCGCGAAAAACAAGGTGAAGAACCCCCAAAACAGAAGCATTTCTCCGTTTAAACCACTTAGCGAGTAGTAAACGCCGGTAGCCATCAGTACGAGCGGAACTGCTGCTGATATGTACGCCGTTTTCTCTCCAGAGAGGGCTCGGGCAACATGTCCTCCGTCGAGCTGTCCCACGGGCAGGAGGTTTAGGCTGGTTATGAGCATGCCTATCCAACCAGCGAACGCCACTGGGTGCGTGCCGATCGACGTGGTCGGAACAACTTTTTCGATCAAAGCAAAGAGAAGGGGCGTTCCAAAAGCTATGGTTTGCGCTTGAGAGGGGCCAGCGGCAATGGGGGGGAGCAGGAATCCGACTATTGTGACAGCAACAGCTGCCGCGAGGCCCACAAGCGGACCAGCAACTCCCACGTCAAAAAGTGATTTTCGGTCTGGAATGGCTCCTTTAAGCTTGATGAGTGCGCCGAGAGTTCCGATGGGGGATATCAAAGGCAGCGGTATAAAGAACGGTAAGCTAGCCCTCATTCCGCGACGCTTTGCGACTAAGTAGTGAGCTAACTCGTGAGAGCCAAGCACAAACATGACGGCTGCTGCAAATGGCAGCCCCTTGTAGATAAGGAAGGGCTCAGTGAACGGATTGACGTCGTAAAAAAGAACCGCACCGGTGAGCATGATGGCCAAAGCGGTAGCGATTGCAAGAATAACGTTGATATGCTTCTTGTCGTCAGCATCGCTAATAGGCGTCGCCAAGAGAACAAACTCACCGTGTTCGCGCTTTAGTTCCACATCGTAACCTCTCTCGGCAAACTCATTCCAGAGAGTCGCGAAAAGCGTCTTGCTGTCAACTTTAGGTTCGCCGTAATATTTGATAACGGGCCCAGCAGCTTGCATCTCATAAACGTGGAATACGATGTTGATTCGGTCCAAGTCGACTGGTTCGTTCACGTTTCTACCTCAATGAAACCTTCAACGCAATTTACGAAGACTCGTGATCCGGATTTGATGGCAGCGATCGGGTCGACCTCAAGTCTGTCGATGAGTGGTATGTTTGAGATTATCGCACCAACGGCAACAATAGTTTCGCTCGAAACGTTAATAATTGCGGCCGGGGCTTTCCCGTTTCTTTTGAGTTGATACATTACATACGATCCGACTGTGGATCCCTTGCCTTGCGGAAAAGTGAGAATAGTCCCCACAATTGACGTACCGTACAGCTCGTGCTTTGGATCCTTTATAACTCCCTGTGTGGGATCCACACCCCCCAAGAACGAGAGTGGTTGATGCGTAACTACGGCACTCCCTTCGCCAATCCCTTTCGATATTATTCGACCTTTAATCCGTTGGAGCATAGAAAACGCCATTATCGTGTCGAGGTCACTATGTGTTGCACGCGGTATTCACACAGCTCGAAGTCGTTCCGATGACGGTATGCGAATTACACAAGTTTGGTCCGTATTCAAGGGCTTTTCCGGAATTAACCATCATGCTTCGTTTTTCAAACGCTGGCGACACAATCATGCACGTGTCGCAGATTACGCGGGCGCCAGTCGCTTCAATACGAGAGATCAATGAGCTGCAACGATCGGCCACAAACCGTGACGTGCAGATCCAGAGAGGCCGCGTGACGGTGCGTCCTTCTAAAAGCCGTGCAATCTCCGTGAGTTCAGAACGTGAGCAGTGCGGACATCCTAGCACGACGACGTCAGGTTCGCTCGAAGAATATATGTCGACGTCTGAACGTTCGAGTTCGATGATTTCGCTGGACATCGCTCCTTGTTCTGGATAAAAAAGGGCCACAGAGCCTGTTGCGGCCATGCCGGCACCAAGCGCTTTCAGTTCATCATCGCTTGGTGGGGTAACAAAGGAAAATTGTGGCACCTGCGAGTTAATAATCTTGCCAACAACGTAACCAAGCGCGCCAAAATCAGCGCCAGCAAGGGGAAAATCTATTTTTATTGATATGTCTGGGACTCTATTCTCATCGAGGTGATACCCGTAGTCTGGCGTTTTTCCCACCAGTGCAGCAGCAAGTGCGCTGGGCCCTCCCTCTCGATTGGTCCGCGCGCCGAGAACGGAGTTCGCATAAGAGACCGCGGACGACTCGGACCAGCTCAGATGAGCCTCTTTGCGTGGAGCTTTCACATAGTAGGGCGTGCAGGTGCATTGGGCATCGATTCCGAGCGACTCATATCGTCTGATAATAGCTAGCTGCTTTTCAACGAAAGCTTCCTTGATTCCCATCTGTCGCCATTTGTATCTATCCATACCCATTGGATTGAGCATCGTTGGAACGGTAACGCTCCCAGTTAGGTCTGTCAGGTATTCTAGCCCAGCCTCGCCAATGGTTTTATATGAAACACCAGCGATCTGAGCGCTTTCGATTGGAATAAGTTTTTCCGCTCCGTAGATATCGCCAAGAGCGACTAGGATCTCCATCGCTTTTTGTTTGACAGGGCCTAATTCGCCAGCGAGGATATCTTCGTCGTTTCGATTCAGGTGCATCATACGTACTTTATAGTCACATTACTATAAAAACTAGCCCCGATCGACGGAACTGATTATGGCGCAAAAGCGACAAATCCGAGCAGCTGCGTGCCTCAATCCGAGGGGATAACACGCACACCTCACGCGCTAAGTCCCCATAGGTAGCATAGTATAAGTGCGCTTATGATCGTCTAAATAGAAAAGGTGGTCTGAATCTGCGGACGAAGACGGCGCCGGTTTTCCCGTAATAGCTATCTTGCAAAAACTCACATCTGATGACCAAGAATAAGGAATAATACTTGCCAGCAGCCCTAGAATTGAACACTCGCGCGAAGCTTTTGCCTGGCTGTGCTTCGCGACACCGCGACGTGCTCTAACATGGCGATACTTATTGACGATCCGAAGGCGCTTCCAAAGTGGCGGTTTGTATTCGTCTGCAAATCAGAGCGATGCTTGGACGAGCGGCTCACCGAGCTAAAAGAACTCGAAAACAAGTTTCCGCAATACTTATACAGCTACAAATGGGAACACATTGGCAAAAATTATGTGGTTCGTTTGATAAACGTGACTCTGCGATAATCTCTGTGAGGAATCAGCTACGGAGTTTGACGCACACGTGAGCGCAGGATGGACGCTTTTTGACGTCCTTAAAAGCGCATGGACCGGTCGCTAGAGCTTGCGAACGCTATCAAAACTTTATCTCGTCTACGCAAAACGAAGTCGCGGTGCCGAGCACGTTGTTCGCAACATAGTGCCCTTTCGCGTTACCAATACACACGTTTTCGACTAAACCATCAAAAGGTAAGCGCGACCCGTCCAGCGCGTGCGGCCGTGTCGGAACTGTAGATTTTCAATAGTGTTCCTCTGTGCACGCGTGCTATTGATTACTGTCACCCTAGCTCATATGTTTGGGCCCCCACGAGACCACTCTCAGCTGCGCGGCCCGGCTATAGCTTCGTTGATGCCAACTGGTAACGTTTATGTCTTCGTGAGATCTGAGTTCCTGTCCCCTCTAGAAACTTCCTTTAGTCTGTTAACGCCGTCGATTTGATCTATGACCTCAGCTACAGCTTGTGGTACAAGTTGCTTCCACGGTTCGTCACAAAGCATCCTTCTTCGAATCTCTGAGCCTGAAAAGGCTTCTCGTTGGTAGAGCGGGGAAGACTTGACGCTAAATCCTACCTCATTGAACAGTCGGATTACGTACGGATTGTTCGTGTAAACGACATCGAAAGGAGGGGTCATTGTCATTACGTGCGAAACCCATACCGCGTTTCTGCGGATGTCTTCAATCGGTATGACGTACAACAAGACATTAATATTGGCTAACGAGCGCGTAATCATTAATATTCGTTCACCAGCTGTAAACGGATCTGAAAACGTGTGACTGAGCTGAGCACTACCGACGCCGACAATAATCTCCTCGCATTCGCGAGCTATTGTTTCTAGGACTTCCTGATGTCCTAAGTGATATGGCTGAAAGCGGCCGATGTAAAACGCGCGCATGACGTTGGGCTCTCTTTTGGGAATGCTCTTGTAGCTTTATAACGCTTTTGTTCACTCTTATTCGATTTCCGAGCGTGCAAGACTAATCCAAAAGTGTTTAAGCGCAGTTTTGCAGTTTTTGAGAGGATCGATTTGAACGGGTCAAACGCGAAATTAGTAACTCAGTGGGCAACCGATTGAAATATGTTTAGTAAAGGTAACACAATGCTATCATAATGACAGACGATCGCAGGGGGACAGAGCCGCTGAGGGATACAGTTGCCGGCACAGGGACCGCTAGTGTGAGACGTTTGCTGCACCAGAGTAACGAACTCATTGATAATATTGCCGCACTAACCGACAAGCGTGCTGCGCTGAATCCGCTTCCAGGCTCACTGCGAAAACGGCACCTACGATGCGGCAAGCGGAGCTGTCGCTGTAGGGCTGGCGCGTTGCACGGCCCGTACTACTATTTTGAGCCCTCACGGCAGCACGGGAAGTGGCGTTACGTACCCAAGGAACGGCTCAGCGAAGTGCGGCAGGGCATCGCAGATTGGAAAAAGCAACGGGAAATCGATGAGATGCTCGGAGCGTGTGCAGCGCAGCTTTATGCTTCTCTCAAAGTGCTACGGCAGGAAGTCGAATTGCTCGTACAACCGGCGCAGTGAGTTCTTGGCATAGACGGCGCGGTGGGACTATTTTCGCGCGGGAGGTTCCTACTCTAGCTAAACCAATATACTTATATATATAGAGTAGGATAAGCATGCACACGTAGGGTGGCGCTGTGCAGCGTGCAGCACCGCATCGCGCAGGAATTGTCGATGGCGCATATTCATTTGCCAGACGGGGTCTTTTCGATCCAGTGGGTAATCTTTTGGTGGGTGCTGGCGATCGCGCTCATTACGATAGTCCTCATTATCGCGCGCCGGCAGACCATCACGACGCAGCGGCTCGCTACTGCGGCGATGGTGGCAGCAGCATCGTTTGCGATCTTTCAGATAAACCTGCCCTTCGCCGGCGGAGTGCACATGAACCTCACTCCGCTCATCGGTATTCTGGCCGGCCCGGTTATCGGACCGATGGTTGTGTTCATCGTCAACCTGCTCAGCGCCTCTATAGGCCACGGCGGGTGGGGAATGATCGGCGCAAACACCCTCGTCAACTCGAGCGAAGTCATCAGTGGGTTTTATCTCTTTTACTTTGCTACCCGGCGGTATGAGCTCTTCACCCGCGGCGCGGTCGCCGCGTTCGGCGGGTTGATGGTCGGAAACGTACTGGCAGCGCTCATTATAGTGATCTCGGGAATACAGGGGAGCACGCTTTCGGGTGTTACGTTGGCGATTTACACGTTGCAGGTTCCCATACTGAACATGTTCGTGGCCGTAATCGAGGCGATCTTGACGGGGTTTGTGGTGCAGTACTTAGGCAGGGTGCGGTACGACTTGATCGCACCAAAGACGTTGCTGGGTGAGATGAGACACGACCTGCTCGTACCTTAGGTGCCTGGTGAGTGACGTGAAGTGGCAGTACCTCATCGTTGCATTGATCTTCATCGGCGCCGTAGTGATCGCCCTTTGGACTGCTACCCACGTCAACATGGTCGATATTGAAGAGACCTTGTCTTCACCAACAAACTCCTCGGGAGCCAACTCCTCGCCGGAGCCAATCTTCTTTTTGAACGAGAGCATTATCGAGGGGGGCCAAATCCTGCTATATCTCGCGATTGTGGTGACCTTGTTTGTTATCGCAATTGGCAGCACCATTTACGTGTCGAGGCGCCGATGATCGCACGCTTGCGGTTTCGTAAGCTATTACGGTCTCGTCGAAGCTGGCTGGTGCATATCTCGCCGCGGGAATGAATCCGACAATCTATCGCGTGATTTTATGAACTTTGCGCAAACAATAGTTACGTGCCTAAGATGGCGAGGCCATCTGGCAGGCTTTGAAAGACAATAATGACGAGACTTGGCTTTAGCAAACACATACCCGATCTGGGCTTGATTACGCACTATTCAGAATTCGGGGACAGTCCCGTACATCGTATCAACCCATGGATCAAGTTCGCTCTGCTCCCACTGATAATATTTGATCTTACAGTCGTCTCTAACGGAACTCTGCTCACCTTCATGTACTTGGCTGTACTCATTTTTTGGGTTGCATCAGAGTCACCTGTCGTCTTGCTCGCATACTGGTACACGATGCCTCTCTTTTTCGTTGTAAGCATTGCATTCTTTCTTATGTTCGCAGTTCCAGGCGCACCTTTGATAAGTTGCGGTCCGTTACAGCTGACTGTCCAAGGGCTGGAGTTCCTTGCCACACTTGTTCTCAGGTCGCTGATAGGGGTAACGTACAGTCTGACGTTGCTCATGACCACAAAATACAACTATATCACCCATATAATCTCTAAAGTTATGCCGAGCCCACTAGACCAAATTGCCTTGCTCATGTATCGGTTCCTTTTTCTGATGCTAGACGGGTTGGCCTCGACGATCGTGGCTATGAAAAGTCGGGGTGGTCTCAACCTATCGGGCATTAAAGAAGCCAGCACGTTCTATGGCGCTGTCTTTGCCCTCGCTTTCATCAGATCATTCGACCGAGCCGAACGTGTGGCAAAGGCGATGGAATCGAGAGCGTACGATGGGAAACTTGCCTCATCTTTTAGCCCGCCGAGACTCGCGTACAGTGGCTATGCTTTCATACTTTCAGCTGCTTTCATTTCTGTAATCCTTTATTCATACGGGAGGTTCTCGCTTATTTAGCGAGTGTTGAAGATGTCCATCAATAGGCTGGCCAGCGCGTGCGATTTCCACGAAGTTAAAGAAGACGAGTTGATTCACGTCGACTGCATTGAACACACTTACCCCGACGGAACTAGCTCTTTGCACAATGTTTGTTTCTCATTGTTCAAGGGCGAAATTGTGGCAATCTGCGGCTCAAATGGAGCGGGGAAGAGCACTTTGATAGAACATCTAAATGGGCTTTTGAAGCCTAGCGTGGGGCGGCTCGTTGTACTGCAGCACGAGGTCACTCAGAAAACGGGCATTATTAGCGAGGTCGGAGTGGTTTTTCAAGACGCGGATAGCCAGGTCTTCGCTCCGACTGTTATTGACGATGTGATGTTCGGGCCGCTGAACAAAGGGCTTTCCAAGGATGAAGCACGCAAGGCTGCACTAGATGCGCTGGAAAGTATTCAAGCCGCCCACCTAATGAAGAGGATACCGTACTTTTTAAGCAAGGGAGAAAAGCGACTTGTCGCGATTGCTGGGGTTCTGGCTATGGATCCTAAGGTGATCGTAGCAGATGAGCCTACAAGTGACTTAGACCCAGTGCATTCGCGTCGGATTGAATCAGTTCTGGTTGACCTGAAAACCAACTACGGGATGAGTGTTGTCATTGCGACTCACGATATGGATCTGGCGGCAAGGCTGGCCGATCGTATTTATGTGCTGGCTGAAGGTCAGGTTATCTCGGAAGGAAAGCCAAGCGACATCTTCTACGACAAAGCTATCTTGAAAAGGGCCGGTCTGGAACAGCCCGCACCAGTGCGGATTTATGAAAGCATTAGCCAAGATCATTCATTGGTCGACGCGAAACCAGTCAAAGAGCACGATCTGATCGAGATACTCTCGCGCGTGCTCCAGGGCGCCCGATTGTGAGGATAGAACTTAATCGCTTTAACGGCAAACAGAGGGTCACATGAAATGGAAAGAATTGTGGGGCGTCGAAGTAGAGAGTTCAAAAAGCGTTTCGCTGAGGATTAGCATCTCCGAGGGGGAAGATACAGCTCAGGTACTCGGCATTCGTAAGTGGGTGCAGCGTGGCACTGAGAAGTATCCGACTAAAGATGGCTTTGCAATACAAGTGACGCGCGCGACCATCGATCAGCTTATTAACGCATTAGAAGCGGCAAGAGACTACGCAAGCGAAGGCGAGTAAAGGACGCGTTCTTTCAGTAGTGAGCTGCCAAGTCAAGTTCAAAGCGCTGACCAACGCGGAAACGCGTTTTTGACACCGTAACGCTTCTATACTCATACGTCTTATTACATCTGAATGTCAGACGCGGAGCTCGAAAAATTCATACGAGAGAAAATAAGGCAGCTTGGGGTGGACGGATTATATGATAATCCGAAACTAACCCTCGTAGCTGAGCTGATTTACGGAACTCTCGATAGAGCTCTCGAAGCAGCGCTGAATTACGACATCATGGATGACATTATTGCTTTATATCGAAATCGATTCGATATGACGGCAATCAGTGCGGAGATGGACCATCCTGAGGTTTATAGCAAAGCCATCAAAGACTATGGGTCGTGGCGCGGCGCTTTGAAGGCTGCGAAGGCAAAGTGCGAACAAATGCGTGCAATCGAAAAGGATGAATGGACGTTCCCCAGTTACAAGACGCAAGAGTTATCTAAACGACTGGCAGCAGACGCCGATGCGGATAACAAAATAAATTCAAGCCGAGATTAAGAGCCCAAGCGCGCCTTTTTTGAACACTTCAATGCTGATGATTGTATCTCGGAGCACTGGTGTTTAATATCGTGTTCTAGGCCGTTTAGATAGTCTATGAGCGTATTGCGCGCACAGTTTAGGCAAATATTTATATTTCACTCTCGTACATAGAAGCTAGACGAAGAATCACAAGTGATAAGATGGGTGAATACGACTTCGACCGCCTTATTCGGTACAGGAGAGTTGACGTGCTTTCGAAGGCTTTAAATGACGAAAATGAGCACCAGCGATTTAAGGCAGTTGATGCGCTCGAAGCGGTTGCGCTTGCTTCAGGCGATGCGGATTCATCAGCCCGCGATGTGTTGGTTCAAGCTGCGACGCAGAGCGCACACGAAGACGTGAGGTTGCACGCTAAGATCGCTCTAAGAACTCTAAGCACCTTACAAGAAGGTCGCTTCCAGAAGACGAACGATCACCGAGAAAACGGTCTGCAACATCCCGAATCTAAGAAAAACACGACGCAGAAGCCGCAACGTGAAAACCACCAACCTGAGAATAGGCTTCTTTGCGAACTGGATGATGATTGTACGACTTTGATGGTCCGCGGGAGTTCTCTAAGCCCACGTCATAGGCCAGGCGCAATAAAGGGCGGCAAATGGGACAAACAGGCGAGGGTATGGCGATTTCCGATCAATCGAGCATCGATTGAAAGCCTCAAGAACGGTGGCGTCGTGCTGCATCCGACCGTGCAATGTTTATGCACATCTTCTCACAACACTTGGGCTGTAGGAACGCGCAATAAGAAATGGATCAAGGTTTTAGGGGATACCCACGAGATAGAGGGCAGTATTAAACAGGTTCCAGGGTCCCAATGGGATAACTCGGAAAAAGCGTGGAGAATTCCATTTAAAGCTGACTCCATTAAGCGCCTCATACGGATCGACCGTCTTTACGTCAGCCCGTTCATCCTCGACTAGTCTATCCTTTTTTGCGCTTTTTTAGCACAGCTAGCGCGACGGAGACGTTGGCAACACTCTTCTGCGCTGTTAAAAAAAAGAGAAAAGAGTAATAGAAGGAACTATCACTCTGGTTTCGATATCAGCTTAGTCTTGCTAAGTATGGCACCGTCTCTCGAGTGAGGTGCTCTCTTTACCGTGTCACCAGCCTTTTCCATCTCACGTGCTTCATCTACGAGTTTGGCCGCGGTGCGCATCATATCGTGAGACGCCGCTGTAAGGGGCACGTACTTCTCCCACTCTTTAGTCATAAAGCAGGCTTTAACGTTGACGTCGGCGACTTTTGCTGCCATTTCGTACGCGGCGATCGCTTTTGCCCGCGCGTAGGGGTTGCTGAACTCATTGATAGTCGCCTTTTCCGCCGTCATAACGATCTTAGGTAGCTCGCATTCTTTGCCCTCTTTAATCGCTGTGAGACAAGTGTCAAGCGCAGTGTGGAGCACTCTAAAGGTGCCAGTTGCCGCAAGGACCTTCATCAAGTCGGCGTTGTAAATGGCCATCTCTACAGGGTCTAACCACTCTCTCCTGGCGCCGATCATCGCATCAGCGTTAATTAGGATGTACCCGAATCCCCCTTCCTCTTCAAGCTTGTCCTTCAGCTTTGGTGAGTCCGTAATGACGACGACCTTCTTGCCTGCAGCCTTTAACAAAGTTCGAGCTTTTGTTGGGCCTGGTTGCGCCGCATTAGGCGACACAACGACACACAAATCCGGTTCAAATTTCAGCAGTGCTTCGACAACCTTTGCCGCATCTTCTTCTTTCATCTTCGTGCCGCTCGTAACGGTCACCGCTTCAAAATCATCACGGTCTGCGCGCTCGTCGAGCAGCAAATCAGTCATCAAACCGCTTACGATGTTACCTATTTTCGCGATTCCTAATTTCACCATATTTAATTCACCTGTTACCTTTAAAAGCTAAGCTGTAGCTCTCGTAGGGCCACATCATTCTTAAGTTAAGGCAGGATATATCTCTTTTGGTTACCGGTCAGACAGAGGCTTTCACAGGCCTCTATCTACAAACGGAACTCGCAACGATCATTCTAGGTCAGCATAATCGCTCAGAATCTGGTGAAGGTCGAACTTGAAAGGCCCAAGCTCTCCTCCGTAGTTGCCTGCTGATATACTCTTAATTCCTTGCGCATGAGCTGCGGCGTGCATTCCCCGCTTCATCGCTTCAGCAATAACCCCTTCGTCAAGGCCACAAATTACGATTTCATAAATCGATTTCACGCCGTCCGGGACGAATGAATCAGGGATTTTGTCTTTGAGTGTCGGGGCAAGTCTGTGGTGGGTAGAAGCCTTCATAAAAGTCGAGTATGTTGGACAACCTACTTTAGACCCGGATGCAACAATCCCTCCTGGGAACGGGGTTATCGTCCCTTCAACAGATTTGATTGCTCCAACTGCAGCTTGAGCGGCCAAGAGCGCCGAACCTTGCGTTTCGCCGTAGATAAAGAAATTGCCCCCGGCAACACCCTTTTGCACGCCATAGGTCTCTTCACAGATGAACTCGCCCTCAAGAATGGGGATCGCCCACACGCTCCGACCACCGACAGTGGTCTGATATTCGTATCCGTCTCCAAAGAAGTGGAGCTTCACCGGCACTGTTTCTTCTGATTCCAACGCGTTGAACACAGCGGTTGTGGCGGCGGTGAGGACGCATTCTCCAATCCTTTCAATAAGGTTGCTTTTTATCTGTTTCTTGGATGGATGAACAACCATAATTATGACCCCTGGTCTGCCATCAGGAGTCTCGTTAGGCTGTACATAGCGATCTATTCCTGCTTCTGCGCTACAACCGATGACCGACGTTGCAAATCCAGTCGCAACGATTGCAGCAGTTTCGGCAAGCGCGGTGGTTGCGCCCGTAATCAAGACGCGTGCTACGTATACGGGGAATGCCTCTGCGTAGGTGTCGTCAATTTTTACGCCGTTTACCTTCATTTTAAACCTTCCAACATTTTATCATCCCTTAGCATCGTCCGCTATTATATCTTTCTGTTTCAAAAAATAGGGCTGTCAGGACTCGGTGCGCTTCTATGACCTTAGATCAATTAGTTGGAGCATTGCCGTGCGTTGATTTCTGGCTCGAAGTATCTACGGGGCGTATAAGCGTACTGGATGCGCACGTCTGCGACATAGTACTTTAAAATTGTTTTGTGCAAGCGTTTATTGCGCATTATTCACATAGATTTTATGATGCGTTATCCTCGCAGTCGTTTTGTTGTGCAGGAGCATTTCGCTAGGCATCATCACTATGACTTTCGTCTCGAAATGGACGGAACTTTAAAGAGCTGGGCAATTCCAAAAGAAGTCCCTCGCGTACGGAAAGTTAAGCGCCTCGCTGTAAAAGTCGAGGATCACGACTTGGATTACATTGGCTTTGAGGGAGAGATTGCGGAGGGCCAATACGGTGCGGGGACCGTCAAGATATTCGATTCAGGGGACTACTACTTGCTCGAAAAGAAAGAGGATAAGATTAAAGTGGCCCTTCTCGGTAGCAAGCTCGAGGGCGTATACGAGCTTATTCGTTTGAAAGATCCGAAGAACTGGCTCATGTTTATGGTGGGTGATCGTCCGTACGTTACCAGTTAAGCAGGAGCAGACGTGACCAACTCAAGAAAGATATTGTGTAAGGATGGATGCACGGGATGCAACGTCGCGAACACTGCGCTGATCGTGCCTATCCATAAAATGAAAGAAAGAGACTTTAAGAAGTTGGGTATCGACTTTTGGACCTCAGACTTCAGCGACATATTTTCGAACGGAACATGATTACGTCTGATAAGCGCCTTTTACAGTTATTTGAGACTGCCAAGAAAATGCAATCCCAATCGATCTCTGTTAGAGACTCAAAATGCTGAAAAAGCCTCTTAAGGACTTTCAAGGTAACGAGTATCTCGAAAAGTATTTTTCTGTTGATTTCAGAACGATTGCTCGCGACACGTGCTTTCTAATGTCGAGCGTTGCCACCGTAAAAAAGCACAAGTTAACTCCACATGTTTACACAAGCAATAAGTTGGCAGACAGACGAGTCGGTTGGATCTACTACCAAGCCTATACGTTAGCTCTATCGGGCAAGTATGTCGAAAGCCTCGCGCGATTTGATGAGGTGTTGAGACTGGAGCCAGGGTACATCCACGCGTGGAATCAAAAAGGTCTATGCAACTATTTTTTAAAGCGCTATAGTAGCGCCATCAGTTGCTTTGACAAAGCTAGCTCTTTGAACTCGCTCTATCTTGAGTCGCTTAACAACAAAGGCTGCGCTTTGCAGAGACTTGATGAGTTTGGAGCAGCAATCGATTGCTTTGATAAAGTGGAATCGATACGCGCAGGTTTGTTTGAGACGTTAAACAACAAAGCCCTCTCACTGATAGCATTAGGTGACTATACAGGGGCTTTGACTTGCGTTGATCGCTGTATCTCGACGGGTTCGGTTAAAGGGTCATTTTATGTTGTGCGTAGCATATGTTTCTTGGCGCTCGACCAAATCGGCGAAGGCCTATACGACCTCACGATTGCCTTGAAGTTAGATCCGCAAAGTAAACACGCTCTGGCACTTCGCGAAGTTTTTGATCGTGCTGCTGCAGCGTGAAAGTACATAAGTGAGTCCCGTCAGACGAGAGGGTCGCGCTTTGCTTGGGGAGCTCGTTTCGCGCCCTTCATAAAGCTTTTCAACAACAATAGCTATCTAGAATTACTATGCCGTTAGACGATCGAGAGCTCGAGCAGATATCAAAGATGCTTGAACGTGGTGGCAAAATGCTTGCAGACCATTGTGAAACCTGTTACTCTCCGTTATTCAAGTTTGAAGGCAAAGTGATGTGTCCTGTTTGTTTATACAGAACGACGCAAACGTCTGTAACAGAACCAGAACGTGCTGCAGCAGTCGAGACACAATCTACTAAACCAGCGCAGTCACCACGTGCCCGTCAAAGCTTGCTCTTGGACGAAGCAATAGCTGAGTTTGTCTCAAACTTAGCTGCTAAAATGAGTACCGAAACGGACTTAGCCCGAATTCAAGTGCAGCTTGAATGCATAGAGCGAGGGCTTCGAATCATTCAGCTTGCCCGTGAGATCGATAGTCTCGTGAGCAGCTCGCGCCGTGTTGGGTAATAGGGGATAAGAAATACTTGTGGCTCCGTAGCCCTGAAGAAGCGCGATTTCTTAAAGAAAGTGGTTTGCAGCTCATACAACTAGGAGCAAGAGGTTCGTAATGGAGCACGAAGAATATCGTGAAAATCCTGTCGACGACTTAAAGGAACGGGTCTTGGAGTTAGCAAAGAGACGCGGGTTTCTCTGGCCCTCATATGAGATTTACGGTGGAGTCGCAGGATTGTGGGATTACGGTCCCTTAGGTACATTACTGAAACAAAAAGTCGAAAACGCATGGCGTGAGATTTTTGTCGTAGGGGAAGGCGCGCTCCCAATTGACACACCAACTATAAGCGTTGAAGAGGTGTTTCTCGCTTCTGGGCACTTGTCAAACTTCGTGGACCTTATCGTTGAATGTGTCGACTGCCATCACACTCTGAGGGCAGATCACGTTGTGAATGAGTATCTTAGGGGCAGAGGGATGGCTGCGGATCTCTGTGAGCCTGATATTGCCGAAGTGTGCGTCCCTTCGAGAGAGAAGACCCAAGAACTCATTGATTTTTATGGGATTGCGTGTCCGGACTGCGGAGGTCCTCTCGGGAAAGTGCATGATTTCAACTTGATGTTTGCCACCCACATAGGGCCTGGAACCCAGCGAAAGGGATACCTTCGACCTGAGACGGCCCAAGGTATCTTTTCTGACTTTCCGAAGCTTTTGAGGTTTTTCAGAGACAGATTGCCTTTTGGGGTCGCGCAGATTGGCAAATCCTTTCGAAACGAAATATCACCACGCCAAGGCGTTATCAGATTACGTGAATTCACCCAAGCGGAAATCGAAGTGTTCGTTAACCCAGACAAAAAGAGCATTCACCCTCGGTTTGATGAAGTAGCGGACGTTGAAATAGCAATCCTCTCAAAGGATTTCGTCGGTAGGGCTACAGTCAAAGCGGCGTGCGACAGAGGTATTATCGCGCACCAATACTTGGCTTACTACGTCGCGCGCAGCCAGGAGTTTTTTTTGCGCGTTGGGGTACATGAATCGCAACTTCGGTTTAGACAGCACTTACCCGACGAGATGGCACATTACGCGGTTGACTGCTGGGACGCTGAGGGACTTACGCAACACGGTTGGATTGAACTTGCTGGAATCGCTGATCGAACAGATTATGATCTGAAACAACACGAGAGGCAGAGCGGGCTCCAGATGACGGTATTTGTGCCATATGCGAAGCCTAAAGCGGTGGAGCGGACCGTCGTCCGTCCAAAAATGAACTTCCTTGGTCCAAAATATAAAAATAAAGCCAAGCAGGTGGCTGAGTATCTCGCGACGATAAGCGATCCTAGCGGGCCTTTCATATTCGAAGGTCAGGAAATTGACCCCCTTGGCTATGTGATAGAAACCACTACACAGTCTGTCTTAGGCGATTTTATAACTCCGCACGTAATCGAACCGTCCTTTGGCATCGATCGCACGGTGTATACGATTCTTGAACACGCTTACGACGAAGACACCATCGATGGGGAGCGAAGAATTGTGCTGCGGTTACCCCATAGCTTAGCTCCTGTCGAAGTCGCCGTTTTCCCCTTAGTAAAAGCGTTGAACGAAAAGGCTGTGGAGGTCTTTCAACTTCTTCGACGTGAGGGCTTTTTGGTGGAATACGATGAATCTGGGACGATTGGTCGACGTTACAGGAGACAAGACGAGATTGGAACTCCTTGTGCAGTAACTGTGGATCATGAAACCCTTGAAAACGGCACTGTGACCGTGCGAGATAGGGACACCACGAAACAGGTGAGACGATCGATTGCGTCGCTCGCCGTGACTTTACGTGAAATGCTTATGGGTGGGTTTGCTATGTCTCCCTCCTAAAACGTGCCATTCAAATGAAAAAACGCATCGACAACGGCATGTGGCGAAACACGTAGTCGAGTGCAGACTCACGGGATTTGTATCGGCCCCTCCTCTTTGACCGAATTCATGATGATATTAATAGTCAGGTCCGTTATTCCGAGCGGGGAGATATAATCCTTTAATATGGTCCTTAAATGGTCGTAGTCCGTGGCTGCGATAGAGAACTCTAAGTTGTGATCGCCGGATATTTGGTTGATTTGATATACCGATTCTATTTTTTGAAGCTCTTTGATGCAGGCGTCCAAATTCTTCGGATCGATCCTCGCAAACGTCCGGGCATTGCAGTTGAGGCCTACTTTCTCTTTGTTTATCACGGCTGAATAACCCTTGATCACACCGTCGTCTTCCATCATGGAGATCCGATCACGTATCGTCGATTCCGATCTGCTTAGCGCTCTGGCAATGTCTTTGTACGTCATACGCGCGTCTTTTTGGAGCAGGTACAAGATCTTCTTGTTGATGTCATCAATACGCATCCCATCACCTTTGGTCTGATTTAGCCAAGATTTATAGCGTTACCTTATATACGTGTTTTTCCGCGCTTCGCTACCTCGCTGCGCTCAGCAGAACGATGCAAAAGAATTTATCGGCCTTTCGGCGTTCATACAGTACCAAAAAAACTTGTTGTCGCGGCGTTACGATGGGGTACAATATATTGGCGGAGCTTGCGCGCCTCGCTGCACGATCGAAGAGGAGAGTTGGCGTAGGGGTGGGGCAGCGTAACCCACATTTGTCGCTCGCAGTCGCAAAGGCGCAGCGCTTTTCGGACGTTGTGCTCGTCGGCAACGTTGGAGAGGCGGGACGAGACGTCGTACTGACGTCGCAACCTGAACAAAAACTCGTCGAAATGCTTATCGATGGCACGATCGATGCAGCAGTTAGGGGCACGATCAGCGCACGAAAGACGCTGCAACAGCTCAAACAGCAGACAGGCGCCCACCAGATCTGCCGCTCGGCACTGCTCTCAACGTCTGACTCCCGACAATTCTTTTTGCTTCCCGTCGGTATCGATGAAGGTACGTCGCTGAGCGAACGCGCTCGTCTCGCAGTTGAGACGGCGAAGCTCCTCAGCGCGCTCAGCGTGGCTCCGAAAGTCGGTGTTTTGTCCGGCGGTAGATCTGAGGATAAGGGCAGGACAGAAGCCGTCGATCTGACGCTTGCGAGCGCAGAGGCGCTGACCAAACAGCTGTGCAGCGTCGGTATTGATGCGAATAACTACAATATCCTCATTGAAGACGCCGCAAAATCATCGAACATACTCGTGGCCCCAGACGGAGTCACCGGCAACTTAATTTTTCGAACCCTCATATTTCTCGGAGGCGGAAAGGGACACGGCGCACCTTTTTTTGGAATCCCGCACACGTTCGTTGATACTTCGCGGTCAGGAGCTGCGTTCGCTGATGCCATCATCATGGCGGGCGCTCTTAGCAATCTCGCACAAGGATGATCGAAGGCGGCTATCTCCTGATGAGCCACGCTGCACGGTCGAATTTAAGACCGCGGTCCGGCTAGGGCACAAAGCCGGTAGCCCTTGCGCGTTTTGCCTGGCGTCGCAATCAGCAGCCGACAGTGCCTTCTGTCAACAATGCAGCGTTGTCTTTACGTTTGCATACTGAAGCAGACGAAACGGCACGTGGCGAAACTCAAAAAGGGTTTAAGAGCATGCGAGTAACGTAGAACAGGTCAGGAGGGAAATGCGCGAGACTACTGTTACGTTCAAAATACTTGGCATGACGTGCACTATGTGCGCTCTCACGATTGAGAAACAACTCTCAGATCAGCGGGGGGTTGTGCGTGCGACCGTCAACTTTGCGCTAGGACAAGCCACGATAACCTATAATCCTGATACTATTGGCCCCAAACAACTCGTGCAGGCCATAAAGGGTGTGGGCTACGACGTCGACTTGGAAAGGGTAGAACTTGAAGTCGTGGGCATCGTCTGCGTCTCGTGCGTAACTGCGATCGAAAATGCCCTGAAAGAAGTGCCGGGCGTTATCGATCAAAGTATCAACCCAGTGACTGCGAAAGCAGTCGTCGACTATGATCCGTCCATCGTCACGGTCGATACGCTTATACAAACGATACGAAACACGGGTTATGACGTTGCGGAAGTTCCTCCGGCTGGGAGGGAAACGGCGCGACTTGATCGGGAACAAGCGTCTCGAGAACGTGAGATCGCACATTATCGGAATCAGCTCCTTTTCACGATAGCTTTCGGAGTACCCCTCCTGCTCGGCATGCTCGCTCCCTACGTTGGTTTTATCCCGATGCTTTTCATGGACCCCGTGCTCCAGTTTGTGGTGACGATACCAGTCATGGTCGTCATAGGCTACGGATTTTATAAGAGGGCAATCGTCTCTGTCGTGCATCGCGGCGCGAATATGGACGTCCTCATCTCTTTGGGCACGATCGCCGCATTTGCGTACAGTACTGCGACGACCTTCTTCATTGCCGGTTATACTTATTTCGACACATCGGTCTTCATCTTCGCGTTCGTGCTTCTCGGCCGCTATCTTGAAGCTCGGGCGAAGGGCGGGACGTCTACAGCAATACGGGCGCTTCTGCAACTGAAACCGGAATTTGCGACCGTGATCGCAGAGGGGGTAGAACGATCCATACCCGCTGATGAGGTACAGGTCGGAGATATCGTTCTCATTCGACCGGGTGACAAGATTCCGGTTGACGGCGTCGTCACCGAGGGGCACTCTGCCGTTGATGAGTCTCTGCTTACCGGTGAAGCTGTGCCCGTCGACAAGCAGCCTGGGGACGAAGTGATCGGTGCGACGATCAACCGTGAGGGCCTCCTTAAGGTGAAGGCTACGAAGGTTGGGGCCGATACTACCTTAGCGCAAATTATTCGGCTAGTGGATATGGCGCAAACTTCAAAGGCGCCCATCCAGCGGTTTGCAGACCGAGCCGCCAGCTATTTCGTTCCGGGTGTAGTTGCAGCAGCGCTTCTTACGTTTGTTGCGTGGACTTTCGTCGGACTCCCCTCTAATGACGTGCTCCTGCGTACGATCGCTGTATTGGTTGTCGCCTGCCCGTGCGCACTGGGGCTTGCAACGCCGACCGCTGTGATGGTTGGAACCGGTCTCGGTGCCGAAAACGGCATTCTCATCAAAGGGGGCGAATACCTTGAGCGCGCTGAGGACATCAAAACCATCATCTTTGACAAGACCGGAACCCTTACGCAGGGCACGCTCAGGGTGACGAACGTCTTTAGCGATGCCTCACTGTCGGAAGCAGACATCTTGCGGTTAGCTGCGAGCGCTGAGTGGGGTTCTGAACATCCGCTCGCACAAGCAGTGTTGCGACGCGCTGCTGAAACGGGCATCGCCGCGAAGCCTCCCAAGGACTTCCGGGCAGTCGCTGGGCAGGGAGTTATCGCGTCATTGGATAGCACTGAGGTGGCGCTTGGCAATAGGGCGCTCATGGATGCGTACAGAGTAGAGATCACACAGGAAGCTAAGATTCGCGAGCTGGAGGCAGAGGGGAAGACTGTCATGTTGCTTGCCGTAAACAACGCGTTGGTCGGAGGCATCGCTCTCGCTGACACCGTGCGAGACGAAGCATCGAGCGTCATTACCGAACTTCAGAACATGGGGATCCAGACGGCTATGCTCACGGGCGATAATCAGACAGCCGCGCATGCAATCGCCACGCAGATCGGAATTAAAAACGTGCGCGCTGAAGTGCTCCCGCAGGGCAAAGCGGCCGAAGTCACACGTTTTATGGAAAGTGGTGACGTCGTGGCGATGGTGGGCGATGGCATCAACGACGCGGCCGCACTAGCTCAGGCCGATGTGGGCATTGCAATTGGCACTGGCACCGACGTTGCGATTGAAGCTTCGGACATCACGCTGCTGCAGGCTGATCTAAGAGGCGTCGCTGCCAGCATCAGACTCTCCAGACGAACGATGACGACGATTCGTCAAAACTTTGGCTGGGCGCTTGTCTATAATTCAATCGGCATTCCAATCGCAGCGCTCGGGTTTCTGCGCCCTGAGTTCGCAGCGGCGGCAATGGCGATGAGCTCAGTGTCGGTTGTTGCAAACTCACTGCGCCTCAAAGGATACAAGCTGCACGACACAGCGTTCAGCTGACGCGATCGCGACCATTTGATGTGAAGCGAAGACGCCCAAACCAGCTAGAATTCTCACCTGCGACATTGACTAGCAATTTTTCTGTTGTAACGGCTCCTGGACGTCGTCAATGCACTGTGCGAACCGAGACGCTATGTTTATGTTGGCGTCGCTTCATTAGATTGTTGATTGGATGGCACAGGCAAGGACACCGACGCGTTCCAAAAAGAGCTCACTTTATCACTCTCAGCTTCTGTACCGGGGGACGATAATAGACGCGCATAATCACGTCGGTATGGACGTTGAGGGGGTTATGCAGGAGCCTCAGTCACTTCTGCGCAAGATGGACCAATCGCACGTCGAAAAGTGCATAATCTTCCCGTTCAACGAGATCAAGCCTGGCAAAGCGTTTTCAGCTGCAAACGATTACATCGCGAAAGTCACTGCAGCTCACCCCGACAAGTTTATCGGATTTGCCCGGACCGACCCACGTCACCCACTCGCAGCAGATGAGGTCCGACGGGCAGTTAAAGAGCTCGGATTGAAGGGATTGAAACTCCACCCGCGAAGCCAGCTGTTCAAACCTTCTGATGAGACGATGGTGCCAGTACTTGAGGTGTGTGTGGCGCTGAGCGTACCTATCCTGTTTCACTCAGGCTATGCGTACGAGCCGATTCCGCCGATGATTGCCAAGGTAGCAGAAAGCTTTCCTGAGCTTCCGATCATCATGGGTCATATGGGCTGCTCGGAAGTGTGCACGCCAACCGGCGTAGAAGAAGCCATTCAAGTTGCGCGCCGTAACGATAACGTCTACCTCGAAACGTCTCGGGTCATGCTTACCTCGTGCATCGTCAAAGCCGTTCAGGCGATCGGGGATACTAGGGTCATATTTGGCTCTGACACGCCGTACGGTTCGCAATTGGATGAAATTACTGCGATGCTACGAACGGGATTTCCAGACACATCCTTAGGCCGGATTTTTTCAAACAACATCGCGGGATTGCTCCGCTAAACCTTGGCTTGCGCCGAAACCGCCCCGTTTGTCGAAAGTGCTTTATAACTCAGGGGGGCACTTCTCACTATGGGTTCAGTCGATGACTATATTTCGCAAGCGACAGATCTCCTGAACAAGGACGACATTGCCGCAGCGATCCTGATGTATCGCGAAGCGCTCAAAATCGACCCGAAAGATCCTACGGCCTTGACAGGACTTGGGACGGCGTTGAACGAGTCTGGCGAGCTGGAAAGTGCTATAGATTGCTTCAACAAAGCGTTAGAGGCCGATCCCGATGACGTTATCGCACGCAGTGGCCTTGGTGTTGCTTATGAGAAAAAAGGCAACACGAGTCGTGCCATGCGGGAGTATCGCTCCGCTTTGTCACTCGATGAAGAAACCGCCTTCCTGCATATTGCGTACGCCCGAGATCGGTACGAAAAGAGCCTTTTAAAGGAAAAAGAAGAGCTCGAATCAAAAGCTAAAGCGTTGGAAGAACTCATCGGCCGCTACGTAAGCACTATAAAGGCCGTCGATAGATCCATCGCGAAGTTTTCTCCAAAGTAGCGCCATCATCCTGGCCCGCAAAGACCCTTGGCAATCAGTGGTCGTTCGACTGCAACCGCACACCACAACCGCGATGAGGGCTCTGTGTACGACCTAAAGCCGATTGGCATCGTGCAGTCCGCGATAAAGCGCTCGGGGGATATGCCACTTCAGGGTGTTCCGGCGGTTATTAAGGTTTTTGACGAGTTCTTGGAGGGGCTTACCGGCATCGAGGGCGATAGTCACATAAATGTCATCGGCTGGTTCAACAAAGCCGAGAGGGTCCCATTAATGGTCAGGCCCCGAAAAATAAACCCCAAGCTCGAGGAGCGCGGCGTCTTCTCTCTCCGCTCACCTACGCGCCCAAATCCGCTGTCGCTTTCTGCCACGCGGCTAACAAAGGTGGAAGGGCCCCTCCTATACGTCGAGCCGCTCGACCTCATCGATGGATCACCGATCGTCGACATAAAGCCGTATTCATCGGGATGGGACGCAATTTTTTGGGCGCGAGACGTTCATTCTGCTCTTATTACGCGTCATATGGTTCAAGCTGACGTGCTTGCTGAGCTCCTTCGCGAAGCGTACAATTTTCACGGAGAGAAATGTGGCGCCATAGCAGTTGCGGCGAAAATCGCGTACGATGCCGCACAAACACTTGAAGCAAGTATGAGGGACATCTCTCTCCGACTTCCTCGAAACGTGAACACGCACGTAGGTGACGGTCTTGTTGGCATCTCAAAAGCCACCATAGGCAATGTTAGGCTCACGTTTTCCGAAGATCCTGACGTTCTTTTTTTTACAGCCGCGCAGTCGATCAGATATCGCGTTTTCGATGTGCCTGACTTAGAAGCACACCGCATTCTTGAGCTGAGTCTTGACGAACTATTTGAGAGGTTATGATACGACGTCGCACGCTCTTCTTACGCGAAACGCCTCAAAGCACGCACCGGGTTAGTAGGCGTGCGTTTCCGCGAGATGTTCAATATTGCAGCCCCTCGCTGCCATTAGAGCACAACTTCTAAGGCTAAACAATATATCTCTGCCACGTGACGTGTTTGTATGCAAGAAGATATCTCAGTTCGCGTGACGTACCTGAGCCACTCGTGCTTTGAAGTGCAAGACGTTGATCACACGCTCTTGGTTGACCCATTTTTTAGTAAAGAGAACCCTTACGCGCCCAGTTACGCCGGAAAACCCGATATCGTGCTTGTCACCCACGAACACTTTGATCACAGCCCTGCCGAGCGGTTTAACGCGATGGTAGTCGCTCCACCAACTCTTGCGGGGAGGTTTAAGAGGATGATCGTGATGGAGCGCGGTGAAAGCAAGCTTGTTGAAGGGGTTCGCGTGACAATGATCCGAGCAAGCCATCACCAGAGCAAGTACCCTGCCGGCTACGTCTTCGAACTCGGCGGCGTTCGATTCGCGCATCTTGGGGACACGTATTTGGACGGCGTTCAACCGTTGGAAAACATTGACGTGCTATTCATTCCAATAGGTGGCTTTTTCACGATGGACGTAGAAGAGGCGCTCGAAGCGCTCGACATCATTAATCCAGAAGAGGCCATTCCGATGCACTACGAAACCTTCAGCCAGATCAAAGCTGATCCGCAGCGATTTAAGCAACTAGCTGAAAACGCAGGGCACCACGTCACCGTGCTGTCGATTCGTGGAACTGCCACTTTTTAGATTGACCCCACTGTGACCGTCGAATCGGGCCTTGCTTTAAGGCGACCACGTCGTTCTCCGCGAAGTGCGCAGGCCAACCCTCATAGCGACTGGTAAGCCCGACATCTCCTGCGACGGCGTACACGTCACGTCTCGGAAGCGCGCACCGTTTAGAAGGACATTATGCGCCTTACTTCGAAGAGCAATTTTTTTTAAACCTTGTACATTTGAGTTCCGAAGGAAGGTCACTTCGAGGCTTCATAATATGTCGTTGCGAGGGCGCGGATTACCCGTGCGGTCTGTGGGCCGACGCCTTGCACTTTGGTAAGCTCTTGTGTCGGCGCGCGAAAAAGGGTCTCAAGCGAGCCGAAATGCTCAAGCAGGGCGCGCGCGGTAACGGGTCCTACCGAGGGGACTGCGGAGATAACGTACTCCTGTTGTTCTCGAAGCGTTTTAAAAATCTTCTTTCCGCGCACTGCGGGGGTTCGCTTTTTGCTCGTTTGTTCTCGCGTTGCGATCGCAAATAGTAGCATTGCAGTTTCGGTAGCGTCGCGCGAGCAGAGTATCGGGACCCCCAGATCAACTGCAATGGCAGCTAGCATGCCTCGAATTGCGTTCTGGTGCACCTCGCTACGTGTATAGAGGTCGGCACCCTCTACCACAACTAGCGGACGTTCGTAGTTCGTGGCTAGTTCTTGAATTTGAACAAGAAGATCGCGCTCGGTCATTGAGGCAATGAAATCGCTGTCAGTTTTTCGTTCCACGGCGACTCGATCACTAATAACGTAGTCAGCTACGGGAAGCGTCTGGCGCTCAACGAATGCGCCAAGCGCTTCAAGCTCTTCTAGGACGCCGGATCTGCCTTCTCTTCGGTCAGCAACGACGCGGATGAACCGTTCGTCTGCCTTTTTTTCCTGGGAATCAAAGTCCAAAAGCGTCTTTTGGCGTTCTTCAGCAATGTCCGCCGTTGTTTTTGTAATATCTTGGGGGCTCTGAATCTGCGTCGCTGTAGCGCCCTTTTCGGCTGCGTGGAAGCTGCATTGGGTTTCTAGATGGGCGTGCGTTGCTCCTGCATCGGTTGTCTGTGGGAGCGTGGTTTCTGCCGACGCCTTCCGTCCTCTTTCAGAAGCAACTTCAACACGTTCCGCGGGAAGTGCTCGTGTCGTGCTCATGCGTTTCATTTCAGCACTCATCATACGCTTTTTCCGGGTGCTAGACAAGCTGTACGTCTCATCTCGTGTCCCCTTGGTTATCAGAACCACGACGCGACCCGACCTTCTTCTCCCCGTGCGGCCCTCGCGCTGGATGCTGCGAATTTCAGAAGGAATCGGCTCATAAAATACGACCATATCGGTAGCGGGGATGTCCAAACCCTCCTCTGCGACACTCGTCGCGACGATGACGTTGAACGTTCCATCTACAAAGTCTGACACGAGCTTTACTTGTTCCTTTTGAGAAAGGCCCTTCAATCCATCTTTCTTTGCTTGGCCGACAAATTTCTCTGCCCTGACGCCACCTAAAGCGTTGAGAGTATTTTTGACGACTTCGGCGGTATCTCGATAGTTTGTAAATACGATCACACGCGAATCGGGCTTGAGCGCCAGTTGTTGTGTGACAACGTTTTTCAACGCCTCGAGCTTCGGATGGATTTCGTCAAGACGATTTGAGAGCTCCATAGCAGCCTTGATACGATCATCGGCGACGAGGTTTCGCGCTGCTTTATTGCCTTTTTTTGACTGCGCTTGCTTGTTTAGCCGCTCAAAGTACTTGCGCGTCGGCACAACGCCTTGGGTTTCGATTAGTCCAATCGCGTGTCTCACCTTAATGACCTCAGCAACGAGGGACATTGCTCGGTAGTTCCTGTCAACTGCAACCTTGTGTTGTATCTTTATCAATTCTGACGTGGAGACCCATTCGCTGAAGACGACTTTCATCTTGATTAGTTGGCGCAACCTCTCGGCAGCGGCCTGCTTGAGATGCTGTCGAATGGTGTCCATCTGAGGTGGCAAGTCGAATCTCTGCATCTCCACATTCTTTTCGTGCGTGTACGGGTATACGTCCGGATCGGATTCGGTGCGGATCTCGATATTGTCGATGAATAAGCTTTCGCTGACTTCATGGATCTTCTCTACAGTGCCGCCAGGAGACGCGGTCATGCCTAAGATGAGCGGGTCGTCTGCTTGTTCTATGTATCTGCTGGCGATGAATCGGTATGCGTAGTTGCCTACCGCTCGGTGCGCTTCGTCAAAGACGATCAGTTTGACACCAGCAAGCGTGATCCGCTCCGCTTTGAGATCGTTTTCGATGACCTGTGGAGTCGAAACGATCGCTTGCTGTTCCTGCTTCCAAAGCTCCTTTCGCTTCTCGGGAGGAATCTCTCCGGTAAAGATGGTCGTCTCTGCAAGCAGGTGTGATCGCAAGAACTCCGCGTGCTGCTCGACAAGCGGCTTTGTCGGTGCGAGAAATATGACCCGTCCGCCATCTTTGAGGCGTTTCGCTATGGCGAGCAGCGCGACGACAGTCTTGCCAAGCCCGGTCGGCAGTACGATCATCGTTGAGGTACGCACCGCCGATTCCGCAAGTGCGACTTGATACGTTCGGGCTTCGATGGAATTGGGGACAACTAATTTCAGGTCAATGTAATCTCGCATTCCCACTTTAAGTTTGACTCAAGCGTTATTATAAGTATTCTTTTTCGCATCTCAATGTCTTTGCGCGAGAACAGCAGAAAGCACGAACCTATACGCTTATTAGGTGACAAACAAAAACTACGGTTCGACGAGTCTTCGGCCAGAACGCCTGACAGGTGGTAATCGTGCACGATGCGTACGACGATTTGAAACTGCTGATCAAGAAATACGGCTACTTCGCTGATGGCCCTTATAGACTATCAGCAGGAGAAACGAGCGATTTTTATTTCGACTTACGCCGCGTCACGATGCACCCTCGTGGCGCCGCGTTGACTGCCGAACTGATGGTGGAGCGTTTAGCTGGCATAGACGCGGTAGGTGGGATGGAGAGTGGTGCAATACCAATCGCTACCGCAATTGCTCTCAAATCAGGCACCGTGCGCGCTTTTTTTGTGAGAAAGAGCGAGAAGATGTACGGCAGAATGCGCAAAGCAGAGGGATGTATCCGGCAAGGAGACGTTGTTGCGTTCGTTGAGGACGTTACCACAACCGGAGAATCAGTGCTCTCAGGAATAGCCGCTATTGAGCAGCTCGGTTGCACAATTGCGAAAGTGATTTGCGTTTTAGACCGCGAGAGCGGTGCTCAAGAGCGCATCACGTCGAAAGGTTATCCGTTTGAAGCGTTATATGCGGCAAGCGATTTCAGGTAGTAGCGCATCACGAACCAGGCATTCATATCGCTTAAAAGCAGCTTGGAGCGCGGGTGAAAAACGCGAAGACTGTCGGCAGGGTATATGAACCTTAACAAAAGCGACGAAACTCAGTTGTATTGTGAAAAATGCAGCGCCATCTTGAGTGTGGACACGGCAAGCAGAACAATTCTTTCAGACGGACACGTGCACGTGTTTTGCCAAGACTGCATGCGTCACATGCTAATCATCAGGGACGGCTCCTTGAAACTCTAAGCGTGGTTTTCTGCGATCCAAACGTTGAGAGCTGAAGTCGACGAATAGTAATCGCCAATCTGCGGGTTATGGACGAGTCTGGCACCGTCTAATGCGGTAGCAGCACTCACTTTTTCTTTGACGCTGAGGAGTCGCGACACGCTAAGCAAGGCCGTCGCGCTTGGTGGTAACGTTATTTTTTTCCGAGAATCCGAGCACAGGATGAGGGGGTTACGGCAGCGATAAACGTGCCCGTTCCTGTTCTCGTCTCTGCGATAACTGGTCTTTGCTTAGCGCTCTCGCAGGCGCGCCATCTTCGCCGGCTCCACTGTTAAAGGAGTTTATTTCAGCCCTAAGCTGCGCAAACTCTTCGCACAGCTTATTTAGCGCTAGCGAGACCCGTTGATCCCGTCCTGCGGCCATAGCTTCGAAACGCTTGATCACGATCGCTTCAAACTCGCAGAGATTCAGCTGCCGCGAACTAGGAATGAGGCTCATAATCTCCAAGCTCAACGCGCGCTTTGGGATAATGAGCTCAAGGCCACGTTTTCCTGAACGCTTGTGCGCGCGGAGCTTCTTGCTCTCGATACGGCGTTTGACGGTCGCTGTTGGAACTCCTAGGAGCTTAGCAGCTTCCTTTATAGTAAAATAACGCTCTTCTTCATTCATCGGACACACTCTGGCCGTCCAAATAGAGAGCAATGCTCATGTGCCGCGGGTTTATTGCGTAACTGTCTATGATACAGCAAAAGTATCTCACAAGTCCGTCTCGTACCAGGGGGGCTACTGCAGCTTCAAACTCGCGCCGCCGTTCTTTCTCATCCCGAGCTTTGAAGAAAGGAGCGACGGCCTCACGCAAGATAGCAGAGTGCATCGCACGCGGGGCGAGCGGCATCAGCTGCGCGAGTATCGCTCTTTGAAGCTCAGTCATTGCTTGGAGCTTCTCGAGATAATCGCCATTTTCTTCGCGCTGATTTTTCGTCCTCAGGTCGTTTCCGCCTTCTGTATTCACCTGCAAAAGAGTGCTGTCGGCTATCGCGCACGACTTAAGATGAGTTCCTTTCTTGGCCCACGGCATCTGTCTCAAGACCGTAAGGACAACGTCTTCGAATAAAACTCTTCTACTTTGGAACCGCGACAGGCGCTCGAGAGAAGCTATTTGAGCGTAGATGGATACAAGTGAAGTCGAGCCATGGCCTACGAAGTATCAATCAACAAGTGTGACTCCTATGATGATCAGATGGTCAGGAAGGCTATCGAAGCGAGCGTGGCACCGCTGGGTGGACTCGAGTCGGTCATCGCGGACGCTGACCGCGTGCTGCTCAAGCTAAACTTACTGTCCGCAAAGTCACCTGAGGCTGCCGTTACTACACACCCTGCAATAGTGAAAGCGGCCGTTGAACTGGTGCAAGAGCTCGGAGCAACTCCTGTGGTCGGGGATTCTCCCGGGGGCGGAAGCACCGCAGCGTCGTACAAGGCACTACTTGAGAAGACCGGCATTCAGGAGGTCGTTGACGACACGGGATGTCAGCTTGTGCGATTCGACGAGGCTAAACTCGAAGTTGCCTCACAAAAGGCCAAGACGTTTAAGAAGCTTACGCTGGCCAAAGCGGTCACCGAGGCAGACGTGATCATAGGCCTTCCGAAGCTTAAGACGCACAATCTGACGTATTACACAGGCGCCGTCAAGTTGCTGTATGGTTACATACCGGGGATGTTTAAGACCGAGTACCACCTGCACACTGCCCGTGACATAAACACGTTCGCCGACCTGCTGCTCGACCTCCACGAGATGTACCCACCTGCCATCACGGTCATGGATGCCATCGTAGGCATGGAGGGGGCAGGCCCCTCTAACGGAAACCCGCGTAAAATCGGGCTTGTCCTGGCGAGCAAGAGCTGTACGGCGCTAGACTACGTTGCGGTAACGATCGCAGGTTTCGATCCTATGTCTGTGCCCACAGTGAGATTAGCTCAGGAGAGGGGTGCCGGTCCGGCGCGCTTGGAGGACATCAGAATACTTGGAGAGCAGGTTCAGCCCCTCGTTATGGAGGATTTTAAAAAGACGCTAACCACATCGCTTTCGAGGGCACCGCCTTTTCTCATCAACAGCTTAAAGAGGTTTATAGCTGCAAAACCGGTCGTCGACGCTTCCAATTGCAAACGGTGCGGAGAATGCGTCAAAGCCTGCCCTCCGAAAGCCATCGCGTTTACTAAAGCACGAGGGCCGGGCATAAATTATAGCAAATGTATACGCTGCTATTGCTGCCAGGAATTATGTCCGGAGGGCGCTATTACCGTGTCGACGCCGCTTGTCAGAAGACTCCTTAAACGTTGAGTCACCCGTGCCGTGAACATCCACAACGTGCTGAGTCAGTGCAAGCTGCTTTAAATCTAATCTTATCGTGATTATAGGGTCTTGAAGCTTCAGTTGTGGTGCGTTCATATTTCAGCAGCAGCAAGGCCTGGCAACCGTCTGTGTTATTATTTGTGCGCGCTTCTTAAAGACCCTGCAGGTTAGAACCACACAACGGGAGATGCGCGGCGACCCCTCTCTTGTTTCGGGTAAATAACGCATTGAGAATCACGGCTACGCAGCATAAGACTATATGTGATCAAAACATACTGTAATCCAACAAGAAACGGAGGTGAAACGTGTACAGATCGAATAAGAGCAGTTTTGGCAGTAGCTATAACAGTTACGGCAGAGGATCGTTTAATGATGCTCCCGTGGACGTCGGCAAACAATACGACGTAAAAATTGAAGATACTGCTAGACAAGGAGACGGCATTGCGCGCATTAGCGGGCTTGTGGTCTTTGTTCCAAACACAAAGATCAACGATTCAGTCAAGATTGAAATCAAAGCCATAAAGCGCAACTGTGCGGTCGCTGAGGTCGTCGAAGTTCCTGAGGAAGTAGAATCCTTAGGGGAAGTCGAATAGACTCGCTTGTCTTAATCTGGTTTTTTCTTAAAGGATGGATCGACCGCATTGTTGTTCGGGGGTTTCAGGCCCCAATATTTGACGAGGATGTTGTTTTTCCATCAGTTTTTCATTAACAACTGTTGCTTTTAAGCAGTCTACTTAGACAGTTGAGGCTCTCCGCATAGGTCGGGCGATGCTTAAACGCATCAACAAACGACAAATTCCAAAGCCTTTTTTATGTCCGCATACGTAAACACGGTTTTGGGAAAAAAACTGGCATAAGAGTCAGGGACGAGGGAACCAACGCGCATGCGACTGTTCAAACCCGATGTTGACAAGTTAAGGGCCCGTAATGACGTCGAAGGGCTCATAAAGGCGTTGGATGATACGTCGGCTGAAGTCCGGATAAAGGCGGCTTATGCGCGCGGCAGCGACGGCACCCTGTCTCACCTCTGGTTTAGCGCTGGGTGGCACGCTTGGGAATCCCTCGGCGGGCAGCTTGCCTCCGGTACAGGACCCGCGGTCAGCTCATGGGCCCCCGGTCGTCTCGACGTCTTTACAACCGGTACGGACTCCGCCCTGCATCATCTATGGTTTAGCGCTGGGTGGCCCGCTTAGGAATCCCTCGGCGGCTCCCTGACCTCATCACCCGCCGCCGTCTCATGGGACGCTGGACGAATCGACGTCTTTGCGCGCGGCAGCGACGGCACCCTGTCTCATCTATGGTTTAGCGCTGGGTGGCACAGCTGGGAATCCCTCGGTGGGTACTGACCTCGTAACCCACGGCGACGTCACCGGCTCCGGCAAGACGAGGTCTTTGTACGCGGCACGGTCCTTCACCACAGTTGATACTAGGGCGACTTAGCTATGGATGCTTACGAGTTTGAACCTGATCGATCTTGACGCGCCTGCCGGCAAACCCTCTTTTTTCAAATGATACTTCCAAACGGTGACATTCGGAATTGATGCGGCCCATAAACGCAGCAACTAACGTCGATAACGCGTCGAAAAAGTATCGCGACAGCGGCCAATTGTTTGCCCCATTGTGTCAAAAATAGCGCACAAGTTGCAGCTATACGATATCGCTTAAACCGTTAGCCGCCCGTAAAGATATCAAGATCGATTGCGTTTCCCATCGCAACATATCCTGCGGCGTTCGGGTGTATGCCGTCAGACATGACGAGCGCCGGATTTGAATGTCCGGGATTCTGCGGGTTGTCTATGGCCGAATAAAAATCGATGAGCGGGTATCCCTTCACAACGGCGTATTCGGTTATCCACGCGTTCAAAATATCCCGATCCGCGAGGTGGTAACTATCAGGTGGGACGGTACACAGGACAGGCACGGCGCCGTAGGATTCTACTTGAGTGCACATCGCTACTATATTTTCCTGTATCCCTGCTAGCGGTACTGCACCATTCGCGAGGTCATTAGTCCCGCCTAGGATAATGACGAAATGCGGGGCTAACTGAAGGGTTGCGTTCATACGCGCGAGCATATCGGCCGTTTTAGCCCCGCCAACGCCTTGATTGACTACCGTCCAATTCCCGTCGAGCCGTGTTTTGAGATGATAGGGCCAGTTATTGGGGTTAGCTAAGCCTTCTGTGATTGAATCCCCCACGCAAACGATAAGGTGCTCATGGAGCGGGTGCGATGGGGCGGTCACTTGGGATGTGGCGGTGTTAGCGCTGCTCGCGAAGCTCAATGTGCCTAGGCTTGGGAACCCTCCACTACCGCCGGACGATAACCCCCAACCGCCACCGGGCGATAACCCCCAACCGCCGCCGGCCGGTAAACCCCAGTCTTTAGGACCGGGAAAACCAAAGCCGAGCACGTTAACTACCAATATGGCGATTGCAATTATCGATATCAGTTTCTGCTTCATAAGCAAATTCGCAAACGAGAGCCATACAACTTAAGCATTGCGTTTTTCAACTTATTGCGGTGTTGACTGGGCGCACTTCAAGCATTCGCTGCCTGACGCGTTTGTGATGTTCTGTGAAATACTGGAAGGATAAGGATTTGCACGTCGGTAGATGATGAAGGACAGCGTTGCGGATATTCTCTTAACGGCTTACGCAACGCAAAGACGAATTTGCACGTCGGTAGATGATGAAGGACAGCGTTGCGGATATTCTCTTAACGGCTTACGCAACGCAAAGACGACAACCAAGGTTAAGAAGGCCGGCCCTCGAAGCTGACCGAGAGCTGCATGGAAAAGCTCATCGCAGCGTTACGCGCTGGATCCTACCGCAGCGATGCGTGCCGCGTAGCTGGTATGCGCTATAATACACTGTTGGCATGGGAGAAGAAGGGCGAGAGCGAAAAATCGGGAGAGTTTGTAGAGTTTCTGGATGCCCTGCGAGGGGCAGAGGCAGAGGTCGCAATAGCAAACATCGAGGTCATTAGCACGGCTGCCCAGAAAGGCGACAGCGGTAAGATAAATTCTCTTTTAAAATAAAAATTTAATTATAATTAGTTAGCATATCATAGAGGACAACCGCAGGTGCACTAACGAACATGGCGAGGCACTAAAGGTGTTCGACACGGCACTGCCTATCTGTCCGAGTGCTCATTCGAGGGTGCCGAAACATGCCCGTTTCATCTAGCGATGGCCTTTGCTTAGCACAACAAATCGCGGAGATCAAAGCGGAACGCTTAATGCGCCCTAACGCACTACAGCAAGGGGAGTTTCCGTGACGCGAAGCTTGGTCGGCGCGCTTATTGGGCTCATACTCGGCCTCGTGGTAGGCGTCGTGCTAGGTGCTATTCTCGGCGGGCTGTTCGAGCTCATTCTTTACTTTATAGTGACCGTGGTCCTGAGCTGGATCGCGAGCGCCGTCGGCTCGTGGATATTCGGCGCCTTGGCAGGACTGTGGTTCGGCGGGATCATCGGTGGGGTCTTGGGCGCGTTCATCGGCCTGATAACGCACCTGCGGAACTGGGGCGCGGCGTTTCACACGGCATTTTTTAGCGCCCTTGGGGCTGTCGCAGCGTGGATTGCGTTTACTCGGTACGGCGTCACGTTCGGCGGCACGCTAGGGATCGCTGATGGCGCTTACATCGGGGCGGTCGTTGGGATCATCGCCGGTTTCGTCGCTGGGGCACTTGCAGGAGGGAGAAGAATGCGCGCGATCTTTAGCGCCGTGGGCACTGCAGTGGGCACGGCGATATTCGGCACGTACTTCTTTGTTTACCTCACCTCATCGACAAGCGTCGCAGTTGGACTCGTATTGGGACTGCTGATCGGGATTTTCTCAGGCTACAACGCAGTGGCGCGGGGCAGGTAGTGGAGCTAGGGGAGGTCTCTAAACCGGAGCACAAGCTTTTTTCTGCCTCCAATTGCTGCGTGAATTCCGAAGGCGCAAGACCGTCTTCTTGGTTTATCTCTGGCAAAAGTAGACAACTGTTGTCTACTTCTCTGTCCGTAGTTACGAGAAATGCAAGCTTCCCTCGATGGGCAGTTTGAAAAATATCAGCTCGTGATCCTGCCAATTCTCGGTATTCACGCGGCAATCTTATGATCGGGTAAGCGTGAGAGGGCTTTGAACTCTGGACGCTTATTTTGTGCGTGCAGATTGGTTGCATGTCTTGTATAACGGTTCTCATTTGCATAATGGTTGTTATTTTGTGTCATCTAACGCAAACGCCTCGGACAAGATAGAACACTTCAAAAAGCGAAACTCACACACATAGCAATCTTGTGACTCTTAGCCAGCAGTCACATTTCTTCGCCTAACCGGCGGAGGCTGCTCTGCTTAAGTTCGCGCGCCTTCTTTGAATTAGGGTTGATCTCAAGTGCTTTGTTAAAACAAGCGATTGCTTCTTCAAACCGGCCGAGGTTGTAGGAGATGGTTCCCTTATTACTCCACGCCTTGTCTAAACGAGGGTCATTCTCTAGTGCTTTGTCATAGCAAGCGATTGCTTCTTCATAGCGGCCGAGTTTGGTTAAACTCACTCCCTTATTATGCCAAGCAACACTGTGGTTAGGGTTGATCTCAAGTGCTTTGTCATAATACCGCATTGCTTCCTTATATTGGCCAGATTCATCTAAACAGAATCCCTTGTTGACTAAAGTATCTTCATCATCAGGCTCAATCTCAAGGGCTTTGTCGTAGCACGAAAGTGCTTCTTGAATACGGCCCAAGACACGAAGGCTCACGCCTTTATTGTACCATATGTCGGCATCTTCGGGAGCGATCTCAAGGGCTTTGTCGTAGCATGCAACTGCTTCTTCGTGACGCTCTAAGTTGTTAAGATCGATCCCTTTGTTGTACCATGTTGCGAAGTCTACAGGATCGATCTCAAGGGCTTTGTCGTAGCATGCAACTGCTTCTTCGTAGCGGCTTAAGTTGCTCAGGCTTGATGCTTTGCTAGACCACGCTGATGCAAGATTGCGGTCAATCTCTAGTGCTTTGTCATAGCAAGCGATTGCTTCTTCATAGCGGCCGAGGTTGTCTAGTGTGAAACCCTGCTCAATGAATGGTTGAGCTTCTTCAGAGCTTGTTTGAATGCCTAAGTCGAGTAGATTTGGTTTAGACTTGTCTACGCTTTCCTTTATGGTTTGAGGAGGTGCCTCTTCACTCGGAAGAGCTTCAATTAAGCTGCGCACAGCAGCAACAAGAGCGTTGAGATGCCTATCAATCGGTCGTGTAATTGCGTCTAGTCGGTGCCGACCAGCAAGAATGTACCGCACGCTTCCCGTAGGAGAGACATCCTGAATACGAAGCGGGATTATCGGCATCCCCTTTTCATCGGCTAAAACAAGTTCTTTTCTGCATGCGGATGATTTGTTTGAGTCGGCAGAGAGTATAAATACAACAATCTGGCTATTGTCGAGTCCTCGTACTAATGCTTCCATCCAGTCTTCGCCTGGCCTCTCATCGCGGTGTGAAAACCAGCAGCTCATCGAAGCAGCTTCAAGTTTATCACAAACGGCTTTGGCAACGCGCAGGTCATCATGATGAAAGCTGATAAAAACATCGAGAGGCATCCAACACCCAAAGTCTCAGCTTTAGTGAAGCATCTAATAATACTTTTCGTTGAACCAGCCGAGCTAGTAAAAACGTGACCCGCCAAACAAAAAAAAAAACAGAGCGCACATAGTAGGTTACCCACGCTCTTTCCAAACTGCAGCAGCATAGCCGTTTTCGATCTAGAGAGAAATTCCGAAGATAAAATTGAGGCACAAAATGTTGCTTCTTGTATTCCCTCACGTTTCACCAATCCCTTGTACTCTATTAAACGCTGTTTTGCTTTTACGCTATGTCAACTTGGTTATTAATGCAAAAAATACGTTGACACCGCAGCTAGGTTGACAGGCTCAGAATCGCACTAACGTCACAGTCTTGCAAGCAATTCTTCTTTTTTCTTATAGAACTCCTCCTCCTCAATAACGCCTTGGTCAACTAGCTTTTTGAGCTTTAAAAGCACGGTAGGAATATCTTTAGGATTAAGTGGCCCCAAGGTTTGCTGCATTCTTCGCGCTGATGGATTTGAGGCGTTTACCGCAAGAATTTCTTCTGTAGAAACTTGAAGAACTTTTGATATACGTATTAGAACTTCTTTGTCAGGCTTTTGAATGTGGCCGCTTTCTATTCGACTATATGTAGGCTGCGTCGTTCCTACTAGATCAGCCATCTGTGCCTGTGAGTATCGTTTGTTGATGCGAGCCGCTCGTATTTTGTTCACCTGTCGATAGAACGAATCCCATCCTGATTCAGTGCCCTTCACTGCAAAGCCTCCATCTGCTTGTAACATCTATTATGCATATTTAACATAATTGAATAAATAGCTTTGGGCTGAACTATTCTCTCAACTTACACGGAGGTCGAGATAATCATTCAATTCTGTGAAAAACAAGTTATTTGATCTATTTACAATAAATTTAGTCGCTTTGAGTGAAAGCAGCTTTTGAGATATAGACTCAGATCGACCTTGCGTCTTTGCATAATATGTGCATAAATTTATATGTCATGCAGGAATAGACTAAATGGGCAACAGCCCTCGGTTCAAATATAATAAAAAGGCGGTGATAAAGCAATTCGACTGAAACTAAGCATATAGCAAAGTGTTGCAAGCGTTATTGACGTGTATCGCAGGCGAAGTCGATGAGACTAAGCTCTACGTTTAACTCAAGAAAATGCATAAGCATGCATTAAACGCTTTCTGGCACCACGTTTTTCTGCCGACTTGTACATTCTGAGGGGCTAGAACGTCACCTTGTAAAACCTAAGCGGCAGGTCAGATCGACCTAAGAACAACCAAGTTGTTACGTCATAAATTGTTTGCTCCGGCGATGCTGCTCGAGCTAAACAAAAAAATAAGGATGAAAATGAAACAACAAAAGAAATCAAGTCCGTTTTGAGCTTTTAGCTGAGAACGGCACTAGAAAAAAAGAAACATGTCAGATTGTAAATATCTAATAGAGAATTTGAATTTGCGTTATATCAGCGCGTCTAATCTTGATAAGGACGGTGCTGGGAGATTTTTAGAAAAAGCCAAAAGTGTATCGTTGGCTGGCAAGCTCATTGGGTGCAAGAAGGCGGCCGGAGCCAGTGATAGTGTATTATTGCAATCCGCTCTTGAATGTGTTAAGTTTGGGGGACTTGTGCTGCCCTTACTTTCCCGTGAAAAGATGCACTTGATCCGAAAGGAAAAGTGCACTGCTTGTCAGGAGGGCGGCCAGCATGACTGATAACACGCTATTGCAAGCCGCTCTCGAATACGCAAGACGCGGATGGCCCGTTCTGCCACTACATCCCGGCGAAAAAAATAAACAACACGCACAGTTTCAAAGAGAGATTACGCGTGCTGTTAAACGACTACAGGGTTCAGTACTCCGAAAAAGACTTAGATTTTGTTAAAGTACGCAACAAACTCATTCATACAGGATTGTTCCCTGAAGATACGACGGATGTCTTGCAATCCTGTCAAGACCTAAGTGATCTTTACAACAAAGTGATTTTGACGGTCTTAGGCTGGAATGACCGCTGATAGAATTGGGGTCAAACGCGCTGTCGTTTCGTTCTACGTAGGAACATAGTGAACCAATTTGACCCCCCTGCAAGGAGTCATTCCTCCGTTGTTGAGGTAATATGCGTCGTTCTCAGATTGTCGATCCACACGGATAAGAGTGTTGCAGCTTTGAGCAAACTAAGAAAGCAACTTACAAGTCTCTCCACACACAAGCGTTCCCGTTTGTGGCTGTATCTCTAGGAACAAAGGATATTATGACATTATTCTCTCGACTGCTATGCATTGCTGGCATTCAGGCCCGCACCGTGGAGCCCCAGAAGGGCATTCGAACGCCCATTAGAGGAGCGCGTGACGTCGGTTCACGCCGAGCTAGCCAGCAACGTGCTCGGCTGGAGCGTCTTAAGCGTTGACGATGAGAGCATCAACGAGGCACTTCTTGACGACGCCGCAAGCACGCTCACGGTCTCCAACCCCGATAGCACTGCCACGCCAACGAGCTTCCAACAACAAACGGCCTCACTATTGCACGCTTGCCGCTCAGCGCTTGTTTCAGGGCTTGGCCGCGTGGCCGACGTGGGACGAGAAAACAAGGGAAAAGCGTCATAGTCTTCCCAGAGCTCGCCGCGCAAAGGAAGCGTTGCTGTGGTCAGAGGGGCTAAAAAGACCCAGCAAGGCTTTTAAATAGCCACTGACAAACACACTCCGTTGGTGTGTGGGCGTTACACATGCGATGCAAAGCCCAACATTGATTTAGTACCGAGTCTATAGAAACAATGTAAATAGAGATCCTAAACATCTGAAAAATAGCGAAGGTCAGGAAGCGGAAAACAATTCCGCTTGCTGTAGCTATCTTCTGAACGTCTTTTAGTTCTGAAGATGAATCACATGTTTCGGCTCGCTTCTGTAATTTTGTGGGACTAGTGTAACGTATGAACCAAATTTTAACGCATCGGCTTTTCCGTGATGATATCGCGGATGGAATCTTAGAACTGGTTGAGAAGCAGCCCGGGATAACGACCCGGGTATCGTTTTTCGGTCTGCCATTTTCTAAACTGCAATCGTGAGCCGTTTTGCGTTCTGCAGGTTATAGGCCTTGAGCGTCCCATCCTCTCGAGCTCGGGAGAAACGGCAAGTATTTGCGAAGCCGACCTGGATAGCGTTTCTGGATTTTTTGTCGTGCCTAAAGTAGATAAATTAGCGAATTTAGAGAAACGTATTGAAAATGGAGGTTATGCAAATCCACCGACGCATGAAGCTCCAATCGCCCAAAACCCTGAGTAGGCACTAGTAAACCTTGAACTCATTTTTGCGAACGTCAGTGATATTGTCGCGGAGTTTAACCACGTGGATGTCCGTGTGCTACCGAAGAAAAACTCGAATGCTCTCGAAGTCGCAGAGCAAATACTCAGCGCTGATGAGTGGAGCGCACTGAAATCGCAACTGAGGCTGCCGTAAGGTCTAATGCCCGCCGCATTAACAGCACGACGGCTGCGCCAATGAGCAGGAAATTGCCCCGCCTATAGTGCCTTATCCTGAGATTGTAGGCTAACCGCTCTTGCGTAATCCAATCTCTTCTTATTACTGAGTAGGGTGATTTCTCAACGCAGGGCTCAACGCGGCCTCTCATGTTCTGTAGATTGCGCGGGATTAAGGGATTAATCTAGTGACTATGGAGCGAATACCCATTGGGTTATAGCGAAGGTGAGAAACATAGGCCGGGTTAGAAGGAAGGTTTTGAAAGCTATTAAATAAAATTCTAAAAAATACATTTTTGAGAGATATCACCTCTATTTTATCTAAGTGAGGTTGAATCGTGAGCATCATATCCGATTTAGTTGATAATAAGATTCGTACGGAAGAAGCGGCTTCAAAAGCAATCAAAGATGGTGAAATACTCTCGGAACTATTAGAAGGAATTTTATCGAAAAAGGATGAGATCCGGTTCAATAGTCACCAAGTTTTATTGAATATCTCCGAACATAATCCAGAAACACTATATCCCCAATGGGATTACCTGGCAGATCTGTTAAAAAGCGACAACCAGTATAGTCGCTCTATTGCCATCAACCTAATAGCCAATCTGGTCAAGGTCGATAAAGAAAATAAATTTGAAGCCTGTTTCGACCTGTACTTCGATAATATCGCTGGCAAAAAGACGATGGTAGCGGGACAGGCGACTTTGAATGCGGGCAAGATAGCCAAAGCCAAACCAAATCTTCAAGCGAAGATAACCAATACTCTTTTGAACGTTGACCAGATTCATCAAGGCAAACAGACCGAATTGATGAAGGCTTACGCTATTGCAGCGCTCAATGATTACTTTGATGAAATTGCTGATAAAGAAAAAATCTTAGATTTTGTGAAAGCACAGTTGGCAAGCGATAGCCTAAAAACGGGAAAGGCAGCGAAGGTTTTTTTAGAGAACCGGCTGCCAAATAATCACAGGATATCCACTGCTTGAGCACGTTTAAGATGTATATTTGAAATATTGGTCAGGTGCATCTTTTAAACTTGAAATGATTGCGAAATGAGAGAAAGCCGCATTGCTTACAAACCCATCGGCACCATCCATAGCGAGCATACTATTGCAGAGGAAACACCAATCCAACCGGCCTATGCGAAGGGCTGCCGTGGGAGGGCAGAGATATTTCCCGAATATGAAGAAGGCCTGCGCGACCTCGATGGCTTTTCGCATGTTTATCTGATTTACCATTTCCATTTGTCTGAATCTGTAAAACTTATCGTGAAGCCCTTTCTTCAAGATGTGGAACGCGGCGTTTTTGCCACGCGGGCGCCCAGCCGCCCCAACGCGATCGGTCTAAGCATCGTGGAACTGGTTAGCCGCGAAAAGAATGTCCTTTACCTCGATGGTGTGGATATCCTTGACGGTACGCCGCTTCTTGATATTAAACCTTACATAGTGAGGTTCGACTGCGTACAAACCCTCCGTAATGGCTGGCAAGATGAGGTCGACGAGGAAACGGCCAGAAAGCGGGGGAAACGCGGCTATCGCGGCTGACCCGACTTCTGGGCGTATGAGTTCTTGCCGAAAACGATCTTATTATCACTTTTTGTCAGGTAGCATCGCACCTAACCCTATTCGCGGCAGCTTTGTGATATCTTCAGTTGGCGGCCGCACCACGAGCCTAAGTTCGGCAGCGATCTGCTCGCGCGTTTCGCCCTGTAACTGTAGAGCGTCAAGCGCCTCGTCGGTTGCGGCATAAAATGCCTGCCGCAGTTCAACCGAATCAATGTGGTCGACGTCGATGCTGTCAAGCGGTGTTTTTTCGGTCACTATCTCGCCTGATGGATCGCGATACTCGCGTATTAATGTGGCTTGAAGATACCACTCACCGCGGACTTGACGCAGCTCTGACGGGATGGGCTTGTATTCGCTAC
>Ga0208456_1000198_pt1 | contig 51416 bp, 36 predicted proteins | sample June2015DPH_4_10_2_FD_184691 | JGI IMG/M metagenome (GOLD analysis project Ga0208456, IMG submission 184691) | Peatland microbial communities from SPRUCE experiment site at the Marcell Experimental Forest, Minnesota, USA - June2015DPH_4_100... | ecosystem: Environmental > Terrestrial > Soil >... | reverse complement strand
CAGGCGCTGAAAGACGGGGCGTACGACTACATCACCAAGCCTTTCGATCCCGATGATCTGGCTCATTTGGTTCGTAAGGCCCTCGAACACCGCAAAATCAAAGAGGAAAATGTGCGGCTGCGGGAAAGCCTGGAGGAGGTTCAAGCGGTCGAATTGGTGGGGCAGAGCCAGCCGATGCAAAGGGTTATAGAACTCATCCGCACCGTTGCTCCCATGGATACCACTGTCCTGATCCATGGGGAAAGCGGCACTGGCAAGGAGTTGGTGGCGCGCGCCATTCACAACCTCAGCTCCCGCCGATTTATGCCCATGGTTACCATTCATTGTGGCGCCTTGACAGAGACCCTGCTCGAAAGCGAACTTTTCGGGCACGAGAGGGGCGCCTTCACGGGCGCCCAGTACCGTAAGAAAGGCAAGTTCGAAGTCGCCGAGGGTGGCACGGTCTTTCTGGATGAAATCGCGGATATCAGCCTGAAGACCCAGACGGACCTGCTGCGCGTTCTGCAAGAGAAAGAGATAACGCGCGTGGGTGGCAACCAGACCATCAAGGTTGACTTTCGTGCCGTCGCCGCAACCAACAAAGATCTGTCGGCCCTTGTGAAGGAAGGAACCTTCCGGCCCGACCTCTACTACCGCCTGAACGTTTTCGGGATTGAACTGCCTCCCTTGCGAGAACGCCATGAGGACATCCCGCTTTTGGTGGACCATTTCATCAAGAAGTATGCGCGGGTCATGAACAAGCGGTTCACTTCCGTCAGCCGGGCGGCCCTGGACATCTTGATGAATTACAGTTGGCCCGGCAATGTGCGCGAGCTCGAGAATGCCATCGAGCGGGCCATGGTAATGGGTCGCGAGCCGGAAATTCAGGCTTCCGATTTCCCCTTGCAGATTGGCTCGACCCAGCGGCCCGAGGTAGGCCTTTCGCTCGACGAGGTGGAGCGCGCACACATTCTTCGAGTTCTGGAATCCTGCGATTGGAACCAGACTCACGCGGCAAAAACCCTCGAGATTGACCGCGTCACCCTCTACAACAAGATCAAGAAATACGGCTTTCGGAAAGGCGTGCCCGCCGCGTCATGAGAATCATCTCGCTGGTTCCCGTCGGGCGAGTCGAGCGGGGCCACCTCGAATCGCTTGCAGAAGGGCTGACATCGCGCTTGCGCGTAGCATGCTGGATTCGGCCGGATGGACTGGATGGCGAGTTTGCTTACAATCCTGTGCGCGGGCAATACCACTCCACGGAAATTCTTAAGAAGCTTCTGCAGGACCCGCCTGCGGAGCGCTGGCGAATCCTGGGAGTGACCGACGCAGACCTTTACATCCCTATCCTGACCTTTGTTTTTGGCGAAGCCCAATTGGGTGACACCGGCGCCCTGGTTTCCACCCACCGCCTGCGCCCGGAGTTCTATGGCATGCCCAAGGACCCTGGGCTACTCCAAAGGCGCCTTTTGAAGGAGGCCCTCCACGAATTGGGCCACACTTTTGGGCTTCGCCATTGCCCGGATTACCTTTGCGTGATGAGCGCCTCGCATGCCGTGGAGAGAATCGATTTGAAGCAGGCGGGTTTTTGCATAGCCTGCGCGGGCGTGGCAGGAGTCAAGTAAAGCCGATTGCCGATTTTCCCGCCGTGGCGGGCTGATGGACATTGGAAGGAGTTGCCACACCACTTTTTCAATCGTCAATCGTCAATCGGCAACCAGCAATCGGCAATGAAAACCTGGTCTTCGGTTGCGGCCGAAGGCCGCGCGGTGTTGCTCCCCACCCCTAAATAGGGGGCGGAGGAGTAAAATCACTACTTGAGATGCCATTGGGGGATTAAGGAAATTGGCAAGGTTCAGTGAGTTTTTTACAAGCGAGCAAAGCCGCATCGAAGGCTTGTCGGCAATCTCGGAGCCCATCCAACAGCCGGAGGAAATCTTTCGGACTGCCGACAGGGGAAAGGGCCTCGTTCCCGAAGAGGCAGCCTTTCTGTTTGCGGCAGCGCGCGATCAAAACCTTCGAATTGAAATCCAGGTAGCAGCGAACCGAGTGCGCGCGCGTTTTGCGGCGCCAAGCGTTGAATTCGTCATCCCCGTCTACTTGACAAGCTTCTGCCAGAACGAATGCTTGTATTGCGGCTATCGGCAAAGCAATTCCATCGCCGAGCGAGTCCGGCTCAACCCTGAAGATTTTGAAAAACAATTAGACCTGATTCTCTCCTGGGGTCACCGCCAGATCGAATTGGTGCTCTCCGATGACCCTGAATTCGGCCCGGAAACGCTGGCGCGCTACGTTGCCGCCACACGCCGGAAACTCGAAGCCCTGGGCGGCGGAGTGGTGGCGCTGTGCTCCCCTGTTTACCAGCAAGAGGATTACGTCCGCTTGCGCGACGCCGGGTTGAATTGGGTGGTCGAGTGGCAAGAGACTTACCATCGCCCGCATTTCGACCGCTGGCACTTTGCGGGCTCGCCCAAACGGAACTATGAGTCTCGCCTGGATCTCTGGGATCGCGTTATCGCCGCAGGCATTACCAAGATTGGGATGGGGGTGCTGTTGGGGCTTTATGATTTCCATTACGACGCCTTGGCGGTCATCGAGCACGGAAACTATTTGCGGCGGACTTATGGAATTGAGCCGCACGCGCTAGGAATCCCGCGATTGAAGCCGGCGCGGGGCGTCCTGGCCTCGCAGAAGCCAAATCGCTTCAGCGTCTCCGACGACGACTTCCGCCTGGTTATTAGTGTTTATCACATGGCTTTTCCCACCTCCCGCCTGTTCTTCAATACCCGCGAGAGTTACGACTTGAATATCTCGATGGTGGCTGCCGGTGATCTGTTTACCGTGGATTGCGAAACCCTGCCGGGCGCCTACTTGCGCCGCCACCTGCCCGGCCAGTTTTCCACCCACGACTATCCGCCGCGCCGGGAAGTTGTTGCGACACTGGAGCAGCGTGGGCTTGCCTGCAAATATCTCGCCGAAGAGATGCCGTGCGAGATAGCCCGTACTGCGTCGGCCAGGGGAACGGCAATTGATGAGAAACGCTGGATCGACCAGCACGCTCAGGTGCGCGCCCGGCTGCAAGATTGGGAAATGGCGCTGGACCGTCTTTCCATGAATGGCAGCCAACCCGTCGAGCGGCAGGCGGCGGATGCCTCCTTACACGAGATACTGAAGTACCTCGAAACGGTTCTGACCGCACATTGCCGGCAAGAGGAATCGGAATTGTTCCCGGCCTTCCACCGCGACGCCGATATCACTTCAAAACTGGCGGCCTTTCGAGAAGACCACGAACGTTTTGGTGTGGACCTGGATAAATTCGAGAGGCAGATGGTCTCTTACGGTCTATCGAGAGACCCTACCGTGCTCTTGACCCTCGGGAACCGTATGATTCGTGAAATGCGTGCACACCTCGAGGCGGAAGAGCAGTTGTCGAGCGAATTGTTCCGCGGCTCCCTTGCTTCTTCAGCGAAGGCTGCCGGCCATGCTGATTGACTCCTGTTCTGCCTGCCGGCGGGTGTCGCGGACTCACCGCGGCGGAGCTGCGAATCCTTATCAACCCAAGAATGCGGCTGCTTGGTCGGCGATTGTGCAAACGTAATCCGTTTGGCGGATGGCAATCCTACCAAGGGGTGGCATATCTGCCACTCCGCTGTTGCATGGTGTGAAACCAAAGAGCACACATTTGAGGCATAATGGGAGCGACAGGGATGGTTGGAGACTTTTATCGGAGCGCGGTATAACCTGACGAACAAGGTTTTTCAAAAGTGAGTGCCCACGGTGGATGAAAAGCGAATTGCCGAGCTCAGTGAACGAATTGTTCGGGAGTTTCATCCGGAAAAAATCATCTTGTTTGGTTCCTATTACCAAGGTGGGTCATGACCCTGAGTTACCCATCCAGAAGACGCTTCGTTAAAGAAATGGGGATAGCCGGACTCACGGCTTCCCTGCTTGTTCCGCAGCAGGCAAAGCCAACTCCTGAAGAGGCCGCTCGAGATTGCCCATTGACAAGCACTCGATCGCTCGAGGGAGAGTGGCAGTTCCGATTGGACCCCGAGAGTGTGGGTGAATCTCAGGGCTGGCATCTCTCGAGCGCGTCAGCCGACGGGTGGTCGAGGGTCATTGTCCCACACACCTGGCAGGTGTCCGAGGATTCGGCCGCATACCTGGGGGTGGCGTGGTATCGGCGCACCTTTGAACTCCCGCAATCGTGGTCCTGTAAGGTTATTCGCCTGGAGTTCGAAGCAGTGTTTCACAGTGCCGTCGTGTGGGTGAACGGCAAACCGATCGGGAGTCATCTTCGCAAGGGGTACACGTCCTTTGCCTTCGACATTTCCTCCGCGGTGCTGCCAGGCCAAGCCACCACGATTGCCGTCAAAGTGGATAATTCCTTCGATCAAAATATGCTACCTCGAGGTAATTCCTATGATTGGACGCCGGACGGCGGGATTATCCGTCCCGTGAGTCTGCTCATCACCCCAAAGACGTTTATCGAACGGGTGGATGTGGATGCCCAACCCGACTTGAACGCATCCCATGCCAGCCTCGCCATTCGCGCCGCCCTGAGGAACTCCGACATCAGCACAAGACATATCGATATAGCTTATGAAATCCTTGAAGACGACACGGACCGCGTGGTGCTGCGGGCGCAGCGAGCGGCGACGGCGTCGCTTAAGCCAGAGGCGAGCGAAGAGGTCTCGCTTCCCCCAGTCGAATTGCCAAACCCTCGACTCTGGCATTTCGATCATCCGCACCTGTACCGCCTGGTAGCGACGATCGAGGCCGACGGCGAGCCACTTCATAGCTGTTCGACCACCTTCGGGGTTCGCAAAATCGAGGTGAGAGAAGGCGGCTTCCACTTCAATGGTGAACGCGTCTGGCTTATGGGGGTCGAACGCATGGCGGGGAGCAACCCGGAGTACGGGATGGCGGAACCCACCGCCTGGATTCTTCACGATCACAATGATCTGAAAGAGCTCAATTGCGTTTTCACCCGCGTCCACTGGCAGCAAGACAAACGCGTGCTCGATTTCTGTGACCGGCATGGAATTCTGCTGCAAGAAGAAGTGCCAACCTGGGGCGCCGAAACGTTCCGCGACATGAGCGAGCAGCCCTCACCGGATATCATGGCGAACGGCCTGGAACAGTTGCGCGAGATGATCCAACGCGACCGCAACCATCCCTGCATTTTCTCCTGGGGGCTTTGCAACGAGATTAACGGGCAGAACCCGGCGGCCTACCAGTTCGCCAAGCGCATGGTCGAGGAGGCGAAAAAACTCGATCCGAATCGCCTGCGCTCCTATGCTTCGAATTCGCTGTATAAAACGCCCGAAAAGGACGTGGCCGGGCTGATGGACTTTATTGAATGGAACGAATACTACGAGAGTTGGCACAAGGGCGGCGTTGAGGACGTGAAGCGCAACCTGGAAGAGATCCACCGCGCTTATCCCGATAAGCCCATTGTGATCTCAGAATACGGGTACTGTGCGTGCACACCGGACCGGCCGGAGAACGATCTGGTCCGCATCAGGATTCTGCGTGAGCACGACGACGCTTTCCGCCAGTATCCGTTTGTGGGCGGCGCGATCTTTTTCTGTTATAACGATTACCGTACGCATGTGGGTGACAAAGGGATCGGGGTCTTGAAGCAGCGTGTTCACGGAGTTGTGGACCTGTACGGGGCGCGCAAGGCGTCGTTCGAGGCGCTAAGGCAGGAGGCGAGTCCTGTGCAAGCACTCAGGCTGACGGCAGAGGGGAATTCCCTGACGGCAACTGTGGAGGCGCGCAGCAAGCTTCCCGCCTACACCCTGGAAGGCTACACGCTGAGATGGATTGTCTACGTTCAAGGCGACCTGCCGATGGAGCAGCATGAAACCCCGTTGCCTCGCCTTGCCCCCGGCCAGTCGGCCACAGTTTCGTTGGACTTCCAGCAAGAAAATCCGACGCACATTCGAGTTGAAGTTATTCGTCCCACCGGCTTTTCGGCAATGACCAAGATTTGGAACCGTGAGAGGTAGACGGCAGGTTACAAACTCCGGTCAAGGTATGCGTAATCCCTCAGTCTCGGGTGGTGTAGCGCCGCCCTTTAGAGCCTGCCCTGATCCCGCAGTCGCGGGAGAAGGGGCGGCACGTGCCGGTCCCGCAGACGCGGGACCGGCGCTGCGTGTGTTGCCACCCGAGACTGAGGGATTACAGGTATGCCCGAAACCTTGAGAACCTGGGCTTAATCTGTGCCGCGAGGGAGTCTTCGGTGAGTGACCATTTCTGGCTTGGCATGGCGGTCATTTTCATCAGTGGAGCGTTGAATGGAAGCTTTCCGCTGCCCATGAAGTACACGCGTCAGTGGAAATGGGAAAACACCTGGCTGGTTTTTGCCGCCGCAGCGTTGCTGATTATACCGTGGCTACTGGCTGCGGGTTTCGTGCCCCACCTCGAGGATGTCTATCGAGGCGTTTCCAGCCGTGCGCTCCTCGCCCCCCTGGTCTTCGGCTTTCTGTGGGGCATCGCTCAAGTGACCTTCGGCCTGGGAATCAGCGCCGTGGGCATGGCGCTGGCGTTCGCGGTGGTGGCCGGCCTGTCTTGTCTGTCGGGGTCTCTCGTACCCTTGTTGGTCCTTAACCCTGTAGACCTGCTCCGGCCGCGGGGCATCCTATTGCTCATCAGCATGCCCATCCTCTTCGCCGGCCTCGCTCTCTATGGCATGGCAGGCCGCCGGCGCGAGAAGGAGCAGAGGCCTGCCGGCCCCTCCGCTAGCGCAGTAGCTTCGAGTTTTCTGACCGGGCTGGCCATCTGCATCTTCACCGGTATCTTTGGGTCAAACATTAATCTCGGCTTCGCTTTCAGCGGCCAAATCCTGCAAAAGGCCGTTGCCCTGGGAGCTTTCCCGGTCACCTCAACCTACGCCTCGTGGGCGCTGGTGCTGGGCGCCGGCTTCGTTCCTAATCTGCTCTATTGCTTCCTGCTGCTTTTCCGTAACGGGACCTGGTCGCTTTTTCTGAATCCGGGCTGGGCAAGAGAAACCAGCCTGGCAATTGCCATGGGCTTGCTCTGGCTTTCGGGGATGGTAGGTTATGGCATCGGCGCGACGCTGGTAGGAAAGTACGGAACTTCCCTTGGCTATGCGCTGTTCGTTTCCGCAATGATTCTCTCTTCGAACCTCCTCGGCATCCTGACAGGAGAATGGCGAGCCACTTCCCCGGGCACCCGCAGGGTGCTGACGGCGGCGGTGGTGGTAATCCTGATTTCCGTACTTGTCCTGAATCTTGGAGGACTCTTCTAATACGAAGGTGCATTCAGATTGATACAGTGCAGCCCTTGGCCGCAACCAAAAGCAGATTCTTCTGCCGCAAGGCGGGATGAGAATGACGTGTCATCCTGATCCCGCCTTGCGGCAGAAGAATCTGCTTTTCTTCGCGCCACGCGATGAAGTTAGCGCCTAGCGCTACAGGGGAGTTATCAAGTCTTATTAAGTGTTATTTGGGATGATGTTCAAAATGAGGCAGGTGTCACCGTGATGGCAAAATAGAAGCGCCAGTCGCGGTTTACGCGGGCCTGCAAGACGTTCCGGGACTCATCGTATTTCTTGGCGCGGAGCGAGGGGTGGCGAAAGTCCTCCAGCAGCAGTTTCACTTGTTTATCGAATGCTTTCTGGACGGCGGTGGCAGCCTCAGTGTAGTCCTTTACAGCGGCGGCCGTCAGTTGGCGCTTCATCGGGCACTGGGTTTGACAGATGTGGTTTTCTTTGATCGGGCTTTCTTGGCTTCGCCGTGGAGAAACGTCGTCATGTCTTCGTGGATCTCGAAAGGCCCGTACGTCTCGCCTCTTTTCGCCTGTTCCAACGACTCAGCGAGGCGGGCATCGATGACCCGGCGCTGGGCCGGCGTGTACTCACGGTCAACAATAAGTTTTGGGGTGAGAACGATCTTGCCTCTTTCTGCTTTGGCTTCTACCAGGTCGCCATCAACGAGGCCGACCTGGACACGAAGCCGGGTGGGAATGGTCACTTGGCCCTTGCGCTGCACTCTAACGATGCTGCTCATGGGGTCAATTTCCGGAAGTCGGAAATCCAGACTTTCTGAAATGAGGGGTAGCGGTTTGCTGAAGAGCTGTCAAGGGCAGCGATATTGGTATAAGATGTGGGGTACGCGATATATAAATGAGAATCACGCACGAGGAACCTCCCAGTGATCCTCAAGCCCACCGCTGAGCCGGACAGCAGCGGGGGGCGACGGTGGCACTGGCGGGTGGCGCATACGTGCCGCCGCTTGGGGTGTATGTGATCATGCACCGTCATCGCATACGTATGGCTCTCCGTCCTGTTGCGAAGCCACCCCATACCAAGGACTGTTGCTCAGGCGTGGCTATCGTCTGACACTCGTCAAGGAGGCACTATGAGAACGGATCTAGTCATAGATGTTGGAATGCACGTTGGAAAAGATACGGAGTTCTACATCTCAAAGGGCTTCCAAGTCGTAGGCATTGAGGCGAATCCCGAGCTAGCGCAGCAGGTAGCCAAACGACTTTCAGCCTATGTGAGTGATGGAACGTTGAGAATCTATAATGTTGCGATAGCAGACCGCGTCGGCACTACTGATTTCTGGGTGAATTCGGCTCATGACAATTGGGGTACCACTTCGGCCCAATTCGCAGACCGGTATGCCGCATTGGGCGGGACGAACCGCTGCATAGCAGTGCCGTGTATGCCGTTCGGACAGATCCTTGACGAATGCGGGTCGCCTTATTATTTGAAGGTTGATATCGAGGGCGCCGATTTGCTCTGTTTGGAGGCGCTGCACGGGAGAGAACGGCCCAAATATGTTTCGTTCGGGGGGGGGTTAAACTGCATGGGGTTTGACGGGACATTCGCCGGATTATCGCTCTTATGGAATCTAGGATACAGGCAGTTTAAGGTCGTTAATCAGGGATTGAACCATACAGTGAGATGCCCGTACCCGCCCCTCGAGGGTAGGTTCGTGGATGCACGCTTTGACGGGCTTTGTAGCGGACCTTTCGGCGAGGAAGCTCCGGGAAAGTGGCTGTCCGCGGAGGAAGTACTGCTGAAGTGCCGGCGACTCATACGGGACCAGCGCGACTATGGGATGAATGGGCGACACTTCCGCTCGGTATGGGGTCGATGCTATAAGAAGTACAGGCGACTCGTGGGTGAGCCGGTGGAATGGTGGGACATCCATGCGAAACTGGGCGCCGGAATCAATTGAGAAAATGAGCCTCTTTTTGCGTTTGATCAAATAAGCGAGGGCACGCCGGCTTGACTTGCCCGATCACACCTCTCGCCACCATTTCCTCGAGTTGGTTTTTAGAGATACGGTTGTAGACTTTGGCAAAGGAAACTATTCGTAGATGGATTCGCAGAATTGGCGAGGTGACGCCTCGATTAGCAGAGTTTCTCCTGTTTGTGGTATATGCGTTTCCACGGCTTTATATATTTGTGGCTCGCTCCTCGAATTTGATCCAACATGCTACCAGACGCGTCTGGCACATCCGTAAGGATTTGATAGGGTTGTCGTAATGAGCGAATCTTCAAGTCCGACAGTTAGTGTCGTCATCGCTGCCTATAACGCCGCTCGGTGGACTGCCGAGACGCTGGATAGCGTGCTTGCCCAAACTTTTCGGAACTTCGAAGTTATCGTGGTGGATGACGGGTCGACTGATCAAACCCCGGAAGTAGTCGCCGGTTATAAGGACCGGATTCGGTATCTCCGCAAAGAAAACGCAGGGGCAGCTTCAGCACGGAATGTGGGGATCCGTGCGGCGCGGGGCTCCTATATCGCCTTTGTGGACGCGGATGACCTGTGGTTGCCGGAGAAGCTGCAACTGCAAATGGACTTGTTTTCCAGGCACCCTGACCTTGCCTGGGTGTATTCTGACGCCATTGTATTTGATGAGGAAAGTGTCCAGGAAGTATTTAGGACCAGCGACGTGACAAAGTTCTACGCCGGCGATATCTTGCGTCCACTCCTGTTGTTCAATTTTATTGCCTCTCCAACGCCTGTAATCAGGCGGGATGTTTTTGACACGGTTGGTTATTTTGATGAGTCGCCGGGTTTGCAGAGCGGCGAAGATTGGAACATGTGGTTGCGGATTGCTGCAAAGTACCGGGTGGAGTTTGTCGACCGGCCCTTGGCGAGATACCGCCGTCACAGGGCGGGCAAGAGTGGGTCGGGCGATCTCAAGTATACATTCCGGAGCAGGTACACGATTGTTGAGAACGCGGTGGCCCGAGATCCCCAGAGACTATCCGATCTGCGGGAGCAGGCGCTTGCGAGGGTGTGCATTGGAATGGTAGGACCGATGGTAAGCCGGGGGGACCGCCGAGGAGCGCGCCTGATGCTGGGACGCGCAGCACGCCTCTTTCCCTGTGACTTCAGAATTCTACTCTCTTGGTTGCAAGCGCTCTTGCCAACTGCCATTGTCGATTGGGTTCCGAGCGTTCGAAGACTTCGGCGCTGTGAGTTCTTCCGTTAAGGATGCACGGTCAAAATAAGGCATCCAGGCTTGAGCGGCGATATCCCTTCCATCGATGTGCGGCAGTGGATTGGGCAGGATAGAATGCGAGAGGTGAAACTGTTGTTGCCATTAGTCGGCAGCATGACACGGACCTGTGGTGTGCTGCACGGGCAGGAAAGGGTTGGCTATGCCAAAGCTTGGGCTGTTCATTTACGGCAACGGCGATAACCCCAGAGTGGACGGAGCGGCCTGAGGCAGGACCAGATCGTCAAGGGAGCTAGTGTCATGTAACATTTAAGACTTGACAATAGACCCGCTCCGTGTTAGGCTGGGCTCATGTTTACACCAGCGACGCGTATGAACCTCAGCAAGAACGAAAAAACCGCATTGGAAACCCTGGCCCGAGCTAGAACTACGACGCAGAGAACGGCCCGCCGCTGCCGAGTCATTCTGCTGGCGGCGCAGGGAACGCCCAACCGGGCGATTGCGCGACAAGTGGGCGTTTCGCGTCCGACCGTCTTGGCGGTGCGGGCCGCCTATGTGCGAGGCGGTGTGGGAGCTCTGGAGCGGGACAACCCCCGCCATCGCTCCCGGCGCAAGCTGCTTCCCGCTTTGGAGAAACAGGTGATTGAGACTACTTTGCACACCAAGCCGCCGGCCGCTACGCATTGGAGTACGCGCACCTTGGCCCGGCACTTGGGTTTGTCCCACATGACGGTGCACCGGGCTTGGCAGGACCACGAGTTGCAACCCCACCGAGTGGAAACCTTTAAGCTCTCCCAGGACCCCAACTTTGAGGCCAAGGTGTGGGATGTGGTGGGGTTGTACTTGAATCCCCCCGACCACGCCCTGGTGCTCTGCGTGGATGAGGAAAGCCAGATTCAAGCCCTCAACCGGACCGCTCCCATCCTGCCCTTGCGGCCGGGGTTGCCGGAGCGGCGGACGCACGACTACGAGCGGCATGGCACCACCACCCTGTTTGCCGCCTTCAACATTCTCACCGGCAAGGTGATGGGCCAGTGCCTGCCCCGTCATCGGGGCCGCGAGTTTGTGAGGTTCCTGCAACAGGTGGAGGGCGAGGTCCCCCCAGACTTGGACGTGCACTTGATCATGGACAACTACAGCACCCACAAAAGTCCCCCGGTGCAGTGCTGGCTGAAACCCAAGAAGCGGCGACGGTTTCACTTTCACTTCACTCCCATGAGCGGTTCCTGGCTCAATCAAGTGGAACGCTGGTTTGCCGAGATCACCCGCAAACGGATTCGACGCGGCAGCTTCAACAGCGTCCAAGAACTGGAAAAAGCTATCTACGAGTACTTGGCGGCCTGGAATGAGGCGCCCAAACCATTCGTGTGGAAAGCCACGGCCGACAGCATACTGGAAAAGGTTAAAGGTTGTAAAGAATTAAATGTTACGGGACACTAGCAGGAGGAAGCCAATCAAACCTAACCGTGATATCTTCACCGACCCTCTCGGCTCCTCTTCCGCGAGGTTACGCAAGGCATTAGCGGACTAACTTTCGCATCCTTATCTATTCGTCCTTTCCATCGGCCCAGCATACTTCACTCCTTCACCGTTTCAGGCAAGTTTCAAGTTCGGTCATGGCGCAATGTCCTTCGCGTCGACCTATTGTCCGAACATGCCCTCCGCTTTGCTTTCTCTGGCCCTGCTTAGCGGTTTCGATGCATTCTGCCAACCAGTCGGTGTATATTACCGGTTAGCCGGGAGCTAGGATGGAAACCCCCGGTATGGATGGCGGTTTTGACGTGCAGATGGAGGCGTGAGGTCTCGACTGGCCGTCCCTGAGGCGTAAGGCGGCACGGCCTGAGGAAACTGGGTGGACACCTGAAGCAAAAAGAGTCAGACAGGCAATGAAGTGGACTCGTTCGCCCCTGCAAGAACCTCAGCAGCCCGCGCGCGGGCTGCCCCTGTGGCGCTTGTTCTGGCGATACCCGGAATGGGGTCCGCGTGGGGGCGAAAAGGGCATCCGGCGATCGCGATGCTGGCGAAGCACTGCATGCCCGGTGGGCACCAGTGCGCGGGCGCGCCGAGTTAGCAATGAGACTTTCACGCCAAAGACAGTGGTTCTTGGCGCACTCGGGAGGCCTGTGCATCTCGCCGCCGCTCCTCGCTGCCTAGGCCTAGCGGACCCGGCGGCTGGGGCTTTCAACGACCGGGCCAGGATGATCCGCATGATTTCGATGGGGAAGGCGTCTCGGCGAAAAACTCGGTCGAGAATATTCGGTTTGGCGCGCCCGACAGGGCGTCGGGCCCTGCCGGCAACTCCTCGGCCGGGTCCTGCGTCAGCGGCCAAGGCCGGGAAAACTCCCCAGGCGCCACCGCCTGTGCCCGAGCGGGCTGCGTCCCGACCGGAGCGCGCCCGCGCACTCCTCATCACGGCCCTCGTGGCCTGCGCAGCCCTGCCTTATCTCAACATTCTGTTCAACGGGTTTGTCTATGACGACGACCTCCAGTTGGTGAAAAATCCGTACGTGCGGAGCTTCCAGTACCTGAAGGAAATCTTTACCACCAGCGTTTGGTCCTTCAAGGGCGTGGTCGTCTCCAATTACTATCGGCCGATGATGACGCTAGGATACCTTGTCTGCTATCGGCTCTTCGGCATGCGGGCTTACGGCTTCCATCTTGTCAGCCTTTTGCTCCACGTACTCATCGTCTGCCTCGTCTTTGTGCTCACCGAGCGTCTGACCGGGGACCGCATGTGGGCCTTCGTCGCCGGCGCTCTGTTCGCCCTGCACCCGATTCACACTGAATCGGTGGCCTGGATTGCTGCGGTTACGGACCTCGAGGTGACGTTTTTTTATCTCATCACTTTTGGAATCTTTCTCGCTTTGGCGAGGCTTAGGAGCCGGCGTACGCAGCCCATGCTGGCCACCATGGGGGTCACCTTCCTCCTTGCCCTGCTTTCAAAGGAGCAGGCAATGACTCTGCCAGCCCTAGCCACTGTCTATGAGCACTTCTACCGCGAGGACCGCTCCGAAACATCCGCCTCTCAGAAGCTGGCCCGCTACGGTCTGCTGTGGCTCGTCGGCGTGGCCTACGTGCTCTTGCGCGTTCACTTTCTGGGAGCGCTGGCGCCGGAAGAGAAGATGCAGCAGCTCGCCCCACAGCAAATAGTGCTCTCCGCCATCGCGCTGGTCGGCCAGTACGTTGGCAAGCTCCTCTGGCCCGTGCGGCTTTGCGCCTTTTACGTCTTCCACCCAAGTACCAGCCTGTTCGATCTTCACGTTCTCGCCGGCCTGTTAGTCCTCCTCGCGCTTGCTGCCCTTTTCTATGTCTGCTGGCGCAGCCACGAACGAAACGTCCGCTTCGTTTCCTTCGCCATCTTGTGGTTCTTTGCCACGCTCGCTCCCGTCCTCAACGCCCACTGGGTGGGCCTCAACGTTTTCACCGAACGCTATCTCTATCTGCCTTCCGTCGGCGTCGCATGGCTTGTGGGTTTCGGCGCGTCGAAGTTGTGGTCCGGCGCCGCGTCGCGTCCCGCGCAGCAGCGCGCGCTCGTGCTCGCCGGTATCGCGCTGGGCGGGCTTTTCGCCGCCCGCATCGTGATCCGCAACCGCGACTGGAACAATGACATCGCGTTGTACAACCGGACCCTCGAACTCTCGCCGGATTCCTACATCATCTTAAACAACCTGGGCGCTGTTTACTGGGACCAGGGTGCGGTAGAGAATGCTGAGAGCGCGTGGAAACGCTCGCTCGCCATTAATCCTCAATACGGCGTCGTGCTCAATAATCTGGGCATGGTGGCAGGCAAGAAAGAGCAATATGCCGAAGCAGTCAAATTCTTCCAGCGTGCGATGGAGCTGAGACCGAACTCCCTGGATCCGCATCTCAACCTGGGTACGGTCTACCGGCTTATGGGACTCGCGGGCCCGGCCGAGTTCCAGCTTCGGAAAGCACTCGCGCTTCCGCCTCCCGACTCCCGCGTTCCCAATGAGCTCGGCCAGCTTCTCGTGCAGGAGGGCCGCACGGACGAGGCCGAAGATCAGTTCCGCGCCTCCATCCGTATTGAGCCGAATGCCCTCGCCTACGACTTTCTCGGCGAGATCAATATTCGCCGGCGCGCTTGGGGGGAGGCGGAGCGCGACTTTCGGGCCGCCCTGAGCTTGGATGAGTCTGACAGCAACGCCCACTGCGGACTGGGCTACCTTTACAAGGCTGCGGGCCGCAAGGCTGAGGCTTTGAGCCAGTACCAAGCCGGCTTGGTGAAGGATCCCGCCAACCCCCAGGCGCTGGCGGCTGTCCAGAAGCTGCGGCAACAGATCGCCGGCGCCGCACCGTAACCCTCGCCACAACCGGCATCACCGCCAACGATGGGCCGGGCAGGCTACGGAGTTTGATTCGCATGATTTCAATGAAGAAGGCATCCGGGCGGAAAACTCGGTGGAGGAGCTTCGCTTTGGCGCACCGGCGAGGGCCTCGGTCCCGGCCGCTGGCTCGGCAAGCGCTTCCGACGTCGGCGGCCAGGGTCAGAAAAACTCCTCAGGCGCCGCCTGCGCCCGAGCGGGCCGCGTTCTGGTCGGATCGCACCCGCGCGCTCCTCATCACAGCTCTCGTGGCCTGCGCCACCTTGCCTTATCTCAACATTCTGTTCAACGGTTTTGTCTATGACGACGACACCCAGTTGGTAAAAAATCCGTACATCCGGAGTTTCCAGTACCTGAAGGAGATCTTTGCCAGCAACGTTTGGTCTTTCTCGGGCGTGACCGTCTCCAATTACTATCGGCCGATGATGACGCTGGGATACCTTGTCTGCTATCGGCTCTTCGGTCTGCGGGCTTACGGCTTCCATCTTGTCAGCCTTTTGCTTCACGTTCTGGCGGTCTGCCTCGTCTTTGTGCTCACCGAGCGTCTGACCGGGGACCGCGTGTGGGCCTTCCTCGCCGGCGCTCTGTTCGCCCTGCATCCGATTCACACTGAGTCGGTGGCCTGGATTGCTGCGGTTACGGACCTCGAGCTCACTTTTTTTTACCTCCTCACCTTTGGTTTCTTTCTTGCCGTGGCGAGGCCGGGGGGCCGGCCTTCGAAGGCCCTGCTGGCCGCGATGGGGGTTGCTTTTGTTCTCGCCCTGCTTTCCAAGGAGCAGGCGATGACTCTGCCGGCTCTCGCTACTGTCTATGAGCACTTCTACCGCGAGGACCGCTCCGAAACATCCGCCTCCCGGAAGCTGGCCCGTTACGGTCTGCTGTGGCTCGTCGGGGCAGCCTATATGCTCTTGCGCATCCGCTTTCTCGGAACGCTGGCCCCGGTCGATTTCCACGCCGAGGTTACCCCACAGCAAATGGTGCTCTCCGCCGTTGCGCTCGTCGGCCAGTACGTCGGGAAGCTTCTCTGGCCCGTGCGGCTCTGCGCCTTCTACGTTTTCCACCCGAGCACGAGCCCGTTCGATCTTGGCGTTCTCGCCGGCCTGCTGGTCCTCCTCGCGCTCGCTGCACTTTTCTTTGTGTGCTGGCGCAGCCGCGAACGTAACGTCCGTTTTGCTTCCTTCGCAATCGTGTGGTTCTTTGCCACGCTGGCTCCCGTCCTCAACGCCCACTGGCTGGCCCGCAACGTTTTCAGCGAACGCTACCTCTATCTGCCTTCCGTCGGCGTGGTCTGGCTCGTCGGTTTGGGCGCGTCGAAGTTGTGGTCCCGCGCGGCGGCGCGTCCCGCGCAGCGGCGTGCCCTTGTGCTCGTCGGCGTTGCGGTGGGCGGGCTTTGCGCCGCCCGCATCGTGATCCGCAACCGCGACTGGAACAATGACATTGTGCTGTACACCCGCACTCTGGAACTCTCGCCGGACGCCGACGGCATCCTAAACGATCTCGCTAGTGCTTACTGGTTCGGGGGCGCGATGGACAAGGCTGAGAGCATGTGGAAACGCGCCCTTGCCGTGAATCCTAACAACGTCGAGGTGCTCAGCAATCTGGGCGTGCTGGCGCTCCGCAAAAAGCACTATCCCCAGGGGGCCGAGCTCTTCCAGCGTGCCATCAAGCTTAGGCCGGATGAGCCGAATCCACATCTCAATTTGGGTGAGACGTACTTGAAGATGGGGCTGAGGGACCAAGCCGAACCCCAACTTCGAGCGGTAGTCGCGCTCGCACCCCTCAACAGCCGCGCTCGCAATAAGCTCGGCCAGCTTCTTTTTGAGGAAGGGCGCGAGGACGAGGCCGAAGAACAGTTTCGCGCCTCCGTCCGTGTGGAGCCAAACGCGCTTGCTTACGACTATCTCGGCACGATTAATGGTCGCCGGCGCGCTTGGGGGGAGGCGGAGCGCGACTTTCGGGCCGCCCTCAGCTTGGAGGAGTATGACAGCTACGCTCACTTCGGACTTGGCGATATTTACACGCTTACAGGCCGCAAGGCCGAGGCTTTGAACCAGTACCAAGCCGGCTTGGTGAAGGATCCCACCAACCCCCAGGCGCTGGCGGCTGTTCAGGAGCTGCGGCAACAGAGCGCCGCCGCGCCGTAACTCTCGCCACAACCGGCATCACCGCCAACGATGGGCCGGTCATCCACCTTCAGGGCGGAAACTGGAAATTTGAAACTGGAAACTGGACGGGGAAGAAAATGGAAACTAGAAAATGGAAACTGGCCGAGGCTACGAGTTCCCAGTTTCCAATTAACAGTTTCCAGTTTCCAGTTTCAAATTTCCTCTGCCCTGAATCCTGACTCCTGAATCCTGCATTTTTCACGCTTTATTGAGAGCGAATGATCTTGTATTCTAGGCAGGTATGGGCCTTTCGGCGGAAAACCCCTTTCCCAGAGCCTACCCGGCAGGGGAAGTGGAAGTGAAGGAAGAAGAAACGGAACGACCACGAGGCGCGCCGCAAACTTTTTTCCTATCTTTTGCGTCATCAGGAGTGGAATTGGGATTAGAGATTTCTGATCGTCCGGACGCCGCGCTGGTACGAGACGCGATGAGCGGGCAGCCGGAAGCATTCAACGTGCTCGTAAGGCGTTGGGAGCGGAAGGTTTACAGTTTCCTGGTGTATTTGACGGGACGGCCCGAAGATGCCTTCGATATGTGCCAGGAGGTTTTTCTCTCCGGCTATCGTCATCTCGGCCAACTGAAGGATCCGCATAAGTTCCCCCAATGGCTGTTTCGGATCGCACGCAATACGGCTCACTCACACGCTCGGCGGGAGCGTGAGGAAGAAACTAGTCTAAAGGACCTCGATCCGGCCGAGCGTTCCTCCCGCGTGAAGCTGGGTGAGGTAGGGCAGTGGGAACGAGGCGAACTGAAAATCTTGGTGGAAAGAGCGCTCGCGGGACTGCCCCTCGAGCAGCGGGAAGCGATTGTCCTGAAGTTTTACCAGGGTTTCAAATTGGCGGAGATCGCCGAGATCCAGGGATGTCCGCTGAGTACGGCCAAGACGCGCGTGTACTCGGGTTTCGAGCAACTGAGGAAGTTCATCGTAGGTTAGTACTGCACTTGACGGTTACGAGGGTAACAACGTAGTCTCCCTCCTTTCAGTGTGGCGGCTGGTAAAGCGCACACGGGGTATGGGCAGGCACGGCAGGCGCCATCCTGTCCCGGCGGGAGAGGGTCTTGCGTCACGTGATGTGACGTTCCCTTCCTCTCCTTACCCTCTCCCGTGGGGAGAGGGTGGCGCGACGCAGCACGGGTTTCCCCCGTGATCTGTTCCTTCCCTTTGGGGGGACGGTGGTGCGCAAGTCCCAGTGCAGGGGGATACGGAAGGGACAGCGAGGCCGACGAAAAGCACAGAGGTGGCGGATCGCCATGCATCCGCGAGTGCTTGTAATCACAAATGACGACTCTGCGCGCAACTGGCCGCCATGCAGATTAGGGAGCGGAAGCAATCTTTTCCTCCTTTAATGTGGAGTTAAGATCCGGGAGTCAGGAGTCAAGATCCAAAAATCCGAAAAAGACCAAACAGAACAACCGCCAAAAATACCGGAGTCAAGATTCACGAGCCAGGATTCAGGAGGGTGGAAATTAGGAGTTGGGGACTGGCTATCGAGGTCTCCAGTTTCCAATTTCCTCTTGCCTGAATCCCGAGTTCCGAATCCTGCTTTTCCGACTCCAGCGCAGAAGAGGTGAACGTCATGGTGTGCCGTGAATGGGAAACCGAGCTGACCGATTGGGCGCTGGATGAGCTGTCCCCAACGAAGGCGCGACAGCTCGAGCAGCATATCGGGCAGTGCGAGGAGTGTGCTCGCTCGGCCCAGCGCTTACGTGGAGTGCGGCAGGCGTTGATGAGCAGTTTGACCGACCACCAGATGCCTGCCCACTTGGTTCTTGTAGGAGAGAAGCCGCAGAGTCCATTTGCGGGCTTCTGGACCGCCCTCTTCCGGACGGCGGCGCTGTCAGCGGCGGCGGCTGCGATCTTCCTGGTCGTCGCATCGGTTGGTTTCCGGTACGGAGGAAGCCGGCTGCTTCCGACCACCGCGCGGGTGAAGCCGACGTTGACGCAGACGGAGCTCCAAGCTTTTGTCGCCCAAGTTGTCGCCGAACAGGCCTCCTTGCAGAGGAAAGAAACACAGGCTGCCACCGTGGATCTGGCGGCGAGCCTGCGTGCGGAGCAGATGAGGAACCTGGCAAGCATCCAACAGCAGTTGCAGTATTTGGAGCTGGCGCAGAATACGGTCTGGAAGGAAACGCAGCGGCAGAACGAGGTCATTAGCCTCGTTGCTCACAATCAATTGCAGCCACCCGCCAGCTCATCCGTGGAGCCCTCGAGGAGGTAACTCGAATGCATTTCAAGCTAGGAAGGTCAGGCAGGGTGGTGATGGTTGGCCTCGCCTGCTGGCTATTGCCGCTGTGGTGTGTGCCGGCGCAATCGCCTCCATCCAATCTCAGCGCGCTGAAAGCTGAAATGAAAGTCTTCGAAGCGGTCATTGATGGAACTATGGCCCAGACTTTCGCTCCCCCCTTCGGACTGCTCGAGAAGACCAAGGGAACGTATTTGCCCGGTTTCGGTCTGGTTTTCAGCTTGGAAGTCAACCTGTACCCTTTGCGCGCTCCCAATCCCTTTAACATGACTCCTTTGAGCAAGGTGGAACTCGATAAGGCGCAAAAGGCGAAGCTGTGGCGAATGGCAGCCATCAAAGAGTCGGTTCCTCGTCTGTTGGCCGACCATGCGATGAGCTTGCGGGACCTAGGCTCGGACGATTCCGTTGCGGTGGTCGTGCACCTTTTTGAAGTGCAGTCCGGAGATACCAAGTTTCCCGACCAACTGGTCATCGAGACGAGGAAGTCGGACTTGGATCAGTTTTGGGACAAGAAGATTTCCTATCAAGAGTTAACCGCCAAGATGACGATTCTGGAATTTTAGGAGCGGCTCAGAATGGCGTCCGTTACGGTCAGCCATAAACTGTTGGGACAATTGCTCGTGGAGCGCGGCCTGTTGCCGGAAGAGGACCTGCAAAAGGCACTGGCGTTGCAGCGGGAACGGAAGGGGCGTTTGGGCAAGATCCTTTTGGACCTGGGCTATGTTTCGCAGCAGGACTTGCAGAGTGTTTTGTCCGAGCAGCTCGGTATCCCGCGCGTTGACCCGGCCGAACTCCAGGAGGTGCCCATGGAGGCGGCCACCTTGCCTTCCGGTTTCTTGCGCCAAGCTCTGCTTTATCCCTACCGAGTTGATGACGGCATAGTTTTCATCGCCATGGCCGATCCACTCGACAGCGACAACATTCGGGCGATTGAGCAGTTGATGGGACGGAAAGTGGAAGTGCGACTGGCGAGTGAGGCCGCCATCCTGAAGGCCCTGGATGTCTGGCTCGGCGCGGAACAACCTGAGGAGGGCCTCGAGGCGTCGGACTCCGATGAGCCGCCTCAAGTGGCGGAGGCTGAGGCGGCCGACATTGACCAACTGCGCGACCTGGCTTCGGAAGCGCCGGTGATTCGCTGGGTGAATCAGTTGATTGCGCGCGCCCTGGAACGGCGTTCCAGTGACATCCACTTCGAGCCTTTTGAAAGGCAGTTCCGGGTCCGCTATCGAATCGATGGAGTCCTGTACGAAGTGCCGGCTCCGCCCCGCGAGATGCAGGCGGCGATTACTTCGCGGATTAAGCTCATGGCCAAGCTCAATATCGCCGAGCAGCGCCTGCCCCAGGACGGCAGGATTCCGCTGCGGGTTTTGGGCCGCGAAATCGACCTGCGAGTCTCGACCCTTCCCACGCTTTATGGGGAAAGCGTCGTGATGCGTCTTCTGGACCGCAGCGCGAGCGATCGCTATTCGTTGGCGACATTGGGATTCCCGGAAAGCCTGCTCCGGAAGATGGAGCATTACCTCAGCCTTCCCCACGGCCTTTTCCTGGTCACGGGCCCCACTGGCAGCGGCAAGTCCACCACGCTTTACGGTTCCCTGCGGCGGCTGAACACCATGGATAAAAAGGTGATCACCGTCGAGGATCCGGTGGAGTACCAGTTGCCGGGGGTCAACCAGATCCACGTGAATCCCCAGATCGGTCTGACCTTTGCGGCCGGCCTGCGTCACATCGTTCGCCAGGATCCCGACATCATCATGATCGGTGAAATCCGTGATCTTGAGACCGCCGAGATTGCCATGCGCGCGGCGCTCACCGGCCACCTGGTCTTCAGCACCTTGCACACCAATGACGCTCCCAGCGCGGTCACGCGCCTGACGGATATGGGGGTGGAACACTATCTGGTTTCATCTTCCTTGGTTTCCGTCCTCGCTCAACGGCTGGTGCGCGTATTGTGTCCGGATTGCAGAAAGCCGTACGCGGCCGATGGCGACCAGCTTCGGAAAGAGGGTTGGGAAGGCGCGAGCGGTCCTCTGACGCTTTTCCGCGCTGAAGGGTGCGCGCATTGCGCTCATACCGGCTTCGTCGGGCGGGTGGGAATCTTTGAATTCATGGAGCTGGACGAAGGAATCCGGCGGGAGATCGTGGCCCGCGCCGACGCCAGTACCTTGCGGGCGACGGCGCGGGAGCGAGGTATGCGTAGCCTGAAAGAGGACGGGTGGCTGAAGATTGCCTCGGGGCAGACGACGGTGGAAGAAGTGTTGCGCGTTACGCAGGAGGTTTAGCGGGAAGAAGCAGTCAGTTGTCAGCGGTCAGTCGTCAGTTGACGCCAGGATTTTCGATTTTCGATTGACGATTTTCGATTGTCCAATCGTCAATCTTCAATCGGCAATTCTTTGGCTCCAGGTGGGCGAGTATGCCGGAGTTTTCCTACAGAGCGATCAAAGGAAGCGGCGAGCTGGTTCAGGGGACTCTAGTGGCGGAGACCGAGCCGGCTTTGCTGGCGCAACTCAGCCGCATGGGATGCATGCCCATCCACGTGCGTGCGAATGACGGCTCGGGGGGCTCAGGTTGGTCACGGCTCACCCGCCGGGGCTTGTCTTCACAGGATCGCTTGTTTTTCGCCCGGCAGCTTGCCACGCTCGTGCGGGCGGGCATCCCGCTCGACCGCAGCCTCTCGCTCTGCCGTGACTTGGCGGAGAAGCCGGCGCTGCGGGGAGTCATCGACGGTACGCTCAAGGAATTGCGTGGCGGACAGTCGTTGGCCCACAGCCTGGCCGCCAACGAGCACTTCTTTCCGCCCCTTTATGTCGCCATGGTGCGGGCCGGGGAAGCCAGCGGCACGCTGCCGGCGGTCCTGGATCGCCTGGTGGAGTTTGAGGAGTTCAGTGCGGAGCTTCGAGGCTATTTGCTTTCAGCTCTCATTTATCCCATGCTTCTCCTCACCGTGGGTGGCGTGGCGATCGCTTTCTTGCTAGGGTTTGTGGTGCCGCGCTTCGCGCAGATCTTTGAAGAGGCGGGGAAGGAACTGCCCTTGCCAACCCAGATCTTAATGGACGTTTCCCTGGCTTTTCGCAACTATGGCTGGCTGGCAGCCCTGCTCATCGCACTCGCCTTATTCCTCGCTGGTCGCTGGGTACGGACCGAGCCCGGCCGGCTGCGTTGGGACCAGTGGCGTCTGAGGGCGCCCTTGCTGGGAGACGTCACCCTGAAACTCGAAATCGCCCGCTTTGCCAAGACCATGGGAACATTGCTGGCCCAGTCGGTCCCGATTATCTCGGCGCTGCGCCTTACCCGTGAGGTCTTGAGTAATCGCCGCGTGGCCGCTGCCGTCGAGCCACTCATTCAGGGTGTCAAGCGAGGCCAGGGGCTGGCGACCCCGCTGGCCGAAACCGGCTTGTTCCCGGCGCTCGCGGTGCAATTGATGACTCTGGGAGAGCAAACTGGAAAGCTGGACTCCATGCTGCTGGAGCTGGCCGCGATTTACGACCGGGAGGTCCGCGTGGCCACCAAGCGCTTGGTGGCGCTGGTCGAGCCGGCGGTGATTCTGGCCATGGGCTTGGTTGTCGGAACCATTGTGGTTTCCACTCTGCTGGCGATTGTTAGCATCAACGAGGTACCTTTCTAATGCGACGACCAACTAAAGAGAAAAGGCATTTATCGGGACAGCAATGCATGCAGGGTTTCACCTTGATCGAGTTGATCGTGGTGGTTCTAATCCTGGGTCTGCTTGCCGGTCTGGTAGTCCCCCGCTTGTTCAGGCATGTAACGCAGGCCAAGATCACCGTGGCGAAGGCGCAGATCGCTGCCTTCCAGACCGCGCTCGGGGCCTACAAACTGGATACGGGCAACTTCCCCAATACGGACCAAGGCTTGCAGGCGCTGCGGACGCTCCCTCCGGGCGTCAACAACTGGAACGGTCCCTACCTCCCCAAGGACATCCCCATGGATCCTTGGAACCGGCCCTATATCTACAAGTATCCTGGGGAACATGGCGATGAGCCGGACATCATCAGTTATGGAGCCGACGGGCTACCGGGCGGCGAGGGAGAGAATGCGGATATCCTCAGTTGGAAATGAACGGCGTCACCCCCGGTCGCAGGAAGCCGGCGTGACGCTGCTCGAGCTGGTGATCGTCATGGCTATTCTCTCACTGGCAATGGCGCTGGTCGCTCCGCGTTTTGGCAACTGGAGCGATGAATGGACCCTGAGGAGCGCGGCAGAAAGGGTTGCGCAGACGGTCCGCTACGCTCGTACGCGCGCGCTTTTTGAGCAGAGCTATTACGTGGTGGAAATCGAGCCGGGAACGCGCCTGGTGCGGGTTTTCAATCCCGCCTCCGGTTTTTCGCGGGGGTTTACACTTCCCCGGGGCGTGAAGGTAGATGACGGCGAAGATCCCTCGCCTCCGGTCGTACGATTCCTGCTCCCACCGTCCGGGGTGGTGGAAGAGAGGAACCTGTGGCTCAGTAACCGCCGTGGAAGCAAATTCAGGGTTCATGTGGATTTTTTGCTCGGTACTCCGGCCATCGAGGCCGTCAGACAAGGACCACGCTAAGTGCAGAGGATTATCCAACCTCATGGTGGGCCGCGCGAGGCCGGTGTCAGCCTCCTGGAAGTTCTGATGGCGATCTCGCTTCTGGGAATCAGCTTTGCCACCATTTTCTCGGGTCTTTCTGCGGCCCTTCGCACCACTGACCGCCTGGACCGTTTCGATCGGGCCAACGACTTTGCCGCAAGAAAGCTCAGCGAGCTGATCTTGGATCCCTCGCTGGCGGCCGACCAGGTGCGCTCCGGAGTTTCTCCTTCCGGTATCGGGTGGCAGGCGAGAACCCAGTTGGTTAACACGAGACCGCTCTCCGATCCTAAGAAACCGGCTCAGTTGGTTCGAATCCTACTGGAAGTTTCCTGGCGCACGCGTTCGGGTCGGCAGAGCCTCAGTCTGGAGACGCTTAAGCTGTGCATTCCGGAGCCGCCACCCAGTGGGTAGGTTCATACGACCGTAAGAGCAGGATTCCGCAGGACAGGATTCAGGATTCAGGAGGGCGGAAATTAGAAGTCTGTCGGCGATAGATTTCGTTGCACGTAGAATCAATAACTTGGGGACATCGAACCACTTCTAAGTTTTTGATTCCTCGCAGAAGAATCGTTATCTCCGACAGATTCCTGGAGATTAGAAATTAGAAATTGGCTTTCAAGGTCGCCAATTTCAAATTTCCAATTTCAGATTTCCAGTTTCTTCTTACCTGAATGCTGTTAGGAGAAGCTGTGGGGACTGATGCGAGAGGGTTCACGCTGTTCGAGGTACTGCTCAGTATTACGCTGATCGGGTTCCTGATGCTTACCTTGCTGATTGGCCTCCGGGTGGCAAACCGGGCTTGGCGAACAGGCGAAGCGCGACTCCGCCAGGTGCATGCGGAGGCTGAGCGGAATGCTTTCGTCGTCGAGCAGATCTCGTCCCTGGTTCCTTATCAGGTGACGACTAGTGACCCTCATCTGCCGGGAACATTTATTGTCCTACAGGCGAGCGCCACGTGTCTGCGCTTTGTTAGCTCTTATAGCAGCGTTTTTCGAAGCCGCTCGGGGCTGGTGCTCGCCGAGTACGGCATTGTCGAGGTTTCTCCCGAATACCTTGAGGTGGCGTTGCGCGAAACTCCGGTTGGAGATAATGACGTCCTCTTCCATAGGCTCGTTCGGAGTGTCACGAACGATCCTGAGACAGGGGTGCCCTTGCTCAACTACCAGCCGTTTTCAGTGAGAGTGACAGACCTGCCGTTGATGACGGGCCTGAGAGCCGCTTGGTTTGAATACTTGGACGTACACCCCGAGAAAGGCGCCGGTCCGGCCGGGAAAGGCACCGCTCCGGTTTGGCGGCAGGATTGGCATAGCAGGGAGGAGGCGCCTTACCCGGAGGCGATCCGGCTCCGCTGGGACCGTGGAAACCAGGAGGGGGAAGAGGTCATCCCCGTGCGAGCGAAGTTTATGCCGCAATCGACATCAGGGCAATGAGCAGGATTCAGGATTCAGGAGCCAGGATTCAGGATTCAGGAGTCAGAAATGCAGGATTCAAGAGCCAGCATGCAGGAGCCAGGGAAAAGCCGCAAGCACGCTTGCCTGAATCCTGAATCCCGAATCCTGAATCCTTCAGTTCGGACTGGCAGGGGGGACGCTGGCGTCGCCTTGCTGGCCGTGATGTCCGCTGTCACCGTGCTGATCCTGGTGGCTCTGGCGTTTTCGGGTTCGGTGCAGATCGAGACTCGGACGGCCATTTATCGCAAGCAGGCCACTCAGGCTTATGCCTTGGCGGCGGGCGGAGTCCAAGCCGCCATTCTGGAGATCGCCTACCCGCCTCCCAATGAGCAGCAAGATAAACCCCGGCTCTGGATAAAAGGGCAGAGTTTGGTTCGGGTGCCTTATGAGCAGGGCGCGGCGCTGGTGGAAATTGTGAATGAGACCGGTAAGCTCGACCTGAACGTTGCCGGGCGAGAACAACTGGCGCGTTTATTTGCAGCGCGGGGCCTGGAAGCGGCGGAGGCGGCCCAGTTGGCGGCGGCCATTAATCACTGGCGGAGCCCAGCGGGGTCTGATGACCAGGAGTCCAAGGCCTTGGAGGACTATTATCGCGACGCCGGGTATCGCCCCGCTCATGAGCGCTTCGGTTCCGTGGAAGAAGTGCTGCGCGTCCGAGGGATGAGCCGGGACATCTTCTACGGCACGGCAGAGTTCAGCCGCGAAGAGGGAATTCAATACAAATACGGAGTGGGGCATGACTTGACGATTTACTCGGGTTCCACTCAGGTCAATGTGAATTATGCGTCCGAGGCGGCCTTACTTAGCGTGCCCGGCGTGGACGAGGACTTGGCGGGGCCCATTGTCCAGGAACGAAGCAACAAGCCCTTTAAGTCACTGGAGGATATGGCGCACCGTCTGGCGGTATCCCTGCCGGATAAGGCGGTACCGTTCCTTACCATCGACGAGGTTGAGATTTACAGCATCGTCTCGGTGGGGGAGGTCAATGGCTCCCGGGTTCGCCGGACAATCAAAGCCGTTGTCCAGGTTGCGCCGGAGGGCGCGGCCCTGCATCGCATCATTGCCTGGTACGACGACTTCACAGATTGAAGGGAGGAGTCAGGAGTCAGAAGGCAGAAGTCAGAAGAAACAAGTCACGACTCAGAAGGTGAAAGTTGGAGCACAGAAGGAAAACTCTCCGTCACCGCATTCTGACTCCTTACTTCTGACTCCTGACTTCTCAAGCAGGAAGCCCTTGGCTATTTAAAAAATGTCTCTCGCCTTGACCAAACTCGCTGTCGGCGTCGATTGCAGCGGCGGCGCTATCAACCTCACCGCTCTGGGCCGCCGATTTCGGCGCTTTGTGATGATTGACGAGTTGCGTCTCCCGGAGCCCTTGCACGAGGATGCGGCCGCCAAAGTGGCCGGCTTTCTGGATCGCCATCGGCTCCGCGAAGCCCGCGTCATGGCTTGCTTGCCGCGCGAAGCGGTGCTGGTTCGATTCCTTGACCTGCCGGTGGAAGCAGAGCCGCAGTTGGCCAAAGTGGTCGGCTATCAGTTGAGATCGCTCCATCCCTTCAAGGACGATCAGGTCTATTGGGATTGTGCGGTTGTGGGCCGCGATCCCAAGGCGAAGCAGGTCAGCGTGATGGTGGTGGCGGCGGAGAAGTCGCATGTAAACCGCTACAAGCAGGCGCTTGAAGAACTGGGCCTGCGGCTGAGCGGCTTGACGCTGGCAGCCGCAGCCCTGGCTCTCTTGGCGAAGCCCCTGCTGCCGCCGGCGGCGCTGATCGTTTGTGGCCGAAGCTCGGGGTTGGAACTGCTGTCCTTCCGCCAGGGGAACTTGTGCGCCACCCAAGAGATTCCTCTCGAACCGAGCCCCAGCGCCAGAGAGCGATTCGACCGGGAGCGGCATCGCGCCCTCGCGGCTTTGCCCGTGTCTGACCCCGCCACGGTTCCTTGGTTTGTCTGCGGGTCCGTGCCGCCCCCCTTTTCCGACCTCCTCCAGGGGACCTCACCCTTGCCCGCTCCGAAGCTGAACCTGGCCAAGCGCGATGGGTCGGTGGGCTTCGAGTGGCCCGCGCTGGCTGCGGCCTATGTGGGCTTGGTCCGCAGCAACTCGTCGTTCATCAACCTCCTCCCGCCGCAAGAGCGTTGGCAGCCGCAGCGCGGCGCACGTGCCCCAGTTTACGCCTTGGGCGCCACGGCGGCGCTTCTGGCGCTCACCTTGGCGTCTCACGCCTGGATCGAAAGGGCGTTGTACGGCCGCACCCTGGAGCGCGCGCTGCGACGCCTGGAGGTTCCTGCTCAGCAACTTCGCCGGCAGAATCAAGAGACGAGTACTCTCGAGACCCGCGCGGCGGTCCTCGAGGATCTCCGGGCCGGCAACTGGCAGAAGCTCCGGCTGCTCGCGCAACTGACCAAGCTGCTCCCGGACGACACTTGGCTGCAACAATTGCAAATCGGCGAAGCTACCGTCGAGATCTACGGTTCTTCCAATCGAGCGGCGGATTTGGTTCCGCCCCTCGAGAACTCGCCTTACTTTACTCAGGTCGAGTTTACGTCTCCGATCACACGGGATAACAAGAACAAGGAGGTTTTTCGGATCCGCATGCGCCTGAAGCAGGCCGCGGCTGGAAAGGATTGACCATTGATGATTGGTGATTGGCGATTGGTGATTGAGTTTAGGATTGTCGATCCCTCAATCGCAGATCGCAAATTGCAAATCACCAATCACCAATCGCAAATCACCAATGCTAAAGAAGCTTAGTCGTCGAGATCGAATTGCCCTGACCGCCGCCGCGGTTGCTGCGGTGCTGTTCATGCTCTTGAACTTTGGCGTCTTCCCCCTGTTCGAGCACCTGGGCACCAGCCCGGAGGTGGTCCAACAGAATGAAGTCGAACTGCGCCGGGACATGCGACTGTTGGCCGGGGCGGAGCTTGAGAAGACCCATCTCTCTGCCGCCGGGGAGCGCCTGAAAGGACTCGAGGCGGGCCTTCTCGAGAGTTCCTCGCCTTCTCTGGCCAATGCCGAGTGGCAGCGGCTGGTGGGCCAGTTGGCTGACAGCAAGGGCATCGAGCTCGGCAGCAGTGAGTTCCTTCGCATTCAGGAGCTCGGCGCAGGGTATTCCCTCGTGACGGGTCGGGTGCAATTCCGCTGCCGCTTGGACCAGCTCGTCGATTTTTTGGTCGCTTTGGCTACCTCCCCCAAGCTCTTGTCCGTTACGGGCCTCATGGTATCCGCCTCCCAGGGGAGCGCGCAAGCCATATTAACCGTGCAGATGACTGTTGGGGCGGCGACCCGGACGGTAAAGCCAGTAAGCGCCGAGGCTGCCGCGCAGCACTAACTCAGGATTCAGGATTCGGGGAACTGCTGATTGAGGATTGGCGATTGGCGAATAGAAAACCGAAACTCGAAAATCGGCAATCGAAAATCGGCAATCGCAACGAGGCAGTTACACCTCACTGAAAGGGGTACCTATGCTAGCAAGACGCCGGGAACAGATTCTCATTATTGTCGGACTCGTCGGCCTGAACATCCTGCTGGGCTGGTTCTTGGGACGGTTGTGGAAGGACTATCGCAGCCGCACTCAGTGGCTCTACTCGGGTGCGCCGGCGCAGCCTCCTGCCACACCTGCGGCCCGCCTGAATCTGGCGGCACAGCCGCAAAGCTTCGTGGAGATCGTGGACCGAAGTGTTTTCAGCCCCCAGCGGGGCCGCCCGCAATCGCAATCGCAAGAAGAGGCTAAAGCTCCGAAGGAGCCGTTCTTGTTCGGGACCATGAATCTGGGGAACGGCTGGTTTGCGTTGATGGCCCCGGGTGACCAACCTTCCCCGGTCTCCAAACGTGTCCTACCCGGGGAGGAAATCGGCGGTTACAAGTTGGTTTCAATTGGCGCCTCGAATGTGGTGATTGAGTGGCAGGAAAAGAAGATCACCCTGGACATTTCCGAGTCTGCCCGGCGTATCCCTGGCAATGTTGAGAAAACGGCCAGCGGCAGCACGCGTTTCGCACCGGTATCAACATCGGGAAGCTCTACGCCCACCACCGTGAGGCCTACAGCCCCTGTTTCTGTTGCTGGGTCTTCCCACCCTGTCGATCAGGGCGGGCCGCCCGGGGCCTCTCCGGACGCTCCGCCTGGCACCGTCGTCGGAGGAAAGCGAAAGGTTGTGGTGCCGACTCCTTTTGGCACGTTTGTCCAATGGGAGGACGTCAGGCCGGCCGGCTCACAGGCGCCGCAACAAACCGGCAGTCCCAACAACTGAGGATTCAGGATTCAGGGAAGAGGAAATTGGAAACTGGAAATTGGAAACTGGAAATTGGAAATTGGAAATTGGAAATTGGAAACTGGGAACTCGTAGCCTCGGCCAGTTTCCATTTCCTAATTTCCAGTTCTCATTCCCCTGACTCGTGAGTCCTGCATTTTGGAAGGAGCCAGGATTTAGAATTCAGCAAGGGCTTTTCCTGAATCCTGAATCCTGGACAAGGAGGAACAGATTGCTTTTACTCTTTAGTCAGCACCGCCGTCGTTTGCGAACACCGGGGACGATCCGTGAATGCCTGAGTGCGCCAGCCCTCTGGCGGGGAGCGATGTGGCTCTCGACTGGTTTTGCCGTGCTCGCCGCAGCCTCCCTAACCCTTCGCGCGCTCCCACCCGCCGCTCAGCAAGCCGGGCCGTCCGCGCCACAAACATCGCAAGCCGGGCCGTCCGCGCCTCAAGCATCGCAAGCCGGGCCGTCCGCGCCACAAGCATCGCAAGCCAAGCCGCCCGCGCCACAAGCATCGCAAGCCAAGCCGCCTGCGCCTCAAGCAACACAAGCCAAACCGTCCGCGCCACAAGCAACACAAGCCAAGCCGCCCGCGCCACAAGCAACACAAGCCAAGCCGCCCGCGCCTCAGGCATCACAAGCCGGGCCACCTGCGCCACAGGCATCGCAAGCCGGCCCGCCTGCACCACAACCATCGCAGCCCGGGCCCCGGCCCCCGTCGTCGCTACAAACTCTTCCTACCGGCGAAACCACGCCGGCCGAGCAGGCTCCGCCGGCCGCGCCTGCTGCGGCTGCTGGTAGGGCAGGGGTGGGGTTCCGTCTCGACAATGCTGACCTCCTACAGTTCATCAATCTTGTAGCCAGCGAGTTGAAGCTTAACTATATTGTGGATCCAGCCGTCAAAGGGGCGGTGACCATTTCCACCTCGGGCGACCTCAAGACCGAGGACCTGCTACCCATTCTCGAAACCGTGCTGAAGATGAATGGCGCCACGGCCATCAAGACCGGGAATTTCTATCGCATCGTCCCTCTCGCCGCGGCCCCCAAAAACCCCTTGGGTGTCTCGACCAACACTAATGGAGCAGGTCTGCCGGAGGATGATCGCATGCTCATGCAGATCATCCCTCTGAAGTTCGTCTTCGCGGCGGACATGGCCAAGATGCTTTCGCCGTTTCTTTCGGAGGGGGGCACGGTGGCCGTGCACGAGGCCGGCAACACCCTGATTCTGGTCGATGACAGCTTGAACGTCAAGCGGCTGATGGAGATCCTCCAGCAGTTTGACAATCCCAGCTTTGCCGCGCAGCGCGTGCAGTTGATGCCGGTGCACAACAACGTGGCCTCCGCTCTGGTTCCCGAGCTCGAGGCGATTTTCTCCACCTACGCGCTCTCCGACAAGCAGACGCCCTTGCGCTTCGTGCCCCTGGATCGCATCAATGGCATTCTGGTGGCGGTCGCTGATCCCGCCGCCTTCGATGAAGTCAAGGGATGGATAGCGAAACTCGACCAGCCGGCCGCCCCGAACGGAATTCAGACCTTTGTTTATAAGGTTCAGAACTCCGAAGCCGATTACCTTGCTAAACTGCTGAACGCCCTTCGGGGTCGAGGTGGAGGAGGTCTTGCTGGGGAAACCGGGCTGCGAACTTCCGGCGGCGCGGCAGGGCGCGGCAGGGGACTCGCGTCAGGCAGGGCCGACACAGGGTCGGCGCCGATGCAGGAACAAAGTTTCCAGCAGCGGTCCAGTGAAACTACGGCGGGCATGGGCGCTTTCAGTCCAGCGGGTGGCGAGGGAACTGCTGCGGCCCCCGAAGCGGCGTTGCGCGTCATAACCGATCCGGTCAGCAATTCGATCATTGTGCAGGGCACTGCCCAGCAGTATGCCGAGATCGCCAAAACCCTCGAAAAGCTCGACATCCTGCCCCGCCAAGTCCTGATCGAAGCCCGAGTCTACGAAGTTACCCTGACTGGCGATCTTTCGTTTGGTCTCACGTACGCGCTCACGCAGCGCTCCAGCTCCAGCCCTATCAACGAGCTCCTCGGTTCCACCTCCCCTTTCTCTTTGCAGGCTGGCATGTATATCGGCCAAACCCGCCAATTGATGGCTTTTCTGACCGCCAGCGAAAACCGCTCGCGGGTGAAAACACTCTCGGCGCCCACCGTGCTCACTACCGATAGCACCGAGGCTCGAATCCAGGTGGGCGCCTCAGTGCCGGTTCTCACCTCCCAGGGTCTCGCCCAGGGCGGACAAATTGCGGGCAACAGCCTGTACACCAGTACCGTCAGCAATGTGGACACGGGGATTATCCTCTCGGTGACTCCGCGCATCACCAGTACGGGTCTGGTCTCCCTCACCATCGACCAGGAAATCAGCAACGAGGTGCCGCCTCCACCGGGTAGCACCATCCAATCTCCCAGCTTCACGAAGCGTTCGGTGGCCACCCACGCCGTGGCTCAGGACGGCCAGACCATTGCCCTGGGCGGGCTGATCTCGTACAACTACAATAAAACCGCTAATCGCATCCCCCTGCTTGGCGACATTCCTTGGCTTGGTGTGCTTTTTGGAAGCACTTCCTACAACACCACGGAGACGGAATTGATTGTGCTCCTGACGCCGCGCATCATCAGTACTCTTCCCGCCGCCAATGCTGCCACGCGCGAGCTTCGGGACAAGTTGAAGGACTTGCGGCGCGAATTCAAGAAGGACCAATTGTTGAACCCGTAGAAACAGGATTCAGGATTCAGGAGGGCGGAAACCAGAAACTAGAAATTGGAAACTGGGCGGGTAAGAAAATGGAAACTGGACGGGGAAGAGTATGGAAACTGGACGGGTAAGAAAATGGAAACTGGAAAATTGAAACTGGCCGAGGCTACGAGTTCCCAGTTTCCAATTTCCAATTTCCAATTTCCAGTTTCTTCTTTCCTGAATCCTGCTTCAATCGCCAATCCTGTGGGGGCGGCGCGGGAACCGCCCCTGTGACAAAAGTCCCCCCCGAAAAAAATCTTAAAAAAATCCTTGACAGCCCATCTTGTTGGTGCTACGCTGTAGCCCATCATTTAGAGTTCGATTGAGGTAGTTAACACGCAGCAAGGCGGCGAAGTCGGAGACATGCGAAGGCACCAGAAAGGCCTTGAGAGGACGGAGGGAGCGACGCTCGCTTCGACTCCTCGCTCACGCACACCAGGACTGCGGCAAAGAAAGTTGTTGACAAGAAAGTGGGCGTAATGGTAGGTTCATTGCCGTCCCATGGTTCAATTTGGCTTTTTCAGTCAATCGGGGTAGGCGAAACCAAATACGCTTGCCCCACAAAAGGAGAGGATAAAGATGACGAAGAAACGTAACTTGTTGTTGCTAAGTTTGCTTTTTGTTTTCGGTCTTTCGGTAGCGGCGCCCCTGTTCGCCGTTCCCGTTGTGGTGTTTAACGGCAATACGCCGACAGTTCGCATTATCCGGAACGAGGGCGACGCTGAGGCTGTGGGTACGATCACTCTGACCACCAGCAACGGTGGCACGATCTATAACCTCTCGACGGCTACCTTTGTCTTTAGCTCGACTATCGGCTCGAACCTAATCGGCTGGTCAACGCAAGTCGTGTGCACGGGCAACCTCGCCGGTGCAAATTGCCCTGTCGGCAACGTGGGGCCTTCTAATACGGTGAAACTGACTTTCCCCACTGTAGTCGTTGCCCCTGGCGATACGGTCTCCCTCACGGTGCGCGTTATGGCCCAGGGCCTTGCGTATGGCCAAACCGTCACTTCTGGCGTGACAGTCCTGTCTTCTCAGAGTGCGACGAACCAGATCAGCGTAAGTCCACCATCATACACAGTGGCACAGGTGGCGTCCGGGCCAGCCCTCACGGTGGCGCTCAAGGGGGATGCGGCTCAAGTCCTGACCTGCATCGGTGTTAAAAAAATCGATACGTATAACAAGGACTTCGCCATTCGCATTACGGAGAACTGGTCTGGTGCGCTAACCAGCCTAACTGACGAGTGGGGCCTTGAGAATGACACTTCGTCTGGTGGCCCGTTCAACGGCTCAGGCGTCCTGGTTACATTCGCGGCCATACCTATGGGGTTGCACATCGAAGCCGGGGACGTGTATTATTGCTGGCAATACCCGAGTGGCCCGCATGGCTGCATTAGTGAGAGCAGCAATCTGACCTTGGGTGCCGAGACACACACGTCCACGGTGAGCGGCGTGAAATCCTTCTTCTATCCGGTGACGGACACCAGCCTTCGTTTGGGGTCTCCGGAAGCTCAGGGCGTGGTTCTTCATTTCCATGTTTGGTCGGAAGGCCCGCTGATGCCAAATATGAGCCTCGCGGTCACGGAGACGGTGAGCCTATCTGACTCCCTAACACCTGCTACCACCGCTCCCCCCCCAGTCGGGACCGGGAACGCTATACCGTACTTCTCGATGGCAGAGCCGGGTAGCTTGACTGTGGTGGAGTTAAGCGATTGTGTCACTAACATGCTGTTCCCCTACATCAATACCTACCAGGGCTCCGGCATCGCGCCGTTCTCACACTTCGGCACGGGCATCGACTTCGCGAATACCACTACGGATCCGTTTGGTTTGAATCCCGCTACAGCGAAGGGCAGCGCTGTTCCACAACATGGTTTCTGCACCGTCTACTTCTACGGTGCGGATGAAAGCGGTCCGTACATTTACGTCACGCCAGACATATCTACAGGCGGGTCGTATGCCTTCGACGTGGCCAGCGCCGTTGGCACAACTCCCATCGTCTCGGTCAACCCAACGTATTTCGCCGCCAGGACAGGTTACGCCATTGCCATTTGCGGCTTCCAGAACGCTTACGGCTTCGCCGAGATCTATGACAACTTTGGGCCGGCCCCAATTGGCTTCAATAATCCGACGGCAACGCTGGGATACTTGGCGTACATCATAGCGGATCCCACGTTCTACCATCGTAGTCCCGGTGGTGACGCGCTCGGAGAGAATGCAATCGTTCCGTACAACCTGAACAAGCACCTCATCAAGGACTTGATGTACGGCACCAGTTGCTGTGACTAACCGTAATTGATCACGGGACGCTTTGTACCCAGTAACATCGGTGCGAGCGTTTCGAGGCGGAATAGAAGAGGCAGTTCTGCGCGAGCCGGGCTGCCTCTTCGCCCCACAGGAACCGCGCCACTAGTTCCACAGAACTTGACAGTGGCCGGTGTTTTGGGTTAGCGGAAACACAAGGGGCAGTTGCGCTCAGGCGGGGCTGCCTCCTTGATTCCACAATAGCTGGCCTCCAGTTCGATGTACCACACTTGGCGGGGGCCCGCGTTTTGATTTGTCGGAAGACGGAGAGGCTGCTGCTCGCAGGCACGCTGTTTCTCCAGTGATGGGTGACGTAGGTCCGTGTCGTGCCACGTGGGAGAATGGGGGGGGGAATTTACCCTTGGGCCGCAAGTCGCTGCCTTCGCCCACACCATCCCACGCCCTGCTCTCTCCCGTTAGGCGAGGAACAGGGAGTGTCCTCGCGGTAGGGCTGAATAACGGCCTTCCACGAGCACAAAGCGCGCAGGAAGGGTTCGTGTGAGCGGGTCCTGCTCTCCAGTGCACTTCTGCCTGGATTTCTTCGCACACCAAGTTCACCATGTTGCCGATGAGCGTCCTTAAAAAGAGGGTGAAGCGCTGTTTCCTGGCAGCTTCGTTGCTGGCTGCGTGCTGCCTGCTCGCTCCAGATGCCCTAGTCATAGCCTCGTCATTGAGTGAGGAGGCGTTGCGGGCCCGAGTGGAGCAGTGCTACAGCGCCCTCCAGCAAGGCGATTGGCCGAAAGTTGAAAAATACCTCACTAAGGATTCGAAGCCAATCTTCCGCAGGCAGACTAAGAACCCATTGATGGCATACAAGATTCAGTCTATCAAACTGGAGCCGGATGGGCAGACGGCAACGGTCGTGGTCCTGGTCCCGCTCATGGCTGCTGCGATGCCAAGGCCGATCCCCGTGCCCGGCACAAGTCTGTGGCGACTGAAAAATCGCGTCTGGTACATGGACCTTTCCCCACCTCAACCTGACGCGAACGCCCAGCAGGCGCTTTTCGATGTGGCGCCCAAGAAGGCGGCGCGTGCGCCTGCCCCTATTGGCGCTTCGAAGGACTTGAAGTTTGAGTCGAATTGGTGTGGTCTTGGCAACGTCAACAGCGGCGAGACTCCCGTAGCCAAGTTCCCCTTTAAGAATGTAAGTACACACTCCGTCACGTTGGCCGAAGTCCACCTTGGTTGTGACTGCCTGCGCCTGAAGACCCAGCAGAGGGAATACAAGCCCGGCGAATCAGGAACCCTGGAAATTGAGTTTGACACATCGAGCCTGGGACTCACCAGGGAAGAGTCATTTAGCGAAGGCGTCGTACTGAAGACAGAACCTGGCGGTGGGTACGTTATCTTAACTATCGCCGCCCTTGTGGCTCCCGCCCCCCAACCTCCCGCGAAACCTTAGAGTCGGTTACTGAGGGACCCGAAATCGAGCTGTGTGAACAGGCGCGGTTGCCGAGCGAGAGCATCCCGATCAAAAAAATGCGAGGGAACTTTGAGGAGACGGTGTTTCACCTTTTTTTCGCTGCTCGCCACGGCGCTTGCACTTTGGGGCTGGCCGGAATTCGCCGCTTGTGGGCAGCAGGCCTCCCCGCCCATCAAGGCTGAGTCCGCACCGGGCGAGCGAGTTGTGCTCACCATCGGCGAGGAGAAGATTACCGCCGCGGAGATCGAGAATTTCATTCAGGCGCTGCCCCCCCGATACCAAGCCTTCTACGGTGGGGCGGGAAAGCACCTTTTGCCCGAGTACATCGTCGCGATGAAGCTACTCTCCGCCGAGGCGGTCAAGCTGAAACTGGCGGAGCGCCCTGAGGTGGTACGTGCCATCGAGATCGCCCGTGAGGGCATCCTTTCCGACGCCGCTCGGAAGCACTTTTTTCAGAGTATAACGGTCAGCGACCAGGAACTTCGGGAACTCTACCAGAAGGACAAAACGCCCTATGAAGAGGTTCGCATTCGCCACATTGTCATCCAGACGCAGAACGCTCCGTTGAAATCCCCTGCCGGGGGCCATCCCGCGCTGCCCGAGCCTGAGGCGCGCAAGAAGCTCCGGGATATCCGTGAGCGAATCCTGGCTGGCGCTGACTTTGCACAGATGGCTAAGCAGTACTCGGAGGACACCGCCACCGCCGCTTCCGGTGGGGACATGGGTGTCATTCAGCGTGACAAGGTCGTCCCCCCAATCGTCAATGTGGCCTACTCTCTTGAGCCTGGCCAAGTGAGTGACATCATATTAACTCCGTCCGGCGTCGAGATTATTAAGGTCGAGAACAAGCGCACCAAGTCGTTCGAGGAAGTCAAGTCCGCCCTGGAGACGCAACTTCGGGAGTCCAAGGCGGAGGAGATCGTTCAGCGCCTCCTGGCTAATTACCCTTTGGTCATTGACCAGGAGTATTTCGCCGGCTCGCCGGCAAAGCAGCCCTCGACGGCCCCCCCGCCTAAGCCCTAGCGCCGCGCCCCGACTTGTCGGGGCGGCTGTCCAAAAGCGCTGTGACGAGCAAGCATCGCTGGTCAGAGGTCAGAAGAAAAGACCAAGCCACCGCCCGCCACTGATCGCTGCGAAGTTGTACTACTGTAGCACCAGGGGCCGTCTTCTTCTCCTGCCGCGAAGAAAAAATTCACCACAGAGCGCACAGAGAAAAGTACTTCTGCTCGCGCCAGCAGGGATTACAAGGTTACGGTCCCTTGTTTGCTGACCCGCAGTCTTTGCCTGCATCTCTTCTCCGTGACCTCTGTGGTCCCGCAGGCGCGGGATGAAATCCTTCTTGGGTTGCGGGCGAAGGCCGCGCGGCCAAATATTCCCTGGAAGAGCAAAAGCATTTCATCCCGCGAGGCGGGACAAAGTTCTTGAAGGCGCAAAAAAACGAGGCCGTTCTTCTTTGCGAGTCTTTGCGCCCGCGCGCGGCCGAAGGCCCGCCGATCCTAAGGGTGGGCGAGTCAAAGAAGACCTTGGTCCCGCTTTGCGGTATGAGAGTGTTTGTTTTTTAACAGCTTCTCAGTCTCGAGTGGGAAGATGGAGCGAGAAGGCCGGTTGTTGGGCGGCGTGGATTCTTCTTGGCGACTGCCCACCCGCCGCGGCGGGTTCGTCCGCCCATGAGAATGGTGGACACTGGATGAAAGTCTCGGACCTCCGGCGCGTCCGCGGAGTCCGGCTACGATTCTAGCTCATGAATTCGGTTCCAATGATGCAATGAATCAATGAGGCAATGAATCAATTACTCGATGCTGTTGTCCACCGGCCCCCCTTTTTCAAGGGACCGCTGAAAACTGCCAGGCGGGAGGTAAGAGACGGAAGCAGGGCAGAAGCAGAAAGCCAAAAGCTGCCGGCTGTCAACTGAGCACTGAAGGCTGACCCGCCGTCTTGGGACAACTCCGCCCCGCTTGACATGCCAGTGCCTTTCTCAACATCCTGGCGCACCTGCGAAGCGGCGAGGGAGTGCGCGCAGGGTAAGGAATCGCCAGGCGCGCACCCCCGACAGCTATTTCTTTACTTCGGTCTTCGTCTCTTTGGCTTCTGCCGCGGGCCTGTGGGCCTCTGCCAGAAGCGCCTTCAAGTCCGCCGCTTTGTACGGATAGTATTGAAGGGACCTCTTCCCCGTTGTGCTGAGAACAAAATCCACCCGGCGATTGTTGGCCAGCACGAAAAATGGGAGACGGCGGTAAACCTTCTTGCGGTCCTGGGCTGTAAGATCGGGATTCTGTTCGGTCAACTGCTTCACGGTTGCGGTATCGAGTTGCTGCGTTTTTCCGAAATCCTGCGTCTGGAGGTTCGCGGGGTTGATCCCGTGTTCAACGAGGAAGCTCCGGACGCGCTCGGCGCGCCGCTCGGTAAGCGTGATGTTATATTTGACAGACCCGCGCACATCCGCATAGCTATTGAGGATGAGGTGGGCGTCAGGGCTGAACTGCAGGTATTGTTTGAAGTTGGTCACGAGTTCCTCCAGCACCTGCGTCTGGCTCGCAACCAGCCCGCCCTCCGGTTTTGCCTTGGTGGGAAGGTCGAATGGGAAGTAGACGCTGTTGCCGGGCAGCTTGACTTGCAGAACTTCGGCCTCTGCCCCTGCTCCTCGCACCAAATCAATGGACCCCACAATGTGCAAGCTTGCGGTCTGCGTGTCAGAGCCCCCGCAGGCATTGGAACTGTGGAGCGCATAGGTGATGGTTTCGTCGACCGGTCCCACGTCGGTTTTCCGCGGCGTAGGTTGAACGGTGCGGTTGCCTGTGGGCGATACGGAACCGAACGGATCAAGCGAAGCGGTGTCAGCCCCGGGGGCGGACCAGACGAGCGAAGCGCTCCCTTGCTGCTCGACTGTGTCACCCACCTTGTGGTAACGAATCTCCGCCGGTGTCACGCTCAGCGAACCTTGAATGTTCGAACTCACGTTGACCGTAACCTCGGAGTTGGCGACGCCGCCCGGCCCCGCAGCAGTTAACTTGTAGGTGGTGGTCTGCTTGGGTTGGACCGCCTGCTCGCCCGATGCCGCCACTTCTCCGGCTCCGCTGATCTCGACGTGGGAGGCTTCGCTGCTGGACCATTTGAGTTGAGCCGTCCCGCCACATTCAACCTGGCCTGAGCCGCTCAGCTGCGCGGTGGGCTTGGCCACGGCTATTGTGGCGCTGGCTATTCCGGCTTTGAAGCGGGGGAGGGGGGAACTCAGATGCTTGCCGCGTGGCCAGTCGGTTAGCCTTTTCTCTCCTGATTTGTCCAGGAAGAGAATCACTCGCTGGTTTTCGCTGACGCTAACTGCCCCGGAATAGATTTCCGCACCACCACAATTAAAAATATTGAGCTGATGATTCCCGGGAGGCACCAGCAGTTCCTGCTTCCAGATGATGTCGTTGTTAAACTCATCCGTGTGGCCGACAAGGAAGTCCGGCGTATTCCCATTCAGTAGCACTGCGCCCTGCGACGGACCTTCAAGCTGTATCCTCCCCCAAGGGCCTGACACGGTCCCGGGGACAGGCTCCAGCGCCACAGACAGCCTGTTGGTCTTTCCGCTCTCCGAGGTGAACTTCGTGCTATACGACTTGTACCCATAGTTATGAACTGCCAGCGTATGCTCGCCCGGGGTGGCCCAGAAGAGGCCACTTCCCCATCCTAGCGGCACATCGTCGATAAAAACGTAAGCTTGCTTCGGGGACACATGTAAACAGAGGTGTCCATCTTTTGCCAGGAGAGGTGTGGCTCCCAGCAGTAGAACTACAAGGGTCATCACAAAGCCTAACAGCACTTGACGCAATGTTCTCATAGGGTTTCCTCTCTCGAGTTTAACGTACCAACCCCGCACCGCCTAGTCGTAGGGGAACTCAAGGTTTTTATTATCTCACGTTTTCTTCATGTCAAGCAAAATCTTCTTTGCCGCAAGGGCAAGCCTCTTGGCAGCGCCGGCAACGCTGGCAGTGGCGCGTTCTTTGCGGCCCGAAGTCGAGAAATTTCCCTATCAAGGCGGATGATGATTCCCGCAGAATTCCGTCGCAGACGGCCGACACTTTGAGCGTCACTGAGCGCGAACACGAGAACTTAGTTTTCCCACCGCCGCGAGAGCGTCGCGGTTCTCCGGGTCGCTCTTCAGGCCCGCCTGATACTCCCTCATCGCCTCTGCCCTTCGGCCCCGGGAGAGATAGAGTGCGCCTAGTTTGAAGTGGGCTTGGCTGTTGTTGGGATTTAAGGACGTAGCACTGTGGAAAGCGCGTTCCGCCGATCCGATGTCACCCCGTCGCAGGTAAACTTCACCAAGACTGCTGTAACCCCAGTCGTTCGGCTGGGTTTTAACCGAGAGGCGAAATTGCTCTTCCGCTTCGTCAAGCCGCCCCGCATCCAAGTAAAGCACTCCCAGACGATTTCGTGTCTCGAATTTCTGCGGTGAAAGGGACAGCGCGGTGCGGAATTCTGTCTCCGCAGATGCATTCTGGCCCGTCTTCCCATAAGCGATTCCCAGGTTTAAGTGAGGGCTTGCGTCGTCGGGTTTCAGTTCAATGGCTTTATGGAAGAAGGAGGCAGCCTCCGTGTAGCGTCCCTGGTTGGTACACACCAAGCCCAGGTTGTTCAAAATGGATGAGTCATTGGGGGCCAAGCGCAGCGCCTCACGCCACTCCTGCTCGGCTAGTCTCACGTCTCCGCGGCGCCAGTGGATCAGTCCCAGGCTGCCGTAACCCATGATATTCGGCTCGATCTCGACGGACTGGCGAAACTGTTCTTCGGCCTCAGCCGTCCGCCCCTCATCCAGATAGACCTTCCCCAACGCATTTCGAGCGTTGGAATTAAGCGGAAAAAGGGAGACGGCTGTGCGCAATTCAGTCTCCGCGAGTTCGAGCGAATGCGTATCCATGTAGGTGACGCCAAGGTACAGGCGTGCCTCGGCATTATATGGATCGAACTCGAGGGCCTTCTTGAAAAACTCGATGGCTTCTGAGTAATGCTGCTTTTTCAGATGCACTAGCCCGAGGCCGCCCAAAGCCGACGTGCTTTGCGGCTCCACTTTGAGCACTTCACGAAACTCTCGCTCGGCAGACTCCACGTCCCCTATCTGCCAATAGGTTGCCCCCAGGTCCTTTCTGACATAGTAGGCGTCAGGACAGGCGGCCAAGGTGTTCGTGTAGAGCGTGAAGTTATTCCGCCAGTCGCGATTGCGCGTGACGATGCGGAACGAACAAAGCGCCACCAGGATCGCGAACGCGGTCAGAAGTGCCCTGCTCCAGACAGCACTGCGGGCTGAGGCTCGAGCCCGCAATCTCAGGAATCCCCAACCCAGTAACCAACAAAAGCCTACAGACGGGAGGTAGAGATACCGTTCGGCGAAAGCAAAGATCGGCATCCAACGAGCGTTCAGGACCGGAGCCAGCGTTACCAGCATCCACACGAGCCCGAACGATAGGGGCTTGGCGCGGCGCCACAAAAAAAAGAAAAGGGCACAGCACACTGCCAAGGTAGCCACACCCCCGACGACCGCCGGATCAAACAAGCCGGCGGACGGGTGGAAAGGGCAGAACACGCGCAGGTCCACGGGCCAAAGAACCTTCCAAAGATATCGACCCACCAGCGCGATAGCGGATACAAATGTTTGGAACCAAGTGAGTTGGTTCAGGCTGAAACCCGAGGTCAGCGCCCCCAAAACGCGAACGCGGAACAGAAGGTACAGAACGGTCAGAAGCCACAGCACCGCGTAGCGCAAAACTTTTCGGGCTGGTCTCGTTTCCGCACGGTCGGGGCGGTAGAAGTGTTCGTAGACGGTGGCCAGCAATGGGAGCGTGACCGCCTGTTCCTTGGAGAATATAGCCAGCACGAAGCTTCCCGCCATGGCAAGCTGCGCGAAGTACGAAAATCTCCCGCCAGGCTGCGCCACTGCCAAAAAAAACCAGAAAGTGAGCAGGTAAAATAAGCTCAACTGCAAATCGGGGCTGGCCGCAATCCATGCGACTGCTTCGCTGTGGATAGGATGGATTGCGAACAATACGGCTGCCATTAATGCCAAATTGCGGTCCTGGAACATCCGCTTTGTAAGTAGAAAGACAGCACAAACGACCAGGACGTGGAGGACGACGTTGACCAGATGAAAGCCGAAAGCGTGAGGCCCGAAAACTTGATAGCAAAGCAGATATCCCACATTCATTAAGGGCCGATAATATTTCGGGGTCTCCACACCGACGTAAGACGCGGCCGGGGTCGTGAAGATTCTCAGCAAATGGTGGAAATTGCGGATGTAGGGGTTATCCAGCACCTGCATCTCGTCGTCAGAAACGAAGCCGTTGCGCAGGGTGTTCAAATAGGGCAAAGCCGCGCCGACGACGAGGCAGGCCATCAGTGTGAGGTCCGAAAAGCGTGACAAGCTCTGCCGCTCACTCACCTGGGAGAGAAGATTGGGCTGCTGCTTTTTCAGCCCAACGCTCAGGGGCGCCGGGGAAGAACCTCCACTTCTTCTCCCGGACTCGCCGTGGCCGTGACGTCGCTGACCGGCTTTGGCAGAACGTAGCGGGGCCATGTTATCGAGGTGGGACTTCGATTTTGATTTCACGTCCGACTGCTAATGTACACCTGACCACCTCCGCGTACAACGCTCCAGATTAGGTGGTGGGTCAATTTGATGTAGAGGCGGCTTTACGGCGCCATTTGGCGAGATAAACTCGCCGCTACGGCCATTTGGCGAGATAAACTCGCCGCTACGGCCATTTGGCGAGATAAACTCGCCGCCACCGCATCAAATTGACCCGCTAACCCAGATTACCTGCCCGCCGCGAAAGCCTGCGCAATAATTTTCTGCGCTTCCTGTTGAATTCTCCGCAGGTGATCTTCGCCGAGAAAACTCTCCGCGTAGAGCTTGTACACTTCCTCAGTGCCTGAGGGACGTGCGGCAAACCATCCATTGGCCGCCACGACCTTCAGGCCGCCGATAGGACTACCATTGCCGGGAGCCGTGGTGAGCATCGCCTCGATTTTCTCTCCAGCCAGTTCAGTGGCCATCACCTGTTCCGGCGCTAAACGCTCGAGGACAGCTTTCTGCTCAGCGCTGGCAGGAGCGTCGATGCGCTCGTACACAGATTCGCCAAACTGCCGCGTCAGCTCGCGATAAAGCTCTCCCGGGTCGCGGCCGGCGCGCGCCGTCATTTCCGCAGCAAGCAGCCCAAGGATGATCCCGTCCTTGTCCGTCGTCCAGACGGCGCCATTGCGGCGGAGGAAGGAAGCGCCGGCACTTTCCTCGCCCCCGAATCCCAGCCACCCTTCCAGCAAGCCCTCGACAAACCACTTGAAACCGACAGGGACTTCGATCAGCCGCCGCCCCAGGCTTGCAGCAACGCGGTCGATCAAGCTGCTGCTTACCAGAGTCTTTCCCACACCCGCTTCGGGTGGCCACTCGTCGCGATGGCGAAATAAGTAGGAAATCGCCACCGCCAGATAGTGGTTGGGATTCAGCAGTCCGGCGCTACGCGTTACGATTCCGTGGCGGTCATGGTCGGTATCACATGCGAAGGCCACGTCAAACCGGTCTTTCAGCGCAATCAATCCAGCCATGGCGTCCGGGGAGGAGCAGTCCATGCGGATCTTGCCATCCCAATCCAGGGTCATGAAGCGGAAGGTCGGATCAACGGAGGTGTTCAATACCTCGAGCGTGACGCGGTAACGCTCAGCGATGCGCCCCCAGTAGGCTACGCCAGCACCGCCCAGGGGGTCCACGCCGATCCCCAAGTTCGCGGCTCGAATCGCCTCCATGTCCACTACGCTCCCAAGATCGTCCACATACGCCGAGACGTAATCGTACTTATGGGTAGTGGAGGCCTTGAGCGCGCTCGCATAAGGAAATCGCGCAACCTCGCGCAAACCGTCAGCCAATAAAGTATTGGCGCGGTCTTCGACCCAGCGAGTGATGGTGGTATCCGCTGGACCAGCGCTGGGAGGGTTATATTTAATCCCGCCGTCTTCAGGAGGGTTGTGCGAAGGTGTCATAATAATGCCGTCTGCCAGCCCCGTCCTTCGCCCGCGGTTGTACGTGAGGATGGCGTGAGACAGAACGGGAGTGGGCGTGTACCCGCGGTCCTGGTCGATCATCACTTCCACGCCATTCGCCGCAAGCACCTCCAGCGCCGTTTCAAAAGCGGGCTCCGAAAGCGCATGTGTATCCATCGCCAGGAACAGTGGCCCATTGATTCCCTGCTGCCGGCGATAACTGCAAATGGCCTGGGTGATCGCCAGGATGTGGCTCTCGTTGAACGAGTCCGAAAAGGCAGACCCGCGATGCCCCGACGTCCCAAAGGCCACGCGCTGCTCCGGCACGGTGGGATCCGGACGCCCGGTGTAATAGGCTGCAATCAATCGCGGTATGTTGACCAGGTCCGAAGGTTCAGCCGGCATTCCCGCACGCGGGTGTCGTCTTACACCGTCCATATCGCCCCCAATTAAAAGTGCCTCGAGGTGAATCTTTAGCGCGAAGCAGAACTCCTATCTTGCCAGAAACCCAGGCAGCCGGAAGCGCTGGTTTTCCGGCAGCGAGTAGCTAACCCGGATTTCTCACCACGGGTCTGGAAGGGCGGGTCCCGCAGGGCGGGACCCGCCGTTACAAGCCCTTCATGATTATTCCCGTGTCCCGCGCCCCGCGGTCGCCGCGGCTGAAAGTCCGCCGATCTCAATGGCGGGCGACCGCGGGGCGCGGGACGAACAGAGGGTGGGAGCTGCGATTTCGGCGGGGCTGAAGCCCCGCCCTTCCGGCATATCAGGCCGCGCGGGTCTGCACTTTCCAATAGACCGCGTACCTTTCGTCAAACAACTTGTAGAGCGGGATTAGAGCAATCTGCTGGCCCTGTCCCCAAGTGCGAAAGCTCAAGGGCTGAGTGGAGTTTGGCTTCACCCAACCCAGCGGGTCTTTCGAATTGGAGGCGATGACAGGAACAGGGACCGGCTTGCCGCCAGGGCTGGTGTCGTAACCGATATAAACCATAGCCTTGCTCAGGTTCTCGCTCCCCAATCGGCCGGCCAGCACCAGCGGGCCGTACATCACGGCCTGGAGCGTCGGATCGTCAGCAAGGGCGTCAATATGCAAATCCATCGGCAGGCTGACTTCCACCCGGTCGCCGTCCTTCCAGGTTCGGCCCAGCGTCAGATAGCTGCTGGGACTCGAAAACACCGGCAGCGCTTCGCCGTTCAACATAATCCTTGCGCCACGGGTAGCCCAGTAAGGGATACGGATGTTCAAGTCCATCTTCACCGCTCTTTCCGTGCGAATGACGAGGCGGGTCTTTTCTTGCTCCGGAAAGTTCGTCTCCTGTTCCAGCCGCACGCCCTTTTCAGGCCAGCTCAACTCGGAAGCAATGAAGAGGTTGACAAACAACCCATGCTCATCGTGAAAGTAAATCGTATCGCCGAACTTGGCAAATTCTTCCACGCCGGTCCCCGTGCAGCACCAGAAAGAATCAAAGGGCGAGTCAAAATACTTCCAGTAGCCGCCACCCAGCGGTAGGAAATAGCTCTTCAGCCCGTCCGCGTCTTGGGTCCCCAGACGGCTGTTGAAGAGGGTTCGTTCGTAGTAGTCCATGGCGCGGGGATCAGCGGTCCAGCCGAAGATGTGCCGGGTCAATTTCAACATGTTATAACTGCAACAACATTCCTCCGTATTCTGGCCGAGTTCGCTCGCCAGCTTGCCGGGCTCGGTGCGCCAGAACTCTTCAAAGCTCGTGCCGCCCGTGCAATAGGCGCGCGCGCCGGCAACTTCCTGCCAGAAGAAAGAAGCGATTTCACGGAAGCGAGGTTCCCCGGTGAGTTCATAACGGCGGGCTGCCCCTGTCATCTTGGGGATGTTCGTGTTCGCATGCAGCCCTTTCAGCTCATCCCGGTGTGCGGCCAGGGGATCAAACACTCTCTTATGGTAGAAACGGTCACCCAGCTCGAGGTAGTGCGAGTTGCCCGTCAAGGCGTAGAGGTTATAGAGCACCTCGTTGGTGCCGCCGAACTCCGTTTCCATCACCCCCTGCATCTGCTCGTCGCTGAGCGCTTGGGCCCAGCGCCCGATCCAGTTGGCCATTCCTTCGGCGACTTCCAGGGCTTGTTCATTTCCACAATGGACGTGTACATCCAGAAGGCCTGCCATGATTTTGTGCAGGGTGTAAAAGGGGGCCCACACCTTCTTGCCGTCGCGTAGCCGCGCGAAAAACTCTTCCGGAAACGCGCTCAGGTAACCATCTCCATGTGCCCGCTGGCACTTGGCGAGTTCCGCTACCATGCCGTTTGCTTTGGCTTTCAATTCATCGTCGCCGCTGCTGGCGTACATCAGCGCGCACGCTGAAAGGTAATGACCACCCGCGAAGTGTCCCCGAAGCTCGCAATCGGGCTTTTCCCATCCCCCCAAAGGCTCTGCCGAAGAGGGCAGGCCGGCATTGAGGCGGAAGGTGTGAAGAAGCCTGTCAGGGGGCAGTGACAGGAGGTAGCGACGATTGGCTTCCATGGCCTCTTTGAATGGCCCATTTTTCAGCCGAACTTGCGTCATCGGGAAAGGCCTAACCTTCCATGCGCTCTTCTCTAAGCTCAGCAGGCGCTCTTCCCGGTGGGCGTTGTCAGCCATGGCGGCACGAGGAGCGCTGCTGAATGCCGAGTTCGGAAGGAGCACTCCACCCGCCACAGTCGCCGCCGTCGATACAAACTGCCGTCGTGTTATTCCTCCGTTAGATCTCATAAGGAACGCTTCCCATGACAAATCCTGGTGTCATCTACGAAATATGGGCGCTGCAAGTCGCAGTCATTCCCGCGAAAGCGGGAATCCAGTCCCTCGGCGCACATTTCCGAAGGTTCGCGGAGTGGATTCCCGCTTTCGCGGGAATGACTGCCCTTAGTGCTACGTCTGCGGCTCGTCGCCCCTGGGCGGGTGCCCCTTGTAATTGCCGTATGCGTGGAGCGCCGCCCGCTTTGGCTCCGGCACGAATTTGTCCCACTCTGTTACCGGCTTGATCTCTTCCACAGCAGACGCGGCATGGAAATGGATGGTCACGATCTGCTGTGGCCGCACCGGGAAACGATAAGTAGGGCCACTGCCCACCGGGGGCTTGGGATTCCTGCCCCGCAGGTCGGTCAGGGCCGCCCCTCGATGCGGCAAGCTCATCGTCACTTCGGCAGTTCCAGGCAAGCCCAGGCACTCGGTGAGACGCATCTCAATATCCTTACCCTCCCGACGCACCACCTCGATGATGACGTTGCTTGACGTGTGGACGAATGACTTCGCCGCCATCGCTTTTCTGCCCGCCACAAGCACCGGAGGACAATTGTACTCCCAGGCCATCTGGGGAATCCTGGCCTGATCCCAGGGGCCTTCGTGCGCAACCAGAGCGTATTCCAGATGGTGTCTGCCTTTGCCACTCAGCCAAGCGTTGGGATATTCATAATACTTATCCGTGGCGTTCAGCAGGTAAATGATGGGCGTTCTTTCGTTGAGCTCCCGGCCTGTGAGTCCCCGATCGAGGATCGCCACTCCTCCTCCGCCCGCCAGGCTGTAATGACTCCAGCGCACCGCCGGCACGATGCCCTTTGTCCAGCCCACCAAATTCGGGTCCGGCTTGGCCCAAGCCCCATGAGAGAAACCGCAAGGAATGCCTCGCCGGACTTCCTCGATATCTTCAGCCAACGGGAATTCGGAAACCACCACCGTGATATTCGGAATATCCTGGACCTCTGTTTCAAAGTCGATGCGCGGGAAGTCCTTGTAGAATCGCATCACTCGCCGGCTCGGTGCACCGCCGTAAAACTCGCTCACAACCTCCACCGTGGTGGCCAGAGGTCCGCTGCTGACGGTTACCGTGGGCTTGAAATCGCTCGAGGAAGCCAGCCGGGTGCGGTCCGGGCGCCAACTCATAAAGTCGCCGTAGTCTTCCTTTTGCGGCTTGGGCTTTTCGGCCACGATGACATTGGCAGGGCCGCCCAAGATTTCCCGCCCGGAAGGCTTGAGCTTCAAGCTCACCAAGGCCCCGGTTTTCCAGTCGACCCGCGCCGTGTAGTGGCCTGTTTCCATGCTTTCGGGGAGTTCGATCTTCTTCGAGGTCTCTGGGCTCTTGGTTTCCAGCCTTACTCCTGCCACTCCCACGGAGGGCAGGCGGAGACTGCACAGCGTCTTGCCATCGGGAGTCGTCTGGCAAATCACCCCCTCGAGACCCTTCCCATCCGGCAATTCCACCACCACGGGATCGTTCCGCTCCCAGTTGAGCGGGTTGAACAGCGCCGCCGCCTCTCCTTCCGGGCTGATCGAGCTCAACGCCGCCGCATGAACTTTCTGGTTGCTCGTTCCCACGTATTCCATTCGGTCGTGCACATCCCATGAATTCTCGCTCTCATAAACCATGCCGCCGGCGGAACCCCAAAGTGTGTTGCGGTCCATATTCAGCAACATCAGGATCCAAGACTCGTAGAGGGTTTGGACTGGGTACGTGAACCCGGAATGGAGGCTGGCGATGGTAGAAATGGTCTCCGCCGCCTGTAACCCGTGCTCGTTCCTTCGATAGGAGGTCTTGACCTGGGGACATTCGATCCAGAATGCGTCGAACGTGTATCCGGTTCCGCCCTTCATGGTCGGAATCTTGATTTGGCCTGACTTGATTCCAGGCAGAATCGCATCCAGGTACTCACTGACGATGGCAATGTGGATTTTGCTCTGCGGAAAGAGCTGTTTCCACTGCTCGACGAATTCTTTCGGGTATTCTTTCCTTAAAGGGGCCTGGCTGTAATCTCCACTCCCAGCCAGAACTAATACGGGAGCGCCGTCCGGTGTTTTCTTCGCCCATTCCCCCAGTTCGTCCTCGAGTTTCTGGAGCTCGCCAGTGCTCAGCGGATCTTTTGTGCTGAAGAACGAGCTGAAAGAAGCATAGCCGTCCGGGCACAGAGCCAGAATGCGGGACCCATCCGGCGACTCGGCCCAGTGAATGGTGCTGCCCGTCTTGTTCATGCGCTCGTAAACCATGGCCTCCAGACCCAGACCCGAGGAGATCTGGCCCATCTGGTCATGCAGTCCGCAAGTGTCGATCACCCACATAAGGCGCGGGTGAATTCCCATTATCTGCTCCTGCCAGCGCAGTCCTTCCACCCCCTCCTTAAGGAGGGCTTCACCGCCGGCGAGATTGACCGTCATCTCCAGGAAATTGGCGTTGACCAGCTCCACCCGGCCTTCCTTCGCTCTCTGCTTGATCTCCTCAATCCGCTGCGGCTGGAAGTTCATAATGGCAATCATATTATTGACTTCGGAAAGCGCAAACTTGTAATTGGGATCGTCGCGCACTCGATCCAGATGGTCCAGATAGGTGTTGGCGCAATAAACGCGTTCCTTGGAAAAAGTGGTCAACCACCCGCAACTGGCCGGATGGAAGTTGGGCACAATAAACGCTTCCTTGGCTGCATTTTCGCCCAGCGCGGCGGGGCTTCCGGCCTTTGTAACCAGCCCCATGCCGGCCACCGCGCTTCCCGCCAGCCCTCCCAAAAACTCCCGCCGGCTAACCGAATTCCGAAATGATTTCTTGCTCACAGGGCTCCTCCCTTTTTGCTAAGATGCGAATGAAGAGGAATGAACAGCGGGCTGTCGAGGGCAAGCATCAGGGAAATGGCGTAGAACTCACTGTGCCATCTCTAATTCGAACCAAAGAATCGAGGCCGAGAGTTCCACGCGGCAGCATCCGCTCTCTGCCCCCTCAAACTGGTGTCAAACCATATCAAGTCCTTCCAACACTTGTCAACGACCTCCGCGGTTCGGTAGTGTCCTAGTTTGAACTGGGGGGTAGTGTCCTAAAATCACTTGAAAGGGGAAAAATATGATGAAACGAAGGCAAGCTATCATGCTTCTGACGATGGTCGCAGGTATGGCTCATGAGGTTAAAGCTCAATCCAGTCAAGAACTTGAGTCCCAGCCTCTTTGCCGAGGAACAGGGACATCCGGGAAGGTGGTATACGTCCCGTGCGGCGAAAGGAGGCCCAAGGTTGAAGCATCATGGATGGAGGTCAGGCTTGACGACTTTGTCGGGCTGCGAGTGAAAAAGGATGGGCAACTAATAGAATTCAGCGCAACTCAAATCCTGAATGCATTAAAGGAATAGCGCGAGGGATCTTGCTTATTCGAACTCTCATGGGCCTGGCGGAAGAGATTTCTTGTAGTCTTGAATCGTCTCTTGGATGTAGTCAGCGGGGACAACTTTTGCGAGTCCAGAGTTCTCCTCAAATGTGATCCGAGGACGCTTCGTTTGCTCACTGATGGCTCTGTCGATATAGGACACGAACCCCTGGACGACTCCCACAAGATAAGCTTGGTTTATTGCTGGCTTCGTACCTTGGATGGAGACCGCTTCTGGCTTCAGCACGACAGGACTGCCACTACTTCCAGGAAATATGAAAGAATCGATCAGGAAAAACTTGACCATGGGCGAGTCGAGCCTGTCCCTTATCCGGGCGATTGCACCTTGACGAACGATTGCATAGTCTTGCATTCCGTCAACAAGGCCCATTGGAAACCCCAATACAAAAATTCCATCTCCCTCTGACAGTCCGATCTCTTTCGCCTTTTCACGAGTCAGAAGGTTGCTCTCGCTCCGGAAGAAATCGAACCTAGCACCCTGTTCCTTGAGGAAATTGGCATTAATGGGAATGACCGCCAAATCCACGTCGGCGTCAGGGTGCACATGCCAGGTTGGTTTTCCATGTTCATCATTGAGTAGAACGTCGTACTCTCTCGCGGACCCTGGGGACTGCAAGTTGAATCTGACTGAAAGCGGCCCGGTTGCGGCCGCGATGTGATCCAGGATCACATGCCGGTTCGTTACCAAGTAGACTGTGTACTGGCTTTGATCGCCTTGTTTGGAAATAAAGTCGCCATATAGAAATCCAGATGCTTCGGCCAGCCACTTCCCTTGGTTCTGCCCAGGTGTCGTTTCTTTATGTCCGATGGCCACAACGCAATCCATGTACATCGGTGGGACCAAAGTGGCGCGATAGGACACACAGAGACACAAGAAAAGAATCACACCCAAAATTAACTGAGAGGGTTTTAATCTGCTCAAGGCTGGCCTCCATTCGAAAGAGGGAATTCTACTACACCGGCAGGTTAAAGAAAAGGCCGGACGCCAAGGATGTCCTGGAACTCATTCGGGTAGTCGCTCGCAAGGATGGGTAGGTTCTTGAGCAGGCCCAGCCACGGCTGCGCCCTCGCGTGGCCTGTTTATCAGCTTGGCGATCCGGCGGCTTGCGATAATGCGGTAGAGAACTATCCCAACGAAACAGGCTGCGCCAATGAAACCGAGGAGATCAGCGAAGAACCAAGGATTCATGCGCGGGTGGCGCATACATTGATTTTTATGTATGGTGTGCCAGGGAAAGCCTGGCTGATCTTGTAAGCTGAAAGGAGCTTACCTTGTAATTGCCCATTCAACAAGTAGCCGAGCCAGCGTGGAGCGGAGCGATCCGCCGAGCGAAGCCTGGTGG
>Ga0208456_1000196_pt1 | contig 51940 bp, 48 predicted proteins | sample June2015DPH_4_10_2_FD_184691 | JGI IMG/M metagenome (GOLD analysis project Ga0208456, IMG submission 184691) | Peatland microbial communities from SPRUCE experiment site at the Marcell Experimental Forest, Minnesota, USA - June2015DPH_4_100... | ecosystem: Environmental > Terrestrial > Soil >... | reverse complement strand
GTGGAGCGCGCCGGGAGCATCTATGCGGGCCTTGCGGGCCTTACCACAACCTCCCGCATGTTCATTGCACTCACCTCCGATGAAGTCAAACCACAAAGATGGATCTACTGCATCGGGATGAGAATGCCCAGAACTATTACCAACCAGACGATATCGTTGTGGGAATTGGGGAGAACAGAAGCACCGTGCACGCGCCCACTTTTTTCTTGACAAAGCAGTCGACCGTTCTGTACCATTGTCGCTAAATGACCAGTCAGTTACTAGGTGTAGCGGGAACACAAATGAGAGATAAATCGATCAGCATCCGGGACGAAATAGTCAAGAACAGCATCGGGCTCTTCCTGAGGAAGGGCTTCAAAGGCACAACGATACAGGAAATCACCGATTCGGTGGGCGTGAGCAAAGGGGCTTTTTATTGGTACTTCAATGCCAAAGACGAACTCCTCAACACGATCATCGAGCATTACGAACACATTTTTATCGATGAGATCATCAAGACCGTGCTTGAGGCAGAGGGCAGTCCCCTGCAGAAATTGAGATACGCCCATAAGTTTGCGACTGAATTCGCCTACGCCAATCGTAATCTTTGTGTCGGATTCCTGACCATAGCCGCCGAGATGGTCGGAAGCGGGACCGAAGCAGAGGCAAAGATAAGAAACATCTATGCGAGGTACCGCAGCTTCTATGAAACCCTCCTGCGGGAAGGGAAGGCCCAGGGGGTTATCAGGGCGGATATCGATACCGACCTTATCAGCCACGTCATCAACGCGATCCATAACGGCATGCTGCTCGAGTGGTATCTCTATTACGAAGACGGACAGGTTGACGCCCGCAAGTTCGCAATTGCCTATCGCGAGATCATACTTGAGGGGATACTGAGGAAAGAGACGTAAGTGGTGCAGCGACACCCTGACGCCGAGGGTGCTGCGATGGCCCTACTAACTAACTGGTCAGTTAATAGAAACAGGCTGGATTATTCCGGAGAGATCGAGGCTCGGAAAGGAGAGGAGGAATCGCATGGATTTTGAGCTGACGGAAATACAAAGGGACATCGGGAATGCGGCGCGTGAATTCGCAGAAAAGGAGTTCGCGGAGGTTGCGAGGGAGTACGACGAAAAGGAGGAATTCCCGAGGGATCTATGGAGGAAAGCGTGCGAGCTGGGATTCGTGGGAACCTTCATCGACGAGCAGTACGGGGGCGCCGGGCTCGGTTTCACAGAGGCTGCAATGGTAATGGAGGAATTCTGGAGGGTAGACCCGGGTTGCGGGAATATCCTCCTTGCCGCCTTCGGCGCTGAGGTGATTCAGGAATTTGGCACGGATGAGCAAAAGAAAAGGTACCTCCCTGTCATTCCGGGCGGAAAGGCCATCATGGGTTCGGCCATCACCGAGCCTGACGCAGGGAGCGACATCCTCCTGGCAGCGACGTCGGCGGCGCGGGATGGGGATGGGTACGTGCTCAGCGGCAGCAAGATATTCATCACCAACGGGAGCGTCGCGGATTTCCTCATCGTATTCTGCGTGACAGACCCTTCTCCAGCGAACCGCTACAAGAGGCACAGCTTTTTTATCGTAGAGACGGACAGGCCCGGTTTCGAGGCCAGGAAGATGAAAGGAAAAATGGGCATCCGGGCCTCCGACACGGCAGAGCTGAGCTTCAACAATGTCCGGGTTCCCGCAGAAAGCCTCGTCGGTGACGTCCCGAACGACGGCTTCAGGCAGGTCATGCACCTCTTCAATATCAATCGTCTGATAGCGGGCGTCCAGGGCATAGGCGCGGCCCAGGGGGCCTTCGACAAGGCGGTGCGCCACGTCCAGCAGCGGAAGCAGTTCGGGAAGGCCCTCGCCACGTTTCAGGGCATTCAGTTCATGATTGCCGATATGGCTACGAAGATCGAGGTCGCGCGAAACATGCTCTATAAAGCGTGCTGGCTGATAGACCACGGAAAATTCGATGCCAGGCAGATCGCGATGGCCAAGCTCTTCGCAGGGCAGGTGGCCGTAAGCGTTACCAACGACGCCCTGCAGCTTCACGGCGGATACGGATACCTGGCGGAGTACGGCGTCGAGAAGTTCTTCCGCGACGCCAAGATAGTCGAGATCTACGAGGGGGCCAGGGAGATCGAAAAAATTACCATTGCCAGGGAAATACTAGGCAGGGGCGCTTAATAGGGCCTGGATGGGAGGCAACATGGAGATTGAAAAGGTCGGTATCGTCGGGTGCGGCACCATGGGCGCCGGCATTGCGCAGCTCGCCCTTGAGGCCGGCTACAGGGTCACTGTCCGCGAAACGGATGAGGCCTTGCTCGCCAAAGGCGTAGGCAGGGTGCGGAAAGGCATTGAAAGACTGTGCGAGAAGGGCGCCCTTGGGGCAGCCGACCGGGATAGGATGGTTGCGGGTCTCACGGGTACGACGGCCTTTGCCGATCTTGCGGACTGCGACCTAATTGTGGAGGCTGTTTTCGAGGATATGCGGGCCAAGACCGCCGTGTTCCGGGAGGTGGGCGCAGTCTGTAAGAACACGGCAATTCTTGCTAGCAATACGTCCTCTCTTTCCATCACGGAGATGGCGGTCGCAACAAAGAGGGAAGGCAATTTCTTGGGTCTCCACTTCTTCAATCCAGTGGGCTCGATGCCCTTGGTTGAAATCGTTCGGACCATGGCCACCCGCAGGGAAGTCGTGGATACGGCCACGGGCTTCGTGAGGTCCCTGAAGAAACAGGCAATACTGGCAAAAGACGCGGCAGGATTCATCGTGAACCGCCTTCTCACGCCTTACCTGCTCGACGCCATTCGCACGGCGGGCGAAGGGGTCGCGAGCATCGAGGACATCGATATGGGTATGAAGCTGGGATGCAACCACCCCATGGGGCCTTTGATGCTCGCCGATTTTATTGGTCTCGACGTGCTGAGCAGCGCCGCCGACATCCTCTTCGACGAGTACAAGGACAAGAGGTACGCAGCGCCCCCGGCGCTGAAAAGGATGGTGCTTCTCGGCTTCCTGGGCCTCAAATCCGGGAAGGGATTCTACGACTGGTCCGACCGCGGCAACCCGAAACCTGTCGAATTGACCTCGGGAGGGGCATGAGATGGCAAAGGACAACGTTATTTGCGAGATAAGAGGAACGACAGGCTACATTACCCTGAACCGGCCCGCCGTCCTGAATGCCGTCAACAGGGAGACCGTCGACGATCTCGTGGACGCGCTCAGGCAATGCAGGAGGGACCGGGCCTGCCGGGCGGTAATAGTGGCCGGCGCCGGAGACAAGGCCTTCTGCACCGGGGCCGATATCAACGTCTTTATCGACAGCAGGCAGGCCACCTTCGGCGGCAGGGAATGGTCGCGTTACGGGCAGGCGGCCATGCGTGAATTCGACACCTTGGGTAAGCCCTCCATCGCTGCCCTCCACGGTCTCGTCATGGGAGGCGGCCTGGAAATCGCCCTCGCCTGCACCTTCCGCATCGCGAGCGAGACGGCCCGTTTCGGCCTTCCGGAGATAAGGGTCGGCATCATGCCTGGCTGGGGGGGGGTACGCAGCGCCTCGTGCAGCTTATAGGCAAAGCGAGGGCCGCAGAGCTGATTCTCACCGGCTCCGCGATTGATTCCACGGAGGCCTACCGGATCGGGCTTGTCAACCGCGTGGTGCCGGCCCCGGAGGTCCTCACCGCGTGCGAAGGCCTGGCCCAGACAATTGCCCAAAACGCCCCTCTCGCCGTGGACCTTGCCCTGGAGGCCCTGAACCAGGCGGGAAGCATACCCCTCGAACAGGGTCTGCTGCTCGAATCGAACCTGGCGGGCCTACTTTGCTTGACCGAAGACGCGGACCATGGGATCAGGAGCTTCGTAGAGAGAAAACAGCCTGTGTTCAACGGCAAATAAGGAGGAACGGATGGAAGACGTTTTTATTGTCGGCGCAACGAGAACACCAATAGGGGAATTCGGGGGAGGCCTGAGGGACATCTCCGCCCGCGACCTGGCGATCCTGGTAATGCAGTCGGTTGTCGACCGGGCAGGCATCGGGAAGAGACACGTGGAGCAGGTCTTCATGGGCAACTGCTTCGAACCGCTCGACAACAACGTTTCAAGAATAGCGTCGGTGAGGGCAGGCATACCGATCGAGTCTCCGGCCATCACGATCTCCGCAACCTGCGGCTCGGGGATGCAGGCGACCATAGCCGGCGTCCACAGCATCCGGGAAGGTGACGCGGACGTTGTGCTCGTGGGGGGCGTGGAAAGCATGAGCACGGCGCCCTACATCCTCACGAGTACCAGGTGGGGACAACGCCTCAAGCACGCGCAAATATACGACCTCCTCTGGAGGGCCATGCAGGAGTACCCGATCGGCGGCGGAATGGGCGTCACCGCGGAAAACCTGGCTGAGAAATATGGAATCAGCCGGGAGGAGCAGGACCTTTATGCCCTTCAAAGCCAGCAAAAGGCGTGCAAGGCGGTACGGGACGGTACGTTCAGGGATGAGATCACGCCCGTCCCAGTTAACCCGAAGAAGCCGGATAAGATCGTGGACACCGATGAGCATCCCCGGCCGGACCTGACGTTAGAGAAGCTGGCGAAGCTGCCCGCGGCATTCAAGGCCAATGGAACGGTAACTGCGGGAAACTCGTGCGGCATGAACGACGCAGCGGCCGCAATGATCCTTGCCTCGGAAAGAAAGGTCAGGGAGCTTGGGTTGAAACCGCTTGCGAAGATAGTGGGGCACGGAGTGGTTGGGGTTGATCCGGCCTACATGGGCATCGGCCCCGTGCCCGCGATAAGGAAGGCGCTGGAAAGGGCGGGGCTTACGCTCGACGACATCGAGCTTTTCGAGATAAACGAGGCCTTTGCTGCGCAATACCTTTCCTGTGAAAAAGAATTGGGTCTCTGCAGGGAGATAGTTAATGTCAACGGGGGCGGCATCTCCCTCGGTCACCCGGTCGGCGCCACGGGCTGTCGTCTGGCAGTAACCTTGATCCACGAAATGACGAAGCGCGAGCTGAAGTACGGGGTCGCAAGCCTGTGCGCGGGCGGCGGTCATGGCTTCGCGATTGTTCTGGAGAGGATTTAAGAAAGTGGTTCTTGAAAGAGAACCATGTTATTAAAAAAATAGGGGGGAATTATGGGAACGCCAAACGTGGCATCGTACCTGGAAAACTCTGCTCTGTCTCACCCGGATAAGACCGCCCTCATCTTCGATGATCAGGGACAATGGTCTTTTGAGGAGGTCAATCAGGTAACTAACCAGATAGCGAACGGGCTGATCGATCTGGGGGTAGGGAAAGGCGACAGGGTGACCCTTTTCCTGCCGAACTGCGCCGAGGCAATCTTCTTCTATCTGGGTATCATGAAGGCGGGGGCGGTTGTGAACGCCCTCAACATGATGCTGAAGCACAGGGAGCTGGAGTACATCATCGCTGATTGTGAGCCGAAGATTCTTGTTACCGCGGGGGAGGTAGCGGAGGAGCCCTTCAAGGTGCTCGCCCGTGCGGGGGTATCGGTCGAAAAAACCATTATGACCGACGGTGCCTCAGGCGGCGGCATCGACTACAGCGAATGGGTAAAGAAGTATCCCAAGACCTTTGATACGGCAAAGGCCGAGACGGATGACATCGCGGCCATTCTCTACACATCGGGGACGACCGGAAAGCCCAAAGGCGTGATGCTGACCCACAAGAATCTCTGGACGAATGCCAGGCATTGTGCCGACTGGGCAGAAACCAACTATAAGGACCTTGGGGTCGCATCGCTCCCCCTTTTCCACTCCTATGCGCTTTCCCATGTCATAGGCGAGCTATGGATGTCCGCCGCAACGATCGTATGGCAAAAGCGGTTCGACCCTACACTCACCCTGGAGGCCCTTCGGAAATACAAGGCTACCTGCTTCCACGGCGTGGCGACCATGTACTATGCCCTCATCAACCACCCCAAGGTCGATGACTACGCGCGCGACATAAGGCTGCGCTACTCCGTCACGGGCGCGGCCGTGACACCCGAACCCATATTGCGCGCCTGGAATCAGAAGTTTACCCCTTTGAGTGAGGGCTATGGAACGACGGAAGCTGCCCCTGTGGTCTTCATGAATCCGCTTCCGGGAAGGGGCGTTCAGAAGGCCAACTCCTGCGGCATACCGATCGTCCCCGAGCTTGAGGTGGATGCCTTTGATGAGAACGACACGCCGGTCAAACGGGGCGAGGTAGGGGAGTTGGTGCTGAGAGGCCCCAATATCATGAAAGGGTACTGGCGAAAACCCGAGGCCACGGCCGAGGCCCTGAAAAGCGGCTGGTACCACACGGGAGACCTCGTCTACTTCGACGACGACGGCTACTGCTTCGTGAAAGACAGGAAGAAGGACATGATCGTCAGGGGCGCCTTCAATATCTACCCAAAGGAGGTAGAAGACCTTCTCTACACGCACCCCGCCGTGGCAGAGGCACAGGTGGTCGGCATACCGGAGCTGATCAAAGGGGAGGAAGTGGTTGCGTGCATCGCGCTCAAGCCCGGAAACTCGATCACCGAGGCAGACGTGATCAAGTTCTGCAAGGATAACCTGGCAGCGTACAAAGCGCCGAGGTTTGTCCGCTTCTTTGATGCATTGCCCAAGACGGTAACAGGGAAGCTCGAGAAGGTGACCCTGCGCCAGATAATGGAGCAGGAGTTCGGGAAGGCTTATTAGGTATAACGCCGAGAAAGGGGAGGCAAAACCATGGAAGAAAAGTGGGCAAGTTCGGCTCCGGTGGGATTTTCTGCGTTTGCACTGGTGTGTCTGGTGATAGGCCTGTCTCTGCACGGCCTCGTTCCTAAGGAGAACGTTCCGGTTTTCTTCGCCCTGTTGACGGGAGGGGGACTGGCGCAGATCATTGCCGGTATAATTGAGTTGAGGCGAGGAATTGCGACAAGAGGGAACCTTTTGCTGACTTTTGGGACCTTGTTCATGATCAGCCCGGCCTTGACATTTCTACTGTGCTGGGTTACGTGAATATTCTCCTGGGTATTTTCCTCGAGGCGCAGGGGTCGCAAGCTTCATTCCCACCACGGTATCTATATGATCCCACTCGTCAGGGCACCGTTTGTGGTCTTCTTTATCGGTCCTCTCGGCTTTGTCGTTCTCAGCACGCTTGGCTTTGTCGAGATTGGCTATCATACTCTTGCGCCGTTGGCGACGGTTCTCTTTTACGTGGCAGTCGTTTGGGGACTCTATATGATGGCCCACTCCCTGGGCGAGGCGGCCGGAATCCATCTTCCTCTGGGGAAGCCCCTCATGCCCATGAAGCAGAGCTAGCGGGAGGATTGCGATAGTGCCCGTGCGTTGTCCTTTGACCTCTCACCCCGCCATACGCGCACCGTGCGCCTGTGGACCCAAACCCGGTCGACTCTTACAATCCGGGACGCCAGGTCGTTGTCAGGCTCCCCGGCATGTAACACTGATGACCCTTCAATGCCCGTTAATTAGGCAAACACTTAAGCTTGAGCTATTGAAAGGTGCTCTAAAGACCGATGAGCAGCTGAATCTATCTGCTTCTTGCCCTATGCTGCGGCGGCCATTCTCTTATAAGATTCAATGGTTTGGTCCACAGTGAGGACCGGCCTTACTTCAAAATTGACGTGGGGCATGAATTTTAGCAGACTGGTCAAAAGGTCTGATTCGCTCGCTCCCTCCACTAGAAGATATCCGGCGGATTCCCCTGGAACGTTTCCCCAATCCTTAACCCTACCCGCCTTTATATCCTCTTTCACCATTTCAAGCATCGACAGCAAGAGCTTCCGTCGTTCTTCAGGAACGGAAGGTATCATCTGAGGGTCAATCTGCCATCTTACATAGAATTTAGACATTTTAATTGCCTCCCTTTCGTAGAGCTTATCCCTTCCACGATCGCTAATGCATCCGTGTTCTACTATTGGAATGTGGGTTCGAATATTGTTCTTGTCAAGAAACAAAGTGGGACTGTGAGACTTGAGATATCAGCAATGTATAGAAACTGAAGGAATGGATCGATAGCGGAATGCAGCCTTGAGAAAACCTTTACCATGATGCAAAGAATCTCCGCAGTTCCTATATTCTCACTAGTAAATACCATCGAGGAGGTAAGGCGACATGAATCAGGCGACGGGTAGCAAGGTCGATTTCAATACCGGAAATGTCGGTAAGTGCCAGTGCCCAAAATGCCCCGTACAATCGAAGAGCCAATGCGTAAGCGGGAAGCTGGGCACGATCACTCAAGCACTGTCGAAGAGTCCTCTGGTGCGTGAGGATATCCCAGGAGTCTACTGTTCAACAGGAAAGGCTACATGCCAGGATCTTGATCCCACGCAATCCTGTATCTGCGGGAACTGCAGCGTTTTCAAGGAGTACAGCCTGGCAACGGGTAAACCCGTCGGCTACTACTGCCGGGACGGACATTCAAAGCAATAACGACTGGGCAACGCGAGGGACGGCCTTTAGATTTTTACTTTCCGCCCCTTCCTATACCAGGAAATACTCCTTCTTGCTCGCAAGCTCCTTTCCGCGTCTGACTGAAAATGTGACTGCTGACGGACGATATTCGTGATAAGCGTGATAAGTCCGCTTGGCTGACCCCTAACTTGCGAACGCCCAGACCTACGAGTCGTCGCAGACGGGCTTTGCAGACAGTGGCAGAATACTGAAGACACCCCTTTTCGCTGGCTCAGGTTTTCCTTAAATACGAGACAAGCCCGATGCTGTCCTTCGCGCCAAGGCGACCGATTGCCATTGTAGCGTAGACGGCGTTCGCTATCTTCCCGTCCGGATTGATCACAAAACCGCTTGGCTGGAGGTATCCCTTCTCGCCCTCATAGAAAGCGCCCGTCTTACGCGATATCTCTTTGGCATTAAGACCGTATGCGAGAGGAAAAGAAATCTTGAGTTCCTCAGCCATTTTGCGGGTATCTTCGAGACTGTCCACGGACCCCGCTACGAGTGCTATATCCATCTTCCGAAACTCGTCGGCGGCTTTTTCAAAGTCAACCAACTGTTGACGACAGATCGGTCACCAGTGACCGCGATATACGAGCAGAATGCGCCATCCTTTGCCCAAATCTTGAGGAACGACAATCCTTTTCCCGCTGATCAGACTGAAATCAAGGTTGGGAAAGCTATCCCCCGTATCTAACAGTTTGACTGCTTCCCGTGCCATGCTACACCTCCTGACATGATTGATCTTCCAATCCTTTCTTCTAATCTAAGCCCGCAGCCGCTCACTGTCCAAGATAGTACCACGGAATCCGCTACTCCCTCTCCTTCAATAGTTTTTCCCCTCGACAAAGGGTTCCTCGCTTCGGCCGCCACCTGCCATCACTTATGGGGCGTTTTAAAGGAACTTTGAAGCCGGGTATATGGCTTGTCTATGCAGAAATAGATCTCGAATGTCTTACCTGATGCGCGATCAACCGTGGTAAACTTGTCATAATAGTGCCCGTTTGTTTGCAAAACAGCTTGCGAGCCCGCCCTGAGTCCCGCATAGTTGAGGATGGAGTATTCCTCATCCGTCGATATCACCTCCATTGCCGTCTCAGGCTTGCTCCCGTCCCCCCCATCTTCCAATATGGATAGTATCAGTGAGTTGACGATGACGGCATGGTAATCCGCCTTTTCCTGATTTCCTGTTTTCCGGCAAGCCGTGGAGGCGACCATGTGGGCGTCGATATCGACGAAATTCTCTTTCAGGATTTTCTCCGCACATTGGAGGGCCTCTTCGTATTTCTTGTTCTTGACGGCCTCCCACATGACAGGGCTTACTTCAACTTTTACCCCGCCGTACGGATTGTATTGGGGGGTCTCGGCATAAGCGAACCTTAGCTCCTTAAACGCCTTTGATGCTGCCCCCTTATCCCCCAATGACGGGTCCTTGCTCTGCACACGCTTAAGCAGGCTTTCGAGGAGGATGTCGTACTTCGTTCCTGCGTTCGCGGCAAGACCTCCGGCCTTTGCCGCATCCTTTAACTCGCCTGTCTCGGCCGCCTGGCAGAGGCCCAACCCAACCACGCAAAAGACAACTGCAAAAACTCCCATCACCTTCATGGCATCCTCCGGATCGCGATAAACTCGGGAAGCTGTGACAACCGGTAAAAAATGAGCCACGCTGCTTCAATTGTTGCACATGCTACCAGAACGGGAGACGCTCGGCAAGATATTATTTACCCTTGCCGACCACGGACGTCCAGCCGGAAGCGCCGACGCTCATCCGACTCCTTCCCATCTTTTTGCTTCCCTTATCTTGGACATAGTCAGAGGAACGATTGTTCCCGACCGTATGTGGAACGGTTGCGAGTGGAAATTATGCCGATACCCCCGAGAGATCATCCCGGGGATCAGCGGAGAGTGATGGGTAAGGAGTTTTTGCCCCTACCCCTGGCGTAGCAGCCGGGGCAGGGGCAAGAGATGCGTTACTTCTTTGTTTTTCCGGCCGGCTTCGCTACTTTCTTCGCTGCCTTCTTTGCCGGGGCCTTTGATGCCGCTTTTACTGCCAATTTCTTTGCCATATTGCCTCCTTTAAAAATGTACTTCTTGATTCTCTCCTTTTTTATCGGCAATATGCAAGAAAAAAATACCTCTCCGGGCGGCATGCGATAAAAATCCCTTCCATTGCCCGTAAAAAAACGGGTTTAGACGGCCGCACAATCCTGCATCTAAAAGCACGCAGCGTGGAACAATCCTCTCCTTAACGATGTCAAAAAGTAGGGAAAGCAAAGGAAAGGGGGAGGGGAGATCAATCTTTCCAGCCTGTTTCTAAACGGGGGCAAAAATATCTTGTTAATCTATAGCGTTCTTGGTAGCATCAAAAGCGCTTCAGGCGTGAATAGGACAATCGGGAGAGATGCAAAAAATCGGATAAAGGTCATACAAGGAGGCAAACCATGAGAAGAACGGTCATCATAACCCTCCTCTGTTTATCAGCTTTGTTAATAGGGGCGACCGGTGTCATCCACGCAGACGGGGACAGTTGCACGGACTGGATGCTGCAGGACAACGGCTGCTACTGGAGAACTTGTGTCGATTCCCAGGGGAGCCAATATTGTGAGCAGTGCTGCGGCAAGAATTGCTCCAGGGTGAAGTGCAGCTAGGGCCGGTAAGCAGAGAAACAGGGATAAGGGAGGACAATTAATGAGAAAGGCAGGTTGTGCAGTGTTGTTGGTATCCGTGCTCATCCTTGCGGCGGGGTCTATGGGGTATGGGCAGAGTGCCGAGGATTTGATCAATAATCCGGGGCTTAGGCCTCAAAGCCAGGCGATCAAGTATGTTTACAGATCGGGCAGCACAGTATTCACAATGTACATTCGTGGAGATGACGTTACGGTGACAAATAATTTTAGCAATTTGTCCGATACCAGGGTGATAGGCAGCAAGTGGACTGAAGGAGGCAAACTGTTTCTGAAAACTAATGGCGGCGAAATATTTACTATCTACGGTGATACGCTGTTCTGGGGCACGGCAGTCTATAAGCGAGAGTCAGATTAGGTGCCCCTACCCCTGGCGTAGCAGCCGGGGCAGGGGCAAGAGATGCGTTACTTCTTTGTTTTTCCGGCCGGCTTCGCTACTTTCTTCGCTGCCTTCTTTGCCGGAGCCTTTGATGCTGCCTTTGCTTCCATCTTCTTTGCCATAGTGTTCCCCCCTTTAAAATGGACTTATTGATTCTCTCCTTTTTTATAGGCAATATGCAAGAAAAAAAAGCACATGCGGCTTGATACAGGTCGTCTCGAATCAGCCGCGCGGCAACACGGGCGGCAACGCGCTCTTTTCTTCTTTCGAGCAAGAGCTTGGCACTGCCGCTGATAATGGCTCCTACTACCACTCCGATCAATCCAAAGATGGCTCGACTGGTCTTACCATTTGGGAGTGGGTCGTGCAAGAAGAAAAACAAAAATGTGGGCTACGGAAGACGTACCCGTGCTCGGCCAAAAATTTTTAAAAAAATGTTTGGGGTGCAATTTGTCACCTCTGGTTGTCACTTTGACAGGAAAAGTTGGTCGAGAGAAAATGTAGAGCGGCGGCTGGAAGACCGGTCGCCTGCCGGCTGTTCCCGCGGGTTTAGAGACTGCGGGCCGGTCTTTGTTCTTTGACAATTGGGAAGCTCGCCCGGCTGCCGGCGGCCCGCCCGCCGCCGGTCCCCCGCGGCAAAAGCGTCTACTTTCGTCTACTTTCGTAAACCACTATTTCGGAATGCCTTGCAGGAGAAGGAAATCTAGGAAGGCGTCATGGGAGGCAGATAGCGCCGGGCCGTAGGGGAGGCGGCGGGTGTGGGTTACCGACCACGCCTCCGGCGCGGTGCCCGGCCACCTTAGAGAAGGGTCTCCAAATGCGCTCGCCTGCCCTGTGAGGAGCCGAGGCGGGTAGCGCCGGCGGCCGGCCTGTTTATAGCTCCGTAACTTTGCTGTCCCCCGCTACGAGAAAAGCCTTGATGCCGAGGGAGTCCATCACTGGCTTCTGGGCGTTCAGGTACTTGTGGAAGGCGGGTATGTCGGGAAAGGCAATGGCGATCTTGTCGCCGGGGATAAAGTGGTCCGGCACGGGCATCTTGAAAGCGCTGTATATGCCCCTTGCCACGCACCTCAACACCTGGGATTCGGTATAGGAGGCCTCGAGCTTCCCGCGGCCGGCCTCCGAGCGGGCGACGCCTGCCGCGCTGATGAAGATCTTGCTCCTCGTATCGGGATGATAGACGACGACGTCGACCCCGCGCGGGTCCGCGATCGACTTCTCCGGCACGGTATATCCCCTCTCCGAGAGATAGAGCGAGACCGCCTCCGTGACCTCTTTTTCGTCGAGCATCCCCTTCCTCCCTTGGCGACTAATGAATTGTATAAGGAATTGCGGGGAAGATCAACAACCGCCATACTCGGGGCGAACGCATTTAAAAACCACTCTATGATCCCTGCATGGGAGGCCAGATAGCGACGGGCCTTTGGAGAGGCGGCGGGTGTGGGTTACCGACTCGTCCGTGTGAAAGGACAGCTTAGAAAAGCGCGCGACGACTTCCGGCGAGGTAAAATGCCCCCCGGAGCGAAGGAGCTGTCAGCTCTGGCGCGAGCGAGTAAGCCGACTGGGGGATAGAACGGCTCCTTCGCAGTGGGGGGATGGGGGGGACCGCTCGACGGAAGAAGGAGCGTCAGCTTTTCTTGGGGCTGAGGCGGGACGAGGAGGTAACCTATACCCGACGCCTTAAAGAAGGGTCTCCAAAATCCGCTCGCCCTGCCCCCCTTGCGCCTATACCACGAAGGCGGCCAGGAAGAGCCCCAGCGCTGCAAGGACGGAGATGCAGGCTATGGTGAGCCCCAGGGATTTACCCTCCCACAATCCGATGAACCATCTCCTGATCTCGTCCGCCAGGACGTTCTCCTTTCCGCCGTACAGCTCGAGCTGGCGCCGGTATTGCTTGGAGTCTTCAGGCATGACCGGATAAGTCGAGCCGTCTTCCCCCACTTCGTACCCAAGGACCTGGGTCGGCGCATTGGCAGCTTTCTCGTAGACGATCACGGCGCTGCTCAGGCCGAAAAGGAGAACGAGGAAGCCTATGAAATTGAGGAGCTTGCCTATATCGGCTTTCCTTTCCAATGTGCCCTCCGAAGTCGGTCCGCCGGGCCTCTTTCCGTGGCTTCGGCGGCCCCGTTCATGAAATCCTATAACAACCCCGGGCGCCGGTCAAGATGAGCGGGCCGTCCGACTCAGTCTCTCTGAACGAGACAGAATCTCGCGGAAAGAGACAGATTATCATAAGGCGAGACAGGCAGGCAGTCTCCTGCGGCGGCCGTTCTTTGCCTTTCGGCCGCCCCGATTCGTGGTATGCCTTTTGCTTGCCCTCAAGTTAATTGTTGTTCACCAATTGCCGCATCATGTTCCGCTGGAGGCTCAGTCTCTTTTCGGAGAAGCGGGGACCATGAAGTTCATGCAGTCCCGCAGGAGGGTAGGCCCCCGGTACCTCGGCGAAGGCCGGTGTTCCTTCGTCGTCTGGGCCCCCCTTTCCGGGACGGTGCATCTCAGGATGGACGGCGCCACCTGGCCCATGGAGAGGGACGGCATGGGTTACTGGAGCACCGTCCGCGACGGCGCGGCAGCGGGAGCGGACTATCTCTACCGCCTCGACGGGTCCGTTGAGAGGCCGGACCCGGCTTCCCATTACCAGCCGGCCGGCGTGCACGCCGCTTCCCGCCTGGTCGATCACTCCTTCGAGTGGCAGGACGACGGCTGGGATGGGGTCCCCCTCCGAGACATGGTCATATACGAGGTCCATGTGGGGACCTTCACGCCCGGGGGGACCTTCGGCGCGATGACGGAGCGCCTCGACGACCTTGCGGCACTGGGCGTGAACACCCTTGAGCTGATGCCCGTCGCCCAGTTCCCGGGGACGCGGAGCTGGGGTTACGACGGCGTGTACCCCTTTGCCGTGCAGGCTTCCTACGGGGGGCCTGCGGGTCTGAAAGAACTGGTCAACGAGTGCCACAAACGGGCCATCGCCGTAATGCTCGACGTGGTCTACAACCACCTGGGCCCGGAGGGGAACTACCTGGCCGACTTCGGTCCCTATTTTACGGACAGGTACCGGACGCCATGGGGTGCGGCCGTGAATTTCGACGGGCCGTACAGCGACGAGGTACGCAACTTCTTCATAGAGAATGCCCTGTACTGGTCCGAGCACTACCACGTGGACGCCTTGAGGATAGACGCCATCCACGGCATTTTCGACCAGAGCGCCACGCCTTTCCTGGCCCGTCTGACCCGCGCGGTCGGGGACTACTCCCGCGAGTCGGGCCGCAGGCTCCTTTTGATCGCAGAGAGCGACCTGAACGACGCGAGGGTAGTGAAGCCGGCAGAAAGGTGCGGCCTTGGCGTCGACGCCCAGTGGTCGGACGATTTCCACCACGCCCTCCACACCCTGCTCACTGGCGAGCGGAAAGGCTACTATGCAGATTTCGGCACCGTCTCCGACATGGTGACTGCGGTCGCGGAGGGGGTGGTCTATCAGGGACGGTACTCTACGTATCGGAAGCGCAGCCACGGAAATTCGGCGGCCGACGTCGCGGGCGACAAGCTGGTCGTCTTCTGCCAGAACCATGACCAGACGGGGAACAGGATGACGGGCGACAGGCTTTCGACCATGGTCCCCTTCGAGGCGCTCAAGGCGGCCGCCGGCGTGCTCCTTGCCTCGCCCTATGTCCCGCTCCTATTCATGGGCGAGGAGTACGGGGAGGAGAACCCCTTTCTTTATTTTGTCGACTATTCGGACGAAGGGCTGACACGGGCCGTGCGGGAGGGGAGGATGGAGGAGTTCAAGGACTTTTCCCTGGAAGGGGAGGCGCCGGACCCCGGCCATATCGACACCTTCGGGGCGTCCAAGATCGGATGGGAGAAGAGGGAACACGGCAGAGGCAAGACGCTGTGCGATTACTTTCGCCGCCTTTTGGCCGTGAGGAGGGAGACGCCCTGCCTGGCGAGGCCCGACAAGAGTCGCGTCGAGGCCTACGGGACCGAGGCGGACAAGCTCATGGTCGCACGGATCTGGAAAGACGGCTGCTCCGTTTTCTGGCTGGCCAATTTCGATGGTGCGGTGAAGGGCGTTTCGCTGCCAATCCCCCGGGGCCACTGGAGGAAGCTCGTAGATTCGGGGGACGTCACCTGGGGCGGCGCCGGCAGTCTGCTGCCGGACCGGGTGAGCGAGATCAGTAGCGACCTCTGCATAGGCCCCTACGGCTTCGCCATTTTCATCATGGACGGAGGGGATCGGGTTTGAGGGCCAGAGAGCACGAGTATCAGGCGAGGGTGCCCGTTTCGACGTACCGGCTGCAGCTCAGCGAGAAGTTCACCTTCTCCGATGCCCGCCGGATCGCCGCGTATCTCGCCGATCTCGGCATTACCGACCTTTACACCTCTTCATACCTGAAGGCAAGGCATGGGAGCCCCCACGGCTACGATATCGTCGATTTCAGCCGCCTCAACGACGAGCTGGGGACTGCGGAGGAGTACGAGGACTTCGTTGCGGAGCAGAAACGCCTTGGGCTGGGACAGGTCTTCGACCTGGTGCCGAACCACATGTGCATCGCTGCAAACAACGCCTGGTGGATGGACGTCCTCGAAAACGGGCCGAGCTCGGTCTACGCGCGGTTTTTCGACATAAACTGGCATCCCGTGAAGCACGAGCTGAAGGACAAGATACTCGTCCCCTTCCTTGGCGACCAGTACGGGAGGGTGCTCGAAAGCCAGGAGCTTCGGCTGGGCTTCGAAGAGGGGGGGTTTTTTGTCTCTTATTGGGATTACAGGTTCCCCCTCAGGCCCGATACTTATATAAAGGTCCTTGCCCACAAGATCAAGGAGCTGGGGGAGGCGCTCCGGCCGGGGAACCAGTATTACATAGAGCTCCTCAGCATCAATACGGCTTTGAGCCACCTGCCTGCCTACAAGGAGACCGACCCTGACAAAATGGCCGAGCGGAACCGGGAGAAGGAGATCGTGAAAAAGCGCCTCGCCGGCCTTTACAGCGCGAGCGAGGACATAAGACGGCATATAGACGGGAACGTCAGGGTCTTCAACGGCACGAAGGGCGAGCCTGAGAGCTTCGACCTCCTCGACAACCTGTTGAGCGACCAGGCCTTCAGGCTCTCCTATTGGCGCGTCGCAACTGAAGAGATAAACTACCGCAGGTTCTTCGATATCAACGACCTTGCCGCGATACGGATGGAGGACCCTGCGGTCTTCGAGGAGACCCACGGGCTCGTCTTCAGGCTGATCAGGGAAGGTAAGGTGACCGGCCTGCGGGTGGACCATCCAGACGGCCTCTACGACCCCTCCAAGTATTTTTCTCGCCTCCAGAGGAACTGCTACATCCAAACCGGCCTCATGACCAGGGAGGCCTCGGAGGAACACGTCCACAGCCAGGTCGAAGAGTCCATCCTGTCGGAGGCGCTCGGGCGGCGGTATGACGAGACGACCTTCTCCGGCCGCAAGGCAAAGCCTTTCTACATCGTCGGAGAGAAGATACTGATGAGGAACGAGCCCATGCCCGAGGAGTGGCCCATTTTCAGCACTACGGGCTACACTTTCCTGAACCTCGTGAACGGCATGTTCGTGGACGGCTCCAACGAGAAGGCCTTCAACCGCCTTTACAGGAGGTTCACCCGCACGGCGGTAAGGTACAGCCGCGTGGCCTATGAGAAAAAGAAGCTCATAATGCAAAGGGCAATGTCGAGCGAGATCAACACGCTGGGGAATTACCTCAACCGGATCTCGGAGAAGAACCGGCATACCCGCGATTTCACCCTAAACAGCCTTACGGGCGCGATAGTCGAGATCATAGCCTCCTTTCCGGTCTACAGGACATATATCAACAGCCCCAGCATACCGGAGCGCGACCGCCAGCATATAGAATATGCAGTCTCCAGGGCGAAGGCCATGAACCCTACCATAAACGAATCGATTTTCAATTTCGTGAAGGAGGTGCTTCTTCTCCAGTGGCCGGCCAAGCTTACCGAGGAGGGGAGGAAGGAATGGCTCGATTTCGTCATGAGGTTCCAGCAGATCACCGGGCCGGTCATGGCTAAAGGCCTCGAGGATACAGCCTTCTACACGTACAACAGGCTCATCTCCCTCAATGAGGTAGGCGGCAGCCCCGACAGGTTCGGCACGTCGGTCCAGGAGTTTCACGAGCACAACCTGAAGCGGCAAAAGTTCTGGCCCCACGCCCTCATCACGACCTCGACCCATGACTCTAAGCGCGGAGAAGACGTCCGGGCAAGGATCAACGTCCTGTCCGAGGTGCCGGAGGAGTGGAGAAGGCACGTGGCGAGGTGGAGCCAGATGAACAGGAAACACCGCGTTCCGGTCGACGGCGGCCGTGCGCCCGATCCGAACGAGGAGTATTTTCTTTACCAGACCCTCATCGGCGCGTGGCCGATCCAGGTGGAAAAGGAGGCGGAATACAACGATTTCGTCGAGAGGATAAAGAACTACTCCCTGAAGGCGATGAGGGAGGCGAAAGTCAATACGAGCTGGATCAACCCGCGCACCGCCTACGAGAAGGCCTCCGTCGAATTCGTGGAGGCGGTCCTGGACAGGGGCAGGCCGAACGAGTTCCTCGACGATTTCGAGCCGTTCCAAAGAAAAGTCGCCTTCTGCGGCATGTGCAGCTCGCTGGCCCAGACTCTCCTCAAGATCACGTCTCCCGGCGTGCCGGACTTCTATCAGGGGACGGAGGTCTGGAGCCTGAACCTGGTCGACCCGGACAACAGGAGGCCTGTCGATTATGACGGCCGCACGCGGATGCTGAACGACTTGCGGAGATGGGAAAGAGAGGCCCCCTTGAAAGAGATCGCGGCACAGCTCGTGGATACTTGGGAAGACGGCAGGATAAAGATGTACGTCACCTGGAAGGCCCTAAACTTCCGAAAGGAGTACGGCCGCCTCCTCGCCCGGACGCGCTACATGCCCCTTGAAGCGGCGGGCGGCAGGACGGCCAATATCTGCGCCTTTGCCCGCCGTGCGGAGGGCGCCGTCTTTATCGTGGTCGTCCCCCGGTTCCTCATGGGCTTTCTAGACGCGGAAAGCGAGCGCCCGGCCCTTCGGGAAGGGACGTGGGACGGCTCCTTTCTCCTTTTGCCCTCCCTGCGCGTATCCTGCTACGAAAACGTCTTTACCGGCGAGGTAATCAAGAGAATGCGCTACATGGAGGCGGGCGCTCTCCGCCTTGCCGACCTGTTCCGGACCTTCCCGGTAGCCCTGCTGAAGGGGCTGGAGCCCAGGGAGATGGCGGAAAGGAACGGGAAGGGCGGGTGAGCGGCATGGAGGAGCGGAAAGGGATCACTTGCGTCGTGGCGCTGCGGGCGGCCCTCCGCCGGACAGTCCGCTTTTGCGCCGGCCGGAAGAGAGGTCGGCCGGAGGGCTCCGCTGGAAAAGATAAGGGCCCCTCCCTCTTTTCCCGCGGCACGCTTCCCGGACACGAGGCAGACTTCCAGTCCATACTAAGGCTGCTTTGGGAGATCGGGAAGGGGCGGCCCCCCAATTAATTCCCAATCCTGATAAAACCCAATCGCAATCCTGGAGAGCCTTGATTGCCTGCGGCAGTTATAGGCTCTGTTGACCGTGGTATACCATTTATGCAACAATGACCGGGAGCGGGTGCGGGCAGCTTCCTCTCGTGCCGGGCCCTCCTCTAATGGGATCGCCCGGGGACGGCCGGGTAATCTTGATCGGACTAGTGGAAGGCGCGCGTGCGGTGCGGGACGTGCACGTTCAGCCGGTCGAAGGATATGCCCCTTGCCCGGGGGATCGCCTTCGATGTCGTTTGATGCGCCCCTTCCGCCTTGCCGCTGAATGTTATGTTAGAATCTCCGGGAGGCATACATGAGGGGCGCACAGGTGCTCGTCCAGATGCTGCTCGAATACGGTGTAGAGGTAGTCTTCGGGGTCCCCGGCGACACCAGTCTCCCTTTCTATGAAGCGATACACGACGCCAGGCAGAAGATAACCCACGTGATGGCCCGGGATGAGCGGTCCGCCGGCTTCATGGCGGACGCGTACGCGCGTATCTCCTTCAAGCCGGGCATCTGCGAGTGTCCGAACGGCGCCGGGGCCCTCTACTCAATACCGGGCATAGCCGAGGCGAATGCGTCGTCTATACCGGTGATCCTTTTCACCTCAGACATTTCGCTCGCGGACGAGGGCAGGGGCACTATCACCGCTCTCGACCACCACAAGCTCTTCGAGCCGGTGACGAAGTGGTCCAGCTTCCTGAAACAGGTGGAAAAGATCCCGGAGACCGTCAGGCGCTGTTTCCGCGTGGCGACTACCGGAAGGCCGGGGGCGGTCCATCTTGCCTTCCCCAACGAGGTGCTGACAGGCGAATTCGGAAGCGACGTCCGAACGATCTTCGCAGAGCCTGAGTGCGTCGACTACCCTGCGTATAGAACGCGCGGGGGCCGCGAGGTCCTCGAAGAGGCGGTAAGGCACCTTCTCGGGGCTACCAGGCCGGTGATCATCGCCGGAGGCGGGGCAAACCATTCGCGGGCGGGCGAGGAGATCCGGGCCTTGAGCGAGTGGCTCGCGGCGCCGGTGGTCACCACCATTTCCGGACAGGGGATTATGCCGGACGATCATCCGCTGGCCCTCGGCGTCGTGGGTGACAACGGCTTTCATCCTTACGCTAACGAGGCTGTGGAAGAGGCCGACCTTCTCCTTTATGTGGGGTGCAAGAGGGGCTCCGTCTCGACCATCCGCTGGACTCTCCCTACCTACAAGCCTGACCGCAGGATCATCCAGATCGATCTCGACCCGGTGCAGCTTTCGAATAACTTTGCCAACACGCTCGGCATAGCGGGCGACGCTAACCTCGTGCTCAAAGACCTAATTGCCCTCCTCACGAAAGAAGGGACGGGCCGGACGCCCTCGCCGTGGGTGGAAGAGCTGAACGGCAAGAGGGAGCGCTTCTGGGAAGAGGCGAAGGAGGCGCTCGAATCGGAGGCCGTTCCCATCAAGCCCCAGCGCATCATAAACGCGCTGAACAAGCGCCTTCCGCCGTCTGCCGTCGTCATAGCGGATGCGGGGACGCCCACGCCCTACATCACCCGCTTTCTAAAGCTCCACGGCAACAGTTCCAGGTTTCTCATCCCCCGCGCCTTTGGGGGGCTTGGCTATGCAATCCCCGCGGCCGTCGGGGTCCACCTGGCAAGCCGGAGCTCGAAGGTGGTCGCCCTCTTCGGGGACGGGAGCTTAGGCATGTCCATGGGTGAGCTGGAGACGCTGGTGAGGCTGGAGATACCAGCCGTCCTGATCCATTTCAACAACGGATGCTTCGGCTGGATAAAAGCGCTCCAGGCGCTCCACTGCGGGGGCAAGTTCCTCTCCGTCGATTTCACCCAGGGTGATATGGCGCGGGTTGCCGAAGCCCTGGGCCTCAAGGCTTTTCACATAGAGTCGCCGGAAGAGCTGGAGAGGGGGCTCGACGAGGCCTTCGCGTCCCCTTCGCCGGTCTTCCTTGACGTAGTAACGGAGTGCGAAATCTCGGAGCTCCCCCCGGTGTATTCGTGGCTCAAAAAGGCGGAGGACAACCGGACCGCCGGGCGGGAAAGGTGACAGCCAAAGGGAGGTGTGAATGAAAGTGGTAATAGTCGGCGGGGGGTGGGCGGGATGCGCCGCGGCCCTGTCCGCAAGAAAGCAGGGCGCTGCCGTTACCCTGGTGGAGCGGACGGACATGCTCCTCGGCTGCGGTCTCGTGGGGGGCATCATGCGGAACAACGGCCGTTTCACGGCTGCAGAGGAGATGCTCGCCATGGGGGGAGGCGACCTTTTTGAGGTGACCGATGAGAACTCGCTCCACCGGAACATGGACTTTCCCGAACATCGCCACGCCTCTCTTTACGCAGCCACGCTGATAGAGCCGGCAGTGAAAAAGCTCCTTTCGGAAAGGGGCGTGGACGTCGTTCTCGGGACCCGCATCGAGGCCGTGGAGAAGGAATCGGGGCGGATAGAGGCCGTGGCCGGAAAAGACGGCGAGGCGAAGGTGCGCTTCCCGGGCGATGTTTTCATAGACGCATCGGGCACCGCAGGTCCTCCCGGCCAGTGCGCCAAATACGGCAATGGCTGCGCCATGTGCGTTCTTCGCTGCCATTCTTTCGGGGGCAGGGTGAGCCTGACGGCCAAATGCGACATCCGGGAACTCGTGGGAAGAAAGGGCAATCAGATAGGCGCCATGAGCGGCTCCTGCGAGCTGGCCATGGAGTCGCTCTCGGCAGAGATCGCGGAAACCCTCGAGAAGAAAGGGGTCGCGGTCGTCCCTGTGCCTGTCTCTCTCCAGTCGGAGGGCAAGCTCGCCATCAAGGCTTGCCAGCAGTATGCGCTCCCGGCGTACAGCCGGAACATAGTCCTCCTCCATACGGGCCATGCCAAGCTGATGGCCCCCTTCTTCCCCCTCGACTCCCTCAGGAAGGTCCCGGGCTTCGAGCGGGCGAGGTTCGAGGACCCCTACGCAGGAGGGGTCGGCAACTCGATCCGGTTCGTCGGTATGGCGCCCAGGGACAACGCCCTCAAGGTGAGGGGCATGGAGAACCTCTTCTGCGGGGGAGAGAAGGCCGGCCTCCTCGTAGGGCACACGGAGGCAATCGTGACGGGGACGCTCGCGGGCTATAACGCGGCGCGCCACGGAGCCGGAAAGAAGCCCCTCGTCCTTCCCGACACGCTGGCAGTAGGCGATGCGATAGGTCACGTGGGCGCGAGCATGGAGACGGAAGAGGGCCTTGGCTACAAATATACCTTCTCCGGGTCCGTCTACTTCGAAAGGATGGTACAGAAGGGGTTGTATACGACGGATATAGGAAAGATCCGCAAAAGGGTGGACGAGGCCGGCCTGAGCGGAATATTCGCCTGATAGAAGCGGGAGGTACGGACGATGGTGGAGTTGACGGCTGCCCATTGGGTTTACGCGCTCTTCGTGATTCTTGTCCTTGTCGCACTGGCCTTCAGGCTCGATGCGCCTCTTGTCTGCATCGTCGGCTCTTTTACGCTCTCGTGGGTGGTCACCGGCAACATAGTAAAGGCGGTGCAGGCGGTTTTCAACTCGATCAACGTCGCTTTCAGCGAGCTTTTGGGAACGGTCCTCATCATCTCCCTTATCGTCTCCATGGCGAAGCTTCTGGAAGAATGCGGTCTTGCGGAAACCATGTTCCGCCCCATAAGGCGGCTCCTCAAGTCGCCGTCCGTCGCCTTCTGGGTCATGGGCGTGGTGATAATGCTCGTCGCCTGGGTGATCTGGCCTTCGCCGGCCATAGCCCTGGTGGGCGCCCTCCTGCTCCCGGCTGCCGTTGAGGCGGGCCTTCCACCGATCTCCTGCGCCATGGCGATCAGCATGTTCGGCTACGGCTGCGCCCTTACGACGGACTTCGTCATCCAGGGCGCGCCCGGCATCACGTCGAAAGCAGCGGGCGTGCCGGTAGCCGACATCATGGCAAGGAGCGTGCCCCTCGTTATCGTATGGGCAGCCATTGCCCTGCCCCTCTCGTTCATTTCGGTAAAGAGGGACCTGAAGGCCCTCGGAGGAAAGGCAGTCAAGTGGGCCCCACTGGAGATATCCGCCGAAGCCCTGGCCGAGAGGGATAGATGGACCAAGGCGGCGCCCGTCTTCAAGAGGATGGTCCTTCCGGTGATCGCGCTCCTTTTCTGTCTCGACGTGGCGGGGATGCTGGTCTTTAGGCTGCGCGGGGGGGATGCCACAGCGCTTTTGGGCGGAACTGTAGCCCTGATAATGGTGATCGTGGCTCTCGGTGTTTACGGAAGAGAGGGTTTCGAAAAGCTGGCGGACCACTCGCGGGCAGGCTTCATGTTCGGCGTCAGGATTTTCGCGCCGGTTTTCCTGATCGCCAGCTTCTTCTTTATGGGCGCCCCGGGGACGGCAAAGGCCGTATTCGGCGAAGGGGCGAGGGGCCTTTTGTTCGACCTGGGCCAGGCCCTGGCCAACACCGTCCCGCTCTCCCGCGTGCCTGTCGCGATAGTGCAGGGACTGGTGGGCGGGATCACGGGGCTCGACGGGTCCGGGTTCGCCGGACTGCCTCTTATGGGCACCCTTGCCCAGGCCCTCGGCGGGCCGACCCACCTCAACGTCGCGGCCCTCGGGGCTTTGGGTCAGTTCTTTGCCGTGTGCGTGGGGGGCGGAACCATCATCCCCTGGGCGGTAATCCCTGCAGCGGCCATTACCGGCACGGACCCCGTAGAGATCGCCAGGCGCAACCTGGTCCCTACGCTTTTAGGACTTGCGGGCGTGGTGGCGGTCGCCGTTTTTACGTTGTAAAAAAGAAAGGGGAACCATGGTGAGCTATCGGAATATCCTTTTTTGCACGGACTTTTCGGATCATGCGAGGGCTGCGCTCCCTTTTGCCGTAGATCTCGCAAAGAAATACGGGTCGAGGCTCGACCTCCTGCACGTTTACCAGGAGGCCGGCCATATAGCGGAATTCGAGCTGTCTTCCGACGCCAAGATGGACTATATCCGGGTTGCCCATCTGGTGGGGTCGGAAATGGAAAAACGGCTCGATGAGCTCTGCCGGGAGATCGCAGGCGAGCTTGGCGCGTGCGAGCACGAGATGGTCCGCGGGAAACCGCACGTGGAGATCGTCCGCTACGCGCGAGAGAAAGATATCGACCTCATCGTAATGGGCAGCCACGGACTCTCGGGCCTGAAGCACGTCCTTTTCGGGAGCACGGCGGAACGGGTGGTGAGAGAAAGCCCCTGCAACGTCTTTGTAGTCAAAAGACCCGCTGCCTGAGCATGTCTTAGGTATGTTTCCTTTTTCTTGTCTGCCCTTTCTCTTACCTTCAGTCTTTCCGTCCATCCCGGCAAGGCCCTCCGGCGAATTCCCTTCGCCCCAACGCTTTTCCCAGGCCCTGCCTCTTTTCAGTCTCTTCCCTTTTCTCTTCTTAGTCTCTTAGTCTCTTGCCATATAGGCGGGAAGGCCCTCCGGAGTATTCCCTTCGCCCCCTCTGTTCTTCCCTGTCCCTTTTTCTTTCTTTGCTTCTTTTCTCTTACCTTCAGTCTCTTCCCTTTTTCTCTTCTTAGTCTCTTGCTATATAAGCGGCAAGGCCCTTCCGGAGTATTCCATTTGCGCCATTAATCTACACTCTCCTAGGGAGGGATCTTACAAGAGGATTCCATATAGGCTTGGTGCTCCACTAGAGCGACCCGCATCGGAAGGGTAGAACTAAACGCGCCCGTTATCCGCAAGCCGCTTCCGCTTTCGCTCCCGGCGGCTCCTGACCTCTATCGATCCTAGCTTTACCTCACTTAATGGAGAGGAATCGAAACGGGCGCGTTCTTACGTTCTACCCTTCCTGCGGGTACCCCGCTCGTTTCGCACGACGCGCTGATGGAATACTTCCGGAAGGTCCTTCCCTCTAGCCCTTAAAGACCTAAATACCTCTAGAGCTCTTAAGTTAGTTGTGGTTTCTTTACCCCGGACGGGAGGACCTTTTCTTACGCGAACATTCGCGAGAGGCCTTGGGCACCCGATTGGGGCGGAAGGAGCGGTGCACTTCCATAGAAGTGCACAGATTCGCATGTCTGAGCGGAGGCGAGCCTTTTGACGAGAGATACGTTATTCCAGTCCAGAAGCTCCACGTACCACTAGACAAACGAGATACCCACATAGGTCGCGAGTTAAGAATCTGAGCGGGGGGAGCACCAATTATGGGTAAGGCCGGGAGCGAGGAGCGAAAGAATAAGGTGCGAGCGGCCGGGGGGGTTCTTGCACAAGTTCGTACCGGGTACCATTGGAAAACAGAAGAAAAGGGTGCGAGCGGCCGGGGGGTAGTTCACAGATTATACCCGGCTACCATTGGGAGCGAAAGAATAAGGTGCGAGCGGCTGGGGGGGATTTGGCGGGGGGTCTTTAAGAGAAGTCAAGAAAAAGGGTGCGGCCGGACACAGCCCTATTCTGTGCGCGAAGAAGTACAAGCTATTTTGCCGCCAGGGCAGGACGGGAACGGGCGAGCATAAGCCCTTGACAAGAGTCTCACTGATTGGTTAATCTATGAGTCAGGTGGGCCCATAGCTCAGTTGGTAGAGCCACCGGCTCATAACCGGTAGGCCCCTGGTTCGAGGCCAGGTGGGCCCAAATCAGAGAATTAGGAATGGTAGAAATAGAGATTGTTCAATACTTGCATAGGACCGAGCAAAAAAGGGGTGAGCAGAAATGCCACCCCTTTTAATTTTCCGTGGAGGCAATCAATTGAATGAAGAATTAGAGACCCTCTGTCAGGTACAGAAGATCGATACGAAAATCATGGAGAGCGAAAAGAGGAGGGCCTTGGGACCGCTAAGGATTGAGGAGATGCAGGACGAGGTGAGCCAGTCGAAGGAGAGACTGGCAAAAGAAAAGGAGGTCATAGAGGAGCTAGAAAAGGAAAGGCGGAAAAAAGAGCTGGAGCTGGAACAGGAAAAGGCCCAGGTCAAGAAGGTGGAGTCGAAGCTGTACGAAGTGAAGACGAACAAGGAATATCAGGCTATCCTGAAGGAGATAGAGGCGGCAAGGGGGAACAACGACAAGACGGAGGAAGATATCATCGTTCTCATGGAGAGGATAGAGGAGCTGAAAAAGGATTACCAGTCCTTCACAAAGGAGCTGAACAACAGAGAACAGGAGGTAAACAAGGAGACCGGAGAGCTGGAAAAGGAGATAAAGGCCGTGGAAGGAGTTATCTCCAAACTCCGGGAGGAGCGCGGTAAACTGCTCGTGGGCATGAGCGATGACCTTAAAGGACGGTACAATGTCCTGATAGAGAAGAGAGGCGGCCTCGCGGTCGTCAACGTAAAGAACGGGACCTGCCTCGGCTGCTTCATGAATATCCCGCCCCAACTCTTCATAGAGGTGATGAAGAACAGCAGGATCATCACCTGCCCGAGCTGCAACAGGATTTTCTGTTATCAAGAAGAATGAAGGAATGGCACATCTATATCGATGGGGCCTCTCTAGGCAACCCGGGTCCTTCGGGCGCGGGGATTGTCGCCTTCGACGAGTACGGGAAAGAGGTCTGGAGGGAAAGCGTCCACCTCGGCTTGATGACAAACAATATGGCCGAGTATGAGGCCCTTATCCGGGCGCTGCGCAAGGTCGGGAACCATGCCCGGCCGGTCAGGGTGTACACGGATTCCCTCCTCGTAGCCAACCAGGTCCTGGGCAAGTATCGCATCAGGAACGAAAAGTTGAGGCCTTACCTGGCAGAGGCGTTCCGGATGATTCGAAATCTTTTGGATTTTAAGGTAAAATATATCCCGAGGGAAAAAAACAGGCTGGCGGACAAGCTGGCGAAGTTTGCGGCTGCGCAAAAAGGGGTAGACGCATGGTCGCGGGATGCAAATCCTGAGGAAAGTCCGGGCATCGAAGGGCAGGATGGTCCTTAATGGGGACTGGGAGCAATCCCAAGGAAAGTGCCACAGAAAAGATACCGCCTCCCTCCGGAGGTAAGGGTGAAATGGCGGGGTAAGAGCCCACCGGCACTTAGGCGACTAAGTGGCCAGGCAAACCCCATCCGATGCAAGGCCAAAAAGGGGACCGTCGAAAGGGGCGGTGAGGATGGCCCGTCCTCCGACCCAGGTAGGCCGCAAGAGGTCCGCGCAGCGGACCAGAAGAGAAATGACCATGTACCGTACCCGGTAACAGAACCCGGCTTATAGTCTACCCCTTCCTTTTCTTCTTTTTCTAGCCCCCCGCCCTACCCTACCATTATAGTTTTGGCATTACCGTTTCAAAGCAAGCCCCTGAGGTCTCTAGCGAATCCAGACGTTTAAACTCGGCACTTAGGTTGTCTTTGCTCTCGACCGGATGAATAGCCGCTTTGCGCGTTCATCCGGTCGTTCTTCGTATTTCGACCTCATTTTCGCACCGCTGGCTCGCTGCCCCTTTCAGACCCGCAACGACTTCTTCGTCCTGTGTGAGAAAATGCGTCACTACAAACAAAACTTATCGATATTATAAGAATTTATGAATTGACTGACAGCCGATTGGGGATGATTATGTAATCAAGCAAAAGCTAAGGGATAATGAATATTTTCCTTCCCATTGCCCAGATGAGCGTGAGCGTCCCGGTCATTTTCGCTGCCGGGGGCGTCGTGGGGTTGCTGTCCGGCCTCTTCGGGGTCGGCGGTGGCTTCCTGCTTACTCCGCTCCTCATGTTCTTAGGGATATCGCCGGCCGTCGCTGCGGCCTCGGATGCGGCCGCCATCGTTGCAGGCTCGACGACCGGGACCCTCGAGCACTCGCGCGGCCGGACGGTCGACTATAAAATGGGCTTTTGGCTCTTCGTCGGAGGCTCCGTAGGCAGCGTGGCCGGCGTCGAGCTGATTCACTGGCTGAATCGCTCCGGTCCGGCGAACAGCGCCATCCGCATCCTCTACCTGGTCATGCTCGGGATTATCGGTACCCTTATGCTGCTGGAATCGATCGCACAGAGACGCAGCGGCGCCTACATGGCCGAGCGCAGGTTCGAGCCCATACGCGGCCGGACATGGATCGAGAAGCTGCCGCTGCGCGTGCGGTTTCCAAAGTCCGACATCCAGGTATCATTGCTCGTTCCCATCGCGTTCGGCATGCTGGCGGGGATACTGGCTGCCATGATGGGCGTCGGCGGAGGCTTTATCATGCTCCCGCTGATGCTGTATGTGCTTCGCATGAGGATACACGTTGCGGCCGGCACAAGCCTCTTCCAGATCCTCTGCACGTGCATGCTGGTCACTCTGCTCCAGTCCACCCAGAACCATACGGTGGACTTCGTGCTCGCCTTCCTGCTCGCAATAGGCACGACGACCGGGGCGATGGTCGGGACCAAAGTGGGGAGACGGATGCGTGCCGACCAGCTTAAGATTCTACTGGCGTTCATCATCCTTATAGTGGCTTGCCAGATCGGCTGGAACTTATTCAGAACGCCCAACATTTTTCTCTCTCATGTGCCGGGCGAGTGAGATGAGGCATGTCTGAGTCGCGAACGGGCCTTCGTTTTTATGAGCGCGTGATTCCGGCGATTTCCGTCATGGTACTGGTCGCCCACCTCGCTCATGCCGCGACCTTCTCCCACGTAGAACCTGTCCGCATCGCCGCGGGCACATTTTACAACGGCGCCACCTTGCATATTTCCGGCAGGGTTGCCAAAGACTCCCAGGTGGCGGTACGGATAAAGGGGCCGCCGGAGCATCACGTGTTTAACCGGCGCGGAAAGATCGGAGGGCTCGTATGGGGGGGGATCGAGCATGTAACCTTCCGTAACGCGCCGACCTTCTATGCCGTGTACACCTCGTCGTCCCTGGCGGCGACCGCGACACCGGCCGTACGCACGCAACTCCAGCTGGGCTATGAGCCGATCGAGGCGCAGATGGGCGTCGAAGGGACCAAGGTCGACCGTCGCCCGATGCTTGGTCATTTCGTCGACTTCAAGGAGCGCGAAGGCCTCTACCGTATCGTCCCGGGGGCGGTGCATCTCGCTGATCAGGAGCAGGGGCGACGCGTTTTCGATGTGGCGGTGCCGCTACCGGCGGGTACTCCGCCTGGGGACCTGGAGGTGGCCGTTTACGAGCTGACCGGAGGGGGGGTGCTCCGCGAGGACATCGAACATGTGACGCTTCAGCGCGTCGGTCTGCCCGCCTCCCTCTTTGACCTTGCCCACGAGAACGGTCTTCTTTTCGGGCTTCTCGCGCTCCTCGTGACCGTTACGACGGGGGTCGCAGTCGATTTCCTCGGACGGCTCCGCCGCAGAGGCGGATCGAGCAACCGAGGGCCCATTCTGGACGTGGAAGCAGACCTGAGAAGGCTTTTCATGGAGGGTCTGTTCGGCCGGCGCCAAAAGCCGCGCTCGCTGGAGGCCGTGGAGCGCCTCCATTCCAAGTATCGGCTCTTCCGCAACCTCCTTACCCTTAACAACGAAGTCCTCGGCCTTCTTGCCGATCTCGAGGAGGAGTCGTCCTGGTCCTCCTTCTATCACCCCAGGGTCCGCATGCGCATACGCGCCCTCTTCGACGGGACCGAGGAGATGGTCCAGGTCCTCAATCAGCTCGCAGGGAACCGCTACTTCGACCTGAGAAACGTTATTGCCGGACTCCGGGCCGATGTGCTCGGCTTTATCGAAAGGATGCCTGACGAGGAAGGGGCTTCTCTTACCCTGAAGCTCGGAGAGGTCAACTCGATCACCGCCAGCAGGGTCGGGGGCAAAGCGTTGAACCTGGCGCGCCTCGATTGCGATCTGAAGCTAAGAGTGCCGGAGGCGTTTGTAGTCACCACCGAGGCCTATCGGCAGTTCGTCGAAACGGACGGACTTTCCGGCAAACTGCGAACCATCTTGGCGCCGGCGCGGCCTGACACGCCCGAGTTCGGACGCCTTTGCGAGATGGCGCAGGCCCTCGTGCGGGAGTCGCGGATACCGCCGGCAGTGGAACAGGGGATCCGCGCGGCCAACAGCGCCCTGGGATTACGGCCGGGCGAATGCGTCGCCGTCAGGTCCAGCGCAGTGGGCGAGGACAGCGGTCTTTCCTTTGCGGGGCAGTTCGAGACGTTCATCAACGTACCTGAGCCGGAGGTGCCGGAGGCCTGGAAGCGGGTCGTAGAAAGCCGCTTTTCCCCTCGGTCGGTCTTTTACAGGCGCGCGGCGGGCCTCGCCGAAGTCGATACCCCCATGGCCGTGCTCGTGCAGCGCATGGTCCGCGCCCGGGCCTCGGGTGTGCTCTTTACCCGTCGCCCGGAAAAACTGAAAGAGCCGGTGCTTCTCGTCACGGCTGTGCGCGGCCTGGGCCAGGAGGTGTCCGGCGGGTTGGCGGTCGCCGATGAGTTCGTCGTGTCCCGAGGCCCTTCCCGCATCGTGGAACGACGCATCCCCCGAAAGCCGGACCGCATCGAGTGCGCCGAGGGCGGAGGCGTCACACGCCTGTCTGAATCCTCCGAAGAACAGGGGCGTGCCTCCGTTACGGACGAGGAGGTCCTGCTAATTGCAGAAGCGGGGCTCGGTATCGAGCGCTACTTCCGTTGTCCCCAGGACATCGAGTGGGCTATCGACGAGGCAGGTACGCTCTTCATCCTCCAGGCCCGGCCTTTGCGCGCAGGAAAGATGAAGGACGTGTCCCGGGATGTCCCGCAAGGCGCGAAGGTCCTCTTGCAAGGCGGGGAACCTGTCTGGCCCGGACGGGCGGTAGGCCCCATCCATCTTGCGATAACGCCCGAGGACGAGGAGCGGACACCGACCGGCGCCCTCCTCGTGGTCCCCAGGCTGATGCCGGACTGCGTCCGGTTGCTCCCGCGCGTCTGCGGAATAGTCGTGGAGCACGGAACGGTAACGGGCCACGCAGCGTCCATTCTGCGTGAGTTTCGGGTACCGAGTCTCTTTGGAGTAGAGGGGGCCCTCGACAGGCTGCCGGGCGGCGAGACGGCGAGTCTCGATGTCGCAGCCCGCAGCGTCTTCGCCGGCGTGTTGTGGCCCGAGCTTCGCGGGCGTCTCCCGGTCAGGCTGATCGGGCGTCGCACTACAGGGCTTCCTGAGCTGGTGGCCGGCAAGCTTACAAAGTTGTCCGGGATGAGCTTCATGGGCACGTGGGCGTGCCAGTCTCTCCACGACGTCATTCGGTTCACCCACGAGATGGCCATTCAGGCGATGTTCGACATCGGAGACCGCCTCCTCGATTCGCCGGTCGGCGGTGTCAGACAAGTCGTTTCGGCGCAGCCGGTATTCATGCACATTGTCGACCTCGGCGGGGGGATCCGGGCCGAGGCGGCCTCAGGCCGCACCGTCAGGCCGGAGGACGTCGCCTCTGCCCCCTTTCAAGCGCTCTGGCGGGGCTTCTCCGACCCGACGTTCCAGCGTCATGCGGCCCCCCCTCTGCAGTCTTTCGGGTCCACCCTTGACGCTACGCTCTCCAGCCGGGGGTCACGGCAGCTGGGCAGCCCTAACTACGCCTGTGTGACGGACAGCTACCTGAACCTCAATTCCCGGCAGGCCTACCATTTCGCCATCGTAGACGCATTCCTGTCGGACAACCAGAACAACAACCACATCAGCGTCCGGATGAAAGGCGGCGGCGGCGCCCCGTGGCAGCGCTCGCTCCGCGCTGCCTTCGTCGCGGAAATCCTGCGCCTCCATCACTTTACGGTGGACGTCACGGACGACCTTCTGAACGGCTGGACCCGCGGGCTCGACCGCTCTGCCGGGGCCGAGGAAATTACCATGATCGGACGCCTCCTCAGTTTCTCGTCACTCCTCGATCTGTGGATGACCGGCGAGGAACAGATGAAGCGGTATGTTGCCGAATTCGTCGAAGCGGAGGCCAAGGCCCTTGCGGGGCCTTCGGCCCGGGACTACAGCTCCGAATCGTAGTCACAGGCGATAGTCCCTTCACGGCCGGCGGGCCGGCCAATCGCGACCCGTTAAGACCACGAAACGCTTATGGGTGCAATAAGAATTACTGATTTGACTTGTTCGCGGTCCAGGAACATAATGTCAATTATTACGCACTATTGAGAGTACCGGCCGGCCAATCGCGGCCTCAAGGGGGGAGCGCATGACGGTAATAGCTATATCCAGATTCACGGGAAGCGGCGGCGAAAAGCTGGCAAACCGGCTTTCCCGGGAGCTTTCCGTCCCGGCCGTCAGCCGCGAAGTGATCACGCAAGTGGCCAACCAGTTCGGCATCACGGAGGCCGTCCTGTGGCAGCAGCTCGAAAAGACAAAAGGGTTCTTCAGCGGTCCGTCACCGGAGCGCTACCTGTACCTGGCTGCGCTGCAACTGGCCCTCGCTAAGAAGGCCCGGGAGGGCCCCTTCGTCTATCACGGCCTTGCAGGTCATTTCCTTCTAAGAGGTGTGCCCCAGGTCTTCAAAGTCGGCATTGTCGCTCCTCTCGAGTACCGGGCCAAGAAGCTCATGGAACAAAAAGGCATCAGCCTCGAAGAGGCGATCCGCTCAACCCAAAGATGGGACGAGAGACGCAGCAACTGGGTGCGCTTTCTCTACAACGTGGAATGGCTCGACCCCTCCCTGTACGACCTGGTCATTAACATCGCCAACCTGAGTGTCGAGAGCGCATGCCGGGTGATCCTGTCTGCCTTGCAACAGGAGGAGTTCAAGGAGTCGCCGGAGACGCGGGGCCTGATCGAGGATTTCGTCTTGGCGAGCAACGTCAAGTTTATGCTCGCCGCGGACGAGCGGACTAAGGGACTTGAGCTGCAGGTACAGGCGGAGAAGGGAGTGATACGGATTACCGGACGTATCCCGACGAGCGGTATGTTTTCATGGCACGGAAAAGAAAGCACCAGGGGCGACCTCTATGAAGTCACGAAAACGGTGCCGGGTGTACAAAAGGTATTGGTCTCACTGGAGGGAACGGCGATACCGCTGGAGTAACAGACGAAAGGAGTACTAACTGTCCTATCTCGACTGCGCCTGCGCCCAAATCAGTATTCAAGCCATGGTTTATCGGCAAAATCGAGCGCCATATCGACGAAAGCCTTGAGGGTCCGCGAAAAGTATTTGTCTTTGTGATAAATGAGATAAAACGGTACCATCATCTCCACTTCCGTAAAGCGTACCGCCCTAAAGGCGCCTGCCGCAACTTCAGTACTTACCAGTTGTTCGGAGAGAATGCCGATGCCGGCCCCGCTTTCGACCATTTTCTTGATAGCGGTGGTGCTGGCGGACTGCATGACTAACAAAGGTTTCATTCCCCTTTTGTGGAAGGCTTCATCCACCAACTCTCTTATCGAGGACCCCGGCTCCCTGAGAATCAGCGGCTCTCTGTTGAGCTCGTTGAGCGTGACCGATTCCCTTGCAGCCAGCTTGTGCTTCAGGGGAATGATGGCGACGAGGGTGTCCCTGACGAACTGGCGCACGATCAGCTTCTGGTTAACGGGGCGAGAGGCCACGAAGGCAACGTCGTTCTTGTGAAGAAGCGTGTTTTCTATGAGCTGACTCGTGTTGCCCTCGCTGATCTCAAAAAATATATTCGGATATTTTTCATGGAACGCGTTGAGCAGGGGTGGGAGGTAGTAGTCGATAAATGAAAGGGAAGCGGCGATGTGAACGCTCCCCCGGGAGAACCCTTTCATGTCGGCGACGACCTCTTCGGCTTTGCGGTTCAGGTCCAGCATCTGACCGGCAATAGCCAAAAGCACCTTGCCCTCCTCGGTGAGCAGCACTTTCTTCCCGGTCCTTTCGAAAAACTTCACCTGGTAATAATCTTCCAGGTTCTTGATCTGCAGCGTCACGGCCGGCTGGGTCATAAAAAGCTTTTCAGCCGCCGCGCTGAAGCTGCCCTCCGCGGCTACCAGACAGAAAACTTTCAGTTGATGCAGATTCACGTATTCCTCAAGAAATACTTATCGATATGATAAAAATTAATGAATTGACTTATATTAGCAGCCACCCCATTATAGTGTCAAGGAAATAGTCATAGAGAGTAAATTCATTTGAGAAACCGGACATTTTCTGATCGAGGGACATTCGGAGAAACGAGGAAAAGGCTTCGTCTGGCGAGTGCAGTTGCCACCGATTCGTACGTCAGAGACACCGGCGAATAAAGGCCCGTACAAGGGCGAAAGGAGGAATCAAATGAGCGAGATTGGTCATGGGGGCAGGGAGATCGTGGAGCGCATTCTGGATCCGCGTACCACCGGGGAGAGGATCAAAGGGCTCAAGAAAGTCCCCGTGCGCGAGCAAATAGCCGTAGAGGTCATCGATATTGCTTATGGATTTTTTTCCCCTCTCCAAGGATTCCTTGGAAAAAAAGATGTTCAGAGTGTCTGCAAGAAGATGCGTCTTGCGGACGGGACGATATGGTCCATCCCGATCGTCTTCGATTTGTCCGACAAAGAGATCGCGGATTATGGGGTAAAAGAGGGTGAATCGATCCTCCTTACCTACAAGGACAGCCCTATCGCCGTCTTCGACGTGGAAGAGATTTACGAGTACAACAAACAGGAGATGGCAAAAGACGTTTACGGGACAAACGAGGAGAAGCATCCCGGGGTAAAGCTTACTTACCAGTACAAAGACAAGTTCGTGGGCGGGAAGATCACGATGGTGAGCAAGCCTACGATAAACGAGCCTTTTACGGAATTTCTGGTCACCCCTCTCGAGATGAGGAAGAAAATCAGAGAGAAAGGATGGGTCCGGACCGTTGCGCACCAGACGAGGAACGTACCCCATACCGGGCATGAGTGGCTGATGAAAGGCTCCTGGCTGTCCGCTTACGGGGAACTGCCGGTCGAGAAGATGATGGTGGGGGTGATCGTTAACGCGATCATCGGAGAGAAGCGGCCGGGTGACTACATCGATGAGGCCATAGTCCTGTGTCACGACGTTCTGAGGAAGGCGGGATACTTCCGCGAGGACGTCCACCTGACCTCGATCTCCCTTTGGGACATGCGCTACGCGGGTCCCCGCGAAGCCGTTTTTCATGCGGCCCTGCGCGCCAATCTCGGCATTACCCATCATATGTTCGGCCGCGACCACGCGGGCGTCGGCACCTACTACGGCCCCTATGACGCCCATCGCATCTTCGACCAATTCGACAGCAACGAGCTGAACATCAAGCCCGTGCGCGTGCTGGAATGGTGGTATTGCCCTGTGTGCGCAGAGGTAACGTACATGGGCCTTTGCAACCACAAGGACAAGGTCCAGAACTTCAGCGGCACCCTGATCCGCAGTATAATCCAGGACGGCGTCAAGCCGCCCAGGCTGATATTCCGGCCGGAGGTATTCGACCTGATAGAGGAATGCGCGAATAAGTATGGCATGGGTTCCGCGTATGTCACGAAAGATTATCTGGCCAACAGGAACCCGGTGTTCACTTTTCCGAAGCTCTGAGGCGACCACGAAAGGAGGGGAAGATGACCGAAACATTTCCGATCAATATCTGGATCAACGAGGAAAGGTATCAGAAGCTGCAGGAAGCGGGCTTGAGTGCAATGGCGCAGGAGATGCTTGCGGGGCTGAAGGTCCTGCGGGTCCCTACGACGGCGGAGCAGCGCGATGACATCCTGAAGAAATACCCGACGGCCAAGTATGACAGCGCCACCACGAAGAGCATCGAGCTCCTGCCCAGGGACGCTAAGGACCGAATCTTCAGCCTCATAGTCGACAGGAAAACCCTGGACGTTATAGAGGAGTTTCTCAAGTGAAGGGGGGATGCGCAACGGGGAAGAAAGCAATTCAGGATTCTTCTGAGCTTACCATTTTTTAACAGGAGGGAGACGATGCCAAGTTTTGTGATCATGGAGAAATGCGATGGGTGCAAAGGGCAGGACAAGACCGCCTGCCAGTACATCTGTCCCAACGACCTAATGGTTCTCAACAAAGAAACCATGAAGGCTTACAACCGGGCGCCCGAGATGTGCTGGGAGTGCTACAACTGCGTCAAGATCTGTCCGCAGCAGAGCGTAGACGTTCGCGGATACGCAGACTTTGTTCCTCTTGGCGCCTCGGCCGTGCCGCTGCGCAGCTCGGACTCGATCATGTGGACGGTCAAGTTCCGCAACGGGGCAATTAAACGTTTCAAGTTCCCTATCAGGACGACACCCGAAGGGTCGGCAAAGCCGGACGGCGGCTGGGAGACGGGCTCCGATGACCTCAAGAGCCATATCCTTTTCTCAGAGCCGGGCTCCCTCGGGGTAGAGGTCCCCACCCTCAAGAAAAAATAAGTATACAAGGAGGTAATTCTTATGCAGCCTTTTGAAACTGTCGAAGTAACGACCGATCTCCTTATTTGCGGCGGCGGCATGGCCGCCTGCGGAGCTGCCGTAGAAGCGGCCTATTGGGCGAAGAAGAAGGGTTTCAAGGTCGCTCTCGTGGACAAGGCGGCCCTCGACCGAAGCGGCGCTGTGGCCATGGGCCTTTCGGCGCTGAACCAGTACGTTGGAGTCGCCGAGGGAGACAACACGCCGGAAGATTACGTGGATTACGTAAGGCAGGACCTGATGGGTATCACCAGGGAAGACCTGGTGTACGACATCGCGCGCCACGTGGACTCCACCGTGCACCTCTTCGAGAAGTGGGGGCTCCCGATCTGGAAGGACGGGAACGGCAAGTACGTGCACGAAGGCCGTTGGCAGCTCATGATCAACGGCGAATCCTACAAAGTCGTGGTCGCGGAAGCCGCCAAAAACGCCCTTGGTATGGAGAACATTTATGAGAGGGTCTTCATCGTCGAGCCTCTGATGGACGGTGGCCGGGTGGCGGGGGCCGTGGGCTTCAGCACCAGAGAGAACAAATTCTACGTGTTCAAGGCAAAAGCGGTGCTCGTCGCCATGGGCGGGGCAGTGCATGTGTTCCGTCCCAGGTCGGTGGGCGAAGGCCAGGGGCGGTCATGGTATCCTCCGTTCAACTCGGGTTCCAGCGCCTATTTCACGATCCGGGCCGGCGCGGAGATGACGTGCCAGGAAGTACGCTTTATTCCGGTCCGGTTCAAAGACGCTTACGGGCCGGTCGGCGCCTGGTTCCTCCTGTTCAAATCCAGGGCAACGAACGCCCTCGGCGAAGATTACATGGTGACCCACACCGACGAGCTCCAGAAATGGGCTCCCTACGGGCTGGGCAAGCCGATACCGGCAAACCTGCGGAACTGGCTGGGCATGATGGACCTCTCTGCCGGCAAGGGTCCCATCTACATGAGGACGGAGGAGGCCATCCAAAAGATCGTCGCCGCTGCCGGCGACGAGAAAGCGGCGAAGAAGAAACTGAAGGAAGTGGAGTCCGAGGCTTGGGAGGACTTCCTCGACATGACGATTTCCCAGGCCATCCTGTGGGCGAGCCAGAACATCCAGCCGGAGGAGAAGGGTTCGGAGATCATGCCGTGCGAGCCCTACTTTATCGGCTCCCACTCCGGCGCTTCAGGTGCGTGGGTGAGCGGCCCTTCCGACGTGGCGCCCCCCGAGTACTTCTGGGGATATAACCGTATGTGCACTGTGAAGGGCCTTTTTGCGGCGGGCGACGGCTCGGGCGCTTCCAGCCACAAGTTCTCCGACGGCTCTCATGCGGAGGGAAGGATCGCAGCAAAAAGCGCCCTGGCATACGTGGCGGACAACCCCGGGCAGCCGGCCGTCGACGCCAAGACCATCGAGGCCCTCAAGCAAAGAATCTTGCAGCCCCTCTATCTATACGAACAGCACAAGGCAATGACGGACAATCCGGATGTCAACCCGAACTACATCAAGCCGAAGAACTTCATGCTCCGCATGCAGAAAATCATGGACGAGTATTCGGGCGGCGTCACCGCGAATTTCACAACGAGCAAAATGTACCTTGACAGAGGCCTCGAGCTTCTGGGCTTCCTGAAGGAAGACGCGGACAAGCTCGCCGCCGCCGACCTGCACGAGCTCATGAGGTGCTGGGAAAACGTACAGAGGATGTGGCAGGCTGAGGCCCACATGCGCTCGATCCTCTTCAGAGAGGAGACGAGATGGCCCGGCTACTATTTCAGGGCGGATTTCCCTACCATGGATGAGAAGAACTGGCGGGTCTTCGTCAATTGCCGTTGGGATTCGAAGACGGACAAATGGGAGGTAATGAAGAAACCCGTCCTTAATTTCATTTCGGCGAAGAAATAGGGCAACGAGTAGGAAACATGGGCCGCTCCAGGCGCTTTTTCGGCGCCTGGAGCGGCCCATGGAAAGTCCCGTTGCCCCTGAACAGAGTGAACCGAGGAGACGGCGATGGGGTATGAAGGCGGTGCAAGAGGAGCGATCCTTGTGATCGGGGGCGGCATAGCCGGCGTTTCAGCGGCGGTCGAAGCGGCGGAGGCCGGCTATCCCGTCCACCTCGTCGAGAAGGAACCCACCCTCGGGGGACGGGTGATGCGGTTCAACCAGTACTTCCCGAAGCTCTGCCCGCCCGCCTGCGGAATGGAGATCAACCTGAAGAGGATCAAGGTAAACCCGCTCATCACGTGCCATACCATGGCCAAGGTGAAGGAGATCAAGGGCGAACCGGGAGCCTACACCGCGAAGATAGCCATCACTCCCCGTTACGTGAACGAGCGCTGCACGGCCTGCGGTAGGTGCGGAGAGGTCTGCGAGACGGAAATCGAAAACCCCTTCAACTACGGTATGGACCGGATCAAGGCTGCCTACCTGCCCCACGAGATGGCCTTCCCCCTGCGCTATGTCCTCGCCCCTGACATAATCGGCACGGATGATGCTGCACGTTGCGCGGAGGCGTGCGCCTACGATGCCATCGACCTTACCATGGCGCCCGAAGTCGTCGAACTCCACGTCGCTTCCATTATTCTGGCGACGGGATGGGAGCCGTATGACGCAGAGAGGATCGAGAACCTCGGCTTCGGCACGCTGGAGAATGTCATTACCAACGTAATGATGGAGCGCCTGGCCGCTTCCGACGGCCCGACAAAGGGCAGGATCGTCAGGCCTTCGGACGGCAAAGAGGTCAAGCGCATAGCCTTCTGCCAATGCGCCGGTCAGAGAGATGAGAACCACCTTCCCTTCTGCTCCCGCGTCTGTTGTCTTGCATCCCTGAAACAGTCACGGTACGTCCGGCAGCAGTATCCCGATGCGGAGATATCCATCTTCTACATCGACCTGCGCGCCATGGGGCGGAACGAGGCGTTCCTCAAGGACATCGAGGGGGATGAGAAGGTGCGGCTCATCAAGGGAAAGGTAGCCAGGGTCACGGAGGACCCGGCCACGAAGGACGTCATAGTGGAGGCCGAGGCGACAGCCTCGGGAACGATAGTTCGGACACAGGTGGACATGCTGGTGCTCGCGACCGGGATGGTCCCGTCCGCAGCGCTTGAGAAAGTGCCTTTTCCCTTGGCAGCACTTGACGAGTACGGATTCGTCCTCGACAGGCCGGGTATTTACGGGGCGGGATGCGCGAAGCGCCCCCTGGACGTCGCCGGGAGCGTCCAGGACGCAACGGCGGCGGCCATGAAGGCGATCCGGACGGCGGCGGGGAGGTAAACCGATGGAAAAGAAAATCGGTGTCTACGTCTGCTCGGGCTGCGGGATAGGCGCGGCGATCGACGTCGAAAAGCTTGCCGAGCTCGCCAGGCAGGAATTCAAGGTCGCAGCCTCGGTTCACCCGTTTCTGTGCAGTACCGGAGGGCTGGAACAGATCAGGAAGGAGATTGCCGAAAACGGCATCAACGGCATTGTCCTTGCCGCCTGTTCTCCCAGGTTCAAAACGGATGTTTTTTCTTTCGATCCCGCAAACACGCTCCTCGAGCGGGTCAATCTCCGCGAGCAGGTCGTCTGGTGCCATGAGCCTGATGGGGTATCCGGCGAAAAGTTCGACGAGGATATCAGGATGCTGGCCGAGGACCAGTTGCGGATGGGCATCGTGCGGGTCCAGCAGACGGAGCCGCCCGAGCCCTATCACGCTGAGGTAGTGAAGCGCATACTCGTGGTCGGTGGAGGGGTCACGGGCATGACGGCCGCCCTGGAGGCGGCCGCGGCCGCATACGAAGTGGTCCTGGTCGAAAAGGAGAAGTCTCTCGGAGGGTTTGCGGCGAAGCTCTTCAAAGAATATCCGAAAGCCCCGCCCTATCGCAACCCTGAGAGGCCGGATTTCGAGTCGCTCGTCGAAGCGCTCGGCAGGGAACCAAGGGTGAAGGTCCTCACCTCGGCAAAGATCGAGAAGATCAGCGGTGCGCCAGGCATGTTCGAGGCATCGGTCCGGCAGAACGGCAGCCTTCTTACGGAATCCGCCGGGGCCATCGTCCTTGCTGCGGGCTTCGAGCCTTACGACGCGACAAGACTCGGTCACCTGGGCTTCGGCGCGAGCCCGAATGTGATCACGACCCCCATCTTCGAGCAGATGGCAGGGAAAGGCGATTTTACCCGGCCCTCGGACGGCAAGAGCGTAAAAAGCGCGGCCTTCATCCTTTGCGCGGGCTCGAGGGATGCAAACCATCTTCCTTACTGCTCGACCACCTGTTGCATGACCGCCCTGAAGCAGGCCCTCTATATTCGGGAGCACGACAGCGAGGCCAAGGTATATGTCTTCTACAAGGACATCCGCACCCCCGGCCTGTACGAGAATTTCTATCGCCGCGTCCAGGAAGAAGAGGGAATTTTCCTGACCAAGGGGAAGGTGAGCGCCGTTGTCCCGGAGGACGACGGGGCTGTCGGCGTGGAGGTGGATGACACGCTCCTCGGAGAAAAGATCCGGGTCAGGGTCGACCTCGCCGTGCTGGCAACGGGCATGGTCCCGAGGACCGCCCTGGGCGAGGAAGAAATAATGGCCATCGACGAGGAGGCTGACAAGCAGAAAGCCGACAAGCCGCAGGACATGGCGTCCAGGCTCCTGACCCCCACGCGGATCATCAAGTCGGATACGCTGAACCTGGCTTACCGCCAGGGACCGGAGCTCCCCGACCTGAAGTACGGTTTTCCCGATTCCCATTTCATCTGCTTCCCTTACGAGACTCGGAGAACGGGCATCTACGCCGCCGGGCCGGTGCGACAGCCGATGGACATCGACTTCAGCAAGGAGGACGGCAGGGGCGCGGTCCTGAAAGCAATCCAGTGCGTGGAGCTGACCGCTGAAGGGAAGTCCGTACATCCCCGGGTAGGCGACACGAGCTACCCCGAGCTATTCATGCAGCGGTGCACCCAGTGCAAACGATGCACCGAGGAGTGCCCCTTCGGCATGTATAACGAGGACGAAAAGGGAAATCCCCTGCCGAACCCGACCAGGTGCCGTCGGTGCTCCATCTGCATGGGCTCCTGCCCCGAGAGGATCATCTCCTTCAAAGACTATTCCGTGCCGATGATCGGTGCGATGATCAAGGCCATAGAGGTACCGGAAGAAGACGAGGAAAAACCGCGGATCCTCATCCTTGCCTGCGAAAACGATGCTTATCCTGCCCTCGATCTCGTAGGGTGGCGCAGGGGCAAGTATAACCCCTTTGTGCGCATCATCCCTCTGCGCTGCTTAGGCTCGATCAACTTGATCTGGATAGCGGATTCCCTCTCCAAAGGCATCGACGGCATCCTTCTTCTGGGCTGCGTCCACGGAGAAGATTACCATTGTCATATGATTAAGGGAAGCGAACTGGCCAACTACCGCCTCTCGAAGGTACAGGAGACGCTCAACCGGCTGGTCCTGGAATCGAAACGCCTCCGCATAGAGGAGATCGAAATCTCCGATTATGACAGGCTGCCGGGTATCATCGACGAATTCCTCGAGACGATCAACGAGGTGGGCCCCAATCCGTACAAGGGATTTTAGGAGGTAACGGCCGATGTCCCGGGCAGTTCCCATAGAACCGGACACAAGGTTTATCAGGGACTTGAAGGCTTCGGGAGGGGATGCCCTCAAGAAGTGTTTTCAGTGCGCTACATGCTCCGTGGTGTGCAACCTCTCCCCCGCCGAACGCCCCTTTCCCAGAAAAGAGATGGTCTGGGCCCAGTGGGGGCTCAAGGAGCGGCTGAAGGGCGACCCCGACATATGGCTTTGTCACCAGTGCAATGATTGCAGCAAGTATTGCCCGCGGGGCGCGAGGCCCGGCGATGTCATGGCCGCCCTGCGCCGCAGGCAGATCGAAGAAAATGCTGCGCCCAGGTTCCTCGGCAGGATGGTGAACGACCCCAGGTTCCTTCCGGTGATCTTTGCCTTCCCTGTAGTGCTTCTCCTCCTTTTGATGTCCGCCGCAGGGACCCTCCACATTCCCCAGGGGGAAATTATCTACCGCAACTTTATTCCCCAATGGCCCGTGGTAGATGTCCTCTTTCCGTTGACGGCGTTATGGGCCGCCCTATCCTCAGCCTTAGGGGTGCGTCGTCTCTGGACGGGATTTGAGGCCTTCTCCGGGGGCCCAGGCGTACGCCTTTCCTTCAAACCGGCATTCTTCGTGACGTTGAGCGTGCTCACCCATAAGTATTTCAAAGAGTGCCTGGTAGACCGGATGAGATATTTTGCCCATTTCAACATCATGTGGGGATTCATCCTGCTAGGGGTCACGACGACCTCAGTAGCCGCAGGGGTTTACCTCTTTCACGAGGAGACCCCCTACGCTTTGACCAATCCGATAAAATGGATAGGCAACCTGGGCGGTCTCGCCCTGATAGCAGGGTCCCTTCTCGCCATTTTTCACCGCCTTCTGAAGAAGACGGTGGATGGAGGGAAAGGGACGTACTTTGACTGGCTTTTCCTGCTCGTCGTTCTCTCGACAGGCATTACGGGCCTACTTGCGGAGTGCCTCAGGCTGGCAGACGTCGCGGAGTTCGCCTACCCTGTCTATTTCGTGCACCTGGTCTTCGTCTGGCTCCTTTTTGCCTCTCTGCCTTTTTCCAAGTTTGCCCACTTCCTCTACCGCCTGAGCGCACTGGTTTTTGCGCAAGCAGCGGGGAGGGAGCTCTCCCGGGGGGCATTGCCATACGCCTTCGCTCGAACGAACACCGGTTCGGCCGGCCTTGGAGGAGGTCTCGATGCATCTCGAAGAGAAGCATGATCATAGACGCGACGGCGCGTTGCGCCAGGGGGACAGCATGAGGTTTCGCTGTCACGCCGGGCTCGATTGTTTTACTACGTGCTGCCGGGATGTGAATATTTTCCTCTCTCCCTACGATATTCTCCGTATGAAAAAGAGGCTGGGGATATCGTCGACGGAGTTCCTGCAACGATACACAATCTCTCTTATTCCCGAGGTCTCCGGGTTTCCGGTGATTCTGCTGAAGATGCAGGAAGAGACGAACAGGGCCTGCCCATTCATCACCCCCCGTGGATGTTCGATTTACGAAGACCGGCCGTGGGCGTGCCGGATGTTCCCCCTGGATCAGGTAGACCGACCCGGGGAATATCGCTTCATTACAGACCCCTCTTTTTGCCTTGGCATGAAGGAGGGAGGGGAACAGACGGTGGAGTCGTACCTGGACGGCCAGGGACTGGCCCCTTATAACGAGAGCGAGAAGCTGCTGGGCAGGATTGTGTCGGACCCCCGGTTTTCGAAAGCTGCCATCCGGAACCCGAAACTGCAGGAGATGTGCCGGATGGCCCTCTACGATCTCGATAGGTTCCGTAGATTTGTGCTTGAGAGCCGGTTTTTGGAGATCTTTGAAATGGACGGGGAACGCAGGCAAAAGATCGCGAAGGACGATATGGAGCTCCTGAAGCTCGCCCATCAATGGCTCGAGTTCGGCCTCGTGGCGGGTGACACCCTGAGGATGCGGGAAGACCTGTTGCAGGGTGCGAAGAGGGAAGAATGACTATGCCTGCCGTGGAAGCAGCGCCGGTAAAAACGGAGAACGGGTATCAGAGGCCCGCCGTGACGCGGAGCTTCACCTTTCTCTGCGGCCCGGAAGTACCGTGCTTCACAGCGTGCTGCGCCGATCTCCGCCTGCCCCTCACCCCATACGATGTCCTGCGAATGAAGAAGCGCCTTCGCCTGACTGCGGGGAAATTCATAGCACGGTACACGAAGCCGTCCGGAGGGGAATTCCCATTCCCCCTGATACTCTTGAAAATGAGGGACGATGAAGACAGGACCTGCCCTTTCGTCAGTGCTCGGGGATGCGCCGTGTATGAAGACCGTCCGGGCGCCTGTCGGCTCTATCCCTTGGGAAGGGCGGACTTGGGAAGGCCGGAGAAGGAGAAAGGGGCCTTGTATTTTCTCGTAGAGGAGCCTCACTGCCAGGGTTTTCTGCACGGGAGGGATTGGACCGTCGAGGAATGGGTCCAAAATCAGGGAGCGGAGCTCTACGACGAAATGAACCGGCCGTGGATAGAGATAGTCATGAACGAAAAGGGCGTCATGGGAAAATTGACCGAGCAGAGGCTGGCTATGTTCTTTATGGCCAGCTACAACCTGGACCGCTTCCGGGAGTTTGTCTTTCAGACAAAATTTTTCTCCGTCTTCGACGTTTCGGAGGAAGATAGGAAAAAGGCGGCCGTGGACGACCTGGCGCTCATGAATCTTGCGGTCCGTTGGCTCAGGTTCGCATTCTTCGGGGAAGGCAGCCTGATCGTCAACGTCGGCGGCGCCCAAAACGGTAGATAATCCAACGGCGGCAAGGGAGGCCAAAAGGATGGAGCAGAGGAACCCTTACATCGAGAAGTTTATAAGAGCATTGATCGAGCAAAAGGGGGAGCGACTGGAGCCGGATGCACACGAGCGGCTTGTAGAAGACCTCAATCACCTTCTGGAGAACATGATCGGCAAAAATATGATCGCCGCCCTGCCGGAAGACGTCAGGGCCAGGTTTGTATCACAATATGAGAAAGGGTCCAGGAACGTTGATGCGGCCGCCTTATCCTCCACCTTCGACCGTTACCTCCCGGACGCCTCCCTGGTCATGAAGGAGACATTGAGAGAGTTTGCGGCCCTCTATTTTCGAAACAGGTGAGGTGTCGATATTTGTCCGCGGCCATAGTGTCTCAATCAGGAGACCTTATCGATGTTATAAAAATTAATGAATTGACTTATGGGAAGGGTAAACCTCAATCTATTACCGGATAAACGATGACGAAAGAAGGTCCATTGCCGGAAGATACGACCGGAGCAAGAACATGACGACGGAAAGGAGGATCACATGACCGACGACACCCCCTTGCTCGACGAGCTCGAGAAGGGACCATGGCCGAGCTACGTGAAAGAGATCAAGCGCGCGGCGAAGAAGAACGCCGCGGCGAAGGACCTCCTGAGGATCCAGGAGCGCTCCTACGAGGACAGGGTGACCCACTGGAAGCACGGCGGCATCGTGGGCGTCACCGGCTACGGCGGAGGGGTAATAGGCAGGTACTGCGATGACCCCGAGAACTTCCCCAACGTTTCCGCCTTCCATACGATGCGGATCAACCAGCCGGCAGGCTGGTTCTACACCACCTCCGCCTTGCGGAAGATCTGCGACATCTGGGAGAAGTACGGAAGCGGCATGACCAACTTCCACGGCTCCACGGGCGACGTCATCCTATTGGGCACGACTACTGAGAACCTCCAGCCCTGCTTCGACGAGCTTTCCGAAGCGGGCTTCGACCTTGGCGGCTCCGGCTCCGCCCTTCGCACCCCGGCAGCATGCGTAGGCCAGGCTCGCTGCGAGTATGCCAACATAGACACCCTCGCCCTCATCCACGACCTGACGATGACCTATCAGGACGAGTTGCACCGCCCCCGCTGGCCTTACAAGTTCAAGATCAAGGCCTCCGGCTGCCCCAACGACTGCGTGGCAGCCATAGCCAGGGCAGATTTCACGATCATAGGGACCTGGCGCGACTCCCTGCGGATAGACCAGAAAGAGGTCTCGGCCTATGCCGCCTCCGGTCTCGACATAGCTTCCCTCGTAGTCCGGAAGTGCCCCTCCGAGGCCCTGGAATACGACGGGACCCTCCGTCTCATTCCCGAGGACTGCGTACGCTGTATGCACTGCATCAACATGATGCCGAAGGCTATAAGGCCGGGCCTCCAAAAAGGGGCCACCATACTCATAGGCGGCAAGGCGCCCATCCTTAAAGGCGCCAGCCTCTCCTGGGTGCTCGTCCCCTTCATGGAGATAAAGCCGCCCTACACGGAGGTGAAGGACCTTCTGGCGAAGATATGGGACTGGTGGGACGAGCACGGAAAGACGAGAGAGAGGCTGGCCGAGCTCATCGAAAGGATCGGGCTCAAGGAGTTCCTCAAGGCAGTCGACCTGCCCCCGGTTCCCCAGATGGTGACCAAGCCCAGGTCGAACCCTTACGTGTTCTTCTAATAGAAAGAGAGGAGGATAATCATGCGGAAAACCGACATCGGCCCCCCTGACTTCAGGACGATGCTCCCGGACGTTATAAAGAATAACTACGGCAAATGGAAGTACCACGAGATAGTCAGACCCGGCGTATTGAGGCACGTATCCGAGACGGGCGAAGAGGTCTACTCGGTTCGGGCAGGCTCTCCCAGGCTCGTAAGCATAGATTTCATACGGGACCTCTGCGAAGTGGCCGATAAACACTGCGACGGCCATCTTCGCTTCACGAGCCGCCACAACGTGGAGTTCATGACCCCCGATAAATCGAAGGTCGATCCCATAATATCGGACCTTACAAAGCTCGGTCTTCCGGTCGGCGGCACCGGGGACTGCATATCGAACATAGTCCACACCCAGGGGTGGATCCACTGCCACAGCGCGGCAACGGACGCCTCAGGCATAGTGAAGGCGGTCATGGACGCTTTCTACGACGACTTCACCCAGATGAAGCTCCCCAACCACCTGAGGATATCCCTTGCCTGCTGCATCAACATGTGCGGCGCAGTCCACTGCTCCGACCTTGCCATAGTGGGCGTCCATACCAAGCCTCCCCGCCCGGACCACGAGAAGGTGCTTGCCCAGTGCGAGATACCTACCACCATACAGTCCTGCCCGACCGGGGCAGTGAGGCGCCACCCCGACGCCAACGTCAAGAGCGTCGTCGTCAGGGAGGACCTCTGCATGTACTGCGCGAACTGCTTTACCGTCTGCCCCGCCATGCCCCTTGCCGACGCAAATACGGACGGCGTGGCCATCTATGCGGGAGGCAAGGTGCCCAATGCCAGGAAGCCCCCGATGTTCTCCAGGATGGTGGTGCCCTATCTGCCGAACAACCCTCCCCGCTGGCCGGAGGTCATAGAAGTCCTGAAAAGGATAGTCGATGTCTATGCCTCTTCCGCCAAGCCGACGGAAAGGCTGGGCGAATGGATCGAGCGGATAGGCTGGGAGGCTTTCTTCAAGCGCACCGAGATACCCTTTACCGGCCAGCATATAGATGATTTTACTCATGCGGTGATGACCTACAGGACGACCACGCAGTTCAAGTGGTGAGAGGTGAGATGGGGACGTATTTTCCTTTTGATGAGGGGGTGGCTCTGCGAGCTTTGCTCGCGGAGGGGGCGACCGGGGTACCCGCTTTAGCGGGTCGACCAGTAATTGCCTTCACTCACGCGGTGATGACCTACAGGACGACCACGCAGTTCAAGTGGTAATCAGGAGGCGGCCATGGGCGCAGAGGTATCGGAGGCATTGAAGCAACAGATCGTGCAGTACCTGGAGGGCGTAAGCAAAGCAAAAAATAGGGAAGTGGCGCGCGCGATCGGACAAGATAAAGCAATTGTCGACAAGGGCATCGGCGAGCTGGCCAAGGAAGACAAGATTGAGTATATCTACCTGGGCGCCTCGTTTATAAAGCTGAAGGGGAAGTAGCGACCGGCGCAGCCCTCTTTGATCGACAGGCAGGAGATTACAGCAACCAGGAGGTACAAATGGCGAAGGCACTGCTAGGCGGGCAGCAAATCGAAGTCGATGAGGACGGCTTCATTCAGGAGCCTGAGAAGTGGAACAAGGAGGTAGCGGAGGACCTGGCGGTCGGGGAAGAGGCCTCTCCGATGGGGGACGAGCACTGGAAGCTCGTCAATTACCTGAGAGACTACTATGTCAAATACGAGATCGCCCCTCCCATACGCATGCTGACAAAGCAGACCGGACTCGACCTGAAGAAGATATACCAGTTGTTTCCGGGAGGACCGGCAAAGGGGGCGTGCAAGGTGGCAGGCCTTCCCAAGCCGACGGGCTGCGTGTAAGGCCGTTGGCCGGTCGATCTCCTCGAAGTACGAGCCCCGGTAGCGGTATACCCATGACCGACCTCGAAAAGCCTTTCATCGACCGGGAGTGGCCCTAGAATGGGCATGGAGATGATCGGGGCCCTTTCGGCCGTGCTTGCCCTCATCGCCATTGCCTGGGTGGGCGCGGGCGTCCTCGGCCTGCACGTGCTCTTCGGCATTATCCTGCCTTATGGGGCGATCGCCTTCTTTCTGGGCGGCTTCATCTACCGGCTCATCCTCTGGGGTTCTTCCCCCGTCCCCTTCCACATTCCTACAGTCTGCGGCCAGCAGCGCTCCCTGCCGTGGATAAAAGCGGACGAGGTGGAAAGCCCGTCGAGCACGCGGGGAGTGATTGCGAGGATGGCCCTTGAGGTTCTCCTTTTCCGTTCCCTCTGGCGAAACGACAGGACGGAGCTCAAAAGGCACGAGAAGCTCCTTTACAGTCCCAGGCGATACCTGTGGCTTTTCGGCCTTCTCTTCCACTGGTCGCTCCTCGTCATCCTTTTCCGCCACCTCCGCCTGTTCACGGCACCCGTCCTGCCCGGCATCGCCGCCTTACAGGACCTGGACGGATTCTTCCAGCTGGGGAACCCCTCCCTCTACATGAGCGACTTCCTCATTGTCATGGCTCTCGCCTTCCTTCTGGCAAGGCGTCTTTCTCCGCAGGTCCGTCTCATCTCCCTCCCCCAGGATTATTTCTCCCTCTTCCTTCTTCTGGCAATCGCCACCTCAGGCGTTCTCATGCGCCATCTCTTCAAGACGGACGTAGAGAGGGTCAAAGAGCTCTGCCTTGCCATCGTCTCCTTAAGGCCAGTGTCCCTTAAGGGGCTAGGCTCCTTCTTCTACATCCATTTCTTCCTCGTATCCGTTCTCTTCGCCTACTTCCCTTTCAGCAAGCTCATGCACGCGCCGGGCGTATTCCTGAGCCCCACGAGAAACCTGTGCAACGACAGCCGCGCAAGAAGGCACGTCAACCCCTGGAGCTACCCGGTCAAGGTGCATACTTACAAAGAGTACGAGGACGAGTTCAGGGAGGCCATGGAGGGCGCCGGCTTGCCCGTAGAGAAGGAGGGTAAGCCGAATGGCTGAGCCGAAGCCGGAAACCGTGCTGCAAAGCATCGACTATAAGCCCAGGGAACCGGACTGGATGAAGCCCACCGCTCCTTTCCGGAAAGGTACCTACTCTTACGGAGCGCCGCTGAAGCACCAGAAGTACCTCGGTCTTCCCAACCAGAGGCAGTGGCATCCCACCGACCCGGACTGGAAGCTCCCGGAGAACTGGAAAGAGATAGTACTCGAGGGGATGAAGAAGCTCCTTTCCCGCCACCGCTCCTTCAGGCTCTACCTCGACATCTGCGTGCGCTGCGGCGCCTGCGCAGACAAGTGCCACTACTTCATAGGCTCGGGCGACCCGAAGAACATGCCCGTTGTCAGGGCCGAGCTTTTGCGCTCCGTCTACCGCCGCTACTTTACCACTGCAGGGCGGCTTTTCGGCCGGCTCGCGGGTGCGAGGGACCTGACGGAGGACGTCCTCAAGGAGTGGTTCTATTACTTCTACCAGTGCTCCGAGTGCCGCCGCTGCTCCGTCTTCTGCCCCTACGGGATCGACACCTGCGAGATCACGATGATGGGAAGGGAGCTACTGAACCTCCTGGGTCTCAACATCCAGTGGGTAGTCGAGCCCGCCTCCAACTGCTTCAGGACCGGGAACCACCTGGGCATCCCCCCCCACGCCATGAAGGAGACCCTGAAATTCGCCGTCGACGAGCTCGCGGGGATAACGGGCATAACCGTGAACCTCCCCATCAACAAAAAAGGCTCGGAGATCCTCTTCGTCGCCCCTTCGGCCGACTTCTTCGCGAGCCCCCACTGGTACACCCTCCTGGGGTATCTCGCCCTCTTCCACGAGATAGGCCTCGACTACACCTGGAGCACTTACGCATCGGAAGGGGGCAACTTCGGCCTTTTCCATTCCTCGGAGCTTGCCAAGCGCCTGAACGCCAAGATATACGCGGAGGCAAAGAGGCTGGGCGTGAAATGGATACTCGGCGGTGAGTGCGGCCATATGTGGCGCGTCATCCACCAGTACATGGATACTTTCAACGGCCCCGCCGACTTCCTGGAAGAGCCCGTCTCTCCCATAACCGGAACGCCCTTCGAGAACGCCCGGTCTACGAAGATGGTCCACATCAGCGAGTTCACCTGCGACCTCATCAAGAACGGCAAACTGAAGCTCGACCCTTCGCGGAACGAAAAGTACCGCATCACCTTCCATGACTCCTGCAACCCCGCCCGCGCCATGGGGCTTCTAGAAGAGCCCCGCTTCATCCTGAAGAACGTGGCCGACCATTTCTACGAAATGCCGGAGAACACCATAAGAGAAAGGACCTTCTGCTGCGGGAGCGGAGCGGGCCTGGGCGCGGACGAGAACATGGAGATGAGGCTAAGGGGAGGACTGCCCCGGGCGAACGCCGTCAAGTACGTCCAGGAGCGCCACGGGGTGAACATGCTGGCCTGCATGTGCGCCATCGACAAGGCTTCCCTTACACCCCTTCTCGAATACTGGGTCCCGGGTGTCGAAGTGGGAGGCGTGCACGAGTTCGTAGGCAATGCCCTCGTCATGTCCGGGGAGAAGCCGCGGGAGACGAATCTGAGAGGCGAGCCGCTTTCGGAAAGTACATGAGGCATAGATGCGCGATAAGATCCTGATCCTCGCCATCATCATCGCCGTCCTCGCGGGCCTGGCGGTACCTTTCTTCTACAGTAAGATAGCCGGCGGCACCGCGCCTGTCCTTGCGCCTCCGCCGGGCGGGGAGAAACAGTGCGTGGAGCCCGTTGAGTACATGCGCAAGCACCACGTGGACCTGTTGATCCAATGGAGAGACGCCAGGGTGCGCGAAGGAGTGCTCAAGTATGTGGCGTCCGACGGAAAAGGGTATACCATAAGCCTGAGCTCTACCTGCCTGGGCTGCCATTCGAACAAGGCCGACTTCTGCGACCGCTGCCACGATCAAATACCGGAGCGCCCGCGCTGCTGGGATTGTCATGGCCGACCCGAAAAGGGGGAGACCGCGAAATGACGAGACGAGAGTTCTTACGGCTCATGGCGCTATCCGGCTTCACCCTCGCCGCCCCCGCCGACATCCTGAAGGCCGAGGGCGTGTCCAAAAAGGCGCCGAAGAGATGGGCAATGGCCGTCTCCGTTTTTGCCTGTGCCAAGAGGGATGGGTGTACATCGTGCATAAACGTCTGTCACCGCATCCACAACGTGCCGGATATCCCCGATCCCAGAAGGGAGGTCAAGTGGATCTGGACTTCTCCCTTTGAGGCGCTTTTCCCCGAATATCCGCCTTACATTCAGGGACTGCGGGGAAGGCAGGTTCTGACCATGTGCAACCATTGTGAGGACCCTCCGTGCGTTGCCGTCTGCCCTACGAAGGCAACCTTTAAAAGGGACGGTATTGTAATGATGGATTACCACCGGTGCATCGGCTGCCGGTACTGCATGGCCGCCTGCCCGTACGGCGCGCGCAGCTTCAACTGGCAGGACCCGCGTCCATTTATAAAGGCCGTAGACCCCAGGTATCCCACGCGGGCCAAAGGGGTGGTCGAGAAATGCAACTTTTGCGAGGAGCGCCTCGTCTCGGGTCTTCCGCCCGCCTGCGTCGAGGCATGCGGAGGAGATTGTCTCGCCTTCGGGGATCTCTCGGACGAGAAGTCGGCAGTGAGGCGTCTGCTTGCCTCCCGGCCTGCCCTTCAGCGAAAGGCCGAGCTGGGGACGAAGCCCAAGGTGTTTTATCTGTTATGATGGAGCGGCGGGACTATGATTGAAAAAGCACTGAAAGGCAGCGGCCCTTACCGGACGTGGCTCTCCTTCCTTCTTGCCGTCGTGGTAGCCGGCTTTATCTCCTATCTCTACCAGTGGCATCGGGGCCTTTC
>Ga0208456_1000191_pt1 | contig 52819 bp, 52 predicted proteins | sample June2015DPH_4_10_2_FD_184691 | JGI IMG/M metagenome (GOLD analysis project Ga0208456, IMG submission 184691) | Peatland microbial communities from SPRUCE experiment site at the Marcell Experimental Forest, Minnesota, USA - June2015DPH_4_100... | ecosystem: Environmental > Terrestrial > Soil >... | reverse complement strand
TCACGTTGTACCTCGCCTTTCTCATGCGATGGAGACGGTTAGGCCGCCCGGCGCCCATGGCATAAACCGAAGCGGCGGGCGACGTATTATCGACTTTTACAAGGTCCCTTTGGGCAACAGGCCGTAAAGAAGCGCCCGGCCCTGCGATTTTCTTGACTTTCGCGGGGCAGGACACTACGTTCATTAAAACCGGGGGGATGTGTGCCCAAGGTCAGTATAATAGGTGCGGGAGATGTGGGGTCGAGTGTGGCCTACACGATCCAGCTTTCGGGGTCGGCTACGGAGATCGTACTTGTCGATGCTGACAAGGGGAGGGCAGAGGGCCATGCCCTCGACATGAACCACGGTCTGTTCTTTACGGCCCCGGTAAGGATCATGGCTGGGGGCTACGCCGATTGCGCCGGGTCGGACTTAGTAGTAGTGACTGCAGGTGCAAGGCAGAAGGAGAATGAGACCCGAAACGATCTGACAAGACGGAACGGGGCTATAGTGCGCGGCATCATCGAGGCCCTGGAACCCCATCTGGGCAGCGCAAAAATCCTTGTCATCACAAATCCTGTGGATGTTATGACGAGATTGGTCCTGGAGACCTCGGCCCTGCCGTCGCGGCGCGTATTCGGTTCCGGGACCGTCCTGGATTCCGCCCGGTTCCGCTATGTTTTGAGCGCCCACTGCGAAGTGGACCCGAGGAACGTGCACGCCTACGTCATCGGCGAGCACGGGGACAGCGAGGTGTTTCTGTGGAGCCAGGTAAGGATAGGGGGAATAGGGCTCGAGTGGTTCTGTCCTGAATGCGGGAAGAAATGCAGCGCGGAAAACAGACGGTCCATGGAAGAGTCGGTCAGGAGGTCCGCGTACCATTTGATCGAAGCCAAGGGATTTACAAACTACGGCGTGAGCCTGGCGGCGCGAAGGATCATAGAGGCGGTGCTGAGGAATGAATCGAGCGTGCTCACCGTGTCGGCGCTGCTGGACGGCCTTTACGGCATGAGCGACGTCTGTCTGAGCGTTCCCTGTCTGGTCAACGCCGTGGGGGTCGCTCGCATGATAGAGGCGCCCCTCACAGGAGAGGAGAGGGAGGCCCTTTATCGCTCGGCAGAGGTTATAAAGTCTGCGGGACGGGGAGTAGCCGCATAAACTCTACGGGGGTGCGATATATGAAAGGTGTGCGAGGAGATGCGAAAAGGTTGGAGTTAGACCCCGGCCTTCATCGTATCGTGCGCACGAGCATATTGATCTTCGATTCGGCCGTCACTCTCCTGGGCGAGCCGCCGGAAGAGGGCGTGACTATGCCCGGCCCGGCCCACATCGCGTGCATCAGGAGCATGCTGGCAAGCCTCGGCATCGGTGAAGACGAGCCTTTCCCCCCGTCATAGCCTTCCTCAATATCCATGTCTCCCTATGCGAGACGCCGTCTCATAGGATGAGACACCATCTCGTACTGCAAGACAGGACTGTTCTGTAAAGAGGACGGAGGGGCCCGTTCGATAGAGACCCCGGAAGCCGCCGCCTTAGGGGAGCTTCACAATTGCAGGTGCGGCCCGAGCCGGATTCTTTGGCATACTTTTTGTAGCTGCCTTCTGCAGAGGAACAAATGGAGAAGAGGAGAACGATGAACGTACTCTTTTATTCAACCGGTGAAGCGGGGGAGCGGCTTCAGAGGGTGATCCAGGAATTGGTGCCGAAGAACAAACTTGAGGTCTACACAAACCTTGAGGGTTTTTCGGACAGGCTGCGGAAACCGATGGATGACATACCTGTTGCTGTTATCCTGGCGGCAAGCGAGAACGATCTGCTGACCATTCTTTCCATCAGTCACTTGCTGTACGATGTTCGCTTTATACTGGTTCTTCCCGATAGAGAAGATCCTACGGTCGCGATCGGTCACAGCTTGAGACCGCGTTTCCTGAGTTACACCGATAGCGATTTCAGAGAGGTGACGGCTGTGCTGGGCAAGATGATAGGAGGGTTTTACTATCATAGGAAAAACAGAGAGACCTCCGACGGAAGGGCGTACGCGAGCGCGGGCATGGCCGGCCACCAGCCGCATTACAAGAAATTAGCGACGTAAAAGGGTACGGCAAAGGGTAGCGGGAACGGCAGGCTCTTCGAGAAAGCCTTGGTGAGGCAGGGCTGCAGCGCGGGCCTGTGAGTCTTTGCCCGGCGGGGGTGGACATGAAGGGCGCGAAGACATCGGTCCGGGCAAAGGGAGAGCCGCCGGGACAGGAAAGTCGGGCAGTGGCGCGGGCGGCCGGGAAGGGCGGCCTTCAGGCTCGGACGCGCACCGGCCTTGCCGAGAAGAAAGCCCTGGAGTGCGTTATCTACTCCGTAGTGCTGGGGGAGCTCAGGAAAGGCGATGAAGGAAAGGGTAAATCGGAGGATGTGGAATAAGTCTTTGGAGGTTTTAATGAAGAACGGAAACAGGAAGAGGGACCGGTTCCGGAAGGATCTAGGAAGAGCATACGGCCGGGTTCTGAGAAAGGAGACGGGACCTGTAGGCGGCCTGATCGATGGGCAGGCTTACAGCGAGAGGGCAGGGACACTCGGCAACCTGCGCAAAATGGAGATCGTGGGTCAGCTTGCGGGAAGCCTCGCCCAGTACTTCAACAATATTCTGACCCTCATCATAGGGTATGGGAGCTACCTGCAGGTAAAGCTCGACGAAAAGGACCCTCTGAGGCCTTATGTGCATCAGATACTCCTCTCTTCGGAAAGGGCCGCCATTCTGACGAGAGGCCTCCTTGCCTTCACCAGGAAGCAGGTAATCAATCCGAAACCGGTGGGCATCAACGACATCATACAAAGGGCCGGGAAACTGATCAGGCGGATCATAGGAGAAGGAATCGACTTCAGGACGAGCCTCAGCCGGACGGAGCTCACCGTATTTGCGGACGCCGTGCAGTTGGAGCAGGTCATGATGAACCTCGCCACAAATGCCCGCGACGCAATGCCCGGCGGCGGGACCCTCACGGTGATGACAAAAATATTGGAACTGGGGCAGGCTCGGACGGATAACGGCGAGAATGCGTGGAAGTGCGCTATGATTTCCGTTTCGGACACGGGCTCGGGCATGGACGAAGAGGTGAGGGAACGCATGTTCGAGCCCTTCTTTACGACGAAGGAGCCGGCAAAGGCTACGGGTCTCGGTCTATCTATCGTATATGGAATAGTGAAGCAGCACAACGGCTCCATAAACGTGACGAGCGACCCGGGTCGCGGCACGAAGCTCTCGATTTATCTTCCCTTGCTCGACACGATGGTCGGGCAGAACCGGATTGGGCGGACAGGACCCTCAGTTTCCACCTTCGAAGACGCCCGCTGCTTCTGATCCGGGGAATGCCGTTTTTCTTGTCACGGCCATGCCCGCGCTCTCGTGCAGGTGCCGGGCAAGGGGGCCGGCTCTTTTCCCGTAACAGGAGACGGCAAGATATGAAGCAGATGTATAGGCCGCGTGAGAAAGGAAAGTTTCCCTATTGCCTGTAAACTTGGCCTTCTTGTCCTTTCGGAGTTAGGGCGAAGCGCAGAGGGCGGCCGAGAAAAGCGGTTGATCTTTTCAGGTCTGAAAGGCCGGTCAGTACTTTCCGTAACCCCTGTCTTGCCTTGGCTTTTGGGGTCTGGCTTCTTCGATCCTCAAGGCCCTGCCTTTGAAATCCGTGCCGTTGAGAGCCTTCTTTGCTTTTTCCGCGTCCTCGGCACTGCTCATTTCGACAAAGCCGAACCCCTTTCCCTCGATGACGTTGGCCTGCTTCACCTCGCCATATTGAGAGAAAAGCTCCTTCATCTGCTCGTTCGTCACCGAGTAGCTCAGATTGCCAACGTACAGTTTAGCAGCGTCCATGCTCGTGTCCCCCTATGTTATTTTCTTCTTTTAATTTTTATTTGGCCGATCATCCGGGTTAGGTCTCGCGTGTCTAGGGCATCGTTCAGTCTCGGAAGGTAGGTCACCGCGCATCTTCTAAACATCATTGTAAGCATGTTTCTTGAGGATATCAAGACCAGAGTGAAAATCTCCAGTGCAAAATCTTTCAGAAAGCACTTTTTTTGTCACCCTGGCGGGTCAATGGAGCGGGTAACCGTTCCCTGCCGGAGCGTGCACAGGGGCTGCCCCTGCTCCTCGGGGCCGAAGGCGCGGCCGGCGGGCTGTAAGGCAAAGGACGCCGCGTGAAGGACACCCGCCTTAGAGCATTTTGCAGGAATAATTCCCGTTTGCTCCGAGGCTTCACCATATCCTTCGCTTGCTGGCGCTCTCGTCTCTCACCCGCCCTAGCGCCTCCCTTCCGCTGGCCTCGGAACTCGGGCCGGCCGCTGCCGGCGGCCTGGCCCTCAGACAGCCTGGGCCTGCGCGGCCCGCGCACCGCTTCTTCCGGCGCAAGGCGGGTACCCGAGAGACTTCCGCGATGCTGCGCTCAGGACATGGTTGCGCCTCTCGAATCGATAACTTAATTTTGCAAAATGCTTTAGACGCGAAAAAAGCGAGCCCTCCATATACCATTATCTGCTTGACGGTAGGCGATAATTTTTCTATATTAACAGAGGGAGAGATAGGGATGGGGCCTAAGGATTACTTGTACGATCTGCTTGTGCACGATCTCACCGGCCCTTTGTCAGTGGTTGCCACAACGACGGACGGCCTCCTCTGCCGAATGGAGCACAACGGCTCGCTTACGGACCGACAGAGGGTCTGCCTGCAGCGCATAGCGAGAAACGCAAAAAAGGCGCAGGTGCTGCTGAAGGAGATCCTGGATGTGGCCCGCTCCGAGGAGCATCTCTTCCAGGAAGACCGCTTTTATCCGGAGCAGGCAGCGAAAGACGCGCTCGTCGATGTGCTGGAAGTGCATATCGCAGGCGCAAGCGAGCGGCTCCGGGAGCTGGAAGACCGCGAAGCGGTCAGGGACTTTCTCCGCGAGCATGGTATCTCTGTAAAGGTGAGCGGCAGGTACGCGGAACAGCCCTTCTTTCACGACCGCAGGAAGGTCCAGTTGATCTTGGAAAACCTCATGAGCAACGCGATGAAGTATCGCAGGAAAAGGATGGACGTCACCATAAATGGAGAGAGGGATCTCGTGGTCCTGGTATCCGATGACGGATGCGGTATACCCAAATGCGAGCAGGAAGTAGTGTACAGGCGGTTCGTGCAACTTAGGCACGAAGACTGGAAGACTCAGGGCCTCGGTCTTGGGTTGTTCTGCGTAAAGGCGCTTGTAGATACCATGGGGGGAGAAATCGGGATACAAAGCGAAGAAGGTTGCGGGACAGCCTTCACCGTGAGAATACCACCACTGCCCACTTCAAAGGAGACGAACAATGGCATCGGTCCTGGATGAAAAGAAAATCCTGGCGGTCGACGACGAGCCGGACGTGCTCGCCGTCCTTGAAGAGGAGATTAGCCAGGCATGCAAAGGCTGCAGCATTGACAAGGCGACTAGGTACGAAGAGGCGGCCGAACTCTTGCGAACTAAAGAGTATGATGTGGTCGTCCTCGACATCATGGGTGTGCGGGGTTTCGACCTCCTCGAGATTGCGGTAAAAAGGAACTTCAAGGTCGCCATGCTGACCGCCCACGCGCTCACCCCTGAAGCGCTCAAGAAATCCCACGATCTGGGGGCCAATGCTTACCTGCCCAAGAATAAGCTGGGTGAGATCGTTCCCTTCCTGGAAGACGTAATTAAGTACGAGCGCAGGGCGGGATGGAAGCGCCTCCTCGAGAAGCTGGAGCAGTATTTCGACACCGAGTTCGAGCCGGGCTGGAAGGACCGGTCGGGCCTCGGCTACTGGTAAACGAAAATCGCCCCAAAAAACGTCCGTCATTCCCCATATGGCCTTGGAGCCCAAGGCCATACGTGCAAAGAGCCTGCCCATCCTGTTCTCTAACTTCTTGATTTTCTTTTAAGTTTTGTTATACTTAAGCGCTTTTTGCCTCAAGGAGGGTAGGATGAAATGGAAAGTCTTGTGGGCGTCGATTTTGTTCTTTCTGGCGACTCTTGCCGGATGTGCGACCCCCACCGTCACGGTAAAACAGGTGGTCGGCAGGGAGCCGGTAGTCGTGCCCGCAAACGGTACGAAGCCCATCATGTTCAAGAAGATAGTCTCAATATTGCCGAGAGGCAAGATAATAGGCGACATGCGGACAGGGTCCTTTTGCTCGTACAAAGGACCGCTTTGCTGGAAGAGCGACAAGACGGCCATATCCGAATTGGAATTGGGGGACGTGCTCAGGGAGCGGCTCCAAAAATCCGGATATACGGTGGTGGGCGACCCGGATGCGCTCTTCGAGGACCGGTCTGCGGAAAAGGCAGAGTTCCTTATTGCGGCAAGGATCAGGGATGTCGGCGCGAACATATGCTATCCCAGGGCCCGGTCGGACGATTGGGTGACTGCAAAGGGCGGCGTCTATATGGAGGTGGAGTGGGAGCTTTACAGTAAGAAATCGCGCGATGTCGTGCTGAAGGTCACGACCGAGGGGTCCTCGGACGGCGCGGGTCAGTCCCGGGGGTATCAGGAGATATTCTGCCGGGCCTTCGAAATGGCTGTGCAAAACCTGCTTGCGGACAGCGGCTTCTATCGTCAAGTGGCCCTCGACACCGCCCCTGCGAAGAAGGCCCAGGAGGAGACAAGAGAAATAAAGGTGAGATACAGGACGGTCGACGACGGGACCGTTGAGCAGGCCATAGACCGGGAAGGTGTCATAGGGTCCATGCGCAGCGCCGTCGTCACGGTTTTCTCCGGTTCCGGGCACGGCTCCGGTTTCCTGATCTCGGAGGACGGCTACATGCTGACCGACGAGCATGTAGTGGGAGGGGCCAGGTTCGTCAACGTAAAGTTCGTTACCGGAAAGGAAGTGACCGGCCAGGTATTACGGGTCAGCAAGGTACGCGATGTGGCTTTGATAAAACTTGAGAAAGACCTTTATCCCTATCTGGTGATCGGCAACACGGCTTCGGTTAATGTCGGCGACGAAGTCTTCTCCATCGGAACGCCCCTTTCCGAAGACCTGTTCCAGACGGTCACAAAGGGCATCGTTAGCAGCTTCCGCGTGAAAAACGAGATAAAATACGTCCAGAGCGACGTGAATATCCATCCGGGCAACAGCGGCGGGCCCCTGGTCTCCCTGGAAAAGGGCGTGGTAGGGATATGCGTTTCAGGGGTGACCTTCGGCCCCTATACGTTGGGGCTCAACTACTTTATCCCCATAGAGGAGGCGCTCAAGGCCCTTAAGATAACGAAAGACGCGTCGTAAGCGCCCCCGGCCGCGCCCGCGGTTTCGCTTTCCGAAGGCGAAGGGACATCCCGAAAATCGATTTTCGCTGGCGGGCGGTCTTGGGTTATAATATCCCCCATGATGAAAAGCCTGTTATTGTGGCTATCCCTCGTGTCTTTCCTCTGGATCGGAAGCGCCTCTCAGGCCGCCGTAGTAGAACGGGTCTCAATATCTTTGGGCCTGCTGCCTGTGATCGATACCCTTCCCCTGATCGTTGCGGAGAAAAGGGGTTTTTTCGAGGAGCAGGGGATTGAAGCCAGGTTCCTTTACTTCTCCAGCGCCCTCGAACGGGACGTGGCCCTGCAAAGTGGAAAAGTGGACGCCTATTTCGGGGACCTCCTCAATACGCTCCTCCTTATAAACTCGGGTCAACGCCTCGCCATCCTGACCTCGGTCATGAGAACCGACCCGAGGCAGAGAATGTTTGCCCTGCTCGCCTCGCCCCAGTCGAAGATCACGGACGTGAGGCAGCTTGCGGGCGAATCGGTTGCCATCTCGAAAGCCTCAGTCATCGAATACGTGCTCGATGGCATGCTTTCCGGTTCTGCCGTCCGTCCCGACAGGGTCAGGAAGATGGAGGTGAGGGCCATCCCCATACGGTACCAGATGCTAATGGCGGGGCAGGTGAAGTCTGCCCTTCTGCCCGAGCCTTTGGCGACCAAGGCCGAATCCGAAGGGGCCAGGGTGCTCGCCGACGACAGGGCCCTCAATACGACCCTGACGGTGGTGGCGCTGAAAAGGGACCTCTTGAGCCGGTACCCGAGCCTTCCGGCACGTTTTGTGGCGGCCTACGACAGGGCGGTCCGGGCGATAGAGGAGAACCCCGACGCCTTTATGGATTTGTTGGTGGAGCGGACACAGTTTCCCGCCTCCCTGAAAGGGAGGTTCAGGGTCCCCCTGTTCCCCCGCCCGGAGAAGCCGCGCCGGCAGGATGTCCTGTCCATTTCGAAATGGCTCAAGGAAAAGGGATTGATTTCGACGACCGCTGCGTACGAAACCATTGTGGCGCCCTGGTGAGGGCAGGAAGGTTGCTTGGTCCAGGTAAACGGACTCCATAAGTCTTTTCAAAAAGATACGCCCGTCCTCCGGGACATCAGCTTTTCGGTGCCCGATGCGGGCTCGCTCGCCGTAGTAGGCCCATCCGGGTGCGGCAAGACGACGCTCCTCTACCTGCTGGCGGGTCTTCTGGCTCCAAGCTCAGGTTCCGTGACAATCAACGATAGAGAGGTGGGCCGGCCGGGGAAGACCGGTTTCATCTTGCAGGATTTCGGCCTCTTGCCGTGGCGCACGGTCTGGGAGAACGTCTGTCTCGGCATGAAGATCGCGCGGCTCGATAGATCGACACAGGCACGGAGGGCGGAACACCTCCTCGACGAACTCGGGCTCCTTGCCCATCGGGACCGTTTTCCGGAGAGTCTCTCGGGCGGGGAGAAACAGCGCATCGCCATCGGCCGGGCGCTGGCCACGGAACCGGACCTTCTCTTGATGGACGAGCCCTTCTCCTCCCTCGATGCCCTCACCAGAGAGAATCTTCAGAACTTCTTGCTCCGCATATGGAAGAGAAGAGGATTGACCATGATCCTTGTGACTCACAGCATCGAGGAGGCCGTTTTTCTAGGACAGGTAATTCTGGTGCTGGGAAGGAGGCCGGGATCCGTTAGAAGGATGATCGATAACGAAAGGGCAGGAAACGCCGGATACCGCGAAGAGGGGTCTTTTTACGAGACCTGCAAAGAGGTAAGGGGGTGCCTCGAAGTTTCATGAGATCGCCGGTCGATAGGGAGGGGAAGGCTGAATCGTCCTGGGCGGTGGCACGAGGGGTCAACTATGCCCTTTGCTTGGGCATCCTCGTGGTCCTCTGGAAGGTGGCGGCTTGCGCCATCCGGTCGCCGTTTCTTCTTCCCCCCGAAACGGTGCTCCTTAATTTTTCCAAGGCGTGCGGGACCGCCCCGTTCTGGGGGCATTTCTTTATCAGCGCATATCGGGTTACGGCGGGTATAGTGCTCGGCTGGCTCCTTGCCTTCCCCGTCGGTGTAGGCATGGGCTACGGAAGAAGGGTGGACCGCATCTTCGCGCCCCTCGTGTTCATCACATACCCTGTGCCGAAAATCGTTCTCCTTCCGCTCGTCCTCCTTCTATTCGGCATAGGCGACCTTTCCAAGATTGTCCTGATCACGAGCATCCTCTTCTTTCAGGTGCTGGTTGCGACCAGGGACGGCGTCAGGGCCATAGACGGGAAGTACTACGATTCCCTTCGCTCCCTCGGGGCGGATGACCGCGTCATGCTGAGGGAGGTCGCCTTTCCCGCCGCGCTGCCTCACAGTTTCACGGCTCTTCGAATAGGGATCGGCACGGCCGTGTCGGTCCTCTTTTTCGTCGAATCTTTCGCGACCACAACGGGTCTGGGGTACCTCATCATGGACGCATGGGCGCGCATGGATTACGGCCATCTCTGGAACGGCATCGTCGGTATGGGCCTCCTCGGGACATTGCTTTACGAGGCCCTTGGAGTGCTTGAACCGCGCCTGTGCCCGTGGAAACACGCGACCCTCGTCGAAGAGACGGAAAGCCCGGTTGTGCAGGCGATCGTCCGGGTCGGGCGCACGGCCGGGATGTACGGTCGCCTCATCAGGTTCGAGCATACCGTCTTTGCGCTACCTTTCGCCCTTGCCGCCCTGCTCCTGGCAATGCGCCAATTCCCCGTCACCTTCAGGCAGGGTTTCTGGATCGTCCTCGCCATGGTCGGTGCCAGGTCGGCTGCAATGGGGTTCAACCGCCTGGTCGACGCTTCCTTCGACCGGAGGAATCCGCGGACGGCGGGCAGGGAGCTTCCATCGGGAAAGGTTACCGCAGGGGAGACGGCGGTCTTCGTCGCTGCCTCCTCCGTCCTTTTCGTGCTTGCCGCCCTCTTTATCTCGCCCCTGTGTTTCAGGTATTCCTTCCTAGTGCTGGCTGTCCTCTTTGGCTACTCCTATACGAAGCGGTTCACCTGGCTGTCCCACCTGGTGCTGGGGATCGCTATCGGGCTGGCCCCTCTCGGCGTCTGGATGGCCCTCACCAACGGCATCTCCGCCAAGATCACCATCCTGTCACTCGCCCTGTGTGCCTATATCGCCGGCTTCGACATCCTCTATGCCTGCCAGGACGTGGAATTTGACAGGCAGGAGGGTCTGTGCTCGATGCCGGTGAAGTTTGGCGCCGAGACGGCCCTGGCCGTGTCGGGCCTGCTCCATGCGGTCGCCTTCGCGGCTCTTCTTTCGCTATTCTGGCTCTTCGGCTTGACCCCTGTCTATATAGTCTTCGTTCTCGTAATCGGCGTACTCCTCGTTGTCGAGCACCATCTCGTGACGCCGGAGAACCTCTCTCGGATCCATATAGCCTTCTACCGGATCAACAGCTTAATCTCTCTCCTCGTATTTGCCGCCCTTATGACTGAAGAGATTCTGAGGCGGCTTGCTTAGGACGGACGGGTGGATGAAGAACGCAAAGACTTACGAGAGCCTTAGGGACTTCATAGCGGCCCTCGCCTCCGAAGGTGAGCTTCTGAGAATCAAGGCCGCTGTCTCACCCGTCCTGGAGATCGCGGAGATAACGGACAGGGCGTCTAAAGCGCCGGGAGGCGGCAAGGCACTTTTTTTCGAGAATGTAGAAGGCTCATCGATGCCCGTTCTCACCAATGCCTTCGGCAGTATGAAGCGGATCTGCATGGCCCTCGGCGTGGGCGGCCTTAGCGAGCTGGCGGGACGGCTCAAGGATATACTTGAGGCCCGGCCGCCGGGCTCCCTTGCCGACAAGGTCCGCCTTCTCGCTAAAGCCCTGGGGTGGTCCCGATTCCTGCCGAGATCGTCCCGTCTTTCCCCACCCCCCTGCCAGGAGGTGGCCTTCAGGGGCGCGGACGTGGATGTTTGCCGGCTTCCGGTCTTGCACTGCTGGCCCGGCGACGGGGGCAGGTTTGTCACTCTTCCCATAGTATTCTCGAAGGACGCGGCAGGCAGGCGAAATGCAGGTATGTATCGCCTCCAGGTCTTTGACGGCCGGACGCTGGGGATGCACTGGCACATCCATAAGGACGGGGCCTCCCATTTCCACGAGCACGCGGCCGCCGGGAAGATGATGGAGGTTGCCGTCGCCATAGGGGCGGACCCCACTGTAACCTATGCGGCAACGGCCCCTCTCCCGTACGGTGTCGATGAAATGCTCCTCGCGGGGTTCATCAGGCGGAGGCCCGTGCGAATGGCGCGGTGCCTCACGGTTAATCTGGAGGTGCCCAGCGACGCGGAGATCGTGCTCGAAGGCTACGTCGATCCGGCTGAAGAGCGCCTCGAAGGCCCCTTCGGCGACCACACGGGCTTCTATTCGGCTGCCGACCTTTATCCGGTCTTTCATGTGACCGCCCTTACTCACAGGAAAGACGCCGTCTACCAGGCTACGGTCGTTGGCCGCCCGCCCATGGAGGACTGCTACATCGGATTGGCGACGGAGAGGCTTTTTCTTCCCCTACTCCAGGCGGTTCTCCCCGAGCTTGTCGATTGCAGGATGCCCTGGCAGGCCGTCTTCCACAACATGGTGCTCGCAACTATCGAGAAGCGCTACCCGGGCCAAGCGGCCCGAGTAATGCACGGCCTCTGGGGTTCCGGCCAGATGGGCTTATGCAAGGCGATCTTTGTGCTCGATGCACCGGTCGACCTCTCAAAGGGGAGCGAGGTCGCCCGGAATATACTTGATACCATCGACCCGCAGTGCGATCTTACCCTTTCCACCGGCATCCTCGACGTCCTCGACCACGCGTCGCCCTCACCCGTCTTGGGAGGGAAGATCGGCGTGGACCTCACGAGAAAGTTGAGAGGAGAGGGTGTCAGGGCCCGCCGCCTCGCGCCGACCCGCTCCGCGCCGACCCGCTTCGCGGGTGCCCCGCGGCCGCCGCCTTCGGATGCGGAGCTTGCCCGTCTGCTTTGCAGCCGCCACCCGAGCGTGATCGACTGCCGCCTCCTGTTCGGGGAGGCGGCCCATCCACTCCTTCTATTGGGAGTGCGGGGCGGGGCGGAGAGGGGTAGCTTGATCGACCTCCTTCTCTCGCCGACTTTTATTCCCGAGGGCGTGTTGAGCGTGTTTTTTGACGGCCCGGTGAGGGCGGTCGAGGACGAGGAGGCCCTTTGGCGCGCAGCCGCCAACGTGGACCCAGGGGGCGATATTTTCAAGAAAGGCGGTCGCATGGTGATCGATGCGACCGCCAAAAAGGGGGAGGGGAGGATTAGACCATGGCCGGAGGAGATAAAGATGAACAGGGCCATGGGCGAGAGGGTCAGTGCCAGGGCGGAAGAACTGGGGATCGGGGGTATGGCCGGTCTTCCCTCGTCACGGTACGTTTGATGGAAGACCCTTTTCTCATATGCCCGTCCCGGCTCCCGCCGGCTTACCGGAAACTCATATCTGCACCCCTTCGTGTAAAAAGTTCGGACAGCACGTGCTCGTGCTCGGTCTTTCCTGCCCTCATTTTCTCCCAAGATCAGTCGGACGGCCGGTCGATGTGGAAAAGCGTTACAGCCTATTAAAATTGTAAAGGACTCGTACTATCTGTCAAGACAAAACGGGAACGCCGCGGCTGTCGGAGGGGCAAGAAGGGGGCCGTGCTTACCCGGAAAGAGGCTATTTCCAAGGGAATTTCCGGCGCGCCTGCGCGAGAAACTCTCAAGTTGTACAACCGAAGTTTCAAGTTGCGACAACCGCTGATGGAGGCGGCGAATCCGGTCGATTGAGGCGCCCGATGACCCCGGGCAGTTTACCGAAGCCTCCTTGCAAGCCCACGAATTCCGCCATGCCGCTTTAGGCGGAATGCCTCGTAGTCCCAGCCTTCGTCGGAGAGCTCATAGATAAACTCCTGCGCCGTCACATAAGTCCATGCGGCGGCGGATGGGCCGTCATCCAGGAAGACATGGACCTCTTTCTTCGTGTATCTATCCCCTTCGAACCTGTCGAGCCTTTCCCAGGCGCGGGCCGAAAGGTCGAAGTAGACGATGCCCCTAACGGAGGAGCCGGCTTTTTCTACAAGGCCGGGGTAAGTTTTTTCCTTGAAAGCCCTGCGTTCATAACCCTTCAGCGTCCCCCACTGACGGTTCGGGAGCTCGCGGGCAACCCTCTCCATGACCGATGGCTCCATGAGTGTGCCGTAGGCGAAGAGGTTCATAAGTTTTTCTTAACATGCCGGGTGCTCTCGGATCAAGGGGCACGTCGCTGCTATGAGGCTGGTGGGCGTTGATTACCCGCAGCTTTTCCGCGACCTTACCGATTACTGTTTTTTCTGAATATGATATCCCCATACCAGGCCGTCGCCTCGCCGTGCAGATTGTCCGTGTTCGTCATGATGGCGACGGCGGTGACGTCCCGGGGGTCTTCGCCGAAGGCCGCTTTGTAGTCTTGGTAGACATCCCGCTCCTCCGTCACCCATTCGTTGACCGGGGAGGTGTTGTTTTCCACGACGACCTGCATGAACCACGAGGTATAGGGCATAGGAACGAACTGCTCTTTAGAAGTTCTGTTTGCCCATGTATAGGCTAAGGCACGCAGAGGCAGGGAATCTGAATAGATCCTTTTTGCCGCTGCATACTTGAGCCGCTCGAAGAAGCCCACCTGGCTTATGTCATAGTCAAAGGCAACATAGAGACGGGCGGGCGAATCGTTGCTCTCTTTACGAGAGATGTCGGCATTCCCGATGACGCCTGCGATCTTCCAGCGCCATTCGATGATCGGATATTCCCTGGGATCGATTCTCAGGTCCCGCTTCAGTCCGCTCGCTGAATTTCGGGCAACCGCCTTTATTGCTTGGCTGTCGTTCCTGACAAGCTTGTACGCGGTGCGGCGGCCCACGTTCTTGAGGATCCACGGGCGCCAGCCCTGCGGTATGGAGTCGGGCGGGGCCGAGGAGAAAGCGCCGACGACGATCTCCGGCTGCTCGGCCGTGACTGAGAGCGCCGCAAAGGTCAGGATGGCCAGCAGGAAGACAGCGGCTCTCTTTCGATCGTATGGATTAGCCATAGGAAAAGATACAAGTCAGCCGACTCGGACGTGCTTCCGCACCCACTCCGGCACGGCGGCGAGTTTGTAATAGAAACTCATCGTGTGAAAACAGGTAGACGAGCAAAAGGACCTGCACCTTTCCTTCAGACTTTCCAGATCCCCCGTATTGAAGCGGGGCTCGCCGACGCGTCCCCAGTCATGCTCATAGCAAATCATGTCGAAGCACGGAGAGAGGGTGCCGTCGGTGCGGATCAGGGCGCCGTTCCGTCCGGCGCGGCAGTCCCACTCGCCGATCTGTCCCCGCATCCGGCTTTTGAATGTCTGCAGGTGTTCGATTGAGTTGACCATGGGCCAACCTTCACTTTGCTTCGCGATAAGCCAGTCAAGCAGCGCATCGGCCTCGGCGTACCTGTCCGGCGATATGGATAGCTGGTCCGGGCCGTGCTTATAGTGGTCCGTGTTTACGAAAGGATGAGGCGGCTCGTTTAGATGGTAGTCCGTGCCGATGTTGTTCTGGTGCGCGATTTCAGTGAGGAGCTTGACGTCCCTGAGGTTGCTCCCGCAGATGTTTATATTGAAGAAGATCAGGTACCCGTACTTCGCCTGTCGCTCCACGAGGTAGCGAAATTGAGGCTCTACCGCGAGAAGGGCCTTGGGGAGGCCTTTCCGCGGCGCGATGCAGTCTACGGCAAGGTTTACGGCGGCGACGCCGGCCCGGCCCGCCTCGTCGATGAAGCTCTTGTCCAGCAGGTACCCGTTGGTCGGGAGGTACATGAAAAAGCCCTTTGCGGAGCCATAGCGGATGACCTCCAGGACGAAGTCCTTGCGCAGCAGAGGCTCTCCCCCCATCAGGGGAATGACCCGGCAGCCGAGGGACTTGAGCCAGTCGATGGCTCCGGTGGCTGTGTCGAGGCTCATGCCGCCTCGTCCGTTGTCGTACTGGTGGCAGTAGTGGCAGTCGATGTTGCATTTCCATTCCGTGAAGAGGTAGCATAGGACGGGACGGAATTCGCCTGCCCGCAGCCTCGACCTGAGATAAGGTATGACCCAGGCTCGCACGGCCCTGACGCCGTTTCGGAACTTGTACCCAAGCCCGTCCGTCATGCAGTCTGCCTCCGCAAATTGGTCGAAAGGTCCTCTCTCTATTAAGTAGTACCTCCTTTCAGGTTCGTCAACCTAGGAAGCGCGCCGGGTGCGCCAAATCCCTCGGTTCCTGTCGCTTGTCGTCCCTGGGTGCGCCGCGCGGCGGTTGACAATAAGGGTCTCAGGCCGCACATTATCACTACCACATGTCTGGCAAAAAGCTGCGTGCATATAGGCCTTCGGTGCTTGTCTATCACCACATCAGCCTTGCGGGCGGGAGGAGAGGGGGCCGCGAGGGGGACGCAGTGCAGCTCCCGGACTTCGAGCGGCAGATGCGCATTTTGCGGGAGCGCCGCTTCCACGTGGCAACCCTGAGCGAGCTCGTGTCCGCGATAGAAATGGGGACTTCGCTCCCTGCGAGGACTGTTGCGATTACCTTCGACGACGGCTACAGGAGCACGTACACGAGGGCGAGGCCCGTCCTTTCGGAGTACGGCCTTGCCGCGTGTGTCTTTCTTGCCACGGACTCTTTGATCGATACGGCCCGGTCCGGCAACCGGCCGGCCCGCTTTCACTGGCTGCCGGAGAACGAGGATGAGGACGGGAGGCCGTTGAGCTGGCAGGAAGCAGAGGCGCTCCTGGCGGAGGGGATCGAAGTGGGCTCCCATACGGCAAGCCATGGGTTCCCCGCGGCCATGGCCGCCCGTGAGATTGAGAGGGAACTGCTGCGGTCAAGAGAAAAGATCGAGGCAAGACTTGGACTGGCGCCCTTTGCGGTCGCCCTCCCTTTCTCGTTCCCTCTGACCCACCGGCGGTGGCCTGAGTTCAAGGGCGACCTGCTGGCCGCCCTCAAGCGCGCTTCCTATAAGTGCTGCTGTACCTTGCAAAGGGGGCCTGTGAGCGGCGGGGACGGCGTACTCTTTCTACCGAGGGTGGCCGTAAAAGGCAGCGACAGTTTGCGCACCTTTTACGCTAAAGCGCTCGGTCTTTACCGGTATACCAACCTTCCGCAGCGGATATATCAGGCGTATTTCAAGAGGTACCGTTGAAAGGGTTTGAATCAGGCGGTTCCTTCGTGTGGGTTTATCTCGTGCACGGCGCGACTTCCGGTCTCGGCCGCCCCGCGGCCGGACGTGCCCGGGCGTCGAAGTCCTGTCTCGAAGGGGCGGGCAACGCGTTCCGGTCCCTCAGGCGGGCGTGCAGAACTTCCGCCAGCCTGCCGATAAAAAGGAGGATGAGCACGAACACGAGGAACATTATGACGATCATGGACGGCATTCCTTTTCTCCTTCCGCCGTACTTGGCACTCCCTTCATTTATCGGATCGAAGAGATATTAGTTAACCCCCTTCGCTTCGACCCATGCCCCTTCGGGCGAGGCGCCTCGGCGGTGTCGAAAAGCGGACCCTGTCGGGTTAGTGATTGTGGCGGTGGTGGAAATCGGGGAAATGCATGTGGGAATGAACCAGGAGCGAGTGGGAGTGGGGATGGGCATGGGGTCCCGCCTCATCACGTTCATGTTGGTGCCGATGGTGTTCGTCGTGGTCGTGTCGGTGCTCGTGCCAAAGGGCAGGATGCTCATGCCCGTGAGTGTGCTGCTCCCGAAGAAGCAGCGCGCTGGCACAGAGCATGATGCATCCGGACACGGCGAATTGTAGAGACAACGATTCTCGGAGGAGCGCTAACGAAGCGGCTGCTCCGAGAAAAGGGGCGGTCTGAAACCAGGTGGCCGTTCGGGAGGCGCCCATATGGCGCAGCGCGTATATGAAAAGGACGAGACTCCCCCCGTAACTGAATGCGCCGAGCAAAAGCGCAAGCAGGACAGAAGCAGGGGAGGACGGCCGATCTCCGACCGCGTAGGCGATAAAAAGGGTGACCGAGCCTGCTGTTAGACCCTTGAGCCGGGCGATAGAGAAGGGGTTCTTGTGGGCGAGTTGAAGGGTGACGTTGTTGTCAAGCGCCCACATCAGGCATGCCCCAAGGACGAGGAGCGGGCCGGAGAGGGTAGCCCGACCGACGGAGGAGTAAACCAAGATAACTGAAGCACAGAGCATGAGTCCCGCAGCTGCCCATACCCGTTTCCCTACCCGCTCTCGAAAAACCGAGGCCGCAAACAGGATTGTGAGTATGGCTTCGGCGTTGAGCAAAAGAGATGCAACCGAGGCGGGAGTTCTTGCTAATCCGTAGAAGAGGAGAATCGGCGCGACCACGCCGCCCGACACGATGGCGCAGCCGAGAAAGAAGAAATCATCCCGGCGCAAGGGCGTCTCCGCCCTATCGGCGCTCTTGGCGCCGATACCGGTTAACAGGGCTACTGAGATGCTGGCGAAACTCCCAAGGTAGAGGAGGCCCACCAGCGGAAGAGGCTTGAGCTGAGAGAGCAGCAGTTTGCCGAGAGGCGCGCTTATCCCGAAGAGCACGGCAGAAAAGAAGGCAAAAAGGGTTCCCAACCAGCGATCGTTCAGATGCATGGCCCTATGAGTATAGCATAGGCTTTCGAGGCGGCCCCTGCCGCCCCTTTGCACATTTCGACTCGGGAGGATGCGGCGGATCAACACCGACGGAAGGAAAGGGCTATCATAAACGCGATTTCTTGACAAAAGAGAGTCGAGGACATAATCTTTTTGTATCGGGGTCCAAAGGACCGTCCGAAATCGCAGTCAAGGGGGGTGCAAGGGTGAAAATCAGGAAAGTAATGAAAATGGCAACGGGCATGTGTAAGTGTAAGAAGTCGTGCTGATCTCCGGAGGAAATGAGACGGGAACACCCTGACGGTCCGGCCATGCGATGCGGTGGCCGGACCGTCACCGTTATGGGGCTGACGGCTCCGGGTCATGGCGAAGAATAGTTTTAAGGAGTACATATGCCGGCCTTACTGCATGTTCTTCAGGGAAGGACAGAAGGAAGACATTTCCTGTCGCGGGGCTGAAACGGTGGAACGGCTGGTCCATCAAGGACTAGTGGATCTAGCCGCCATCCCGACCCTTCGGAAAGAGTCGGCGATATGGGAAAGACACAAAGATCTTCTGGGCCCCCGGGTATGCCGCTTCTGCCCTTTTTTTCCAGGGGAATGCGATTTTCAGGGAGATGAAAAGGTCGGCGACGTGGAGCCCTGCGGAGGCTTCATTCTCCTCGCCCTCTGGTATGAGAGGGGCCTTATTCGCTTGACCGACCTGGAATAGAACAATGGCGACCTGCGAATGGCGATCCGGCTACCTGCGCCTGCACCCGCAGGCAGCGTTGAAGAAGCTGGAGAAGCTCTGTGTGTACCATATCGGGAGAGATGAGCTTTATGAAATCGACGACCGGGCAGGGGACTTCCTCGCACGATGTGACGGCACTCACACAGGTCGAGATCTCACTGCCGACGCGGCCTTTGTCGAATACTGCTTAAGCGAGGGGTTGTTAGAGGCCCTGGATAATCCCGCTCCGGGGCGTGTCCGGATCAACGACCCGGTGAGCCCTTCGCTGCGCTACCTGGAGTTACAGCTTCTTCACAAGTGTAATCTTACGTGTCTGCATTGCTATCTCGGCCTGCTTCAGCAAGACTATCTGCCTTTGGCCGATGCACTCAAAATCGCTAGGGAGTTCTCTTCCATGGGAGGGTTGAGACTTCTCATATCGGGCGGAGAGCCCCTGCTGTACAGGGATCTCAAAACGTTCCTCGCGGAAACGCAGAATCTCCCGCTGCGGAGGGTGCTGTTGACCAACGGTACCCTCATCAACCCTAAAAATGTCGGCTCGTTAAAGGTTGAGGAGGTCCAGTTCAGCCTCGACGGCTGGGCCGAGGGACACGACATGATTCGGGGGGCCGGCGCCTTTGAGCGCTGCATGAGGGGGATTCGGACCGTCCGTGACGCAGGTATAGCGATCTCCGTTGCCACCATGATCCACCGAGGGAACCTCGATCAATTTGAGCGGATGCGTGACCTGGTCGAGGAAATCGGCGCGATTGAGTGGGGCGTGGACGCGCCGGCTCTCGCGGGATCGTTCAGGGATCATGATGACCTGTTCGTTCCCTACGAGAAGGCTTCGCCGCTTATGGCCTATGCTTTCGGCGGCGGGTATCACGGCTCGTCGGACGGATATGCCTGCGGCAGACACCTGTTGACGATTTTTCCCGACGGCCAGGCAGCGAAGTGCGGCTTCTACCGGGACAAGCCCCTGGGGGACGTGCGGCAGGGCTTGAAGCAGTGTTGGCTGAAGCTCGAACACATACCTCTCAGTCGGCTCGAGTGTAGAGGCTGTCGGGTACTGGACGAGTGTGCCGGGGGGTGCCGCTTCCGGGCGCCGCGCCCTCTTGCCGCCGATCCGGTCATGTGCTCTCTCTACGGCATGGAGCGTAAAGCATCCTTCGGCGATCCCTGAAACGTTCGTGATGATGAACGTAGCCTTCGTTGTCTGACTATGACCGATCTGTATCGCGAACCGGGCCTCGATATCTATGAGAAAGTCCATTACGGGACGGGAGATCACATCCGGGAAGTAGAGGATATCCTCAGATGGTACGGGCGGAGCGATACCAGGGTCCTCGATATCGGGTGCAGCGGCGGATTGCACGTGATTGAGTTTGCCAAAAGAGGCTTTTCCGCCACCGGAATCGACGTCGAAACGTCGGCAATAGAGCGGGCAGTAAGACGGTGCCGGGATCAAGGGATAGATGCCGCCTTCCATGTCCGCGACATTGTGCATGATTCGTTTTCAGGCCTCGGAAAATTTGACCTGGTATACAGTATCGGAAACGTGCTGTCTCACGTGGACAAGGCATCCGCGCTAGGGGTGTTCAAGAAAATCAAGACTTGCCTTGACAGGGACGGGATATTCCTTTTTGACGTTCTGATCATCGGGAGCCAATTTCCGGAAGAGGTCCGCGAGGACGACCTCAAGATAGTATGGAAAAGAAAGTTGAACCTGGCAACCGGCGAGATCAGCCTGAAAGGCATATTCCTGGATTCGGGCATGACGGACGACTTCCAAGTATGGGGGTACGGGATAGAGGAAGCCACGGAGATTCTTATGCAATCAGGATTCTGTTCTATAGAGTACTCTGACACACTCGATTTTTCCAATCCGGGCACCCATTGCGCCCAATCTGTTTGCTTGAGATTTAGAGCCCGTTCAAAGGAGTAATTATGGAAGTATTCAATATAAGGGATCTGTATCGCGAGAAATACAGGGAATACATCCTGGGTTCCGCCGAGCTGGGAAAGCACAGTGTTTATCTGGTATATGGCGAGGTCTCTTGTGATGAAGAGCGAACCATGGCTCCCGAGGGCCATGATGAAATTCTCTTCATTTTGGAAGGCAGGGCCGAGCTTAAAAGCAGGACGGATAACATAATAATGAGCAAGGAACAAGCGGTTTACCTAAACCCCAGCGGATCATTTACTTTTAAGGCACTTACTGATTGCCGTTATATCATGGCCGGTGCCCATGCGACGCCTCATGAACACTAGCAGTCTATAATTCGCATCGGCTCATCTGCCGCAGGGACCCCGAGAAAACTCGGTAAGGGTCGGCTGTTCTGTACTACTCCGCGGCCCCGCTTTCTAAAACATGTAGCGTCGCATGTTGACGTTAAGGAGCAGAGCCACCCCTATGAGCGTCGATATGAGTGAGGACCCTCCGTAGCTGATGAAGGGCAGGGGGATCCCTACGACGGGGGCGAGGTTTATGGCCATGAGGATATTGATAGTGAACTGTACGAAAATAATCGACGCGATGCCGAAGGCGATGGTCGAGCCCACGGGCTCCTTCGTATTCTGGGATATTTTTAGGCAACGGTAGATGAAGGAGACGAAGAGCAGGAAGAGGATGATCGAGCCGATGAAACCCCATTCCTCTCCGAATACCGTGAATATGAAGTCCGTATGGTGTTCGGGGATGAAGTGGAGCTTGTGCTGGGTGCCGTTCAGGTAGCCTTTGCCGAGAAGGCCCCCTGAGCCTACGGCGATCTTTGCCTGTATCGAGTGATAGCCGTATCCCGAGGGGTCCAGGTCGGGGTTGATGAGGCTGAGGATCCGCATTTTCTGGTAAGGCTTCATAAGAAATGTCCAGAGAACGGGGATCGAGGAAAGACCTACAATCCCGAGGAAAAGATATGTAAGCTTCGTAAGGCCCACAAACCAGAGGATGCAAAGGCAGGAGAGGAGAATGACGACGGCGGTCCCGAGGTCCGGCTGTTTAAGGATGAGGATGCAGGGGACGACAATGTAGACCAGAGGCAAGAGGATGTCCTTCATGTTCAACGGCTCGTCTTCCTTTTTTCTCTGGAAGAGCATGTTCGCGAGCATGACCACCATTACGGGCTTCATCAGCTCCGAGGGCTGAAAGGCGATCCCGGCGATGGTAAGCCACCTTTTCGCTCCGCCCGCTATCGTGCCGATAACCAGAACGAAGACGATAAAGAAAAGGGTGGCGGCGTAGAAGTGCCTGGAGTGGCTGGCGATGAGGCGGTAATCATAGGACAGGACTAGAAGGAGGACAGCAACCCCCAGGCAGAAGGCCATTCCCTGCTTGAGGAGGAGGTTGTACAAGCCGGTGTCGATGGACCTCGTCGCGCTCGCGAGGTTGACGAAGCCGATGGCGAGGAGAATCAGGCCGTTCAGGATGAGGTACCAGTCGAGGTGATAGAGTCTTCTTCGGTCAATGCGCATTGAGGGCCGCCGATTTTATCTCTTGTTTTTCCTTGAACAAAGTCTGCGCCACCGCCTTGGCGATGGGCGCCGCAGCAGAGGCGCCGTGCAGCCCGTGCTCCACGAGTATGCTCATGGCGACGGACGGTGCATCGCTCGGGGCGTAGGCGATGAACCATGCGTGGTCGGCTCCGCCAGTGCCGGATTGGGCGGACCCCGTTTTTCCGCTTATGCTCACGCTCTCCAGGCGGGCGTTGCTGTATGCAGTGCCCCCCGGCTCATTGACCACGCCCTTCATGCCTTCCTTGACCAGGGTGATGTTATTCTTGTCGAGCTTCGCGTTGGCGCTCATCTCAGGCTCGTAGGTCTTCACTATTTTCCCCTCCGGCGAGACTATCCTGTTTACCAGCCTGGGCTTGAAAGTGACGCCTTCGTTGCCCACGAAGGAGGCGAGTTGCAAAAGCCCTACGGGGGTGAGCCAGACAGCCCCTTGGCCGATCGCGACGGAAACCGTCTCTCCTTCATACCATTTCTCGCCGTAAGTTCTCTTCTTCCATTCCGTTGACGGCACAAGGCCGCTTTTTTCGCCCGGCAGATCGATGCCCGTAGGCTTCGTGATGCCTATGGTCTCGGCCATCGCGTGAATCGCGTCCACCCCCGCGCGCAGGCCCGTGTTGTAGAAAAAGACGTCACACGAGGCGACGATGCCCCTATGGACGGCTACCGTGCCATGCCCCTTTTTCCGCCAGCACTTGAACACGTGGCCGCCGTAAGCGAAGTGTCCGCCGCAAGTGAAACTCGTATGCTCGTTGATAGCACCCTTCTCCAGAGCGGCAAGGGCTACCAGGGGCTTGAAGGTAGAGCCCGGCGGAAACCGTCCCTGGGTGACCCTGTTCTGAAGGGGGTGGGAGGGGTCGTTGGCAATTGTTTTCCAGTATTCCCGGGAGCCTGAAGTTAGCTGGTTCGGATCGAACGCCGGGTGGCTGACAAGGGCGAGGACGCCGCCCGTGCGCGGGTCGGAGACGATGGCGCCTCCTTTCTTCCCTTCCAGGGCTTTTTCGATTGTAGTCTGCACTTCCAGATCGACGTTGAGGTAAATGCTGTTTCCGGAGATGGGCTCCTTGGTGTCGAGCGTCCTTACCTCTTTACCCGATGCGTCCACCTCGACCCTTTTCTCGCCGTCGACTCCCCTCAGATACTTCTCATACGTCCTCTCCAACCCGAACTTGCCCAGCGTGTCCCCTATGGAATATTTCTTGTACTCGGTCGTTTTCAGTTCATCCGGGCTGATCTCCGATACATAACCGATGGCGTGGGCGAACATGAGGCCGTAAGTGTAATTGCGTTTCGGCTCGATCTGTATCATCACCCCCGGCAGGTAGAACTTGTTGGCTTCGACCTTCGCCACCTGGTCCATCGACATGTCCGACTCGATTTTTACGGGGAAGGATGACGGAAAGTCCCTCGCGTCTTTCAGTTTCTCGATAATCCCTTCCCGGTCGATCTGAAGGAGCTGCACGAGGCCGTCCACGGTCTGGCTGAAGTCCTTTATGTCCTCGGGGACGAGGTAGAGGTTGAAGGAAGGGCGCGTGTCCGCCAGTATCCTTCCGTTCCTGTCGAAGATGGTCCCCCTGGGCGCCACGATTTTCTTGATTCGCACCCGGTTTTGCTCGGACAACCTCCTCATCTCGTCGCCCTTCAGTATCTGGAGGTCGAAAAGGCGCATGAAAAGGACTATCGTCGTGAGGGCGAGAATACGCTCGCACCATTTATATTTCTTTTCACGGGCGGCCGGCTCTTCCTTTTGCTGCATATCACACCCTGTCCATATAGCGGATCCCCGTCCACTCGAAAAAGGCGAACATGAAGAGCGCTACGAACCCTGTCGCTATCGAGTCGGGGACCGAGAAGATAAGGACGTTGTAAGCATCCTTCGTCTCCCCCTTGGCGAAAAGGGAGAGGGCGAGAAAAATGATGGACTCGGTGAGCACCGACGCGGCGCAGACGAGGGCGAAGGTATACCTGGATTCTATATAGAGCCTGCTCCTCAGAAAGATGCAGGACAGGACAAGGCCGACACTGGCGAAAAGAAGGGCGCCCGGAGGGCTGCTCGAGAGGATCTCCCGGCTGAAAGCGAGGACGGTAGCAGCAATTAGGCCCTGGGCCGGTGAAAGGAAGAAGATGCCGTAGATGATGAAAGGAACCCCAAGGTCGGGCTTCGCGACCTCCAGGGGCGAAAAGGAGAAGGTGGCGGACGCACAGGTCATGAGGAGGACGCCGAATAGAAGGCAGGCTGCTTTTCTTGTCATTTGCTCACTATCAGGACCTCGTCGAGCTTTTTGAAATTGTTGAAGGGCATGATGTCTACGTCGGAAAATAGTCCGGCCTTGTTCTTGTCGACGTTGATGACTATGCCGACAGGAAAGCCCCTCTTGAAGATCGCGTCCTTGCCCGACGTGATCAGCTTGTCTCCGGGCTCTATGTCGTCATTTTTCAGCACGTACTTCAACTTGAGGGTCGTCTGGCCCGTGCCCTCCGCGATCCCTCTCGTATTTTTGCCCGACACGTAGACATCAACGCTCGAGTTGGTGTCGTTGACGACCATCACCTTGGCATGCCACCTGTTCACCTCTATGACCTGCCCTACCAGCCCGGCCGGGGTGATTACCTCCATCCTCTCCCTTATCCCGTCGGACCTCCCTTTGTCGACGAGTATGCACTTGAACCAGTTCATCACGTCCTCGCCTATGATCCGGGCGGCGATTAGCTTTCCCGGTTCTTGCTCGACCAGGTGCAAAAGGCTTTTTAGCCTTTCGTTCTCTTTTTCGAGCTCGGGGATCTTCTGGTTCTCCAGCTCCATTTTCCCGATCGTTTCCTTGAGTTCCCTGTTCTTCCTCTTTACGCCGACCAGGTCGATGTACTCTTCGATAACGAGGTTCATGCCCCGCACCGGCAATTTCATGGCCTCCAGCACAGGCCCCACGCCGTCGGCAAGGCGAGATTTTGCCCTGACATAGCCTTTCTGGAAGACAGGTATGTTGGTGAAGAGAAGGAAGGAGAGGACGAGCAGTAAGACAGCCGCTATGATTACGAAGGTACCTTTCACCGGTTACCTTTAACTGCTTAAAATTTCGCTGCTATTTCTCTGAGAAGATTCATCTCGTCCAGGACTCTGCCGGCGCCCTCGACCACTGCCGTAAGGGGGTTCTCTGCTACGATGACGGGCAGCCTGGTTACCTCCTTGATGATAAGGTCCAGGTTCTTGAGCATGGCGCCGCCGCCTGAGAGCACGATGCCTTTCTCAACGATGTCCGCCGCCAGCTCCGGCGGTGTCCTTTCGAGAGCGAGCCTTACGGAATCGACTATTGCATTGATCGGCTCGGCAATTGCCTCCCGTATGTCCTTGGATGAGATCTCGAGCGTCTTGGGGATGCCCCCCACAAGGTCCCGGCCCTTTATCTCGAGATAAAGCTCCTGCTCGTTCAGAACAGGGTACGCGGACCCTATGCTGATCTTGACGTACTCCGCAGTTCGCTCCCCGATTAGCAGGTTGTACTTCCTCTTAACGTACTGGATGATCGCTTCATCTATTTTGTCCCCCGCGATCCTCACCGAATTGCAGTAAACGATGCCGGAAAGGCTGATAACGGCCACCTCCGTTGTGCCGCCGCCGATATCGACGATCATGTTGCCGCTCGGCTCCGTTATGGGAAGGCCGACGCCGATGGCCGCCGCCATTGGCTCTTCTATGAGGTAAACCTCCCGGGCGCCTGCAGATTCAGCCGACTCCTTGACCGCCCTCTTCTCGACCGGCGTTATGCCCGAAGGGATGGAAATGACTATGCGAGGCCGGGCATACGACTTCTTGTTATGTATCTTCTGGATGAAGTACTTGAGCATTGCCTCGGTAACCTCGAAATCCGCGATTACTCCGTCTTTCAAGGGCCTTATGGCGACGATGCTCCCCGGCGTCTTGCCGAGCATCCTTTTTGCTTCTTCTCCTACGGCTATGACCCTTTTCGTGCCGCGCTGATCCTGGTGGACGGCGACAACCGAAGGCTCGTTCACAACGATTCCTTTCCCCTTCAGGTAGACGAGGGTGTTAGCCGTCCCGAGGTCTATCGCCAGATCCTTCGAGATGAATCCGAATAAAGCATCGAGCATTTCCTTGGCACTCCCTTGATAATTAAGGTATTGAAAAGCAAGAGGTAATATACTATTTTTAAGGTAGCAAAATCAAGCAACTAAAAACAAGGAGAAAAGGGGATAAGCCGTGTTAAGATTTATGCGGAAGCATGCGAGCAGGTGGCTGCTGGGAATTATCTGCGCCATCATCATCGTAGTTTTTGTGTTTACTTTCGGGTTCAGCAAGGGCGGACCCGAGAAGACCGTCGCCCAGGTCGGCCCTTACAGGATATCGGCTGCCGAGTACTACCGGACCTACAACAGGCTCGAGAACTTCTATCGCAACCTTTACAGGGACAAGTTCGACGAGGAGACGCGGAACCAGCTGAAATTGAAAGAAGCGGCGATGGACCAGCTTGTTGACAAGTACCTTTTCCTCAAGAAGGCTGATGACATGGGGGTCCGGGTCTCGGAGAGGGAATTCAAGGCCTACTTGTCGGCGATCGAGGTCTTCAAGAGGAACGGGGCCTTCAGCCGCCAGGCCTATGAAGAGTTTTTGAGGAGGAACAACCTCGACCCCAAGACGTTCGAAAACGGAGAAAAACAGGCGATGATCATAGAAAAGGCGATGAGGATCATCGGCGATAACGGCCCCCGGGTTGACGAGAAGAAGGCCTACGAGGCGTACCTCAAGGAGAGGGGTCAGATCAAGCTGTTTTTTGCTGTCTTCGATCCGGCGGACTATGTAAATAAGGTGGAGATTGATGAGAAGGAGCTTTCCGGTATCTACGAAAAGGAGAAGGCTTCATACAGGTCGGAAAACATGTATCGGCTGCGCTATATCCTCATCGACGAAAAAAGCGGCATCAAGGACGACCAGGCATACATGGAGCTTCTGAAGTCGAGGGACATGGAAGCCTACGGCAAGTCAAAAGGCCTGGAGGTTGTGGACCTGGGTATGATGAAAGAGAGTGACCTTATAAGCCGGTTCTCCAAGCTCAAGTCCCGTGAATGGCTCAAAGGACTGGGCAGAGGCGAGATCTCCCTGCCCGTGAGGGACGGCGAAAGGTCCTTCATCTTTCAAGTGGTGGACCGCACGGACGGGAAGCCCCTTGATAAGGGTGAGGCGCTCAAGTTGATCAGGGCCCGCATAGCCGGAGAAAAGGCTAAGGTCATGGCACGGATAAAGGCGGAGGACGCGATCAAGGCGAAGACCGCCAAGTTCGGCAAGGAGACCGGTTTCCTTGCCAGGAACAGCACGGTAATCCAGGGGATCGGGCAGTTGCCGAAGGAGGACCAAGCGGGGATACTTGCCCTATCAAAAGGCCAGACTTACGAGAAGCCGGCGGCAGTAGGCGGCAAATACTACGTCTTCGCCTGCACCGGCGAGAAACAGCCTACGCGCGAGCAGTGGGAGAAAGAGAAAGAGACCTACGGGCGGATCTTCGAGGCCATGTCGAGGCAGGCTTTCCTGGCGTCTTTCAGGGAAGATATCAAGAAGTCGACAAAGGTAAGGATCGACTGGAACGAGATATAAGGGTGGGGGCCGGGCCCTTTTCGCGCCTAATGCTAGTGGCTGTGAGGCCGGCCGATCCTCACGTACTCTTAAAGTACGCTCCGGTCGGCGGCCCCTTGCTACAACGCATTATGCATCGAAAATTACTCCGGCCCCGTTTGACCGCTTTGTTGCAACACCATAGGCACCATCTATGAAGAGTGGCAAGTATGAGGCTCCAGATTTGGTGGCGCGCAAGGTCCGAGGCGCGGAGGCGTACATAGGCGGGGTGCCCACGCTCCTCGGCGGTGGCGTGGGCCGCAAACGTCGGAGCGTCGCGGGCCGCAGCGCAACGCCAAAGATGCGCCTCAGGCGCAGCCGCATCGCATACACATGATTATCCTCGGCATCGATACCTCTTGCGACGATACGTCCGTCGCCGTTACGGATGGGACCAGGGTGCTTGCGAACATAGTGTCGAGCCAGGTGCCCCTTCACAGGCTCTTCGGCGGCGTCGTTCCGGAGATCGCCTCCAGGAAGCATGTAGAGCTCATCGACGCTATATACGGACAGGCCCTTTCGGAGGCCGGCCTTGTCCTGAAAGACGTGGACGTGCTAGCGGTCACGGCGGGGCCCGGTCTCATCGGCTCCCTGCTGGTCGGGCTCTGCTTCATGAAGGGTCTTGCGCTGTCCACAGGGAAAAGACTGGTCGGCGTCAACCACGTGGAGGCTCACGCCATGGGTATATTCGTCGAGAGGGATGTGGAATTCCCCTTCTTAGCGCTCATCGTTTCGGGGGGACACACTGTCCTCCTCCATTTCCCCGAGCCCTGCAAGTTTCGCGTCCTCGGGAGCACCCGGGACGATGCAGCCGGCGAGGCCTTCGACAAGATCGCGAAGTTCCTTTCCCTGGGCTATCCCGGCGGAAGTGTGATAGAGGAACTGAGCAGGGCGGGAGACCCTGCCGCGGTCTTTTTCCCGAGACCTATGGCGAACGAGGCTAATTACGATTTCTCTTTCAGCGGTTTGAAGACAGCATTCATAAATCACGTGAAGAAATATGGGATAACTAACTGTAATCGTTGCGATTTACTGTCATCATTCCAAGAAGCGGCCTTCGATGTGCTCTCCTTGAAGACTTTAAGGGCCGCCCGGGAAGCGGGCGTCAAAAGGGTCGTTGTCGGAGGGGGAGTTGCAGCCAACAGCCGGCTGAGGGAGATGCTGAAGGAACGCTTCGAGCCGGAGGGCATCTACGTTCTTTTTCCGTCGGTAGGTCTCTGCACGGACAACGGGGCCATGGTGGCGGTTACGGCTTATTTCCATGCCCGAAGGGGCCTCTTTTCGGCGCTCGACACGAGGGCATTCTCCCGCATGGTCTTAAGGTGACCGGATGCTGAAGAAAAGCCTCGGCCAGCATCTGCTCAAAGACAGGAACCTTCTTGAAAAGATGGTGAGGATGGCGGGAATCGGGCCGGACGACTTTGTCCTGGAGATAGGACCGGGCGAGGGAGACCTGACGCGCTGCATCGCGAAAAAGGCGCTTCTCGTCTACGCCGTCGAGCTGGACGAACGTTTCAGGGAAGCTCTTTCGGCGCTCGCCCGCGAGTTTCCTAACGTGGAGGTTGTCTTTTCCGACATCCTGGGGGTAAGTTTTTCCGATTTTCGTAACGGACGCGGGATAACCGTGATGGGCAATATCCCCTACTATCTTACCGGCGAGATACTGTTCAAGCTCCTCGACGAAAAGGCCGCGATCAGGGCTGCCTACCTGACCATGCAGAAGGAGGTGGCGGAAAGGATAGTGAGCCCTCCCCGTTCCCGTAGCTACGGCGCCGTTTCCGTTATCTTCCGGCTGTACGCCGACGTGAGGCTGCTCCTTCTGATCAAGCCGGGCCTCTTCATTCCCCCTCCGAAGGTAGAGAGCGCCTTTATTTCAGTCGTTTTCAAAGACGGGAAAGAGTTGGACCGGGGGCTGATAGAGTTCGTAAAACTGAGTTTCCGCTACAAGAGGAAATACCTCCGGAACTGTCTGGAAGGGAGATTCCGACGGGAAGAGATCGACGCCCTTTACGTCCGCATGGGGTTCCCGCCTTCCATCAGGGCTGAAGAGATAGAGCCCGAAGGGTTCGTGGAGATGCACCGGTTCCTTGGCGGGGGTTTGAGGGCATGAGACGGTCGGCGGGCTTCACCACCACCATCCCCCTGGAGGTCCTATTTGCGGCGGATGTCAAGCCTTGCGACCTGAATAACCTTTTCGTCACCCATCCCGACCCTCTCCACTACGTGGCCATTGCCGAGAGAGACGGTTTTCCCACGAACATGTGCAACTGGATAAAAGGCATTTACGGCGTCGTGAAGGAGCTGCCCTTCGATACGGTGGTCGCCGTTCTGGAAGGCGATTGCAGCAACACCAGGGCACTGGCCGAGATCCTGAGCTACAGGGGGGTCCGGATCGTCCCCTTTTCCTTCCCCTATGACAGACAGAGGGAGAGTCTGGCAAGGGAAATCAGGCGGTTCATGGGCGAATTCGGCGCGGACGAGGGGCGCGTCGCGGCAGTCAGCGCCCATCTCCAGGAGGTGCGGCGGAGCCTGGCGGAGATCGACCGCATGACCTGGGAGGACAGGCTGGTCACGGGCCTGGAGAACAACCTCTGGCAGCTCTCTGCCTCCGATATGGAGGGGGACTACGAGGCATACGGGCGGAAGGCGGGAGCCTTCATTCAAGAGGCAAAGGGCAGGGCGCCGGTCGGGGGGATACGCGTGGGATACATCGGTGTGCCGCCGATAAGCCCGGAACTCCACGCCTTCGTCGAAGCATCCGGGTGCCACATCGTCTACAATGAGGTGCAGCGGCAGTTCTCTCTGCCTTACTTCTCGGGCGACATCGTAGACCGCTACCTCCGCTACACTTACCCGTACGGCATATTCGCCCGCATTGCCGACATAAAGGAAGAAATCGGCCGGAGGAGCATAGCGGGGGTGATACACTACGTCCAGGCATTCTGCCACCGCATGGTCGAGGACATCATAATCAGGGAGAGCCTCGAAGTGCCCGTCATTACCATAGAGGGCGACCTGCCGAAGCAGCTCGACACCAGGACGAAGACGCGGCTCGAGGCCTTTATCGAGATGCTCAGGGGGTAAGTGGATGGAGAGGGTTAGAAGGCTTATAATGAACAGGGAAGACATCGGTTTTTTCAAAGCCGTCCTCGAGTCCTACGAAGAGGTAGCGCTCCTGACCGTGGTCGACGGAAAAGGCGGTGTAGTGGAGCTCACGTACCCTGCGGCTGTGGAAGACGTTGTCGGGTCCATAATTCTTTCCGTCGGGAAAAAGGGGGTAGTATTCAGGGAGGAGCGAGATGTTCGATGAGACGAGGGTGCTGGAGGCCCTAATGTCCGGCGGCGGTCTTTACGGGGAGACGTTTTCGGAGGAGACGGCTTCGACCTTGATCCAGATGGAATCGGAAAAGATCGAGAAGCTCGAAAAGGGCGTGGATAGCGGCGTGGGTCTTCGGGTCATAAAACCGTGGCAGACATTCTTCGGCTCAACAAACTCGAAAGAGGAAGCGCATCTGGTGGACCTCGCGGCCGAGCTGTCCCGGGGCGGCCCGGGGCAGGGCGGCATGTCCGGCGGCAGCCCGGCTCGGGGCCGCTACGACTTCCTGATAATGGAACCCCCGGACGAGGCCGATGTGCGGCGGAAGCTGGACCTCGTCCGCTCGGTCGAGGCTGCGGCGCGGAAGATGGAAAAGAGGATCAAGCAGGTAAAGGTGCTCTATCGGGACGCGCGGCAGCATATCAGGATAGCGGGAAGCGACGGAACCAGGGTGGAGGACAAAAGGACGCAACTCGTGCTTACGCTCCTGGTAGTGGGAGAGGAGTCGGGGGAGCTTCAGACTGCCTATGAGGCGATCGGCGGGTTCTGCGGCTTCGAGCTTTTCACGGATGAACGGGTAGAGACTTTTGTCAGGACTACGGTCAGGAGACTTTCAGGGCTTTTGGCTGCCCGAGAGGCGCCCATGGGGGCGAGAACGGTCGTCCTCGCCTCTGAGGCGGGGGGCACCATGATACACGAGGCTATAGGCCACGGCCTCGAGGCGGATCTCGCGATGGAGGGCCTGTCCTGCTACAAAGGGATGCTCGGGCAGGCGATAGCCGGTACCATCATCGACATCGTGGACGACAAGACCCTGCCTTTCAGAAGAGGCACATATGCCTACGACGACGAAGGTACGACCTCCGAGAGGACGGTGCTCGTCGAGAAGGGCGTGTTGAAGAACTACCTTTTCGACCGCTTCCATGCGATGAAGTACGGTATGCCGTCTACGGCCAACGGGAGGCGCGAGTCCTTTCGCTTCAAGCCCATCCCGCGCATGAGCAATACTTTGATTCTGCCGGGCTCCGCCGACCCTGCGAGCATCGTTGCTTCCGTAGACAAGGGCCTTCTGGTAAAGAAAATGGGAGGGGGGCAGGTGGATACGGTACGGGGCGATTTCGTCTTCGAGATTCAGGAAGGTTACCTGATCGAGAAAGGGGCCGTGGGGCCAATGGTGAGGAACGCCACCATGATGGGGAACGGCCCGAAGGTGCTGAAGGAGATCGACATGGTGGGCAGCGACATAGGCTTCGGAATAGGTACGTGCGGGAAGGACGGCCAGGGCGTGCCCGTGGCCGATGCCCAGCCTACGCTCAGGCTTCCGGAGATTATCGTTGGAGGCAGGGGCGAATGACCTTCAGCCCTTTTTGTTGAGGGCTTCCCTGAACTTTTCCTGCCAGCCGGGGTCGTCCTTCTTGATTATCCTCGGGGCCGGCGTCTCTCCTTCTTTCTGGACGATATAGCCGTGGCGCGCCCTGTATATGGCGCACTCCTTGCAACCTATCTTCGAGAAGGGGCATTTGTTTACCGTACCGGGCATCTGTTCTACCTCTCGTGCAAAATGAAGTTATAACAATAATATTTCCGGGCGGGAAAATCAATATGGATTGGCGGCCGGGCGCGTTTCGCCCCCGACTTTGTCGCGGCGTTCAGCGCCGACCCTCACATACAATGCCGGCATAATAAACTTGACAGCCCGGTCCTGTATCATATATATACTAAATGACGCAGTATCCCATTCCTCCTTTGAGAGAGGTGCCGCTTGACCTGGTACAGATTATGGATAATGGGGAGCCCCGATAAAGGGGCAATCTAGGGCCTTAGCACCACCATAATCTCTAAAAGGAGGACAACATACTTGAAGACAATCGCTCAAATCAACGAGAAGATCAAGAAAGGCGCGGCCGTCATCGTCACCGCCGAGGAGATGGCCGATATAGTGGATCAGAAGGGGACGAAAGGGGCGTCCGAATTCGTCGACGTGGTCACGACCGGTACGTTCGGGCCGATGTGCTCGAGCGGCATGTTCCTGAACCTGGGTCATTCTAAGCCAAGGATCAAAATCGGCGGGGGCACCTGCACGCTCAACGACGTTCCCTGCTATACGGGCCTTGCCGCTGTCGACGTCTACATAGGGGCGACGGCCATCCCCGATGACGACCCCCGCAACAAGGTCTATCCCGGGAGCTTCAATTACGGCGGCGGCCATGTTATAGAGGACTTCGTTGCCGGGAAGGACCTCAAACTGGCGGTCTCCGCCTACGGGACCGACTGCTATCCCCGAAAGAAAATCGAGACCTATATAAACAAAGAGACGGTGAACGAGGCCCAGCTCTTCAATCCCCGAAACTGCTATCAGAACTATAATATCGCGGTCAACCTCTCCGACAGGGTCATTTACACTTATATGGGCATGCTGAAGCCTAACCTCGGCAACGCGAACTACTGCAGCGCGGGGCAGCTCTCCCCCCTGTTGAAGGACCCCACATACCGCACCATCGGCATAGGCACGAGGATCTTTCTCGGCGGGGGGGTAGGCTACGTATCGTGGAACGGCACCCAGCATAATCCGGCTGCTTTGCGAAGCCCGGACGGTCTGGTGAGGGCTCCCGCCGGGACGCTCGCAGTCACAGGCGACGCAAAGACGATGAGCCCCCGTTTTCTCGCGGGCGCGAGCTTCACGGGCTACGGGGCAACGCTGATCGTGGGCCTGGGGATACCCATTCCGGTGATTGACGAAGAGATGGCCTACTTTACTTCGAGGAGAGACAAAGACCTCTTCACGCAGATAGTAGACTACAGCGGCGACTATCCGAACAGGGTAGCGAAAAGCCTTGGAGAAGCGAGCTATGGCGAGTTGAAAAGCGGGGCCATCAAGGTGAACGGGAAGGAGGTCCGCACCTTCCCTATTTCAAGCTACTCGAAGGCGAGAGAGATAGCGGCCCTGCTCAAGGAGTGGATAAAGGCCGGAAGCTTCCTCCTGACGAACCCTGTGGAACCACTGCCGGGGCCTGAGGGGAGGGGGAAGATGAACTTCCTGGAGGAACGGTAGCCGGCGGCCGGTTACATAAACAAAGAATTGAAATAAAATTTGGTCAACTGATGCAACACCCGGAAGGTCGGCATGGGGCCAGGTCTCGCAATCGACCTGACCCCATGCGACACGCGCTGGTGCGCGTAAAACGTTACGGGACTCCCCTTATCCTGCTCAGTGCAATTTGACGCCGAGGAACTGGGTCAAGACGAACAGGGCAAAGAAGAAGCCGAAGAAAACCGTGCTTCCGATCATCACGACTTCCCGCCATACCCTAGGCCGGTATTCCTTTGGTAGGAACTTTCGGTTCACGATGACCGTCAATATGGCAGACAGCGCCATCGTAAAGTTCGCCACATTCGCGCTGATTGCAAGGATAACGATCGGCAGCGCGATATTTACGTAGATCGAGCCCCAGATGAGCACGGCGAGCAACAGACAGTAGTAGACTTTGCGGATATCGTTCTTGGACAACTTGCGGATACGCTCGGAAGCGAACCAGAGCATGTCGGTGCATTGCCGCGGCACCAAATCGAGGTTGCTCATTGCGCTGGAGAAGAGGATCCAGAAACCCATCGCGGCGATTATGTAAAGACCAAGGATGCCGAAGCGCTGAATCATGCCGCTGGATGACGAGACCGCTATACCCCAGGGCGGGAGAGACATCCCGACGGGAAGCTGCGACACATAAAGGATGCCGGGCAGGGCCATCCCGAGCATACCTCCTACCCAGAATATTACCCACTGGTCGAAGTTAAGAAGCCCCCACCAGCCCCTGAACCGTCTCACGTTCTCCTTGGTCGGCTTGGCTATACTCCCGGACGGCGAGACGTGAACCGACTTGGCGCCGATTAGAGTGGGGATGTAGCCGATTTTTCCCGCCATACCGTAACCCTTGTCCCGGTACCAGTTGGTGAGGCAGTTGTTTCCGAACCCGCCGTAGGCGGAGTAACCGACCAGAGCGCCGAACAGTAAGATGTCGACCCCCGGAGGCATCACTCCGAAACTGACGTAACCCACCAGGGCTTTGCCCCAGGTGGCGGCGGGCGCAAGAAAGAGGTCGAGTGCTATGAGACCGCCGATGATGCCCGCGCACATTATCCAGTGCACGACCTCCAGGGTCTTCTCAATCTTACCCCCAATGGAGATCAGAACACCGAGTCCGATAAAGATGGCATACCCCCAATAGATGACCACGGCCTTGTCGGCGAGGCCCGGGATCCTGCCTAACTGCATCGCGGCGACTGCCGTAGCACAGGCCAGCGCCCAGCCCGGCATGGCACGTTCAATGAATCCGGCAATGGTGAAGAGCCATCCCCAGAATCCCTTTCCGGGCCTGAGCCTCATGAAGCCCACCGTGATAGGCTCACCGGTGGCCAGAGTGTAGCGAGTCATTTCTAAATTGAGGAAGGTCTGGAGGGTGGTCGAAACTGAGGTGACCCACAGGAGCACGAGACCGTACTTGACGAACAGGGAAGGTCCCACGAGCCATTCGCCGCCGCCGATTGAACCGCCCAGGGCTATGACGGCCGGTCCCATCATCAGGAAGAGCTTCTTGGGAGTCATGCCCTTCCAAGGCGATTCCGGCATGTCGGTTACGTGGAAAGCGGGTCCACAGCCAGCGGGGAAAGTTTCCTGCATGCTTCGCTCCGATTCCTGCTTGGTATCGTCCATGGCAGCAACCTCCTTTGTAAAGTAGTCAAAAAGATAGAGCCAAGAATATGCTCAGGGTAAATGCGACTATAGAGAACCTGGCTATGGTGTCCGAATCGTACTCTTTGCAGTACAATTCATTACCCTTAGCACCTTTTAACATTTTTTGTGATTCTGAGCAAACAAAATTTTCACGACTTGTCAAATTTTTCTCGACAATTCGTTATTTGCCCCGTCGGGGAGCGGGTTATCAATGAAACGGCCTATGGCGACTCGTACATAAAAGGGCACAGGTCTTTACTGGCCGGAAGGCGTGCAGGGGCGCGGGGTACCCGCGCTGCGGGTCGGCCGGCGGGCCGCAAACGTCGGAGCGCTCGGGGCCAGAGGCCGCGGACCCTATTCCGGATTAGTTTTGGTAAACTTCAATCCCTCAAGGGATACGCCGGCCATAAGGCGCCTTGCGAAAGGTACGGTTTGGAAGTATAATCGGTCATGACATATCCATTACCGGAAGGGGAACACCTGAGGAGAGCAATTAAGTGGATATCCGCAGGCCGGCAGGAAGAACCGCAGGTGCCGCTCTACAGGCTGGTCGAGCAAGCAGTCTTCAAGTTCGATCTCTCGCCTAAGGACGCCGAATTCCTCATAAATTTCTTTAGAGAGGGCGGGGCGGGGAAATAGCTCGACGCTGCCGATTTATTGCGCCGGAGGATGTCGGCTTCACAGGCTCAAGCTCCTCAGACGCTCGATGGCCTCGCGGATCCTTTCCTCGGCCGCGGTGATGGATATCCTGAAATAGCCTTCTCCCTCATCGCCGAACCCGCTCCCCGGCGTTACGACCACGCCTGTCTTCTCTATCAGCATCTCCGCAAAATCGGCGGAGGTGTAGCCCCGGGGCACGTGAGCCCATATATAGAACGTGGCGAGAGGCTTTCGAACCCTGATCCCCATCGAGGCAAGACCGTCAACGACCACGTCCCGCCTCCTTGCGTAGATCTCTTTCATGGCCGCCACGGAATCCTGGCTGCCCGTCAGCGCAGCGATCGCAGCCTTCTGGATGGCCAGGAAGACGCCGGAATCAATGTTCGTTTTGAGCTTTCCCAGGTTCTCGATGGCGGCGCTGTTGCCTACGGCGAAGCCTATCCTCCACCCGGTCATGCAGTACGTCTTGGACAGGGAGAGAAATTCGATCGAGAAGCGTTTTTCCCTATCGAACTGGAGAATGCTCTTAGCCGTGTAGCCGTCGTAGGTGAGGTCGCTGTATGCCGCGTCGTGGCAGATGAGGATATCGTAAGCGCGGGCGAGCTCGATCGCCTTTTCGTACAGCCCGTCGTCGCCGTGGGCGCCTGTCGGGTTATTCGGGTAATTGAGGAAGCAGATCTTCGCCCTTTTCTTTACCTCTTCCGGGATATCGTCGAAAACAGGCCGGAATTCGTTCTCCTCCCTGAGGGGCATGATGTAAGGTGTTCCACCGGAAAGAAGCGTCGCGACCTTGTAGACCGGGTATCCCGGAGAGGGGATGAGGGCTATGTCCCCTTCCTCCACATATGCCCAGGGCAGGTGCGCTATGCCTTCCTTGGAGCCGATTAGAACGACCACTTCCCTGTCGGGGTCGAGCTCGACCCCGTAGCGGCTGAAGAACCAGTCGGCCGCCGCCTTCCGTAACTCGGGGGTCCCCTCGTAGGCGGGGTACCTGTGGTTCTCGGGGTTTGCCGTTGCCTCCTGCATTGCCTTGACGATGTGGGGCGGGGTCGGGATATCGGGGTCGCCTACGCCGAGATCGACGAGGTCGATCCCCCTGCTGCGCGCCTCGGCCTTCTTTTTGTCTATCCGGGCGAAGAGGTAAGGCGGAATTCTCTCTACTCTCGATGCCGGTTTTGGCATAGCAGTCCCTTCTTCTGTTTATTTCAGAGCTTATTTGCGCTAATATGATTAGGATGTTTTCCATTTAAAGTAAAGGAAAATCTGAAAAAAATGCTTGACAAATTAAATAAAATTTAATGCAATTAAATGCCATTAATCAAAGAGCTCGGCAAGGGTGACAAATGACCCCCCCTGGAGGATGGAGATGAAAAAGGTGATCGCTGTACGGGCCATAGGAAAAGCATTATTCGCGGCCGGTGAGGGCGCCTATCCGTCCCTCGTCGACTTCACGAAGGAGCAGTTCTAAAGGCGCATGTCCGACTGGCTTCTCAACGTACTCTTTCTTCTGATAAACGGACTCGTGTGGGGGCTCATAATCGCCCTCATATCCCTCGGCCTTTCACTAATCTTCGGCGTCATGGGCATCGTTAACATGGCCCACGGAGACCTGTACATGGTTGGGGCCGTGCTGGGGTTTTCGCTCTTCCCTTTCTTAGGGAACTTCTGGCTGGCCCTCCTGGTGGTCCCTGTTATCGTTGCCCTCATCGCAGCACCGATGGAGCGCTTCATCCTCAGACCTTACGAGGGGTATCACGCGGTTACTATGATAGCCACCGTAGGCATTTCCTTCATTTTGCAGCAGGCGGCCCTTGCTTGGTATGGCGGCGTACCCAAGAAAATGGTCGACCCATGGCCCGTTACCTTTCATTTTCTCGGTGTGGACTATGCGGGCTACAGGTTCCTCATCGCCGCCGTCTCCATAGTGATCCTCGCAGCCATCTGGCTTTTCCTCTATCGGACGCCTTACGGAGTCCTCATCAGGGCGTCCATACAGGACCGGGACATGGCCTCTGCCATGGGCATCGACGTGAACAAAGTACTTATAGCGACTTTTGTCCTCGGCAGTGTTCTGGCCGCCGTCGGCGGCGTACTCGCCGCCCCCGTTACGCAGGTATCCTATCTCATGGGGAACGACGTGGCCCTTCTCGCGTTCATCGTTGTGATCATTGGGGGGCTCGGCAGTCTCGAAGGCACCCTAGTTGCCGCGCTCGGCTTGTGCTCGCTGGAGGGCGTCATGGCCTGCATACTAAGCCCTACCCAATCGAGGGCGGCCATTTTCGTAGTCATGGTCGCCATCCTGATGGTAAGACCGAGAGGCCTTTTTGGAGGCGCCGAGCGGTAGATGGCATTGGTAGATAGACGATTCTTCGCGCTCTTGGCGATAGCGCTCTTTGCGGTCCTCGGCCTTATCCTTCCCCAGGGAGCGCGCTCTTTGGTCATCCAGATGATGATCTTCTCCGTCTTCGCGATGGGTTACGACGTCTGCCTGGGCCTAACGAACCAGTGCAGCCTGGGTCACTCCATCTTCTTCGGGGTCGGCGCATACGGCGCGATCCTCGCTATCGTTCATCTCAAGGCGGGGGTGTTGACTTCCCTTGCAGGGGGCGTCGGCAGCGGTTTAGTCTTTGCCGTACTTGTGGGGATCGTCTGCGTCCGCCTGTCGGAGGCTTACTTCGTTATAGTGACCGCCATCATATCGGCCGTATTCCACCTTTTGGCCATGGATTTGACGTGGCTGACGGGTGGCGACGACGGCCTTTCGGTGAGCGTACCGCCCTTTGCGCTACCCGGCGTGACCCTTTCGCTCTACCAGCCTCTCGTCAATTACTATTTCGTGCTTTTTTTTCTGGCTGCGGCTTACCTTCTTCTCGAGCGCATAGTCAGGGCGCCCCTGGGAAAGATATTCGTCTCCATAAGGGAGAACGAGAAGCGGGTCCGTTTTTTGGGCTATGATGTGCTCCGGTACAAGCTCATCGCTTTCGTCCTTTCGGCAGGCCTCGGGTCGCTGGCCGGTGCCCTCTACGGCCTGACGCTCAGGTACGCATCCGCTGATTATTTTTCCTTTTACTGGTCGGTGCTCCCGGTGGTCTGGTGTCTCGTGGGCGGCCTCGGCACCCTTGCGGGGCCGTGGATAGGCGCCGTTCTCATGTCCCTCTTCCAGTACTATGTGAGCGCCTGGTTCACGTACTACCTCCTCCTTTTCGGCATACTCGTGCTTGTCATCCTGAAGGTATCGAGAAAGGGCATCCTCGGATACATACTCGAAAGGGGCGGGCGATGACGGCCGACGGCGAAATGCTCCTGGAAATAGTCGATGTTTCGCGCCGCTTCGGCGGTCTTGCGGCCGTAGACGGCGTATCGACCGCCGTAAGAAAAGGGGAGATCAGGGGCGTCATCGGCCCGAACGGGGCAGGCAAGACAACCCTCTTCAACGTTATCACGGGGGAGCTAAGGCCCAGCTCCGGACGCATATTCCTGAAAGGAGAGGAAATCACGGGGCTTCCTCCTCATGCGATCTGCCGGAAGGGCCTCGGCCGGACCTTTCAGCTCACCTTCGTCTTCCCGGAAATGACTGTCTTCGATTCGGTCTGGGTCGGTGTTTACGGGACGATGAAAGCGGGAGGCCTTTTCTTTTCAAGAGCCGACTCTTTGAGAGGAGTAAAGGAGAGGACGGAGGAGATATGCGGGCTGGTCGGGCTCGGGGAAAGGATGAATGACCTTGCCTCCAACCTCTCTTATGGCGACCAGAAGGTCCTGGAGATCGCCATGGCCCTGTCCACCGGGCCGTCCCTTCTTCTCCTCGATGAGCCTACGCAGGGGGTCGGGCCCAAGGAGGCGGACACCATAGTCAAGCTCATCGAGTGCCTCTCTAAGAGCATGTCCATCCTGCTCATAGAGCATGACATGGACATTATCATGCGCCTCTGCCACAACCTCACGGTGCTCAGCTTCGGCCGGGTGATCGCCGAGGGGTCCTGCGAAGTGATCGGCAGCAACGATGAGGTGCAGAGGTTGTACCTGGGAGAGTCGACGTGAGCCTCCTCGCCGTTCGCGATATCCACACATATTACGGGAAGAGCTATATCCTGCAGGGAGTGAGCCTCGAGCTAGAAAAAGGTGAGATCGTGGCTCTCCTCGGCCGCAACGGCGCGGGTAAGACGACGACCCTTAATGCCATAATGGGTTTCGTTAAACCGAGATCGGGGAGCATCCTCCTCAAGAACGAGGAGATCGCCGGCAAAGATACCTTCAGGATCGCGAGAATGGGCATTGCTTACGTGCCGCAGGGCAGGCACCTTTTCCCCGGGATGACCGTCATCGAGAACTTGAAGACGGGCATGGTGGGAAGGCCCGCCGGAGACGGGCTGGACAGGGTCTTCGACCTCTTTCCCAACCTTAAGGGAAAGCTCGGCCAGAAAGCAGGCTCCTTGAGTGGCGGCGAACAGCAGGCCCTTGCCATATCGAGGGCGATTCTCAAAAAACCTGAGGTTCTCCTTCTGGACGAGCCGACGACAGGGCTGATGCCGCTCTTTGTGTCGAGCCTCAGAGGCATCATAAGAAAGCTGAACGAATTCGGCATGACGATCCTCCTCATCGAGGAGAAGGTCCCCTTTGCCCTAGCCCTTGCCGACCGCGTTTACTTCATGGTGAAGGGGAGGATCGAGCACACTGCGCCAAGCGAGGAACTGCGGGGGCGGAAGGAGATATTTGTCCGCTATCTCGGCATTGAAGCATAGCCTTTCCGCCATACCGGAGGTGCCTCTATGGGTTCCGTGATCACCGCCCCGGAGAGATTATCTTTGCTCCCCCTCGAACAGACGCTCAAACGCCGATGGATGGTGTGGGGCGCCGCCATGACGGTTTTCATGGTCGGCTACTTCCACCGCATCGCCCCCGGCGCCATCGCGTCCGACCTCATGGCAACCTTCCACACGACGGGCGCAGTGCTCGGCGTACTCTCTTCGATCTATTTTTGGGTTTACGCACTGATGCAGATACCCTCGGGCATCCTTTCCGATAGATGGGGCCCCAGGAAGACGATCACGACAGGCGCCCTGGTCATGGGCGCCGGGTCCGTGATCTTCGGCGCGTCCGGTGCCTTTGCTTACTGCTGCCTTGGAAGATTCCTGGTAGGTCTGGGTGTCTCGGTTTTCATGGTAAATATCATGAGGCTCTGTGTGGAGTGGTTCAGGGCTGACGAGATGGCAGTGATGAACGGCTGGACCACGGGCCTCGGGGGCCTTGGGGGTCTCTTTGCGACTGCCCCGCTGGCTGCCCTGTCCGCGGCCATAGGATGGCGGACTGGCTTCGTCTCCATTGGTGTTTTCTCGGTCTTGCTCGGAGTGCTGTGCTGGGCCGTGGTGAGGGACAGTCCGGCCGACTGCGGCCTTCCTCCGCCGGATCGGGACCGCCGGTACCGCCGTGTAGTCCCTGCCGAGAGGCAGCCTGTCGGCAGGGGTATGGCCGCTGTCTTCCGCAACCGCTTCGCGTGGCCGCCCTTATTGGGTTTCATGGCCTTCTATTCCAGTCTCATGGCCTTTTCCGGCCTTTGGGGCATGCCTTTTCTCACTCAGGTCTACGGCATTTCGACGCAAGGTGCGGCGGGCTACGTAATGGCGGTCTCTCTGGGCCTTATTGCAGGGTGCCCGGTAGTGGGCTTTTTGTCGGACAAGGTTCTAAGGAGGCGGAAGGCTCCTTATGTCGCCTTTGCCTTCCTCTATGCCCTGGTCTGGGCCGTCATCTGCTTTTCGCGAGGAGGAAAGCCTGGCCTTTCAGTCATGTATCCCCTCTGTTTTGCCCTCGGGTTCTTCAGCGCCGGTTTCATCCTGTCCATAGTCGCGGCCAAGGAGGTCAATCGCCCGGACCTTTCCGGGATCGCCATGGGGACAAACAACGCCGGAGGTTTCCTCGCAAGTGCAATGCTGCAGGTGGTGCTCGGCAGGGTCCTGGACGCGAACTGGGACGGCACGCTTTTGAAAGGAGTCAGGATCTACCCGACCCACGCTTACCGCGTGGCCTTCTTCATCTGCTTCGGGGTGAGCCTCCTGGGACTGTTTGCCAGCCTGGCCCTCAAGGAGACAAGGTGCAGGGACTTGCTACCGGTAAGTTGTAAAGATCCGTGATATGATCTTTGTGAGGGAGGAGCCTTATGAGCAGGAAAGCTATAATTGGGGCGGTCATTTTTTCGGTCGTTCTCTTCCGGTGCGCAAGCCAGGACCCTTACCGTATGAGCATGTTCGAGGGCAGGCACGCTCTCGACGAAGGCGAATACAGGCAGGCGCAGCAGGCATTCCTCAAGGCGGCGCAGGCGAGCCCTGATGCAAGGTCATACGCGTACGCGGCTACGGCGAGCTACAAGGCCGGCGACCTCGCAGCCGCGCAGCGTTCAATTGAAGAGGCGGCAAAACTGGACGGGAAGAGCTATTCGTACCTGCGCATCGTGGGGTACAAGGCCCTGATCCTTCTTGGCCAGGGGAAAGAAGGGGAGGGGCTTGACGCCCTCGCCGCCTATCTTGCCGCTTACGAGAATGCCTATCCAGTGGGGACGATCGGCGACGTAAAGCGCATGTCGAGAACCCGTCATGTAAACCTGCCCCTTCTCGAGAGACTGCTTGACGAGCAGATTTCAACGTATGAAAACGAGCTCGAGCAGTTTTGGGGATCGGGGACGGGCTGGTATGGCCAGAGAATCGGCAACACCGGAGGGGTAGGCACGACTAACTGAAATGAGCCGGATTCGAAATTCCGCGACGGTCTCGTCTTTCTGCATGATCATCCGGATTGCCCCTTAATCCCGAAGGTATCTTCCCCATCTCGGAATTTTGTGGACAAGGGACGGCGCTTTATGCTACAATAATGATAGACACGTATTACGTCCTGTAAGTCAAACGGAAAAAAAATAGAGGCCCTTTCGGATGCGGAGATTGCGGAGACTGCTGATCCCCCACGTTCGCAAGTCCCTTGTGCCCGTCACAATACTGCTGGTGCCCCATACGAGGAGCAGGTCCCGCAGGGTGAGGATACCGATCCTGGCCGGCTATGCCTGTTTCGTCCTCGCGGCCGTCGGCCTCGGCTTTTTGGTCCGTCTGTCTCTCAATGCCCCCTCCTATTATACGGCCCGCGTCAAGCTTCGGGCTCAGGTCAGGCAGATGCAGTTTTCCATAGACTCACTGAAGAGCACTGAGAACGAGGTGCGAGGTCTTCTGTGCCTTAAGCCGGAGCGCCCGCCCGTCGACACGGTTTCCAACACGGGCGACATGATCGATATGGATTCCCTTTCCAGGCAAGTGCGGCGGACGATCGACTCCGCAGCGGAGGTAAAAGAGTACCTGAAACGACGGCATGACGGGTTCCTTGCCACCCCTGCGGGGCTGCCGGTCTCAGGCCCTGTTACGTCGTTCTTCGGACCCAGGCCGGGCGGCGGAAACCGCGTATCGGGCTTCCACCACGGGATGGACATAAAGGCGTCCCCGGGCACACCCGTCCGAGCGACGGCGGACGGAGTGGTCAGCTTTTCAGGTCATATTAAAGGGAGCGGCAATATCGTCGTTGTCGAGCACGGTTACGGCTTCAGCACAGCTTACGCCCACGCCGCCAGGAATATTGTGAGGGTAGGGCAGCAGGTGAAACGGGGGGATGTCTTAGAGGTATCCGGTTCGACAGGCTACACTACCGGGCCACACGTGCACTACGAAGTCTGGAAAGAGGGGACTCAAATCGATCCGCTATCACTTATGACTGGGAGGTGAACCATGTTCGCCAGAAAACAGCCGGCGGTGGAGACGGTGATCGGGGCAGGCAGTTTCGTACGCGGCGAGTTGACTTCCAAAGGGACTGCCCGTATCGACGGCACTTTCGAGGGACGAGTCCGGGCAGATTGGATTATTGTAGGTGAATCGGGAGTCATTTGCGGCACGATCGTATGCAGGGGCATGATCGTGGGAGGTAAGGTGGAAGGCACGGTCCACGCAACCGAGCTGGTGGACATCAAGGCCAGCGGCGAGACTTTGGGCGACATCTACACGCTGCGGCTGGCCGTTTCGGAGGGCGGCGTCTTCGAGGGCCGTTCCTACATGAACAAGGCGAAAGAGGCAGACAACAGGGCGGTGCTCCCCTTCCTGAGCGAGAACAGATAAGGCGGCTCGAATCCCTGTCCTCTATTCCTGCCGGCCGGCATCCTCTTCGAGCAGCATCATGACCGCTCTTTTCCATCCTTCGGGGCCGACGCCGCCTGCCTCCACGAAGCCTTCTCCCGCCAGGTCGGGGTCATAAGCGCCGCCGGGCCGCTGCACTATTATCGGCCGGTCCACGGCACCGAGCATGGGAAGGTCGGTAGGGCCGTCGCCTATGGCGGCGAAAGTAACTCTGCACAGGATCTCCTTGAAGAGGCCGGCGAGGATCGTCGCGGCCCTGCCCTTGTCACTGTTCCCTGTGAGGTGACGGAGGCCCCTCCCGCTTACACGCAGCCCCCTTTGGCGCGCGGCCTCGGCAATTTCGATTTCCGCCCTGTCGTCGGTTTCGAGGTAGAAGGGCTCGTCGAATTCCCTTTCTTTCGCCATCACCGCCTGATTTATGGGAAGGCCGGTCCTGGCGGCAATTTCCTCGGCCGTCAGGTCCCCGAAGCCCGTTACGCGGTAGCCGCTCGCGCGAAAAGCGGTCAGGGCCAGCCGCAGTTCGCGGTAAGTTTCTCCGAGGCGCAGAACCTCGTAGCAGCCTTCCCGGACAGCCGTTGCTCCCGCCCCCTTTAGGGCCGGACGCCCGCCGCCCGCAAGAGGAAAGCCGAAGTACCCATCCGGTACGAAGACGGCCCCACCGTTTTCGCATATGAAAGGCTCCCCGTTCCGGAGGCTTTCCCTATAGTACTCTATCTCGCGCCGGGTCTTGCTCGAACAGATGACGCAGGGTACGGACGCCCGCCGCAAGGCTTCCAGGGCCGGCAGAGCCGGCAGGAAGGAATAAGCCCCATCGAGGAGGGTCCCGTCGAGATCTGTAAAGATGACCAGGCTCACAATTAATAAACTATGCATCCGGAATAAGAATGCACCGAAAACCGCCCGGCCCCTTTAACGCCGTGGGACGACTGCTTATATTGATTCTAAAGCATACAACAGCATAGTTAAGGGGCGTGCAAGGCGAAAGTGAGAAGGGTCAACGAAAGGGAAACGCAGTCCGGAGGACTGGTGTGGGCGATTTTTTCCAGGCTGGAGTTATTGCCACCTTCCACAGGATGGGCAGGCCCAGCGCCCGGGCTGTCGAGGCACAACTCGAGGCCTACGCAGGAGACCGGAATATCGTTCTCGTGCTGCCTTGCCTGTATGAGGAGCTGAAAGGGGCGGCTCTCAAGAGGATAGTCCAGGAACTGGCGCAGGTGAGGTACCTGAGGGAGATAGTCGTAACCCTCGGCCCCGCCTCGGCCGCAGAATTCGCTCACGCCATCGAGTATTTCTCCGTCCTGCGCCAGAACACAAGGGTCATCTGGAATGACGGGCCTTTGATAAGCGAGGTGTATGGCGACATAGAATCACGGGGTCTCTACACGGGAGCGCCGGGCAAGGGCAGATCGGTGTGGATGGCCTTCGGCTACCTCCTGTCCGGCCCGGAGGTGCATGCAGTCGTGCTCCACGACAGCGACATTGTCCAGTATGAGAGGGGCATGCTTGCCCGTCTCTGTTATCCGGTGGCCAATCCGAACCTCGATTATGACTTTTGCAAGGGTTTCTATGCAAGGGTGACGGACAGGATGCACGGCAGGGTTACCCGACTCCTCATGACGCCCCTCATCAGGAGCCTTACCAAGATCCTCGGCTATCTACCGATACTCGCGTATCTCGATAGTTTCAGGTACGCCCTTTCGGGGGAGGTTGCCATGGACTGCGACATTGCCCGGATCAGCCGGATTCCGAGCGACTGGGGCTTCGAGGTGGGGGTGCTCGCAGAGGTCTACCGGAATACCTCGCTCAGGCGAATATGCCAGGTGGATATCGCCGATACATACGAGCACAAGCACCAGGAGCTGTCCAAGGAAGACCCCTCGAAAGGTCTCCATAAGATGGCCGTCGATGTTTGCAAATCGGTTCTGCGCACGCTAAAATCGGGAGGGATTGTCTTCCAGGATCGCTTCTTCAAGACTTTGTCGGCCACCTACGTCAATACAGCGGAGGACATGTTGAAGAGATATGAGGACGACGCCTCGATAAACGCCCTTGAGTTCGACCGCCACCTCGAGTCGTTGGCTGTGGAGACGTTTACGGCCGCCATAAACGAGGCGTCCGAAGCAATTATGGACGATCCCCTGGGAACGCCTCTGATCGAGAGCTGGGACAGGATAACGTCCGCAATACCTGGCATACTGGGACGGATCAGGGCCGCAGTGGACGCAGACAACGGGTGAGGTCGGGGCGGGCCCCGCAGAAAGACCCATCGGCCGCTGATGATGAAGAACGCTGTTTTGACTAAGGAAATCCGGGACAAGGTCCGGGAAATAGGCCATGCCGATATCGTGGTCGGCATACCGAGCTATAATAATGCCGGCACGATAGGGCGCGTCCTTGGCGCCGTGAGGGAAGGGCTTGCAACGCACTACCCCCGTGCCAGGTCTGTGGTCGTCAACGCCGACGGGGGGTCCAGGGACGGCACGGTGGAGATGGTGAAGATGACGTGCGGGGATGACGTCTTTTCCCCGCAGGGCCGCTCGGGTGGGTTCTGCACGGTGGTTACACCCTATCAAGGGATACCGGGAAAAGGGAGCGCCTTCAGGACGATATTCGAGTTCGCCGGCGCTGTCGGCGCTTCCGCTCTTGCAGTAGTCGACGCAGACCTCAGGAGCATCACGCCCGGTTGGATCGGAGGTCTTGTCGGCCCTGTCCTGGACGGCGGCTTCGATTACGTGGCGCCCCTTTACAAAAGGCACAAGTACGACGGGACGATCACGAACAGCATTATCTATCCCCTTACCCGGGCGCTCTACGGGAAACGGGTGCGCCAGCCCATAGGCGGCGATTTCGGCTTTTCAGGCCCCATGGCGCGCCGTTTTTTCTTGTCGGAGGAGGATATCTGGGAATCGGACGTTGCGCGGTACGGGATAGACATCTGGGTAACGACCACGGCCATTGCCGAAGACTTCAAGGTGTGCCAGTCCTTCCTCGGGTCGAAGATACACGACCCGAAAGACCCGTCGGAAGACCTCTCCACCATGCTCTACCAGGTGGTGGGCGCCGCCTTCGACCTGATGGAGACCTACGAAACGGTCTGGGAACGGGTCTCGGGGACCGAGAAGATCGAGACCTTCGGTACCCCCTACGAGGTCGCCCTGGAGCCCGTTCACGCGAACGTGCGGGGCATGATCGAGAGGTTCCGCCTCGGGACGAGCCAGTTGGCGGACCTCTGGCAGAAATTCCTCGGCAAGGAGGCCGTCTCATTCCTAAAAAAGCTCGCAGGGAGAGGGGAAAGGGAGTTCTTCCTGCCCGACGATCTTTGGACGGAGATCATCTACAGATCTGCCGTTGGTGCCCACTGCGAGGCTATCAACAAGGAACACCTTTTGAGATCGCTCACGCCCCTATACATGGGTAGGACGGCTTCTTTCGTGATCGAGACGGAGCAGGACGATAGCGCAGAGGTGGAAGAGAAGATCGAGCGGCTCTGCCTTGCCTTTGAAAAGAAGAAACCTTTCCTCGTAGAGACCTGGCAGGAAAATAAGGAGGTGCCTCCATGAACGGCGTAGGAACGGGGATGGTGGAACCGAGCGGCGTCTTTTACCGGATGGTCATGGCATTCCTTCCGAATCTGTTCGTCGCCCTGCTCCTTTTTGTTGCAGGTCTGATCCTGGCGAAGCTTCTAGGGTTTATATTCCTCAGGGTCTTCAGGGTTCTCAAAGTGGACAGGTTCTGGAACCGTGCCGGGATCAGGGAGGTCCTGGCCAGAGGAGGCGTCAAGAGGCCCATCTCCGTCGAGCTGTCAAGGCTCGTTTCCTGGCTCACCATCCTGATCTTCATCGTCATCGCTCTGAGCGCCCTTCACATACCTTTCATAGAAACGGTGCTCGCCCGTACCTTTCTCTACCTGCCCAATGTCTTCGCGGCCATCCTCATATTGTTGGCCGGGGTGCTTCTCGGCAATTTCTTTTCCCGAGCCATCCTGATTGCCCTCGTCAACAGCGGTATAAGGGAGGCGGGCCTTATTGCACGGATTACGCGGGTCGCCATATTGGTCTTTGCCGTAACCATGGCCCTGGAGCAGTTGGATATTGGAAAAATCTCCGTGCTAATCGCTTTCGCCATTATATTCGGGGGCGCAGTCCTTGCCTTTGCCCTTGCCTTCGGCTTTGCCGTCCAGCCCTATGTAAAGGCCTACCTTGAAAAGAGAATGGAAGAGGCGGGGAGGCAAGAAGGGGATGGTGAGAAGGGGGACCGTATCGACCACCTCTAAATAGGCGCCTAGCCTCAGGGTAGCACCTGCTTTGGCGGCTCAAAGGAAGTGCACGGCGGCCGGCTTAATAAACCGCTTCAGATAACCTAGCTTTCTCCTCCGGAGCGTTTCATCATTCCGTCCAGGATCTCGACGGCCCTTCCCGCAAAGGCCGGCTCGCTTATGTGGACGTTAATCTCCTCAACCTTAACCCGCGAATCGAGGAGCCCTTTGAGAGTGTCCGTAAATACCCGATCTACAACAGGATCGAAGAGGGGCATGCCTTCCTTATCGGCATCGGACCACCCTTTTGTAGGTATGAGCACGTAGGCCGGGCCTTGCGATTTGTTTAGCTTTTCCGCTATTATCCGGGCGAACCGGTCCATCTCTGGGGCTTCCATGCGGACGCAGAACCTGATGTCATGGCCGTGTCTCCTCCTTTCGGCGAATTCCGGCGGCATTGGATAGAAGGGGCTGAAAACTGCGTTGTCAAGCCCGCCCGGCGCCAGGACCAGGGGGATGCCCATTCTTCCCGCCGTCTCTAAGCGGCTCGGTCCGATTCCCTTGCAGTAGCCGCCGAACATGTCGTCGGCTATCTCGTGGGGGTTGAAATCGAGGACGCCGTCGATCCACCTCTCTCCGACCAGTTCCTCCATGGCCATGCCCCCGCATCCGTTTGCGTGGAACCCTATCATCTCATATCCTTTCTGCCGGAGGAAATCCTCGGCGAAGATCGCGCACTGGGAGTTGATGCCGTAGGCGGTAACGCCCACCATGGCTTTGGTCCTGTGGAGGCGGCTCCCCTTTTCCATCATGCCGGAGACGGCGTAGGCGGCCTGGCCGAGGATAAGACGGATGAATTCGTTGAAACCCAGAAGGTCGGCCACGGAATGGAACATGACGATGTCCTTGGTGGCAACGTATTCCCTCACGTCCCTCGATGCCACGGTAGATACTATTACTTTTGGAAGGCCGAAAGGGAGGCTGCGCATGATGTAAGCAACCATGGCCGTTCCCGTTCCGCCCCCCATCCCGATGACCCCGTCGAGCCTGCCCTCTTCCAGCAGGCGCCGCGCGAGGAGAGAGCCGCCCTCCTGGATTGCCCTCAAGGCACCGGCACGGTCCCTGGCCTTTATAAGGTCCTCAAGTTCATACCCCGCGGCTTCGGCAAGCTCCCTGTTCGTGATGTCCGGCCGGGTTTGGGGCGCACCCAAAACCCCGATATCCATGAGGATAGGATGGGCGCCGCATTCCGCGGCAGAATCTCTCACGTAGGCCGCTTCTCTCCCTTTTGTATCAAGGGTAGCTACGACGAGCAGGTTTTTTTTCATTGTCCCCCCTGTTCTTGCTTGTTCTTTTCCCATAATCGGTCTTTGTCATCGTAACGTACCGCTCTGTGCCGGTCTCTGCCTCGTCCGTCACTATCCTGCCCTCGCGATCGTGCACGGTATGCCGCGGAGCCTGGGCGTACCCATCTCCCTTCCATAAGGCGGGGCGTCGTCGGTCAGTACGTTCGCGTTCGACCGGTCCCATGAGAAGAGCTCCGACTCTTCCGTTTCCGGGAACCACCAACCGTAATCGACGAAGACTACCGCCGGGTCGATATCGCTGCTGAATGCAGCTTTTTGCACAATCGAGCCTTTCCGGGACCCTATGACGACCCTGTCTCCCTCTGCGATCCCCGGCTTAAGGGCCGTATCCGGGTGAATTATTACCAGGGGCTCCGGGTGCGCGGCGCGAAGGGAATCGATCTGCCTGCCGTCCGAATGGCGGAAGGGGGCGGGCTTCCATGAGGTGAGCCAGAGGGAAGGGCCCTCCGAAGAGCTATCGCGCCCCATATCGCCGGAAAGCCGATAATCGGGCAGGGGGGCGAACCCCCAGGATTTCAGTTGAGCCGAATAGATCTCCACCTTCTTCGAAGGCGTGGCGAAACCCCCATCCAGGTATGAGCCGTAAAGCCTTTTGCCTTCGATGAAACCTATCTTGCACAGCTCGTCAAAAGTGAGGCCCGAGGGCCCGAGGATGAAATCGAGGCACTCCTCCTCCTTTTCCCAAAAGTACTCGCCCTGGCCAAGCCCCCGGGCAATGGCATGGAGAATCTCGTAGTCGCTCCGGCACTCCGGGAGGCGCGTCGCCCGTCGCTGGGCCGAGACGACGGAGTACGCATAGGGAGGGGCCGAGATGCTGTTCCATTCAAGGTAGGTAGCCGAAGGGAGGAAAACGTCGGCAAGCGCCGCAGTGGGGGTCATGAACATATCGGAGACCACCAGGAAGTCCAGGCTGCTCAGGGCCTCTTTCACCTTTCCGGCGTTAGGGTAGGAAAGCACCGGGTTCGAGCCCTGGATGAGCCCTCCCCTCACCGGATAGGGCTTCCCTGTAAGCATCGCATCGAGTACCGGCGGCTGGAGGGCGTAGAAGACATTCGGGAGGAGCTTATTGCCTCCCGTTATGCGCCTCGACCTGACCTCCGGAGAGATCAAGTGATGGAGGCTTATTTCCATCGAGCCCCTTGGGACCATTGGGGGATCGAGGCACTTTATCTCCCCTCCCGCCTTCTCCAGGTTGCCGCAGAGGGCGCGCAAAATGCAGAGGGAGCGGGCGGTCTGGAAGTTGTGCTCGTTGTGGTCGATGCCGTTGCCCCATTCTATGACAGCCGGCCTGGCTGTCGCGTAGAGACGGGCCATCTGCCTGATTGCCTGCGGGTCCAGGCACGCCAGCGGCGCGACCCGCTCCGGGGTGTAGGGTTCGAGGTGTACCTTCAGTTCCTCGAAGCCGGTCGTCTGCCTGTCCACAAAGTCCCGGTCATAGAGCGATTCATCGACTATGGTGTGCATGACGGCCAGGGCCAGAGGGAGATCCGATCCGGGTTTCAGGCGAACCCAGAGGTCTGCCCTTTCCGCGACCCTGCTTTTGCGGGGATCGACGACGATGAGCTTTGCCCCGGCCTTCTGGGCTTGCTTTATGCGGGAGTAATTGTAGTGCAGGGTGTCCGACACGTTCTCGCCCCAGACGACGATCGCTTTCGGGGAATTATCGAGGTCGGGCACCGCGTAGAACCCGTATGTCAGGAGGGAGGCATTCTTGCGCGGAATGAAGCAGACATAACCCATGGAAAGGAAATTCGGGGAGCCGAACACATTCGCGAAGCGGGCCAGGTAGTCGTCCTGGAGGCCTTTTGCGGCGCCCCTCATAATGGCGACCGACTCGGCGCCGTATCGGTCCCGCAATGCGCCAAGCTCCCGGCAGACAATTTCTATTGCCTCGTCCCAGCTTATGGGGACCCATTTGCCTTCCCCTCGTCTTCCGGCCCTCTTGAGAGGCCGCAGGACGCGGTTCGGGTGATAGAGATACTCCACGGAGGCAAGACCCTTCAGGCAGAGAGCGCCGCGGTTGAGGGGATGGGACTTGTCTCCTTCCACACGGGAAACCCTGTCGTTTTTCATGTGGACGAGCATCCCGCAGCCCACATGGCAGAACCCGCACGTGGACCTGAGCGTATCCGTTGCTTTCATGGGGACCCTCCTGAAGGTGCTAACAGCCATTATACACCTTATTCTATTCTAAGGGGCCCCGGCTATTTCGCGCCTGACTGACTCGTAGTGTCGGCGCGCCGTCCTCACATACTGCAAGAGTATTCCCTTCGCCCCACTTTTCTTCCCCGACCCTTTATCTTTGTTTGCTTCTTTTCTTTTACCTTTAGTCTTTCCGTCCCTACCGGTAAGGTCTTTTCTTTCCTTTTCTTTTGAGTCTTTCGGTCCATCCCCGGCAAGGCCCTTCCGGAGTATTCCATTTGCGCCATTAATCTACACTCTCCCAGGGAAGGATCTCACAAGAGGATTCCATCAAGGCTTGGTGCTCCACTAGAGCGACCCGCATCGGAAGGGTAGAACTAAACGCGCCCGTTATCCGCAAGCCGCTTCCGCTTTCGCTCCCGGCGGCTCCTGACCTCTATCGATCCTAGCTTTACCTCACTTAATGGAGAGGAATCGAAACGGGCGCGTTCTTACGTTCTACCCTTCAGCTTGTTTCAGCGGGGT
>Ga0208456_1000188_pt1 | contig 53421 bp, 52 predicted proteins | sample June2015DPH_4_10_2_FD_184691 | JGI IMG/M metagenome (GOLD analysis project Ga0208456, IMG submission 184691) | Peatland microbial communities from SPRUCE experiment site at the Marcell Experimental Forest, Minnesota, USA - June2015DPH_4_100... | ecosystem: Environmental > Terrestrial > Soil >... | reverse complement strand
CGCTACTACGGCCATTCGTAACTCAATTGAGTGTTTCACTGGAATCCTCCATAGTCGTCAGATTTGCCCTTCGAATCCGTCTGACCCGGCCTGGACACAACCGAATTCGAGACGGCTATTAGGCCGCCAGCCGCGTTTCATGAAACTTTAAGACTTGGCTGGGAACGCCTAGCTGCGTCATCTCTTTTTGCGTGCGGATTTTGTGAATTGAGAATCTCCTTCCGCCTCTTTCGTAACCAGAATGCCAGCAATCATCCGCCACCAACGCCGTCGCGTCTCACGGACGAACTTTTATTCCATGCCAAGCGCTCGACCGGTTGTCGGGATCCGTTAGTTCTTCGAGGGAGTCTTCTTTCACTACCCTCTTTTTCCGCAGGCGCATCAGAACCATGTTGACGGCTAGCCGGTGCAACCAGGTGTAAAAGGACGACTCCCCACGGAAGGTATCGAGCTTTTTGTACGCCCGGAGGAAAGCCTGCTGGGTGGGGTCTTCCGCTTCCGCGATGTTCCCAGCTATACGCAGACACAACGAGCACACCCGCGGGCTATACAGATGGTAGATGTGCTCGAGGTCTTCAGGCTCCGACCACTCGATACCTTCCGCCCCCCGTCACTTGTCAGCGCTCAAGCTGACGGTCTGCGGGCTGCTAGGATCGCTGTCACGGATGACAAGGGTAGCGGACCGCGCTCCCGCCGCGCTGGGCTTGAACGCCAAGTTGATCGTGCACCTCCCCTCGCCTGCTACCATATTGCCCACCGCACAGGTAGAGCTGGATTGAATTGCGAAGTCTCCCGCATCCCTGCCCCTGAGGGTGAGACTCTCAATGCGCAGCGGCGTGTTGCCCAGGTTGGTCAGCATGACAGTCTTTGGGGCGCTGGTGGTGTCGACGGGCTGTGGGCCGAAGTTGAGGAACGTCGCGGAGAGCCGCACCGCCGTCCCCGTGCCCCTCAAGCTGACGGTCTGCGGGCTGCCGGGATCGCTGTCACGGATGACAAGGGTAGCGGACCGTACTCCGGCTGCGGTGGGTTTGAGCGCCACGGTGATCGTGCAGCTCGCTAGCCCGGCTACGCTACCGCCCGCCATACAAGAGCTTGATTCAATCGCGAAGTCTCCAGCCTTCGTGCCCAAGGCAGTGAGGGGCGCAAAGCTCACCACAGTGAGGCTCGAAATGGTCAGCGGGGTGCTCCCCAGGTTCGTCAGCATGACAGTCCTCAGAGAACTAGTGCCCATGAGCTGTGCGCCGAAGCTGAGGGACGTCGCGGAGAGGCTCACCGCCGTCCCCGTCCCACTCAGGCTGGCCGTCTGCGGGGTGTTGGGAGCGTTGTCAGTGATCGTGAGAGTTCCTGTTCGCTTGCCTGGCGCTGTCGGGTTAAACGTTACGTGGATCGTACAGTTGGCGCCTCCCGCCACGCTTGTCCCGCAGGTGTTGGTTTGAGCAAAGTCCCCACTGGCGGCGACGCTGCTGATGATGACCGAGGCGGTGCCGTTATTGGAGAGAGTCACAGCTTGAGCTGCGCTGGTTGCTCCCACCAGTTGATTGCTAAAGGGCAAGATCGTGGGCGACAGGATCACACTCGGTGCGGTCCCCGTGCCGGAGAGGGTCACGGTGTGCGGACTGCCCGCGGCGTTGTCTGTGATCGTCAATGTCCCGGATCTCGATCCGGATGCGGTAGGGGTGAACGTTACCCCGAAAGTGCATTGTGCACTCGCGGCAAGGCTTGCGCTGCAGGTATTCGTCTGCCCAAAGTCACTGCTGATGGAAATACTGGTGATACTCAACGCCGCCGCGCCGGTATTGCTGAGCGTGACGGTCTGGGCTGCACTGGTGGTCCCCACAACCTGGCTGCTGAAGCTGAGGCTGACGGTTGAAAGCCCGGCGACGGGAACCGCTATCGCGAACGACAAGGCGTTGGACGCTCCCCCTCCGGGGCTGGGATTAAACACCGTAATTTGTGCGGTTCCCCCCGTAACGATGTCGGAAGCCGGAATTGCCGCATGCAATTGTGTGGCGCTCACAAAGGTGGTGGTTCGATCGCTCCCGTTCCAGCGGACCACCGAACTGCTGACGAAGTTCGAGCCGTTCACGGTCAGCGTAAAGGCGGTGCTTCCCGCCGACGTGCTGGAAGGCGAGAGGGAAGTGATTGCCGGCACGGGATTTCCCGGGCCTTGGACGGCAAAGCCGACGAGCTGCGTGCGCCCGGTACCGACGACCTCACCGGTCTCGGTCTGCGTGGTGTAGCCCGAGGCGCTAAACTCCACGTCATAGGTTCCCGCCTGCAAATTGAAAATGGAATAATCCCCCGCGGCGTTAGTAGTGGCCCGGCCCTTCTCGACGCCCCCCTGGAGCGCCCGCAACAGGGCGCCGCTCACCGGACTTCCGCCATCGGTCACTCGCCCGGCAAATTTCGAGGTGGGATCGGCTACGGCGAGGGAGGTCATCTGGATGGAACCTGCGGGCAGGTTGACGGTAGTGACCGAGAAATCGGAGGGATTGATGACCGAAAGCGCGGAGTCCTGCGAGAAGGTGTCGTGAGTGACGTAAAGTTTACTCCCGTCGGGCAGCACGGCGATTCCATGGGGCTTAGAACCCACCGTCACAGTATGGATTATCGAGTCGGTTCCGGTGTCGATCACCGACACAGTGCCGTCGTCGGAGTTGGCAACATAAACACGTTTCCCGTCAGGCGAAATGGCCAAATCGTAGGGAGTGCCCCCCACGGGGACCGTTGCGATTACAGCGTTAGTGGCGGTATTGATCACCGAGACCGTATTTGCACCAATGCTTGTGACGTACAACTTGGTGCCGCTGAGGTTGACGGCCACTCCATGCGGGCTGGCGCCGACATGAATCGTGGTGGAGACCGTGTTCGACGCGGTGTCGATGAGGGAAACGGAATTGTCATCGAGGTTGGCGACATAAGCCTTGGCGCCGCTCGGGCCGATGGCAATTCCCTGGGGGTAGTTGCCGACAGCCACAGTCGTTAGGACCGAATAGGTCGCGGCGTCGATCACGCCAACACTGTTGGAAGCTTCGTTGGTGACGTAGATTTTGCTTCCATCGGGCGTGACGGCGGCGAACACCGGATTGGTGCCCCCGGTATCAATCGAGGCGATCCCGGAGCTCTGGTTGACCCCAGCAAAGATATTCAGTTTGGAAGAAGAAGATCCGGTCGGCTGATAGATCCTGCCGCCGCCTGGGCGCACCGCCAAACTGAATCCCTGGGGGCCGACTGGACGGAGTTCGTCTGTCGCAGTGTTCGTGGCTGAATCCAGTACAAACGTGTGGAAGAATCCGCCCGTGTATACAGGCGGACGCGTCAATGCCGGCGTGTCCTGCACAACGGTGACAAAATTCAGCGCGTTTGCGTCGTTGACGACGTACACGCGCCCCGTGGTCTGGTTGACCGCCAGCGCCTGAGTCACAAGGCCGCCGACCGGGGGGATATTGACCGGAATTGTTTCCACCATCTGTGTGGTTTCGTCCACAACGGCGATGAGGCCCAGCGCCGCATAGTAAACGTGGTGGGTGGAATACCGAAATCCTAGGGCGCTTGTGGCTCCGGGGAGCGGCAGGTTGAAGTGACCATCGGATACCCCGTCAAAGATAGTAGAGATCCCGTCGACCTCCGAATCGCTGTAAACGCGGTTACTCGTCGAGTTGTATGAGAGAATCGTCGCGTCGTTTTCATTCACATCTAATGCGGTGACGGACCCAGTGCTGCGGTTGTATATTCTCAAGGGATACGCGGTATACACCTTGTTCTCGCGCCAGTTCGCACAGACGCCCAAGCCTCCCATGCTGGGAAGCGTTGTGGCAGCATAAGTAACCGGATTGATGATCACCAAGACGTTCTGGAGGTAGAGGCAGACGAAGATTTCGTGCGTTGCGGTGTTGACCGCCACTTTGCCGCCGCCACCATATCCGGGCACGGGGATGAGGGTCTCGGAGTCCGTGGCCTCATCAATCTGCGTCAACCCTTCAAAAGAGATCGCGTAAACCTTTCCCAGACCTGGGTCGAGCACGAGGCTTTGCGATGAAGTCAGATTGGTGTAGGTCCCCGGTAAGACCTTTATCAAGGCGCCCGTCGAGGCATTGACGACAGAGATTTTCTTGTCCATGAGGGAACCCGCGTAGAGTTTTCCTCGCGTCTCGTCGACCACCATGGATAAAACGCTGGTGCCGATATGCGCCGAGCCTGACTCGGCGAGTGTGGTCCCGTCGTACATATAGAGGTTTCCCGTGTTATCGTCGGCGACGAAGACCTTGTTGCCGGCTTCATAGACGGCGACGGCCGTCGGCACCATGCCCGGGCGGGTGATGGTGCCTACCACCGTTTGCGCGAAACACGGCACGACGATCGCCAACACCATCACAGCGGCCATGGCCAACCTCGCGCACAGCCGCACTGATTGAGAGAATGAATGATTGCTATCAAGATGATATTGTGCCTTCATGGGTCCTCCCCGCTGCATCCGCTAGCATCCCCCTGTGGAGCGATTTTGACCGCCATTCCATTTGGGTTTTTGGCGTGGTGGTCAGGCCATCCCTAACTACTTCCCCCTGCGCCGATCCATCTTTGTTTCAGCCCAGGTCGTTGGCAGCAAGTTGGCCCGCATTAATGCTTCCGCTTTCCTGCCGGTCCAGGCTGCGGGAACGCTGATGCCTGGCCGAAGTGCATAGAGGAAGGCGAAAAGGACACGGCGGTACCCGCCGCAAGGCCGCATCCGTGCGCAGAAACCCGTGTGGGCGAAGGGTTGCGCTCCCGTCCACACCGAGGACAGAAAGGCCGGGAAGGTCTGCAGCGGGTCGATGGCATTGGGCGAGGTTAAGAGAAAGGGCAGACGCTTCCCCACCGCCTCCAGAAACTCGACCTTGCGCAGAAACTCCGCGAACACGACCCCCCCCACCCCTCCCAAGGCGTCGCCACCCCCTTTGTCTCTCGCAATTCCACTACCCTTTCGCCCCAAAGTGGGGTAATTTCGCGTCGCACTGTTTTGTCCCTCCTCAGTTTTGTCTCAACCCATTGCAATCTAACCTGATTAGACTGAGTAAATATCCCCCGCAAAGCCGGGGGATCGCCCCTCGGATCAGGGCAAAACAGTGCTACTCAATTTCGGAATTGCGGTCCACCTCGGCAACAGCCGGATCCCCCGGTTCTTTGAGACCCTGATTTGGCGGCTGATGGATGGCCACGGCGATGGCACAGGCGCAGTGGTCACGGCTTTGACAACTGCCTCAAAAGAGGCACTTCTGCCCCAAATCGGACAGGCGCCCCACTTGGTAGCCCGGCAAGCTCGATTAGTAAGAGGGATCGGGGTACTACGTCGCTAGCAGAGCGGAGTGACCAATCGAAAGCGCGTAAGTTGCAGTTCCTGCAGAGAGGCATGAGTTTGGCGCCCAACGTGCCAGATTTGCTGGCAGAAACGTGATTCTTTCGCACAATTGTTGCTGCGTTTGTCCCTAATTTTTCCCGTTGGAGTCTTAAACAATGAAGAAAACCCTCAGCCTCTTGGCTCTGGGGGTCCTGCTCTGCGGTGCGGTACAGGCCAAGGCAGAAACGATCACGTACACGGTACAAGATACAGTCTCGGGCACCCTTGATTCGAACTCTTTCTTCGACGCCCTGGTCACTGTCGCGTTTACAGGGGACACGGCAAACGTCTGGGGGGGGGCCATCTTCTGGGAAATCGACGTGGGGACGGCGACGGTCGATATAGCCGGCATCGGGGCGGCAACGTTTACCGACGCCATGTTTGCGTTCGACAATCCGAGTGGAGCCGCCGGGATTGGTGATAACATTTGTAGCGGGTGTGGAGGATCAGTATTGGACACCTTTAATTCGGCCTTCGGCTCGTACGATCTGATGAGTGCCATCGGGCCCCTTAGCGGCGACGTGTATTTCCGACCTGACCTCAGCTACGGTACCACCGCCGGCCTCCTAAACTTCAGCAGCGCTGGGTACCAGCAGGTCTCCCACTTTCTGCTTTACAGGCTGCGGAAAAACTCGTCGCGGCTGTCATTTTGAGGAGCAGCAGGGGGTGAAGAATCTCATATCTCCATGAAAATGCGCAGAGCTAGATCCTTCGTTGCCCTGAAAATAGCCGGGGCTTTCATTGGTAACAAAGGGGTTAGCTCAAACCAGGCTGTTTTCATGCATAGTGGCGAGCCGAATGCTCATGAAACATGAAATCTGTGCTCAGCATGACAGCGGAAAAGCGTTTTTCCGCAGCCTGTTCAGCAACGTGTTTCACGTAGAATTCCTGAGTTCGTGGATTCAGCATTCAGGGTGCCTGAACACTCAAAACTGACATTAGGCGACTCTTCGTGCGAGGCGTTTATGCTTAAAGGTCTGTTCGGTGGGAACGGCCATTCCAATGGCGATCGTACGCAGGCCCATCATGACGCCGGAGTCGGTACGCCTTACGCACCACCCGCGGACGGAGGCAAGCTCATCGTCCTGACGGCTCCGCTGACCGAGACCATCGATCACGCCGGCTATTTCATTCAGATGGCGCTTGCTTCTCTGCCTGTTTGGATGGAGTTTACCATCAACAACAAGTACCCCACTTGGCGCAAGGTGGAGCACAACCCCGATGGGACGGCGCGCTACATGCCGGCGGGCGTGCGCCTGGTGGAGAAATCCCTGCAAAGGGAATTCAGCCCGGAGGACATCGCGGTCTGCTATCCCGACGATCTTGACAAATTCCTCGGACCGCGAACGCGCGTCGTAGGCGTCTCAACCCACAATCCGCTGGGCGTGACGTTTGCCGCAGGTGTCTACACGTCCATGTTCGGCTCATCGAAGGAGCCCATCAATTCCCACTATGCCAAGCTGATGTTCGCGAAGATCATGTCCAACCCCTTCCGGCAAAATTTCAAAGTCATCGTGGGCGGATCGGGCGGCTGGCAGATTACCCAGACCGACAGCTTTGAGGCCCTGGGCGTGGATTGCGTGGTGGAAGGGCGCAGCGAATCCTTGGACGCCGTAAATCTGTTCCACAAAGCCATCCGTGGTGAGACCCTGCCGCGCGAGGTCAACGTCGTGCATCCCACGGACCGCGCGGGCATCCTGGTGCCCGAAAAGCGCACGACGTTTGGGGTCATCGAAATGACCACCGGCTGCGGGCGGCGTTGCCAGTTTTGCGTGCCCGACCTGAATCCCCAAATCGACGTGCCCAAGGAAAAAATCATGGCAGCCGTGCGCGCCAACGTCCGCGAGGGCAATAGCCAGATTTCTCTGGCCACGGAAGACATGTTCATCTGGGGCCAAGTTCGCACCGGAACGCCCTTTTTCTTCCCCAACCGCGAGGCGCTGGTATCTCTCTACACCGACATTGTCGAAACCCCGGGCGTGAAGAACCACCTGTTCAGCCATTGCACCATGGCGCCCTTTGTGGTTGACCCCCTGCTCATCAAGAAGCTCTCCGCTAAGCTCCTGGATAAGAGCCCCGTGCGCATTCGTCTGAGCTCGCATGGGGAGAAGCGCGCGCTCTCGCCGCTGATCGGATTTGAGACAGGGTCGGTGCGCATGGCAAAGCAGATCATGCCCGGCAAGGCCGTGCCGTTCTCCATCGAAGACTGGCCCAGCGTGATTCTGGAAGGCCTGCGCGTCGCCAACGAAAACAACTGGTTTCCCGTCATGACCCTGATGGTGGGCAATCCCGGCGAGACCGACGAGGATTCCCGGGCCACGCTCGACCTGCTCTATGAAATCGAGCGCCGCGGCCTTTTCGCGATCATGGTCCCCTCCATCTTCACGCCCCTGCACGACACGCGCATGGAAAAGCAGCGCGGCGTTACCGAGACGCGGCAGCTTACGCCTTTGCAGTGGCAGATCATCATGAAGTGTTGGAAAATGATTTTGAGCCCCACCTTCAATACCTGGTGGTCGCCCCTGGTGTGGAAACTCGGCTCACTCATCGTCTGGCTGCTCAAGCTGCGGCGCACGAATGGCCCGAACTTCAAATGGCCGCTCATCATGTTCTCGAGCGCGATCTCGGAGAAGATCCTGGCGCGCATGGGAAAAATCTATCTAGGCCGGCCGCTCAAAACCAAGACGCGGCGCGAACTGATCGCCTCGCTCAAACCTCATTACTGGCAATACCTGCGCCCGGACAACGGGGATTTGCCGGAAGGCTACACGCCGCCCTTGCAACCGGTGGCACAGACCTCGGAAGAAGACCTGCGCGTCAGGGCCTGAACCGAATGAGGGTCGACGCTTACCTCGCACCACGGAGCGAAACTCGGGCCTCCGTCCCTTTCAGAGCCTGCACGCTGACCTCCTCCTCTCGGCCCCTTGTGGGTTGCAGCGGACGGATCAGGTCTGGATTTGTCGATTGTTGGGAGGAGCCCGTTTTCATTGGGTTAAATTGAAGGAAGCCCGGAGCTCTCTCGCGAAGGTAAGATCGAGGATCTCACCTCTTCAGGTTCGATCGATACGGCGTGGTGGCTTGGTGGCGACCATCATCAGGAAGCCGATTGCCGCGGCCGCCATCATGGTGAACAACGCCCGCTCAGGCGGGTAGTTTGCGAGCGCACCGGCGAGTGAGCCTCCCACCGTGCTTCCGAGGAACTGCGCGGTATTGCAAAACCCCAGGGCCGTTCCATAGGACATTCCCGGCGAGGCTTTACTGACCAGGCTGGGAAGAATCGGCCCAAGTCCGGTGAAGCCGATATAGAAAAGTGTTCCAGCCAAAAATACAGCCAAGCCCAGGAACCCCGTCATCCAGAACAGGGATGCCGTGCCAAACCATCCCGCCAGGATGGGCCCGCCGATAATTCCCACCGCCATGGCGGCGGAGCGCTGCTCGGGCTCAATGTAATCGGCCACGGTGGCAAAGGCCACGGAAATGATCTGTGTCTCGCCACAATCCAATCGGCATCAAAGAAGGTGCTAAGTCGGCGAGAGTTACTGGCTTGAATGAAGGTTGGTTCTGGCGTTGAAATGTTTCCTGGCAGTGTCGTGCTTGCGATTGCCTGGGAATGCGTGACACTGCTCCCCTGAGCAGCGCAAGAGTACCGAGATCATTTCGTGCTGCTGTTTACGCCGCACGGTCGTATCGGTGGTCCAGGCCGCCGAGTCGCGCGTGAGAAACAACGCGACCCTGAGCAGCCGCCCGAACTCTGCCGCCCGGTGTTTCCTTGCTCAATCCCAATGGATGGCCACGTCGACGGCGCAGGCGCAGTGGTAGTGGCTCATGGGACTGCCTCAAAAGAGCCACTTCTGCCCCAAATCGGACAGGCACCCCACTTGGTTGCCCGGCAAGCTCGGTTACCAAGAGGGCTAGTACTCTGCTTTAACATGGCAGCGCGGGCCTCCCGCTGGCTCTTTCTTCCTCCGGCGGAAACCGCTCTAATGGAGACCTGATTGCACTTTGCGGGCGAGGTGGGCGCGACGTCGGCGCTCCCACGCCCAAGTAGGCCATTTAGGGCCAAAGCGGGACATGATCGCGCTGATGTTGTTGGGTTGAAGATCGGAAGAAATCGGCGTACCCTCAAGGGTGATCGACGATGGCAATGCATCCCAGCACAACATCGGACGCAACGGTGAAGGGCCAGATCTTGCCTTCTCTCACCAAGTTGGCTACTACCGGGGACGATGCGCCGGGAACCCTGGAGGGTCGGCTGTGGCGAGGCCTGATTCTGGTGGCGGTGGCAGTAATCGGCGTTCTCCATTTCTTGACCCCTGGGACCGCGGCCCACTGGATCTATATATTACAAAGGTTGTACTACATCCCGATCGTCCTGGCAGGCTTGAGCATGGGCTGGCGCGGCGGCTTGGCCGTCGCCCTGCTGTCAGGCATCGCCTTTGTGATCGGCACGCCACCCATCTGGACCGTGTCGAAGGTTGATGTGCTCGACCAATGCTTGGAAACCTGTATCTTCTGCCTCGTAGGCGGGTTGGCCGGAGTACTGACGGATCGGCGGAGAAAGCAGGATCAGGCCCTCCGTGAGACCACCAAGGAATTGCGTCGGGCGCATCAGGAATTGCGCGAGAATTTTGAGGGAATGAAACGTGCAGAACGACTTTATGCCCTGGGGCAATTGTCTGCCGGACTCGCACACGAGATTCGTAATCCCCTGGCGAGCATTGAAGGCGCGGCCGCGGTGGTGCAGCGTGAGCGCGAATCCGAGGAGCGCCGTCGGGAGTTTCTCGATATCATTCAGAAAGAGAGCCGCCGGCTCAACCGATTGCTGACCAATTTTCTCAGCTTTGCCAGGCCCAGCCCGCCTGATTTGAAGACGGTCGAAATCGACGGTTTGCTGGACTCGGTGATTGTCCTGGCGCAACACGCGGGAGAAACCCGCCGGCGGGATCTGAAGAAAGACATCCAGCCGGGTTTGTCGCGACTGGAGTGTGACCCCGAGCAGTTGAAGCAGGTTCTGCTCAACCTGGTCATGAACGCAATTCAGGCAACGCCGCAGGGCGGGACCGTGGTGCTGGCGGCGCGGGGGGACGGGAACAAGGTCACGATTGACGTTTACGATCAAGGATGTGGAATCAGCGATGATTGTCTCGACCGGATCTTCGATCCCTTCTTTACCACCAAAGAGACTGGCACCGGCCTGGGACTGTCCCTGGCGCACCAGATCGTGAGCCAACATGGAGGGACGCTCACGGTGGCCCGCAACTCGCCCGGTGGGGTCACGATGCGGGTTTCGCTTCCCCGCCCCTCGAGCCGAACATGAAGACGAGCCGAATCCTCGTAGTCGACGACGACGACAGTCTGCGCCGGGTGCTGCAAGTTCAATTGGAACAGGACGGCTATTCCGTCGTCACCGCGGCTTCGGCCCAGCAGGCCTTCTCGCTGCTGCAGCTTCGAGGGTACGACCTGGTGATCACGGATTTGAGGATGCCCGGCCTCTCGGGTATTGAGGTGCTCAAGCACGTCAAGTCGCAGTACCCGGAAACCGTCGTCATCGTCCTCACCGCCTTCGGAAGCGTGGAGACGGCGGTGGAAGCCATGAAGGCCGGCGCCTATGACTTTCTCACCAAGCCAGTGCACCCGGATGAGCTGTCGCTGGTGGTCGCTCGTGCCCTGGATCATCTTCGACTCATCGAGGAAGTCCGGGCCTTGCGCGCCAATATTAATCAGAAATACGGGTTTGAGAACATCCGGGGGCATTCCGACAACCTCCTGCACGTTCTAGACGTCGCGGCGCGGGCGGCGCGAACGAATTCCACGCTTCTCATTCGAGGAGAGACGGGGACCGGAAAGGAACTACTGGCACGAGCGATCCACTTTAACAGCTTGCGCAAAGATGGCCCGCTGATCACCATTAACTGCGGCGCGATTCCGCGGGACCTTCTCGAATCCGAACTCTTCGGCCATAAGAGAGGTGCGTTCACCGGCGCGGTCGGCGACAAAAAGGGCAAGATCGAAATGGCCGATGGAGGAACGCTCTTCCTGGACGAAATCGGCGAAATACCGCCCGAACTGCAAGTAAAGCTGCTGCGGCTCATCCAGGAGGGTGAGATCGAAAAGATCGGTTCCGAAGTGAGACACCACGTCGACGTGCGCATCATCGCGGCGACCCATCGAGATCTCCAGGCCATGATTGAGGACGGCACGTTTCGCGAGGACCTCTACTACCGCCTCGCCGTGATCCCTCTCGTGCTGCCGCCCTTGCGGGAGCGGGTGGAGGATATCTCGGATCTGGTGCAGTGTTTCTTTGCCAAGAGCCAGCAAAAGAACGGTCGACCGAATCTGGTGATGCCTCCCGCCCTGTTGCCTTATTTTGTGCGCTATCGCTGGCCAGGCAATGTGCGCGAGCTCGAGAACGCAGTGGAGCGTGTCGTGGTCCTGACTCGCGGTGACGAGGTTACCCTCCACGACTTGCCGGACTTCCTGCATGAGGAAAGAGCCGGCGTAGATGCTCTTGAAATAGGCTTGCCACCCCAAGGCATCAGCCTGGAAGCGATTGAAAAGGAACTCATCCTGAAGGCGTTGGAGAAGTGTGACTGGAACCAGACGCACGCCGCTCGCTACCTGGATATCAGCCGCAAGACCTTGATTTACCGGATGGAGAGACATGGGATCCGGCGGCCTCAGGAGGGCCAGGTTTCCAACTGATAAAGATCGCTCCGAGTGGATTCTCTACCGTTTCCAGCCGGCTGCTCTCGCCTTTCCTCACCTCTGCTGCCTCATTTGAGCCAACCCAGCAATATCCGAAAAGGGTCACGCCCACCTTCGGCCCGCCATCGCTGAGAGAAAAACCATGCTATGGCGAGGCACGCGGGCGCGGGTTCTTGAAGGGTGTCGCGCGTTCGTTCTGATGTCGCAACGGGAGTGCCAGCGCAGGCCTTCAGTGTCAGCGGATTCTTGCTCCGTCGCAGTCTCCTTTTCCCGCGGCGGCACAGCAGACTTCGGCCTTTTTGAAGGAGTTAACAAGGAAACTCGTTTGGAATCCAGCGTGCTCGATAACCAGCAGAAGCGCGGTTCTCCAAAGCTCACGCCAATAGGAGGTAGTCATGGGAAGAGTAAAGCCCGTGTTGCTATTTCTCGTTTTGGCTCCCGTATTCGGAATGGCCCAATCAGCAAAGGATTCCCGGGACAACCTCAAACAACTGCGCCCAGGGCAGAAGATCGAGGTGGTGGACACGAGCATGAAGTCGCTCCGAGGTCCCTTCGTTTCCGTTTCCGAGGAAGCCATCACGCTGCAGGTCGGCAAGAGCCAGGAGTCCATCGAGCGTTCCAAGGTCGTGCGTGTCAGCGTCCGGGACAATTCGCATCGCACGCGTAACATGCTGCTGGGATCGGGCATTCTGGGCGGAATTGCCCTGGCGGCCGCTTATATCCCCCTGGCGGCCAGCAGTAATGAAGGTAATTCTTGCGGTGTCTGTGTGGGTGCCATCGCGGCCGGGTTCGGGGGCGGGGCTGCCTTAGGCGCGATCCCTGGCAGTCGTACGGTGTACCGGGCCAAGAAGTAGCGGACTTGGATGCTGGACAACCGGACCGACGACGGTCATGACCAGCCCTGGTTGCCGCCGTCGGCCCGCCGACGCTACGGGCATGAGGAGAGTCAAGAACCTGACATCTTTAGGAGGTGGAACATGAGTCGTCGAAAACACTTCTTCGCGATAGGGATGACGGTCCTGATGCTTGGTTTCATCGGGATCGGTTCGGTCAACGCAGCGGAGCCCAAATCGACCCAAGTCAATTGGGAGAGCCTCAAGCAACTGGCGACTGGCCAGGAAGTCCGGGTGGTGCTGAACGACGCCAAGTCCTACGGCGGCCAGTTTCAAAGCGTGAGCGACGATGGGATCGTGCTCCGCCTCGGGAAGGATAGCCAGACGTTCGAGCGGCAAAATATTCTGCGGGTCTCCACGCGAGGCAAGAGCCATCGTGGCCGGAACACGCTCATCGGCCTCGCGGTCGGCGCCGGCGCCGGGGTCATTGTCGGCGTTGCTTCCCCTGAATTGGGTCAAGGGAAATGTGCGCAGGGATCGTGCATCAATGCTGAGAGTGCCGCGTTGGCAGGGTTTGTGGGTGCGGCAGTAGGAACCGGCCTGGGAGCCGTGTTGCCCACGGGCGGCTGGCACGACGTCTACCGGGCGCGGTGACCGCCGGTTGCTCGGGCCGGGTTCCAAGTCTTTTCTCGCCATGATGTTACAAACGGTTGTAGTGTAGCGCCGTGTCAAAGCTGCGGCGTCCTTTTCTTTCGGAGGCCGATGGGGACGGGCACCTCGTTGTCCAGTTTTTCCGGCAGAAAGCGATGGTCATGGTTGCGGGTCATTCTTAGCGCCCTTCAACCCCAAAATAAGACTTGACGAAATATGGTAAATTTACCATATTTATGAGATGATTTTGAAGAAATCCGCGCCCCCGGAGAGCAGCGCCACTGACGCGGCCAATTCGCCGACTCAGCCTCGATTGTCGGGCAGGGTCATCATCTGGATGGGCAGCAGCAAAGAGGACATATCGGCTCTGCCAAGCCCTGTGAAAGCCTCTTTCGGCCACCGGCTGCGGCAGTTACAGGACGGAAAGACCCCGCTCGACATGAAACCACTTCCGCAATTCGGAGCGGGAGTCTTTGAGCTTCGCGAGCGCTTTGATCGAAACGCCTATCGGCTAATGTATGTGGTGAGCCTCAGGAAGGCCCTTTATGTTCTTCATGCCTTCATGAAAAAATCGAAATCGGGAATCGGGCTTTCCAAACCCGATGCGGAATTGATCCAGGTGCGATTGCAGTCGGCACGCGCACTGGACAGGGAGGACTGAAAAATGGTCGAGACATTCCACAAGAGCAGCGGGAACGTGTTTGAAGATATCGGCTTTACGCCCGCCGAGGCAGCGGAACTGACTGCGAAGAGCATGCTCATCACCGCTATTGTAGAGACTATCGAGAAGCGCAAACTCACCCAGAAGGAGGCCGCGCAACGTTGCGGCACCGACCAGCCTACGCTTTCCAAAGTCCTTCGTGGCCGCATGGAAAGCGTGAGCATTGATCGGCTCACCGCCTGGCTTACGGCGCTTGGTCGCACTGTCGAAATCCATGTTCGCCCTTACGACGCCAAAGCAAGAACCGGGTACCTCGTCGCCGCGCCTTAGCGGAAGCGCGGGCGGCTCGAAAGGCGGGTAGGGCGCACCGGGGACTAGGGACTAAGGGACTAAGGGGACTGGCACGCATGTCACTGTTTCCCCCCCTATTTTCCCCCGCTTGAAGAAGAACGGAACGCGTGCGTCGAGGCACTGGTCGCGGATCTCGGTCACCCACGCTGGGTCCATGCGGCGGGCGCCGGGGGCGGATTCGCTGCACAAATCAGAACCTGCTTTAAGCTTGCTCCGGATGATATTATACCGAAGATGACCACTTTGGAATTGAATGACGAAAAGGTCATTTCACTGGTGCGGGGGTTGCCGGCCGAACGCAAGCGGGCGGCCCTGCTGGCGCTTGCCCAGGAAGCACAAGCGGGCCGGGAGGATCGGCTGCGCTGGGCCGAGGCGCAACTGCGACGGGCGTCCGCCCAACGAGGGCTGGATTGGGACCACTTGACGGAAGATGAACGCGAGTCCTTCGTCGACGCATTACTGCACGAGAAATAGCCTTGCCGCTTACTGCTGTTTTCGACATCAACATCCTGTTTTCCGCGACCGCGCTACCCTGCCTCGCGGCGAAAACGATCAGCCGATGAGGAGTCAGGGTTTCACCCCCACATCGTCGGCCCAATTGACCGTCTGCCTCACGTCGATATACTTCGAGCACTCTTCGAGGGTGTGGTCGTTCGTCACCAGCACGGCGCCCACGGCGGCAGCATGGGCGGCAATCAGCAGGTCCATGTTCGCCAGCAGCTTGCCGATTCGTTCCAGCGTGGCGCGGGCCTTCGCGTATGCCCGCGCAGCGGCGGAGTCCCAAGCCAGGGTGTCAATCTTGCACAGGAACAGCTCAACGGCAGCCTCCGTTGCCGCCGAGAGCTTCCCTCTGCGCCAGCCACGGGTGTTTTCAAGCCAATGCGAGATTCCTCGTCGTCCCGCGGACGCGGGACTCCTCGGAATGACATGCCAAACGAGTTTTTCCGCGGCCTGTTGAGCGATGAATTGCATCCGCAATCCTGAGATGGCATAATAGTCTTTGAAGGGACGTACGATTCATGCCAACAAACGAATCATCGGGGTTTGAAGGTTTGATTTTCGCGAAGCTGGACCAGGCGGTGAATTGGGCGCGCAAGTCCTCGATCTGGCCCATGAGCTTTGGTCTGGCATGCTGCGCCATCGAGATGATGTCCACCGGGGCCTCACGCTTTGATATTGCGCGGTTTGGAGCGGAGGTCTTCCGTGGCTCACCGCGCCAATCGGACTTGATGATTGTTGCCGGCCGCGTCGCGCAAAAGATGGTTCCCGTGATCAAGAAACTCTACGCGCAGATGCCGGAGCCCAAATGGGTGATCTCGATGGGCGCTTGCGCAACCTCGGGTGGCGTTTTCAATAACTATGCGGTCGTCCAGGGCGTAAACCAATTCATTCCTGTTGATGTGTACGTTCCTGGATGCCCGCCGCGGCCTGAAATGCTCCTTCAATCCATCATCATGCTGCAAAAGAAAATCATGCAACAGCGAGGGACTTTCAAAGAGGCCGTCCTCCACATGAAGTAGTGCCCGCCCAATCGGAAACAGGAAATTAGAAACTGCGAATTAGAAACTGGAAAATCGAAATTCGAAAATAGAGACTGATGTCCTCCACCAGCTCTCGCCTAGATTGGCTCGAAGTGCGCGAACATGTTCTGGAATTCTTGCAGGTTGGAAGGTGTCACCCAGGATTTCCTTTTTAGCATCTGCAAGTCGCCCATTTTACGCGCCGGGCGGGACGGAACGGTGTCAGGTACCCTTTCGAGGGCGCCCGGGGTTGCGCAGGGTGTTTTCCAATCCGAATTGCGCAATCGCCTGAGACACCCATGGTTCCGAACCATACGGCCTGCTTCTTTGGATGGCATAGCGGATATTCTTAATTTCTTCCCGGCCTTGCGAGTGGTTAAGCCACTGCCGGTAAGGGTCGGGCGCGGGCGCCGGTCAGGGGAAAGAAAAGGGTACCTGACACACTTTCCCCCTGCGAGTGGCTAAGCCACTGCCGATAACGGTCCGGCTCGGGCACCGGCCAGGGGAAAGAAAAGGGTACCTGACACCTTTCCCCCCCCGGATTTTGGTGGTTGACGTCACCGACCCAAGCACGGCACCTGCCAACTATTATTCACCGGTCGACAAACGTCAGGAACAACCAGTTTATGAAGAAAAGCCCTTGATTGCGAAGTTTGAGCCTGCGGGGACTCGCAGTGAACTTGCAAATGTTCAATTTCAACTGGCGTTGTCGCGGCTTTCAGAACTAGACTCTGTAAAGGTGGCCGACTCGGCCAAGTGGGGTTTGGTCCTTGGGTGAGAGACCCCTGGTTCGTATTAGCTTACAGGAGAGATTCGTATGTCTTCGTCCCTGATACCTGCATTGCAGAACTATCTCTCTCTGGTCCAGTCTCTGTTTGCGCAAGAGCGAAGCCGTGACGCGACGAGTTCGGAGGAGTCCAAACGGCGGCAATCTCTTGAAGATCGGATTCGCTCTGCTGCTGATGCTGCCGAGCAGCAAAGCGAATTTAGTGAGTTATTAGAGGCGACCGCAGCCGCGTTTTCGCAAGACGGCAAGGAAAAGACCGACTCGCGCCGTTGGCAGTGGAGCGTAAAGGACTTCCTGCGCCTGTCCGGCCTTTACCTGGATGCTTGGGACGTGAAACCACTTGAACTCCACGTAATTGCCAACTTCTACCAGCAGGAGTTCGAGAAAAACGACGCACTCGAGACACATCTCGCCCCTTTAGAATTCGTCCGCTTTTCCGAGGAAACGATGAAGTTCGGCGAGTTTGAGGTGCGCAGGTTCAGTCGGGAGGAGCTAGACGCACTGCTGAAGAATCGCATTCGGCAGGTTTTCTATCCCTATGCTGCCGTCGAAACTGCGAAGCTGACGGGGTACTGGTTCGTGGTCAGCAGGGAAAACATGCCGGTTCCTCCGCGACGCGGCAAAGGGCTGACACTCACCGCGCGGCTGCCGAGAGAGCAGTCGCCCCTACCCAGGGCGCTAGAGCGTGCTCTTCTCAGCCTTGCCCTTTGCAGATGGGGCCTCTGGACTGATCGGTCGTGGGAGCCAGGAGGCGATATAGTTACCACAAAGGACGTGAATCCTTTCGCCGGGCGACTACATCCGCGAATTCCGTTCTTCATCACTGCCTCTGACGTAACGACGAGTCGGCCAACCAGAGCACCTGATCTCTCCGTCCTAACCTTTCAGCCCGTAATAGACCCTGAAACCGGCGAAACCACCGGTGACGAGCCTGCAAACGGAATGTGGAAAGACGGGGAAGAAACGAAACAGTTTGTTGCTCGTGTAACGGCAGGTGAGGAGCTAATTGGTGCTGTGATCGATGATTCGCCCGAAGTGTGGCAGTTCATGAATACGGCTCTGCATTTCTTTGTGAAGGCATTTCTCGGTCCGGACAATTGGGAGAGCCTTCTTTGGTATGTGACAGCGATCGAAGCCTTGCTGGGTGAGGAGAAACCTCAGCTCACCAAACTGTTAAAGAAGCGGGTGAGCCTGGTCATTGGGACGACTGAGACCGAGCGGAAAAACGTCGCTCAGAAGTTTGATAAAATTTACGGGATCAGGAGTCACTTAGTTCATGGAAAAACCAAACTGGGCGACTTCAACGTCTTCCATGGCCATTTGGGAGAGGTTCATGAGATGGCTCGCAGGATCGCTATATGGATGCTCCACCTTCTACTGAGTATCCGCCGAAGCTCCGGATTGGGAGGTGAACTGCCGTCGAGAGAAGATATCCTAGCTATGCTGGAAATGGACGAGTCAACCCGAAATCAGTTTTCCGCGATCTTGCCTAGCCTTCCGCCGGGCTTTCCTGGCGTCGCTGCCTGGAAAAACTAATGGGGAAAACGGTGGGGAAAACGGTACCTGACACCGTTTCCTCCCGTCCGCAGGCAACCGTGAACCGAGCCCGAACGGCGGCTGGAACATCACCGGTTCTTCAATCCAAATGCGTTCTTTGTATTTTGAATGCTTTTATCCACCTGTGCCCTAAGAGCCAGGACAGTCTTTTGCAGGGCGAAGGAAGCGTCTTCCTTTTGCTTGAATTCATCAAAGGTCTTGGGGTCAATGACCAACTGCTGACGGCTCACGTGGATTTCCGAGGAATGCAGGAGTGCAAAGGAATATAAGGAAATCACGGATGCTGACCAGTCGCATCTCGCTTTGAGAAGCTTCCCCATGGGAGAAATGTCATAGGTTTTGTGAAATCCGACCATGAAGTCCTTCTGGTCGCTGTAACTTGCGGAGGACTGGCTTAAACGCTTTTCAACAGCCTGCGGTTCCGACATCCAGAAATTATAAAAATCCCTGTTTGCCGCCGCCAGTGTTTGGACACGGGTAATTACCTGTTGGACAGTCTCCTTGCTGGAAAAGGATTTAGCGGTGTAAATATCGGCAACGTCAACGGCGGCGGTGGTAGCTTCGTATGTCTTCGCCTCACCCGCTACGTCGGCATAATAGCCGCGCATAACGTCGTCAAAGGGGGTCGAGTCGGCAACTGCTGCATTGGGATGACCAGACTCCGCATTTTGTATGATTTCGCCCATATGCCTTTTCAATCGGTCCGCGCTCCAGTTTCTCCAATCTTTAGCCTGCTGCCGTGCCGTAAGGGAACCACAAATCAGTATTCCGAAAAAGAACCATTTGCTGAAGCTATCCCAATCGCCTTTTCTGCCACGTGCAATATATGCGACAAGAAAAGGGAAAAACGCAAAGCCTACCATATAGCCAAAAGCACCCCCTGGGTCTCCTCGTATGGCAATAGGCAAACCTTCTAACACGCAAAGTGCACACGATACTAGCAAGAACCACCAAAACACTTTGGTCTTCACAGTTTTTCCTTTCTCACTTCAATCCCCAAGCGCATGATTCGCTCCGTGGCAGAAGGAGGCCGAAATGAGCAGCTTGGATTTAGTGGAGAATTTACTTGTCCCGCTAATCATGTTCGGAGTCTATATCCTTTTGGCGGTAGCCGTGGGCTTGTCAGCGAGAAAGCGGGGGCGCAGACTGGCTATGGACCTTGCTTACGTTAGTATTCAATCCGTTATTCATGGGGTTAACCAGGATTTCCTTTTTAGCATCTGCAAGTCGCCTATTTTACACCCCGGGCACCCGCAATCAACGACTATTTCGCGGTGGAGGGGCCAGCGCGCCACTCTGCAGCAGGTGGGACGGCGTGGGGATGCAGCCGACCGGCAGCTTGAAAGAAAACGGTACCTGACACCGTTTCCCGCTGCCCAATCGCAAACTGGAAATTAGAGACTGGAAAAGCGAAATTCGAATAGGACCGTGGCAGGCCCCGGTAGGGGCCGACCGTGAGTAGCCGCAGTCCCGCAGGCGCGGGACTGCGGATAGCAAAGCCCACCCGGCCGCCCAACCCCGACGGGGTTGACCCTACGAACGTTCGGCCCCTCCAGGGCCGGAACAATCTCGCGGCTTTCCTTTCCGTAGGTTTCATCCCGCGTGGCGGGACTACTCACGGTATGCCGCTTCGCGGCACTCGCGATGCGCGCGCAGGACGGAATGCCTGCTCGCCTCATGTTACCGGCGTAGATAGGCGGAAATGAAGATGATGGCACCTGCAAGGCCGACAGCGATCGAGAGCCAGACTTGCCGTCGAGCGCGGACCCGGTCGAAGAGTTTGAAGGGCAACGTCACCGCCGACGCAACCACGAAGACAAAGAGGGCGAGAACAATCTTTACGGCCAAAAGCGCCCAGGACTTGCCCCAGGCCATTTCCCAGTAATACTGGCGAATGCTATAGAGCCCTGAAACGAGCAACACGATAATTGCCGACCAAATTATCCATCGGAACCGGTCCATGACCTGTTTGGCGAGCAGATCGCGGTGCTCGGGGTCCAAGGCTCCCAGGGAGGGCATCAGGATGAAAAGTAGGAACGCCATCCCCCCCACCACGATGACGGCAGCGGTCACATGCATCCATTGCACGAGTGTGGACATCAGCTTTTTCCTGACGAAAGCATGGGCGTGATTCTATTCGCTTTCGCTCCCAAGGACAAGACTCAAACGCGATTATTAACCTTGCGATCAATGCGGGATTTCCGATTTGTTGCCGCCAGATTTTCATTCGTAAAGCTTGTCGATAGCTTCAGCCAGGCGGAAGTCCTTTTCCGTGACTCCCGACTCGCTGTGCGTCGAAAGGGTGATGCCCACCTGGTTGTAATTAATGGTGATGTCGGGATGGTGGTTGGCCTCTTCGGCGGCTTCGGCGATCTTGTTCACAAAGGCGACGGCCGGCAGGAACGATTTGAAAGTAAACTTCTTGTAGATCGCACTGCCGATGAGCGACCACTCCGGCATATTCATCAGCCTCTCTCGAATTTCCGTTTTGCTCAGTGCTGCCATGATAGCTCCTATTCTCGCGTTGGGAATGAAGGGCCGAGGAGTATCTCCTGTTCCCCCGGCAATGCGAGCCGTTCGCGAACGAAGCGGCTGAGCGCGGGATTCGACCACTCACCCGCCGACACCCGGAAGACGGGCTTGTCTTCGACCATTTGGCGGGATATTCCCGGCCAAACGCTCGGCTCGAGCTCGGGTCCCACCGTGACCAACGCGTCCGCGCGGGGGAGGAATTGCCTTGCTGAAGCCTTCAATTCCCGCCGCGATTCATCAATTACAAACAGAAAGACCGCGGGTTTGAGGAAGGCAAGTATGCTGTTGCTTTCGATGATTACGTGCTCATCGCCCTCCAGAGTCTTGAGTAATCCGGGCAGCGCTTGCGCAAGTGTTCCTCCTCGAGCGCGCATCCACAGCGCGCGGCGCGCCCCCGCCGCGAGGTACCGGGAGGTGTCGTGGTGTCCATTGGGGTCCTTTTCTTCGCTCCAGGAAAAGTCAAGATGCGCCGGGAGGTCGTCCGCCGATGGCGTATCCTGCGAGTCGGCATCGCCATCGTGATAGCTGATCTTTACCGCCGTCCAGGCAAGTGAATTCAGCCCCCGAACTAATCCGGCGATCACCGAGGTCTTGCCGACCTTCCGCACCTGCCCGCCCACCACTACCAGTTTCATTTGTTGCCGCACGCCCTGCTCGCCTTGGATACGAGTATAGAAGAGCGTCCCGGGCAAGTCAACGAAATCGAGTACAATGGTTAGGGGCGAAAGGAAGGATAAGCGAGGATGATTCACGAGGTTCTTCCCGTGGGAATACTGGCCTGCAACTGTTCCATCGTGGGTGATGAAGAGACCGGCGAGGCCATCGTCATTGACCCGGGGGACGAGATTGAACGTGTCCAGGAAGTGCTGGGCCGGCACAAGCTGCGGGCCAAGTACATCATCGCCACGCACGCGCATATCGACCATGTGGGTGGCCTCGAGGAGTTGAAACGCGCCACGGGAGCCGCTGTCTTGATGCATGCGAGCGACCTGCCACTCTACCAGCACCTGGCCTTGCAGGCGGAATGGCTGGGCCTCCTCCCTCCGGGTGTTGTGGATGTGGATCAATTCCTGAAAGAGGGTGACGCTCTGCGCTTCGGGTCGCATGTTCTGGAGGTCCTGCACACGCCCGGACATTCTCCTGGCAGCCTCTCCCTCCACCTTTCGGGCGAGCAAGAGAAGATTTTCAGTGGTGATACCCTGTTCCAGGGAAGCATCGGCCGTACGGACCTGTGGGGCGGGTCTTACGAGGAAATCCTGCGGTCTATTCACGAGCGACTGCTGATTTTCCCCGATGAAACGCCGGTCTTCCCTGGGCATGGCCCTGCGACCGTGATTGGTGAGGAGCGGGAGACAAACCCGTTCTTGCAGGGGGGCTAGGGACTTGGGACTAGGGCAATTTTGGATTTTAGATTTTGGATTTTGGATTGACCGTGCCTGCGGCGTTCTGTTCTTAGCCGGTCCCCTCGTTCATGCAGTAGCCGGTGAGTGGGTTAGTCGAACATCCAAAATCTAAAATCCAAAATCGCCCCAGCCCCAAACGCCAGTGCCTAGCCCCCTTCATGCAGTGGGCAGTGGGGAGGGTTAATCTAAAATCTAAAATCCAAAATTGCCCAAGTCCCCAGCCCCCAGTCTCTCCTTCCTTGGCCTGTTCCAATATTGGCCTAATTGGCTCTTTACAAGGGGACGTAAATGGCCTACATTGGTCTGGTAATGTACTTGGTCTGGTAATTTCATCCTGGGCGGAACGACCTGTCCCGAAAAGGATGACAGGTTCGGTTGCTATGTTGGTGACATTGGATTCCAGCTTGCCCAAGCCGCTCTACGTTCAGATCCGCGAGCAATTGCGCGAGCGGATGGTTTCCGGAGCCTTGAAGGCGGGAGACCGCCTGGACCCTAGCCGCGAACTGGCGAAGCACCTGGGCGTACACCGCACCACCGTCGGCAATGCCTACGCCGAACTGGAGGCTGAGGGACTTATCCAGGGGACTGTTGGTCGGGGAACGTATGTCACGACTTTGGCGGAAACGCTGCGCTCCACTGTCCGCGCTCCGCGTCCGGCGGGCAACGACGTGTTCTGGGAGAGTTATTTTCCCGAGGACGCGCGCGACGACTCCCTGGGACGGTTGATGGCCAGCGCTTATGAGGCGGGAGTCATCTCCTTTGCGACTGCGCATGGCGCCGATGAGATGACGCCTCATGACCTCGTTCGGCGCGCCACGGACTCTGTGCTCCGCCGTGAGGGTGGCAGGGTTCTCCAGTACGGTTCAAGCGATGGCTACCTGCCGCTCAAGAATTATTTGCGGGCGCGCTTGCAGCGTGACGGAATCCCTGTGGAACTGGACGAACTGGTGATCACCAACGGGTGCCAGCAGTCGATTGATCTTCTCCGCCGCACCCTGGTTGCCCCCGGTGATGCCGTGGTCTCGGAGAACCCTACTTATACGGGACTCTGGAATGTCTTCGAGTCGCCGAACACCCGCTTGATCGGCATTCCCGTCACGGCAGAAGGGATGGACCTGGATTTCCTGGCAGCGGTGTTGGAGCAAACCAAGGTGAGGCTGATTCTGACCAGCCCCAATTTTCAGAACCCCACGGGCCACACCATGCCGCTGGCGGCCCGAAGGAGGCTGCTGGAGCTTGCCGCGCGCTTCCAGGTTCCTGTCGTCGAGGATGATATCTACGGGGCCTTGCGTTACAGCGGGCGGCAGTTGCCCCCCTTGAAAGCTCTCGATACCACCGGGCTGGTGATTCATCTGAACAGTTTTTCAAAAGTCGGGTTCCCGGGACTGCGGGTGGGTTGGATCGCGGCTTCACGCCGTGTGATCGATCGCCTGCGCTGGGCCAAACAGCGGGCCGATCTCCACACCAACCTGCTGGGACAGGCGGTCCTGGAGGAACTGGGAAGACGCGGCTGGCTCGACAAGTGGATTCGGCGCACCTGCAAGGTATACGAGCATAAGCTGGAGGTCCTGCGGCAAGCCGCCCAGCGCCACTTTCCGGAAGCTGTCCGGCTGGTTTTTCCGGAAGGTGGAATGTCCGTCTGGGCAGAGTTGCCGCCACAGCTCGACACCGCGGAACTTTTGATGAAAGCGCGGGAGCGAGGCGTGATCTTCGCGCCCTCGCGGTACTTCTATTTCCAAAACCCGAAGCACAACGCCTTACGTTTGTGCTTCAGCGGCCCAACGGACGGGCAAATTGAAAAGGGAATCACCATCCTTGGAGACCTGTTGAAGGCGGAAATCCGCAAGGCAAAGACAGGCCGGAAGCGCTCCACGGAGGGAGCCGGGGTAGCGTTGGTGTGAGGGGAGTCGAAAGTCGAGAGTCGAAAGTCGAAAGTGGAAAACCGGCGCTTCTCGACTTTCGACTTTGGACTTTCGACCTTCGACTTTGGACTTTCGGCCTTCGACTTTCAACTTTGGACTTTCGACTCTCGACCCTGGACTTTCGACTTTTGACTCTCGACTTTCGACTAACAGGAGACTAGTCATGTGGGAATACGATCAACAAATGAAATTGAAAGTCGGCTTGGCGGAAATGCTGAAAGGCGGCGTCATCATGGACGTCACGACCGCCGAGCAGGCCAAGATCGCCGAGGACGCTGGAGCGGTGGCGGTGATGGCGCTCGAACGCGTACCTGCGGACATCCGCAAGGAAGGTGGAGTGGCCCGCATGGCCTCCATCACAATCATCAAGCAGATTATGGAGGTGGTGACGATCCCTGTGATGGCCAAAGCGCGCATCGGCCACTTCGCGGAGGCCCAGGTGCTGGAAGCGGTGGGCGTCGATTACGTCGACGAAAGCGAAGTGTTGACGCCTGCCGACGAGGAACATCACATCAATAAGTGGCCGTACAAGGTGCCTTTCGTTTGTGGCGCCCGAAATCTGGGCGAGGCGCTGCGGCGTATTGGTGAGGGCGCGGCCATGATCCGCACCAAGGGCGAGGCCGGCTCCGGCAACATCGTCGAGGCGGTCCGCCACCTGCGCGCCATCACCGGCGAAATCCGGCAACTTACCACGCTGCGGGAAGAAGAGCTGATGGCCAAGTCGAAAGAACTCGGCGCGCCCTACGACTTGGTGAAGTGGGTGAGCGAGCACGGCAAGCTGCCGGTGCCCAACTTCAGCGCGGGCGGAATTGCCACGCCAACCGACGCCTCGCTCGTGATGCAGCTCGGCGCCGAGGCGGTGTTCGTCGGCTCGGGCATCTTCAAGTCATCCGATCCTGATAAACGCGCCAAAGCGATTGTCCGCGCCACCACGCATTTCAATGAGCCACAAGTGGTGGCAGAATGCTCCGCGGAAGTCGGCGAAGCCATGCGCGGCCTCGACGTCGCCAAACTCGACCCCAAGGAATTGCTACAGACCCGCGGGTGGTAGGAAGGGCAGTCGACAGTTGAGCGAAATGAAGTACGTCGTAATTGTCGAAAAAGGTCCGAACAGTTTCGGTGCCTACGTGCCGGACCTACCCGGCTGCGCCGTTGTGGGAGAGACACGCGAGGAGGTCTTGCAGCTTATTCGCGAAGCCGCGGAACTTCATATCACTAGCTTACGGGGACAAGGCGATGTCGTACCGGAGCCAGCCTCATCCAGTGAATTCGTAGAGGTTTGAAGGGGCTCAAGTGGCCGCGTGCGGCCCCGGTGTCGCGGAATTTCAGCTTGCAATCGTCGCGGACCTCGCGGTGACGATGCCTGCGATGAGGTCATCCTTGGCAGCGGCCTGGCAGAACGAGGGTACGTTACGATGTCTATGCATTTGAAGGTCCTCTACACGAAATCCGAAGTCAGATCGGCCATCACTGAACTTTTTTCATATGGCAATCGGCGCCGTGTTGCAATAACTGCGTTTGTCGGAGAAGGCGCGGGAAAGTTCCTGCCTAAACCGGAGGGCATTGAGCTGATCTGCTGGCCACAGCCAGGTGGCACAAACCCCTCCGCCATCCGGGATCTGATGGCATCCGGTGTCCGAGTGAGATTTGCCGACGGCCTCCACATGAAGATCTACTGGGCAGAGGGGAAGGGCGCGGTCGTGACCTCTGCTAACCTTTCGGTAAACGCGCTGGGTGCCGGGAACCTTCGCGAGGCGGGTGTCCTCTTGCCTGCGAGTACAGTTAATGTCGATCGGATCATCGGCTCCATCCATCCTCGGCCTGTCAGCGGGGCTGAACTCCATCGTCTGGATAGGGCCCATAGGAGGTTCCACACTGGCAGGTGGCGTCCCCCCGTCCGCTCACATGCCCGCACGTTTCGGGAGTGGTATAGCGAGCCCGCTCGGTCGAGCTGGAAATTGGGTTGGTGGGACTCCGAGGGCCAAGTATCCAAGGCTGCCCGGCAGGTCTCGACTGAGAGGTATGGGGTGCAGTCGCCCCACACCTTCATTGCATGCAGGCAGCACCAATACTCGGACTTCGACTGCATACTGTGCTTCTACTCGCGAGGCGAATCAATCTCAAATATTGAGTGGATGTACGTTGACTTCCGTGTGAAGGTGCCACGCTCTGACAAGCGTGCCTACTCTTACGGGTACCCGTACCAAGCCGTGCAGGTCTCGACGCCGAAGTACTGCCCGCCACCGCCGTTCGTGGCTTCAGGCGAGTTTAAGCGCGCCTTCAGGCGGGCACTCAGGGCGTATGGTCTACGCAAGCTCACCGACCGGGATGTTACGAAGCCTCCGGCCCGTCTGGTTGACCTGATTTACCGGGAGATTGGGACATGATCCCACGCCTGGGGTCAGACATGGTGTTGTCTGCCACGTGAAGGATCGCAGGCATCACACAGATCACAGGCGGCACGAGATGTGCGCCACCCGTCGATATAACTGACGGCACGGCTCCTCAAGGATGTTAGAATTAGGCAGGTAGGGAGGCCGGTTGAAATGGGTGCAGCAAAGGAAGAGGCGAGGATGCTGATCGAGCAACTGCCCGATCATGCGACGTGGGACGACATCATGTATGAGTTCTACGTAAAGAAGAAACTCGCGAAAGCGTTGGATGAGGCAGCGGCGGGCGAGGTAGTCTCGCACGAGACTGCGAAAGAACAACTGTCCTCAAAATGACGAAGATAGAATGGACGCGTTCCGCCATCAGCGATGCCAGGAGCTTGCGAGACTACATCGCCTACGATTCCGAAGCCTACGCTGATCGGTTTGTGCAGAGGCTCATCGAGGCTGTCGAGGGCACTGCGACCTTCCCTCTTATGGGGCGCAAAGTGCCGGAAGCAAATGACGACGCGATTCGTGAAATCCTCTTTCACAAATACCGAATCATCTATCGAGTCGAACCAACTCGAATTCTAGTCCTAATGGTAATTCACGGCGGACGGGACCTAACTCAACTCGCTCCGAAGCCGTGGGAGATCTTGTGACGAAGGATGCGTCGGCGTGGGGGGCTGGCGCACCTTCAGGCAGGCGACGATGGCCTTGCGAACGTTCTTCAGCGCCCCCTCAACGGTTTTCCCCTGCGACATGCAGCCGGGGAGCTGTGGCACGTCAGCGACGTAGCCGTTGTATTCCGGGTCAAAGATCAGGTTCACAAGAAATTGCCTGGTTTGAGCCATGCAAGAATTCTACAACAAATAGGACGGCACGAGCTAAAGATCGGTTCTCTGCTGGGGAATAGAAGGCAGCCGTAGGTCATCGAGAACGGACAACTGACTACTGACAATGGACAACGGGCACAAACCCATTGGGGTACTCGCCATCCAGGGCGACTTTGCGATGCACGCGCAGATGCTGGATCGTATCGCTGCGCCGTGGAAGCTCGTGAAGCATGCCGCAGAGCTCGAAGGAGTCAGTGGGCTCATCATGCCCGGCGGTGAGAGCACGACGATGTTGAAATTCTTTGCGAACGAAGACATGGGCGCCGCGATTAGGGATTTCGCAGCGAAGGGGAAGCCGGTTTTCGGTACCTGCGCCGGGGCGATCCTGCTGGCGAAGGAAGTCTTGAATCCTTCCCAGGAGCGCTTGGGCCTTCTGGACATCACCATCGAACGCAACGCTTACGGCAGGCAGGTTGACAGTTCCGTGCGCCTCGGTGAATGTCCCGAACTCTCGCCTCGCCCGCTGGAGATGGTCTTTATCCGGGCGCCGATCATCCGCCGGGTGGGGGAAGGGGTGCGGGTGCTCGGGCGCTGCGATGGCCTGCCGGTGCTGGTCGAGCAGGGCAACATCCTTGCCGCCACCTTCCATCCGGAACTGACTGAGGATGAAGCGGTCCATCAATACTTCTGGAAGAAATTGAATCATTGAATAATTTAATCATTTATTCATTGGGTCATTGATTCATTGAAAGGGGATTTCTGCATAGATGTCAGTGATTCGCTTTGTTCTTGCAATGTGTCAATGAGAAAATGGAAAAATGAATCAATCCTACAATGGTTAAGGTTCTTTTCGTTTGTTATGGCAACTCCTGCCGCAGCCAGATGGCGGAGGCGCTAGCCAATGATCGCGGGGCGGGAAAAGTTCGGGCTTTCAGCGCCGGATCGAACCCGCTGGGTGTGATCAGCCAGGGCACGCGTGAAGTCCTGCGCGAAAAAGGGATCACGCTCGAGGGGCACTCGTCGAAGGGCCTGCAGGACGTGCCGGTATCCGAGATGGACGTTGTGGTGGAGATGGGGTACGGAGTGACATGTGCTGTCCCGGCGGATTTCAAAGGGCGGTTGATTCAGTGGAACATCCCCGACCCTTTCGGCCTGGACTGGGACCATTTTCGGGAGGTGCGGGACTTGATCGAGAACGAGGTGCGGACGTTGCTTGCTGACCTCGAGGGGGATTCCGGAAACCGAAAACTGGAAACGGGAAATTCGAAAATGGAAACTGGCAAGTGCACGCCGCCCTGCACCGACGCATCGGGGGGATGACCGCACTTGATTTCTCCGGCCCCCTACACCTTTTTCTTACAGTGAAGGCTGCGCACATCTGCCAGGCTCGTGTATAGTCCTTTGTAATCGTGTGGGCAACGAGGGGGGCCTGCACTTCCGGTCGTTTTGAGGGGAGGATTGGTGATTGAAAAAAACTCTGCTGCAACACTGGCCGCTTTATGCATCGGTTTTAATTCTCTCTCTCTTTCTTTGGCTGACCTTGGCCATTTCCTTCAGCCAGAACCAGGGGCATCTGGTTTATGCGCTTGATGACGCTTACATTCACATGGCCATGGCCGGGAATTTCTCCCACTATGGCGTCTGGGGCGTCACTCGATACGGATTCACCTCTTCTTCCTCCTCAATATTGTGGACGCTCCTCTTAAGTCTCACGTATTACCTGTTCGGGGTAAGCCAGATTGTGCCTCTGCTGTGGAACCTGCTCTTCGCGGTTCTTGTTTTGGTGGTTGCAGATGCCATCCTTGGCTGGTACCGCCTGCCCACGGCGCTGAGGTTTGCCTCACTTCTGGCCATTATCTTTTTGATCCCCCTTCCCACCCTGATCCTTTCAGGCACGGAACAAATCCTTCAGACGCTTCTCGCGATGCTGGCGACTTTTCTGGCAGCGCGGGTGCTTTCCGGTGAAGCGCCGAGTTCCACCCCTCGCGACTCAATCCTGCTCCTGGTGCTGGCGCTGCTGGTTACTGCCGTGCGCTTCGAAGGGATGTTCTTGATCCTCGCCATCGTCGGCCTGTTTCTTTTCTGCAAGCGGTGGTTCTACGCCTTCGCCTTCGGGGTTTGTGGATTTCTTCCCGTGGTCCTCTATGGGATCATCTCGGTGTCGCACGGCTGGTTCTGGTTGCCAAGTTCTGTTCTTTTGAAGGGTGTATTCCCGAACCTGACCTCTGTGAGCGGCCTGGTCCTCTCACTCATCATCTCCGCTTTTGTTAATCTTGATCTGGCGCCGCACGTGTTTGTGCTTCTCATTGCGGTTCTTCTGTTTTACATATTGGCCTGCGACAAGGGGCGCAGCCCCTTCGAAAGCCGGCAAGTCATGGGCGCGATTCTCCTCGTGACGGCGCTGCCCCATGTGGAATTCGTGCAGGTCGGCCGGCTGTTCCGTTACGATGCCTATCTTTTCGCGCTCGGCGTCCTTTTCCTCGCCTCACAATTCCCCATCGTGATGTCTGGCCTGCCAACTCTGGCGTCTTTCAGCGGCAGGTTGGTTCCCAAATACCTCGCCGCCGGTGGGCTGGCGCTATTACTTTTCTTCCCTTTGGTGATGAAAGGCACGCGACTACTCTGGCTTCTCCCACAGTGCACGACGAACATTTTTGAACAACAGTACCAAATGGGGGTCTTTATCAACCAGTATTACCAGGGTTCAACCGTGGCGCTGAATGACGTCGGCGCGGTCAACTTTCTGGCGGATATTCATTGTCTTGATCTCTGGGGATTGGCGAACCGCGCGGTAACTTCGGCGAAACGAACGCATAACTTCCACACTAGGGACATCGCCAGCCTTTCGAGACAGGCCGGCGTGAGAATTGCGATCGTCTACGATCACTGGTTTGCAGGCGAGGTCGGCGGGCTGCCTGCGGAATGGGTCCGGGTCGGTCAGTGGACGATCCGAAACAACGTCGTCGTGGCTGGCGATACGGTCTCGTTCTACGCGGTGAACGCTTCGGAAGTCTCGCACCTGAGTCAGTGTCTGCGGGAATTTTCGGTGAGATTGCCACAAGACGTCATTCAAAGTGGCAGTTACCTGGAATGGCGCAGTATCCCGGCTACCCCATAGGCGTTAGACTGGGGGTCGCCTGGCGTCGTGCAACGCCTACGGGCAAACTCCGACCCTACCGTTAGCCTCCTGTGATCGACCCAGGCGGACACGGTGCCTTGGCAAGTGGAGAAAGATAGGCTAGAATAGTAAGTTGAAGCCATGGACGCGGTCATGGCCTTCCGGAACCACTTGGCTGCCGTGGTACGCCGGCCCTGCGATTCACTCTCGAAAGTGCCCCAAGCGGGGCCCAAAGGGCGAAAACCTTGTTCGTTTCAAGTGGACAGCAAGTCCGCACACGGGAGAGAAGGAGAAGAAGCAATCTTAAAAAATGAACGAGCGAAGCGGGAATGTCTCTGAAAACAAAGGGCCGGCTTTCCACAGCCCGATGGAAAGCTGGAATGTTATAGAAAAAAAGATAGTTACGCGTTGGGAGCGGGAATGTTGTTGAAAACACAGCATGTTAGTCGCGAGTTTTTTCTCGCCCAAGTCGCTGAATCCGACCAGCGATTTCGTGGTATCATGATTGCCCGCGAAGTAATGAGCTTGGCGCCCCTTGGACGTGAAGGGGTAGTGTGGACAATTGGGGTGACCAAGGGAGCGATTCAGGGAGGTGCACGTGCGAGAAAGTCCGGACCATTTCGATGCTGAACTGTTGCTACGTCTTTATGAACTGCGCCGCGAGGAGAAATTGCGCCGGGCGCGCCAGTGGATGATCGAGAAATTCCAGGCCGACTCGGTGGAAGAGCTGGGCAGGCAATTCCCCCAGGGGTCTGAAGAGAACGCGTTCTTTCGCATGGCTGTAAGTTATTGGGACATGGCTGCGTCCCTTGTGAACCACGGCCTGCTCAAAGAGGATTTGTTCTTTGAAAATACCTCGGAATTCTGGCTGATCTGGGAAAAGGTGAGACACTTGGCGCCTGCCATGCGGGAGGCCCGCAAGAATCCCCTCGCCTGGAAAAGCCTGGAGACGCTTGCTCGCAAATATGAACAGTGGATGGCAACGCGCGCTCCAGAGGCTCTGGATTCTTTTCGCAAGATGCTGAAGGACGCGGCGAAGAAGTGAGTGGCGCAGTGGTGTTCTCCGGGTCTACGGCTTTTGCCGGGCTTTAGCGAGCCGCTTTTCAGTAAGCAATCGTCCCGCCATGGCGGGTCAGCCTTCAGCGTCCAGCTATCCCGCCGCGGCGGGTCAGCTTGCAGCACTCCCATGGTGCAGGTCGCAGTATCTTCACTGCCGGCTGCTTCCTGCTTTTGAGGAGCCCCCTGGACAGGCTGGGGCTCTGCGCTTGCTGCTCTCCTGAAACCTGACACCTGACACCTGCCTTTCACAGCCCAAGCCGGCGCTTGCATTCCTCGAGGATGTGGGCGGTTCGGCTGGCGCCGACGCGTGTCACACCGAGGGCGCGGACCTCGAGCAGTTTGTCGAGATCGCGCACGCCGCCCGCAGCCTTCACCTGAACGTGTACAGGTGAATGCGCCCTCATCAGTTTCAGATCCTCGATGGTGGCGCCCCCGCTGCCATAGCCGGTCGAGGTTTTCACCCAATCGGCGCGCAACTCGCCGCAGATTTCGCAGAGGCGGATCTTGTGCTCGTCTTTCAGGTAGCAGTTCTCAAAGATGACCTTAACCTTTTGGCCACGGTTGTGGGTGAGGTCAATGACCGTCTTGAGGTCCTTGCGCACGTAATCCCAGTCGCCGCTGAGGACCTTGCTGACGTTTACGACTGTGTCCAGTTCCTCGCCGCCGTCGTCGAGAGCCTGTTTCGCCTCCGCGAGTTTGATGGCCGTCGTGTGGCCGCCGTGCGGGAAGGCTATGGTGGTGCTTGCCCTGACCGTGCTGCCGCGCAGAATCTCCGCACAGCGCTTCAAGTAATACGGCATGATGCAGACGCTGGCGCAGTTGTAATCCACCCCCTGTTGGCATCCCTTCTCGAGTTCCTTGTCTGTCAGGCCAGGATTCAGCAAAGAGTGGTCAATCATCTTCGCAATATCTTCGTACGTGTAATCCATCGCATTCTCCTTATGATGGTGCGTGATTCTCCAAAGAGGTTGATTTATGCTTCCGCCAGGCGCCCGCCCTTCACGGCCAGGGCAATTCCACCCAGTGTTCCGGCGTTGTCGCCAAGTTGGGACGGTTTGATCTGGATATCCTCAGTTGGGAACATGCCGACACGCTCACGAAGCGTCTGGCGGACCGTGTCGAAAAGCAGGTCACCGATTTGAGCGACGCCGCCACCCAGAACGACGAGGTCTGGATGAAGCGCCACCACGACGTTGACGACGCCGATGCCGAGGTATTGGGCGGCCCGAATGATGGCCTCGCGCACGTTCGCGTCGCCCGCGCGCGCGGCTTCCGCCATTTCCTTTGTGGTCACTCGCGAGGCGTCACCTCCGGTTAATTCGTGCAATCTTGGCGCGAGCCCGGTTTGCATCAGGCGGACCCCCTCGGCGGCAATGGCGGGCCCACTGGCCAAGGTCTCGAGGCACCCACGATTGCCACAGCCGCAGCGCGGCCCGTCCGGAAGGATGATCTGATGGCCGAGCTCGCCCGCAGCACCCAGCGGGCCGAGGCGCAGTTTGCGGTCAATGGCGATGCCGCCTCCAATGCCGGTCCCCAGCGCGAAGAAAACCATCGTCTCCGCTGTCCTGCCATGACCGAACGTCAATTCCCCGAGCGCCGTGGTGCGGACATCGTTCAGGAGATACACAGGACATCCAATCGCCGGTGAGAGGATTTCTCGCACGGGAACGTCCCGCCACTTTGTCGGCAGGTTGGGGAAGAATCTCGCCACGCCGTTTCTAATGTCCACGAGTCCCGGGCATCCCATTCCCAGCGCGGCGGGTTTGTTACCCGCCTTCTCGCTGAGAGCGAGTACGAGTCCCGCGATGCGTTCCAGGACTGCCGGCGGACCCTGGTGCGAGAGAGTGGGCGTTGAATCCGAGTAGAGAATCTCGCCGGACTCGTTCCCGAGGGCGCACTTGATGTTCGTGCCTCCCAGGTCAACGCTGGCAAAGACTGGGGTCATGGGGGCGTGTCTCCTTTGCCCGCTAGAAGCTGCCGCGCGCCGCGGGCGCTTTGGGCGAGTACCGTTTTGCGCCCTTCAAGCTGGTGCTCGTAGCCGATCTTGAAAACAGCTTGTGGCGATAATCGCGAAAGCTGAGAGCAGCAGCGTGGCGGAAATCAAGTGCGCCCGCCAGCGAGCCGATTTGTGCGCCATACCCTTCACGCCCTTCCAGCCTCCAGCGATCGTTCTGCTCAATTTCGGGATTCCCATTTGGAATCCCGGGTAACTGAGAGTGTACACGCTACAGCCTCATTTTGGAACGTTCCGCCCCGCGAGAACACCAGGCAGTAAGCAGAGAGCAGAAGGCAGTAGGCAGTTGCGCCAATTGACTGCTGACGCTTGCAGGTGCCATGCGAGCAGTGTTACCTTCGCTGGTGGTGGCATCAAGCGCCTCCTGCTCAGACTGGCCCGCTAGGGCTGGCGAGGCGCGCACCTGAGCTGAGGGAGTGAATTATGCGCTGGTCCTGGAGAATCGGAACAATCGCCGGCATTGACGTGTACATGCACGCTACCTTCCTCCTGCTTATCCTTTTCATACTTGGTCTCTATTTGCATCAGGGACGCACGCTGGAGGGGGCGCTCGCGGGCATATTGTTTATCCTGGTCATCTTTGGTTGCATAGTGCTGCACGAACTGGGTCATGCGCTGGCCGCGCGCAAGTACGGTATTCAGACGCGCGATATTACGTTGTTACCGATCGGGGGGCTGGCGCGCCTCGAGCGCATGCCGGACGTGCCCATCCAGGAGCTTTGGGTGGCGCTTGCGGGGCCGGCCGTGAATGCGGTGATTGCGGGCGGGTTGTATGTGGGGGCCCGTATCGCCGGTATTTCCCCTCAGGTTCAGCCTTTCCATTGGACGGGGGGAAATTTCTTGAACAGGTTAATGATGGTCAACCTCTGGTTGCTCGTCTTTAACCTCATTCCTGCCTTCCCGATGGATGGTGGGCGCGTCCTGCGCGCTATTCTTGCCACGCGCCTGGAATACACACGGGCCACAGTCCTTGCCTCGCGCATCGGCCAGGCCATCGCCTATGTTTTTGGTTTCGTGGGCCTGTTTACCGACCCTTTCCTTCTTTTCATTGCTTTGTTCGTTTGGATGGGCGCTGAGCAGGAGGCCGCTGCGGTGCAGGTACACACCTCACTGGGGGGCATCCCGGTGCAGCGGGCTATGCTTACGGAATTCCGCACCCTCAACCCGGACGACGCGCTCCAGACTGCCATCGACCATACCCTCGCCGGGTGGCAGCAGGATTTCCCGATTGTATTTGGCGATCGTGTCCTGGGTGTGCTCACTCGGGAAGATGTACTCCGCACCATCGCTCGGCAAGGTTCTGACGTCCATGTCCGCGAGGCCATGAACCGTGAGTTCAACACGGTTGACTCACACGACATGCTGGAGAGTGCCCTTGCCGTTCTGCACGGCTGCAAGTGCCGTTCCTTACCCGTCGTCCATGATGGCCAACTGGTCGGCATGCTCACCACCGACAACGTCGGCGAGTTCCTGATGATTCAGGCGGCGTTGCGACGGGCTCGCCGCGGTGGACCACCGAGGTAAGCTTCATACTTCAGAATTAGAATTGATCAACCCCTAAGGTTGTGCCGTCATTTCCACGGTGGCTTTTCGGGGAGCAACTTTTCGAACTCATCGATCAGCGAGGCTTCGTAGTCGCCTGCGTAGGTGTGATCGAAGAACCGATCGATGCCCTCGCCATGGAACCTCTCCCAGGACTGCTCCTCGTGCCCAGGGTTGATGGGGAAGAACAGGGCGGCATTGGAACGCGCGGCGGCAAGGTCGCCTGGCGCGTCGCCTATCATAAGGGTGCAATCCTTCGGGTACTTACCTCCCGCTGCAATCTTCAGGTGTTCTTTCTTGCTGCCCATTTCCTGGCCCGCTATGACGGCAGCGTACTTGGCGATGTCGTGCTCCTGCCATTCGCGCTCCAGCGCTTCGCCAGGAGTGGCTGACACGCAGATGACGTCGGCTTGCCGCGCAAGTTCCTCCGCGCACTCGCGAAACCAGGGGAAGGGTGGCACTCCCTCGACCAAATCGGCGATCGAGCGGTTGACGGCCTTGCTCCATTCAAGGGCCTGCTTCAGCACCGGGTCGCCAGTTTTGCCAACCTCCGCTTCAAGTGCGGGGTTTCCCAGTGTCGCGCCGGAATTGATCCAGGCCTGAAGACTAGCGACATCGGGAATTGGCGCCCCACGCCGCATCGCTTCGGGCCATTCGCGCAACAGTTCGAAGGTCTTGGTCAGGGCAGGGAAGCGGTTGATACCCCTCCACTTTGAATAGAGGTTGACGAACTCGGCTGCGGCACGCGCGTATTTCGAGATGGCTTGAAGTTTCCAGTACTTAATGATGTTGGGGATGAAGCACTCTTTGTGCTTGATTTCCATGCTGTCAAAAACGCAACCATCCGAATCAATGCCAACAAAATATGAGTGCTGGGGTTTGAAGGCGTAAAGTCTTTCCTTGGGTGATGATTCCATTATTCCTCCGACGGGTTCGAGCAAAGGAAAACGGTAGACGAATTTGTTGCTCTGCGCGGGACCGGCGCTGGAATTGCCACTCTCTCGGGAAACCTGCTCCGCCACGCCCAAGCTTTTGACATGCCATCTTAGCGCAAAACCCCAGGACTTGGGAACCGGTCGACATTCTGGGTGCTCGTGTGATTTGGAGCGCAGTCATTCCCGCGAAAGCGGGAATCCACGCGGCGACGATGGCGCTACCTCTTTGTAGAGGTCCGTCTGGCCTAGATTTGCTCGGCTCCAATGAGCCTAACCTCGCACTGGATTCCTCCCGCCACGGCGGGACGGGAATGACTGCCTTCACGGGCCCGCACGAACAATCAACTTCGCCCAAATAACACCAGTACGACAATCTGCGGATGGGTCCGCATTGTTTGGCCCTTCAGGAGCTTGGAAGATACAACTGCAAGTTTAAGCATCATTGCTATGTGTCGAATGACGTGCTAATGTACCCGAACGGATGGGTCGGTCCGGCCGCGTGGCAGGAGGGGCCGAAACGCGGTCGATACCGCGCCTCAGCAGTCCTCCCCACCGCCTCTTCACACCCAATCCCTGGAGAGGAGATTCCCATGAACAGGAGACTTAGGGCGGGGGCGCTGGTGTGCGCCATCGCTTTGATGTTTGCCGCATTGAGCCGGGGCCAGGAGACCAGTACACCTGTAGCCTCTGCTCCGTCGAGCTCCCTAACCCCGGAAACCAGTTCTTCTACGGTGCCGCACCTCATCAAGTTCAGCGGCGTGGTTAATCCGCAGATTACGCAGATTACACAGAACGAAACGGGGAAGGCCGGCCCATCGACAGTGACCGGCGTCACGTTCTCCCTCTACGAGTTGCGGGAAGGGGGCACGCCCCTGTGGGTGGAATCGCAGAAGGTGGCGTTGGACGAGCAGGGGCGCTACACGGTGCTGCTGGGTGCGACATCGCCCAACGGGCTGCCCCTGGACCTGTTCACCAGTGGCAAGGCGTTATGGCTCGGGGTGCAGCCCCAGTTGGCGGGTGTAGGCGAGCAGCCGCGCACGCTGCTGGTTGCCGTGCCGTACGCCCTGAAGGCGGTGGATGCGGACACTTTGGGCGGTAAGCCAGTGTCGGCGTTCGTCATGAACGACAGCCAGAGAGGGCCGTTGGCAGAGGGCGGCACTCAATCGACCACGAGCGGGACGCCGACACAGGCTGGAGGCGCCGTTTCGCCTCCCGCCGCTGTCGGCGGTCGCGGGGTGCCGGGCTACATTCCCATGTGGACCACGCCCACCCTTCTCGGAGATTCCACTATTTTTGAGTCGAGCGGAAAACTCGGCATCGGAAACACGACTCCGGGGGCCACGCTGGACGTCAGCGGCAACGCGGTGGTGCGTGGAAATGTGGGCATAGGAAACACGCCTCTGGGGTCCAAGCTGATTAGCGAGAATACTCCCTTCAGCGTCTACAACAACTCGACGGACAAGCAGTTGCAATTTCACGTCAACAGCAAGGGCACCGGCAGCAGATTAAACGGCGTTTCCGTGGATTCCAACCTTCAGGTGCCGCACATAAACCTCGCCGTGTCCAACGGCGCGAACAACAACGTGGCCATCGGGGACGCAGGCTATGTGCGTCTGACCGGCCCGACCGCAGCGTTCAACGTCACCGGGTTTGCGAACGGCGTGGACGGGCGCGAACTGACAGTGCAGAACAGCACTATCTATGCCATGACGATCAGAAACTTGGTGGGGTCTTCATCGGGGAACCAGATAGCGACATTCCGGGGCGCGGACGTGGTGCTGCCGGCGGGCGTCGGCGCAACCGCGACATTCATGTACTCAGCCACAGACAACGTGTGGTTTCTGCGGTCATACCAGCCTGTGACGGGCGCTGACATCTCACAGGGGGCGATTAACGTACTGAATGGGGTTGTTGGCATCGGGACGGCAACTCCTGACTCATCCGTCCGGGAGGAAATCGCTGGGGGGTCTGAACTGTTCGTTCCCGCGCTCGGTCTAAGTCCCCCCACCGGTGATATTCCGCTACAACATTTCATGCACGTGGTAGCTTACTCTTGGAGCGAGGCTGGCCCAATTGGAACAGCAGAGATCATCCTTCCAGCTAGTTTTGGTTCCGGTGTGACCGGTGTCTCCACGATGAAAATTATGGGGTATAGCTGGCCCTGGGGATCGTGGGAAATACAGATTGCAGGCCTTACTCATTTCTATCAATCGAGTGGCTCGGATTCCTGCGCGAATCTCACAACCTGGTGCGGAGCCAACGTTGCGATCAGTGGAGGCTTTCCGTACCCGTATATACGGCTGGCTTACGACGCGTCGATAACCCGGTTTGTTGTCCTCCTCGGGACCACGGCTACAGCTTGGGACGGGTTGAGCTATGAAGTTACAGACGTGACGACGTGGGTTTCTGGCGTCGGCACGGGCTGGTCAACCGCGATCCTGACGAGCGAAAGCAACATCACAAATCCTGTCACACTTTACAATACAGCGCCTTATCTGGCGGTCGGTCCTGCGCCGATATCCGGCGGCACCGGGGTAGCTGAGTTTCGTACTCCTTTTGGTAATCCGCCTTACAGTAACGGGGCGGACCCTTCGGTTGAGTTCGAGGTCTTTGGCGGATCCTCGCTGGCCATTCCCGTTAGCTCGACTGGCACAAATCTCATACATGTCTATCACTACAAGCACCTTGTTAGCTATGCACCTCTTTGGTCCACTACACCATCTGTCACCGGGGACATGGAGATCATCGTCCCAGGCTCCACCACCTGTGAAATGTCCATGACGATTGACGGCCAGACCAATGGCAACGTCTGGCAGGTCAAGGTTGGAGGCTGCCCTGCCACGAGCAACCTCGGTCATATGTGGGCTACCTACTCAGCGGTGGTTTCCGGGAACCCTCCGTCTGCGTCGGTAAGGATGGCCTACGACACCGCGCTAGGCAAATATGTAGTTGTGCTGGGCACCACAACGACTGTGTGGCTTTATACTACAATTGAAGTCTCTGATTTTACAACACAAGAGATAGGTCAGGGTAGTGGCTGGAATATCGCGGTTCTGACTAGCGAGGCGAATCTTTCTAATATAGTGACTCCCGGATACGTAAACTTTACAGGAGTCACAGCGGCGGCCAGCAATTGCGGTAGTTCAAGTGGCTCGGCTGGGTGCGCCCAAATCAATGTGTCAGGCACCCTGCACTATATCCCTTATTGGTAAGGGTCACTGTAACTACGATCTGCCGCCCAGTACGGCGACGCCGTCGCGATAAGGACGCGTAGGGGCGAACACGAGGTTCGCCCCTGCAGAGGGAAAAATGCGACTCATTCCTAAACTCCTTTTGGTGACTGCGTGTGAATGGCAAGCTGAAGCGTGAAATTGCAATCACCTGGGGATGCGTGGGACGGTGAATCACTCACGGCGTCGGCGCCATCTGGCCCCACACGTCGACCAGCTACGACGGCACCCATCAACCCCGCGCGCCCACGCCCAGCCCGCGGTGGCAGCGGGAGCGTGAGTGCGGGGTCGGTTTGCCGCGAGGGAGCCTGCGTGGCGCGTCCCCCCGGCCCGACCGCTCCCCAAGGCCCTCGCGCGCATTCCACAAAACACGTCTGAGCGACCAGGGGTCCATCGCCGCTTGCATTTTGTTGCTTACAAGGTCTATACTGATTTTGGCGAACGCGCTTAGTGGGCGAAAGCCCACTTTTTTGTCAGTCGCGAATCTTGTCGGGGTTTCCCCCCCTCGGATTTGCCAAGGGAGAGGAGTGCAAGGCGCACGGCGATGCTCGAGGCTGACCTGGAGAAGATCACGGAGATGGCCCAGCGAGTTGCGGTCTCTGAAGGCTTGACGCTAGTTGACGTGCAGCTCAAGGGGGGTCGTGGAAGCCAACTCCTGCGCGTGTACATCGACAAGCCGGAAGGAATTTCCCATGCGGATTGTCAGCTCGTCAGCGAGCAGTTGAGCGCCATGCTGGATGTGGAAGACCCTTTTCCGGGCAGCTACACGCTCGAGGTATCATCTCCGGGTCTTGACCGAGAGTTGGTCAAGGCCAGCGACTTTGCGCACTTTGCGGGGCGAAAGGCGCGGCTGGTGGTGCGCGAGCCAGTGGACAATCAGAAGGTCCTGGAAGGACGCTTGGCGGGCTTTGAAACGGGTCGTGTTCGGCTGGACTTGGGAGACGCTGGCCTGAAGGAACTCGAACTCTCCAATATTCAAAAAGCCCGGCTCGTGGTGGAAGTCTGAAGGAGAAGTCGAGGGTCGAGAGTCAAGAGTCGAAAGTTAAAAGGTTGACGGGCGATAGCGTTTGTACTCTCGACTTTTGACTCTCGACTCTGGACTGTACTTGACTGCCCCGTGTTGCAAGCAGGTAGGAGGACACCGGTGACGACAAGTCTCTTGTTCCAAACCATTGACCAGTTAAGCCGCGAGAAAGGTATTGACGCGCAAATCATTATTGCGGCGGTGGAGGATGCCGTCCTGGTGGCCACGCGAAAGTACTACAAGTCTTCCGAGGAACTCCAATCGCGTTTCAATAAGGCAACAGGGCAGGTTGAGGTCCACGCGGTCAAGAAGGTTGTGGAGGTCGTCCAGGATCCGGATCATGAGATCGGCCTGGAACAGGCGCTGAAGATAGATTCGCTGGCGGTGGTGGAGGGCGAGGTACGAATTCCCAAAGCCACGGACGTGCTGGGGAGGATTGCGGCGCAGGCTGCGAAACAAGTGATTTTTCAGAAAGTCCGGGAAGCGGAGCGCGATACCGTGTACGCGGAGTACAATCAGCGCGTGGGCGAACTGCTCAATTGCACCGTGAAGCGGGTAGAGGGGCCGGACGTTATTGTTGACCTGGGCCGGACGGAGGCCCGCATGCCGCGCAAGGAGCAATCGCGCTTGGAAACCTACCAGATCGGGGATCGCCTTCGGGCGGTGATCACGCAAGTGGACCGCGCCGCGCGCGGCCCGCAGGTGGTGGTCTCGCGCGCCGACGCGATGCTGGTACAGAAGCTCTTCGAGATGGAAGTCCCCGAAATCTACGACGGCACGGTGGTGATCAAGGCCCTCGCGCGGGAGGCGGGTGACAGGACCAAAGTCGCTGTCTATTCCAAGGACCCGGACGTGGACTGCGTGGGCGCCTGTGTCGGCATGAAGGGGATGCGGGTACAGTCCATCATCCGTGAGCTTCGCGGGGAGAAAATCGACATCATCGAATACAACGAGGACCCGCTGGTTTTTGCGGCGAACTCGCTCAGCCCTGCCAAGATCAACCATGTCTCGATTCTGGAATTGGAACAGAAGCATTTGGAAGTGATCGTGGATGACACGCAGTTGTCCCTGGCGATCGGGAAAAAAGGGCAGAACGTACGGCTGGCGGCAAAGCTCCTCGGCTGGCATGTCGATATTAAGAGTGAAGAGGAGAAACGCCAGGAAATCGAATCCCAGATGGCTGCCATGGCCTTGCGCGGCGCCTCCATTTCGGAGCTTCACGGTCTCGGCGACAAGACTCTGCAGCGCTTGCGGGAAAAGGGCATTGAGACGGTGGAGCAACTGGCCCAGATGACTCCCGATGACCTGACGCAAATCCCGGGTATCGGGGAAAAGACCGTGGAAAAAATCCGGCGCGTGGTGACGGATTACTTCGAGCAAGACCAGGAATCCTCCCTCGCCCTGGCCGCCGCCGCAGAAGCGGAAGCCGTGAAGGTTGATGAACCACTCGGTGAGCATCCCGCCACCCTCGAGGAGGCGGCGGAGGAGATGCCTGAAGAGAAATCAAGTGCCGAAGGCGCCGCAGCCGAGGTTTCTGTTCAGGGGGGAGGCGCCGAGCCAGCGGCTGAGCAAGCTGAATCCAGCGAAGAAGAGGGATCAGCCGGAGGGAAAGGAGGAAAGGAGGAATGAGATAAGACTGTCAGGGTGCTCGAGTGTGTCAAACGTGCAGATTTCTGCCTGCCGGATTGATCGGTTGGAAACAAGGGAGATAAATTAAGAAGACAGCATGGGCAACATACGAATCAACCTCTTGGCGCGTGAACTGGAAGTCAAGAGCCACCTCATCCTGGAGTATCTTGCCGTATTAGGGATTGAGAAGAAGTCTCATTCCAGTGCGCTCGACGACGAACTTGCTGATAAGGTTCGGGAACATTTCCGTGTCTTGAGTGAAGCGGGAGAGGCTGCTGAGGAAGCTCCCGCTCCGCCCCCGCCGACTCCTGTGGTGAGCAAAGAGCCTCCTGCGGCGGTCGTGGAACCCAGGAAGCTCCCCGACATTATCAAGGCTGAGCTGCAACATCCTTTGACGCGTTCCCTTGAAGAGATTAAGAACGCGGCGCGGCGGGCGGTGATACCGCCGCTGCCTCCAAGAGGGGTTCGCGTTCCGGAGACGCTGGTGCAGCCAGCGCCGGCAGTGCCCAAACCAACGCAGCCCGGGCTGAGGCCCGTACCCCCTTCCCGTGCTCCTTCTCCTCTTCCTCCCACTTTCCCGGCTGCTGCTCCAGGTCCAGCTATAGGGGGGCAGGTTGCGCCAAGACCGCCCCAGGAGCCTCTTGTACGGCCGGTGGTCAGTCCCCCACCTTCTCCAGCGGCGGCGCTGGCGGTGAAGGTTGGAGCGGAAATACCTGCGGCTGCTGTGGCGCGTGGCGGCGCGCTGAGAGAAGCCCCACAGGCTCCGCCCAAGGCTCCCGAAGTCTCGCACCTGGCAGCCAGTGCCATCGCGCACGGCAAACCAACGCGAGCCGCGCGGCTTGTGCGCCGCGACCCCTCGGCCAGCCAGCCGATCTACCCACACGTCGTAAAACCTAAGGTTGCGCCTGTGCGCCCCGCGCTTTCCAGGAGGCCCGGCGAGCCACGGCCAATGCATCCCACTTCGGCTCGGCCGATAGCAAGCGCGGCGGCCGGCGCTCTTGCTACGGGCGGCGTTCCATCGGTGCGGCCTCCTGTGGCGCGACCCGTGGCCCCGCCCCAACGCCTTCCGGGCGTGCCCCCGCCGCTTGCACCCAAGCCGGTTCCGCCGGAAGAAGTTCCAGCCACGCGCAAGATCACGATTACCGAGGGCATAGCCATCAAAGAGCTTTCTGAGAAGCTGGGAGTACGCGCCAAGGATGTGATCAAGCGCCTTTTGGACAAAGGTATCTTCGCCACCATCAACCAAACCCTCGATGGCCAGACGGCGGCCGAGATTGCGCGGGGGTTTGGAGCGGAATCGAATGTGGTGAGCTACGAAGAGGAAATTCTCCATGAAGAGGAGGTAACTGATCGGCTGCAAGACATGCAGAGCCGCGCCCCTGTCGTCACCGTCATGGGGCATGTCGATCACGGCAAGACCTCCCTGCTCGATGCCATCCGTCAAACCAATGTTGCGGCGCACGAAGTCGGCGGAATCACCCAGAGCATCGGCGCCTACCAGGTAGAAGCGCAAGGGCGCAAGTTGACTTTCATCGACACGCCGGGCCACGAGGCCTTCACGATGATGCGCGCCCGTGGGGCGCGAGTCACGGACGTGGTGGTGCTGGTGGTCGCCGCCGATGATGGGGTAATGCCCCAGACCCTGGAAGCCATCAACCACGCCCGTGCCGCCAATGTTCCTATCGTGGCAGCCATCAACAAGATTGACAAACTGGAGGCACAGCCGGAACGCGTCAAGAGGCAACTTACGGAGCACGGCCTGATGCCGGAAGAGTGGGGCGGGCAAACTGTAACCGTCGAGGTCTCTGCCAAGCAACGGAAGAATCTTGATTTGCTTCTGGAGATGATTCTCCTGGTCGCCGATCTCCAGCAACTCAAGGCCAATCGGAAACGACTGGCAACCGGAACGGTGTTGGAAGCGAAACTGGATCGAGGCCGGGGCCCCGTGGCCACGCTCCTGGTCCAGAACGGGACTTTGCAGGTCGGCGATTCCTTCATTATCGGCGCGATTTACGGCAAAGTGCGCGCCATGTTCGATTACCGCGGACGGCCGGTGATTGAAGCTCTGCCTTCCACCCCGGTGGAGGTGCTGGGCCTGGAGGATGTCCCACAGGCCGGTGACCGGTTGCAGGTGATTGACGATACTCTCAAGGCTCGGCAGATTGCCCTTCATCGCCAAGCCAAACAGCGTGAGGCCGCGCTGGCCAAGAGCGCCCGCCTGACACTCGAGCAGTTGCATCAGCAACTGGCCGCCGGCGACGTAAAAGAATTACCCCTGATCATCAAGGCGGATGTGCAAGGGTCGGTGGAGGTTTTGGCGGACACGCTGAACAAGTTGAGCACGGATAAAGTCAAAGTAAAGGTCCTCCATGCCGGCGTCGGCGCCGTCACCGAGACGGACGTGTTGCTGGCCTCGGCTTCCAATGCGGTGGTCATCGGTTTCAATGTCCGGCCGGAGCGCAAAGCGACTGAACTCGCCCAGCTTGAACAGGTGGACATCCGCTTACACACCATCATTTACAACGTCACCGACGAAATCAAGAAAGCTATGACGGGCCTCCTTGCGGTGGTTTTCAAGGAGACGACATTGGGCCGGGCGGAAGTGCGGGACACTTTCCGGATCTCCAATGTCGGGACGGTGGCGGGTTGTTACCTCCAGGACGGTAAGGTCACTCGGGAGGCGACGATCCGCCTGATCCGCGATAGCGTGGTCGTTTTCCAGGGCCGTGTAAGGTCCCTGCGGCGGTTTAAGGAGGATGTGGCCGAGGTAAGGTCCGGGATGGAATGCGGGATCGCGCTGGAGAACTATAACGACGTCAAGATCGGCGACGTGATCGAAGCCTTCGTGAAGGAAAGGGTTCCCGAACCTGCCACGGCCTGACGACCGAGGGGTGAATGCCATGCCCGTTGGTGTACTGACCCTGGAGATCCAGCTCCCTTACGCCCACTCCCTCAAGGAAAAGCGAGCCGTCTTGCGAAAGATGCGCGATAGGCTCCGCTCGCGTTTCAACGTGGCCGTTGCCGAGTTGAACCACGAGGACGTTTGGCAGCGCGCCACGTTGGGTGTGGCATCAATCTCCGACAGCCAGCCGCTGCTGGAATCCGTCTTCCGCCAGGTATTGGCCGAGTCAGAAAAAATCCTGGGTGAGGACGTGGCGAATCATTTCGTGGAATTCTTCTGAAGTCGAGAAGTCAAGAGTCGAGAGTTGAGAAGTCGAACACTTTCGACCTTTGACTCTCGACCTCTAGACTGTTGCGAGTGCCCTCCGGGCCGGGAGTTCAAAGTGCCCGGCTTCTCGACTCCTCGACTCTCGACTTCTCGACTGGTATTTCAATGACGGTTGCCGGACATCGGGCAGCGCGATTGGCAGACCGGATTCGCGCTGAAGTGGCGGAGATGATCTCGACAGAGTTGAAAGATCCGCGCATCGGGTTCGCGACGGTTACGGAGGTGGACGTGAGCGGAGATCTCCACCACGCGCGCGTGTGCGTCTCGGTGCTTGGAAGCGCCGACGCCCAGCAGAAATCGCTGGAAGGACTGACTTCCGCTGCAGGCTATATACGCCACCAACTCGGCCACCGGCTCAGATTGCGGCGGGCCCCCGAGTTGACCTTTGTGCTCGACCAGGCGGCAGAGGAAAACGAGAGGCTTGAGATGCTGCTGCAGAAATTGAAGAAAGAGCAGTAGCCACGGCCTGTCCGTCGTCCGTGGTCCGTCGTCCGTTGTTAGAGGCCGAACTTCGAAAATCGAAAGTCGAATCCGTCAGTTGACGGAGAAAATCGCGGCGAGTTTTGAATTTCGATTTTCGCTTTTCGAGTTTTGTTTTTCGTCTTAACTGATGACTGACGACTGAGAACTGACAACTGACGACGGACAACGGACGTCCCAGGTCATTGCAACTCCAGTGCCCGCAAGGAACTTATGAGTGATGCTCATGCTGGAATTTCCGGGGTCCTCATCATTGACAAGCCCGCAGGGCTCACATCGCACGATATCGTAGCGCGGGTGCGCCGGATTCTGGGCATCCGCCAAGTGGGACACTTCGGCACGCTGGACCCCTTCGCCACGGGCGTGCTTCCAGTTTCGGTGGGAAAGGCGACGCGCTTTGCACAATTCTACCTGAAGTCGCGGAAGGCCTACGAAGGGACCATCCGGTTCGGGTTTTCAACCGATACCTACGACTCCACGGGTCAGCCGACCTCGGAAAGCTCGCCCGTGGTGCTTGATCGGGACATTCTGGAAAAAATCTTTCGGGAATTCACCGGTCGTCTGATGCAGACGCCGCCGGCTTTTTCCGCTAAACACGTGGGAGGCGTGCGCGCTTATGAACTGGCCCGCCAGCAGAAGCCCGTTTCGCTGGCACCGGTTGAAGTGGAAATCTACGCACTGGAGCTGCTGGGAATTGAGACGCAGGATGTCCAGTTCGCGGTGGAGTGTTCCGGCGGAACGTATGTCCGGTCATTGGCGCACGATTTGGGCCAGAAGGTTCGCTGTGGAGCGTACCTGGCAGGTTTGCGGCGTACGGGCGTGGCGGAGTTCAAGGAAAGCCAAGCCGTTACGCTCGACCGGCTCGCCGCAGCGGTCGAGGAAAAGAGGCTAGAAAACTGCCTTGTGCCCCTGGAAGCTCTCCTGCCGGAATTTCCGGAACTTGTGGTTCGCGGACGCCAAGAGGTGGGCGTGCGGCACGGACACGCCTTCGAATTGGCGCAATCCACGCGCGCCGCCCGAGGCGCCAATGCCGGCTGTTCACAAGTTGCTGCTTTGCTGAAAATCCTGAATGCCGAGCGGCGTCTCATCGCTGTCGCCCGCCACGTGGACGGTAGCGTTTACCATCCTGGCCTTGTTTTGGTCTGACCGCAGGAGTCAGAAGGCAGTAGGCAGTAAGCAGTAGGCAGAAGACGAGGGGCGATATGCGACGCCCCCAGTCAGGTTCTTAGCCCTCTCCCTTGGGGAGAGGGTGTCGCGCTCCGGCGCTTTCACCAGCCGGAGCGGGACGGGTGAGGGGTTACTGGTACGCAGTCAACCTCAGGCTGCGGTCGGCGACGCAGCAGTTTTGTGCGCACCGCCTGGCATGTCGAATAAATCTGCAAAGCCTCCCAGTTGGGACACGCTCAGCGCCGCCAGGAGCGCGAGGGGCGCAGACTGCCCGAAGGATCGGATATCGACCCTAGGATCGGCGCATTCCTGGATTAGCTGTGCGGCGGCGGACCTATCATCTGGGGGCATCTCATTCAGCGAATGTATAATTTTGCGTTCAAGGATTTGTCTGCGCCACAAAATATCTATCTCGGGAGTGACAGCAAAAAGAAACGCCGGCTTGCCTGCGACCGTTTGATTTTCGAGGTCGTATTTGTTTCCATTTTCGAATTCTATGTAGCCACGCTTATACCTTGTGTGCCATTGAGACGGCCAATTATGTTTGACCCAGCTCCGAAACCGAAATTCTGCTATTCGAGCGTCTGCATTATCGGCGACAATTAAAACTTGTTTTTCGCTTCCATTTAGGTGGGAAAAACTTTTCAAACAGTCAAACCATTGTCTCTTCTCATCGTTTAACATGCTTTGCTCCTTAGTTAAATTCTCCGGGAGGTCTCGCGTTAAGAAAAGACCTCCCATATGGAGGCAGCATGCTGCGCCATCCTCTTCCGGCGACTTTAGAAATTTAGAATGGCAAGTTTATTTGAAACGATTAGAACCGGGCGAGAATGCAAATTTCTCAAAAATATTTGTAACTGCCAATTATACGCCGATAACATTCTTTGTAGATAGGTACGCTGGTAGAAAGTTGAAGTCGTAGTCTTTGACTCGGACCAAGGCGCCGACCCATTTGCCCCCCCGACTCCGTCTCTGTCGACTGTACTTCCTTATCTATCATCCTCGTTGCTTATAGCATTGCTTGAACCCATTTGTCAAGGGAAATTTTCAAGGGCGGAACACCTCCCATCCTTTTTCTACAGATCGGGTCCGAGGAACTGCGGACCCTGCCAGGCTGTCATCGAAGCGGGTGAGGATTTTGCCTCGTTGGGCTGGACCTAATGAATCCTGCTTGCGGTGGCGAGACCCCTCACCCGGCCCGCGCCGGCTGGTGAAAACGCCGTCGCGGTCGACCCTCTCCCCAGGGGAGAGGGCTGGCGTCGAAGACAGAAAGGTTTCTGTTAATTTACCGCTTACTCCCTTCCGCTTTCTGCCTACTGCCTTCTGTCTACTCCCTCACCGCGTACCTAGCTTCAGAATGGCCTCCGCCGCATCATAGGCCGCGCGAGGCCGGGCCAGCGCGCGGGCTCGTGCGCGAAGGCTATCCAATTCTTCTCGCCGGGCCAATAGTCGCCCGATGGTGGGGGCGAGCTCAGCGGGGCTCTTTATCCACACGCCGCTTCCCCATTTCTCAATCCATTGGCACGTGCGTTGTTCATTCCCCGGCAAGGGATCGACCGCCAACATGGGCAGGCCGCAGGCAAACCCCTCTGCCAGCGTGGCACCCCCCGGCTTGCCGACCATGAGGTCTGCTGCGACCATCCACTCGTGCATGTTATCCACCCAACCCAGTACTTTCGAGCGAGGAATACCTTGACACAGGGCGCGAGCTTCTTTTTCCATCCGCATGTTTCTCCCGGTAATGACAACCACTTGCAGGGTGTGTCGCAGCTTTGTCAGCTCGCTCAGAATCAGACGGGGACGCCCGAAGCCTGCGCCGCCGAACAGGATCAGGAGCAGGGGGCTATCGCTATCGACCCCCAGGCGAGCGCGCACGCCTTCTCGTTCAGGCAAGCGGCAGAAGATCGGGTCAAGGGGCTGTCCCGTGGTCACAATTTTGGAGGCTGGTGCGCCGGCGGTGGCAAGTTCGGCCGCGAGGTCCTGGTGAGTGCAGAGGTAGAGATCCACCTCGGGCTGCACCCAGGCTTGGTTAAAATCCATCAGCTCTAAACCTGCAAGTCGAAACCTCGCCGTGCTGGCGCGCTTGTGCAGGCTGGCGAGTTCGCACAGGCCGACTTCCGTGGCCACTACGACATCGGGATCGAAATCACGTATGAAACGGAAGAGCGGCCGCGCGCCCCAGCGGTAAAGCCAGCCTGGACCAGTAGATGGAGATTGGTGCTGGACACTTTCGATCCATCCCCAGAGGCTCGGCCAGTATCGCAAGGGAATTAGATAGGAATTGTAGTAGGCCCGGAACCACGGTGTGCAGCGGCCCAGGGCATCCACGACCTCGACGGCGATGCCCGGCTGAATTTCCAGGAGTGCCGCGCGCAGCGCCTTCGAGGCCCTTTGATGCGCTGCGCCGTGGGGCAATGTCAGGATGAGTATTTTCAGTGGTACCTCCACAGTCGTCAGGTGCAAAAAGCCCCAGCAACAGGGTGAGCGAGGTTCGAGTAACAAACGCCCAAAATGTTCAGGCCCGGAGGGCCGTAAGAATTTAGCCGAGGGCGCAAGCCCTGGGGCCCAGGCCCATCACAATAAACCCATAGCCCCGGTAGGGGCGTAAGAGTCTGCACGGCCGAAGCTTCTTTCGCCCCTTCCGGGGCTCACTCTGGTGGTGCAATCCCGACCCAGGGCTTGCGCCCTGGGCTAAATTCTTACGGCCCTGACGGGGCTAAGTTGATGATACAATTTCCTCTCGAATCTGGGGAGCCCCCCGCAATCTCCGGGAGAGCATGGCGGTTGAGCGGCATCGTTCTTCGCTGAAGTATTAGGATACGAAATGGCAGATATCTGGATAATCTTAATCTGCGCAATATGCCTCGTCGGCGTGCTTGGCCTGTACGTCTATGCCTGGAGTATTCCCACCCTGCAGCTTTTCGGGCCGGCTCTTTTGCGTGGCCCTGCGGCTGGAAATCGAATCGCCCTTACCTTCGACGATGGCCCCTGCTCGAGCTACACGGGACAGATTCTCGACATTCTGCGCTGCCATGATGTGAAAGCCACATTCTTCGTCTGCGGCCAGAACGTGGAGCGCTGTCCAGAGATTCTCCGGCGCGTCCAGGCGGAGGGGCACACCATCGGGAACCACAGCTATTCCCACCCGTTTCCTTACTTCCGGAGCCGCGCTTTCTTCGCGCGCGAGATTGACCTCACCCAGGAGGCCGTTGAAAAGGTAACGGGAGAACGCCCAAAGTTCTTTCGCCCGCCCTTCGGTGCGCGTTGGCGGGGGCTTCATCCCGTGTTGAAGCAGCGGGGCCTACGCTTGGTGAACTGGTCAGACACCGGGTATGACTGGAAGTTCGATGCGGAACGAATGGCGCGCGAAACACTCAAAACTTTGGGCCCCGGATCCATCATCCTGCTCCATGATGGCCGCCGAGCCTATCCCCCAGAAACAGTGGACCGATCGGCAACCGTGAAGGCGCTGCCCGCCATCCTTGACGGGGCCGTGAAAGCCGGCTTCACTTTTGTCAGCTTGGAAGAGTTGTTGGCGACGGAGAATTAACCTGAGGGCGAGAGGCGCCTCTCCGTAGCACGAGTCCTCATCTTCTTCTCGTGCGCCGAAGGTTTTCCACGATCATCGCTTGGCCCAGGATGGCTGGAATTGCCGATTGTCGATTGCCGATTGCTGATGGACATTGGAAGGAGTTGCCACACCACTTTTTCAATCGGCAATCAGCAATCGGCAATGAAAACTTGGTCTTTGGGTTGCGGCTATGCCGTGCTGTGATGCTGACGTATCAGAAGTCAGCTTGCGGACTCACTTACGCTTTGCCTTAGCTTCAATATAGGTGGAAAAAGAATCGGGTTTGCCTGGAGGCGCAATCTCGAATCTGAGAGTCAGGGTATCGCTGCCGGTTTTAACGTAGGTTAAGCGGTATCTGGGGCTGGAAGGCAACACATCGCTGACAAACTCGATCGTCTTCTGGTCGGGGGAGACCGCAATCGAGTAGTTTATTACGTGCCCTTCATTATCAAAGTAGATGGCCCGCGGCGGCGCGCCGTCAGACTCTTTATATACCACCGTCAGATCGTCATGCTGATATGCAGGACGGTCTTTGGTGGGCGGATAAGCAGCGTAACTCTTTCGCACCAAAATGCGCTTCTGCAAACCAGGATGAAATGAGAATTCGCCCGTTCCTTGGCCGGGTTGCCCTCCGCCTTCGCCAACCCAGTCGCCTAAGAGGTACTCGAGGGAGGCCCAATCGCTTTTCCTTGCTTCACTGCTGCCAGCGATGGTTCGAGGCAATAGCCCGGCTACTGTAATAAGAAGTAATAAACGCACCGTACGACCCATTATTGCGGCTCCTTATTTCGAAAGCTTATCACAATTCGAGTCGGCACGAGGAGTTCAAGCGGCCTGCCTCCTGAGGACATCGTGAATGAAAATGTTTGGATAGGAATAGATGTGGGCGGAACTAAGACAGCAATCGTTACTTCTGCAAGCCCGCCGGCTGTTTTGGGCCGAACGGAATTTGCCACCCTTCCGGCGAAAGGCGCGGATCGAGCTCTTAAGCTGGCCAAGGAAGCGATTCGCGTCCTGCTTGCTCAGCAAGGGCTCGAGATATCCGCCATCAAGCGGATAGGCGTGAGTTGCGGCGGCCCGCTGGATCGAATCCAGGGCGTTATCCAATCGCCCCCCAATCTTCCAACCTGGGATAACGTCCCAATCAAGGCAATTATGGAGGAAGAATTTGGGGCTGAGTGCCAAGTGGAGAATGACGCCAACGCAGGCGCCGTGGCGGAGCACCGCTTTGGCGCCGGCCAGGGAACACAGAATATGGTCTTCCTTACCATGGGAACGGGCCTCGGTGCGGGCATCATCACGGATGGCCATCTTTATCACGGCACTAACGACTTGGCGGGGGAAGTCGGCCACATCCGCCTGACGCGGACTGGACCGGTCGGACATAACAAAGCGGGCTCCGCCGAAGGGTGGGCGAGTGGTGGAGGCATAGCCCATTGGGCTGCCCAGGCGGTTGCCAGGGCCGCAAAGAACAAGCAAAAAACCACGCTCACCAAACTTCTTCAGTCCGGTAAGGCGCTGACGGCGCGGGATGTGGGCTTGGCCGCGCAGCGGGGAGACCGCATTGCCGTTGGGATCATTCAATCAACAGGCCGGCGGCTGGGTGCGGTGCTTGCCATTCTCGTTGACTTGCTGAACCCGGAACGAATCGTGATCGGAGGCCTCGCCATGCGGCTGGGCGACTTGTTGCTCGAGCCGGCTCGTTCAGTCATGCGACGAGAAGCGCTAGCCCCTGCGGCGGCAAGCTGCGAAATTGTCCCAGCGGCGCTCGACGAACGCATTGGTGACGTGGCGGCCCTTTGTGTCGCCCTGGGCTTCTAGCTCCCAAGAACAGGTTTCAGGTGCCAGGTTTCAGGTGTCAGGGGGACAGCAAGCGCAGAGCCCCGGCGAGTCCAGAGGCCTCTTCAAAAGCACGAAGCAGCCGGCAGGGAAGATAGTGCGATTTGCACCGTCGGAGTGCTGGAGGCTGATAGCTGAAAGCTGACGGCTGATAGCTGAAAGCTGACAACTGACGACTTCGCGGAAGGAATTTATATGCGCCATGACATCGCTCTCCTGATTGCTAATTCGATCCAGGAAAGTCTGAAAGTGAAACAAGCCCTGCTCGACGACAAAGACCTCCTGAGCCTTATAGCCACTGTGTCAAAGCAATTCGTGTCGGCCTTGAGCCAGGGGCACAAAATCCTGCTCTTCGGTAACGGCGGCAGTGCGGCTGACGCTCAACACATTGCCGCGGAATTTGTGGGCAGATTCCAGATGGAGCGAACCCCTCTCCCCGCTCTCGCGCTGACGGTCAACACCTCTGCACTCACCGGAATCGGCAACGATTACAGCTATGAGAATGTATTTGCCCGGCAGGTGGAAGCTCTGGGAGGAGAAGGAGACATTGCGGTCGGCATTTCAACCAGCGGAAAGTCTCCCAACGTGTTGAAGGCGCTGGCGACGGCGAAAGCCAAGGGCTTGGTCACAATTGCCCTTACGGGAAGAGACGGAAGCATGCTGACGGAAGTGGCACGTTACTGCATTTGCGTCCCGGCAGATTCTACTCCTCGCATCCAGGAAGCACACATCCTCATCGGGCACATTCTTTCCCAGATCACCGAGATGGAGCTTTTCGATAAGTAAATGCGGAGGCGCTTTCGGAGAATTCGGTCGAAGGAAGGTAGGTGGTATACGGTAGGTGGTATGTAGTAGGTGGGCCCTGCACCCCCACCTACCACATACCATCTACCACATACCGATGGTCACAGGGCCCGCGTCGCAGCCTCTATGACCTCCTGCGGCGAAGCCGCGCCCGTACCTTTCTTCATGACGGTAATCGACGCCACAAGATTGCCGAAGCTCGCCGCGGCGACGGGGTCACCTGTCACCGCCATGGTTAGCGCCGTCCCGGCAGCAAAGCTATCCCCGGCGCCACAG
>Ga0208456_1000186_pt1 | contig 53979 bp, 43 predicted proteins | sample June2015DPH_4_10_2_FD_184691 | JGI IMG/M metagenome (GOLD analysis project Ga0208456, IMG submission 184691) | Peatland microbial communities from SPRUCE experiment site at the Marcell Experimental Forest, Minnesota, USA - June2015DPH_4_100... | ecosystem: Environmental > Terrestrial > Soil >... | reverse complement strand
CTGAACTTCTCGACCACATTCTCGCCCAGAAAGGTTTCCCGCACGAGTATGCCCTCCGCCCTGGGGGTCATGGTTGGGACTACTTACATCAATACATGCCGTTCTCCCTTCGCTTCCATTCCAAGCTATTTATGCAGGCCCAGAAGGCGAGCTTGACAACCCACGCTAAGGGAGAAACGCGGTGAGATTGCCAACCCGCAGTGTAACGCCAGCCGTTTGGTTGTTCCTGCTGTTAAAGGAGAGGATTGTATGACGAAGATTTGTCGAACTTCGATCGGGCTAGCCACTGCCACTCTTATAGTTTTGATGAGTAGCGCAAGCATGGCTCATGGGAACGAACGGGGGACTGTGAAGGCGACAATCAACGGCGCCCACATCTCCATCGACTACGGCCGCCCCGCACTTAAGGGCCGCGACATGCTCAGGCAAATCCAACCAGGTAACGTCTGGCGGATCGGCGCCGATGCTCCGACGACCCTCGAATCGGACAAGGAGCTGAATTTCGGCGGAACAATTGTTCCCAAGGGCAAGCATATCCTGCTGGCGCGCTTGGTTGAGCCTGGGAAATGGACGCTCGTATTTTCAAGCAAGTCTGTCTTCCAGTACGAGTCGAGTGCAAAGCTCGCGGAAGTCCCACTGACGCTCGAGGAAGCAAGCGACTCGGCCGAACTGGTGACCATACAAGTCACCGACAAAGATGGGACGGGCGTCATCGAGATCGCCTGGGGTAAGATGCGCCTTTCCGCTTCCTTCAAGCCTGCTTAGGCGTCGTCGGATAACAACCGTTCCATTCTCGAATTTCGCGTCTATAAGGACTTGGCTCTGCTCAGGGGCCGGACGGAAGTATAATAGTTGGGCGGCCTATGGGATTCTTGGAATTTCGAGATGAAATGGAAGAGTCTGGTCGAACCCAGACCACGAGACTTTGAGCTTGTCAGCCGACCCTGCCACTTTGCTTGTCTACGCTTGGCGCTGCCTGAGGGCTATTGGAGTCAAGGGCACAGTTCTCTGCGTTGCACTTTGTCTCACCCTTCCCAGGTCCACAGGGGCACAGGTCTCCGTGGCCGGAGTCGACCTCTGGGGACAGCCCGTGTTGGATGTTAGGCTAAGTTGTGACGCGCGACTGGCCATGACTGACTTCCCCGGTGTCGTCTCTCAGGAGGTCGGCCAACCTCTCGATGCCTCGAAAATTGCCGCGAGTCTGAAAAAGCTATATGCCACTGGCCGCTTTACGGACCTGCGCGCGGAGGCTGAGCCTGGGCAGGGGGGCGTTCACTTGCTCTTCGTTGGGCGCGCCCAATACTTTATCGGCGTTGTTCAAGTCGAGGGTAGTCCCAGTGCCTTGGAACCTAGAGTCCTGCTCACCTCCTCTCGCCTCCGGCTGGGACAGCCCGTTTCGGACGACGTTCTCGTCGCGGCCCAGAGGCATATCTCCGAGATGCTCGCTTCGAACGGTTACTACCGGGCAACCTCCAAATACCGTCTCCTTCCTGACCCGGCCACACTGGAGGCCGAGGTGTTGTTCTCTGTTTTCGCCGGGAAGCCCGCGCGCTTAAGCAGCCTGGAATTCCGGGGTCACGTCGGATTCCCTCCGGCGAAGCTCGCAAAAGTAGCCGGCTGGCACTCCGGAATCCAACTGACATCGGCGCGTGTCGAACGGGGCTTGCTCAGGCTCCACCAGTTTTTTGTATCGCGCGATCGCCTCCAGGCAACCGCGAGCGTCCAGAAGCGAGAGTATGACACTAAACTCGACACCGAAAAGCTGCTGGTAGGGGTTGAAACCGGCCCCCTAGTTCGTGTGCGCGTCGAGGGCGCCAAGATTTCACGCTCCAAACTCAAAGAGCTTCTCCCCGTTTATCGAGACGGCGTAGTGGACGAGCCCACTCTTGCACACAGCGACGAGATTCTGGAAGACCATTTCCAGCAACGGGGTTTCTTTTCAGCTACCGTGAAGGCAGAACAAGCATTTCATGCCGAGTCCCAGACGCTGAACCTTACCTTCCGAGTGAATCGGGGCAACCCAGGACAATTCATGGGGTATGGCTTTGAGGGCAATCGGGCCATTCCCACCACAGAACTCATGGCGGCGATCTCCCCTCCCGCACGGGGAATTTTCAGCCCTGCCCCGCTGTACAGCCGCACCCTGATGGAGAACAAGGTAAACACCCTGACGGCACTCTATCAATCAAGAGGCTTTCTGGACGTGCGGATCTCGCCTCGCGTGGACGATCATTTCCGAAACCAAGATGCTCATAGGTTTGTCACCTTCCAGGTCGAAGAAGGACTCCAGACAACCGTTCACCAATTGGCTTTGAAGGGAGTCTCCGGCGACACGCAGAAGGCCCTCTGGCCTTCTCTGCTGACCAAGCCATCCCAGCCTTATTCACCGGAGCGGGCCGTAGCGGATCGCGACACCCTATCCAATTACCTTGCCGACCACGGGTATTCTCAGGCCAGGGTGAGTTGGCACGCCTCACCTGCAAACGAACACCACCAAGTTGACCTGGAATTCCTGCTTGAGCCGGGAAAGCAAGAACGAATCCAGCGTATTGTCGTGCTGGGAAATGAACACACCCGCCTGGGGGTTATCCGCCGCGAACTCCTGATTCGCCAGGGTCAACCTTTGAACCAGGACAACGTCGCTGACTCACAACGCCGGCTCTATGAGTTAGGAATGTTCAACCAGGTTCAAATTGCTACCCAGGACCAGACAAGTTCCGAAACGAAGAAAACCGTCTTGGTGGCGGTGGAGGAGAGCCGGCGATGGACTTTAGGCTACGGCGGGGGACTCGAGGTCCAAAGGCTGGGGAGCAGTAACCCACAGGGCACCTTCAAAGCTAGCCCGCGAATCTCGCTTGACCTCCACCGGCTCAACGTCGGAGGACACGCACAAACCTTTACCCTATGGGGACGGCTGTCGAACCTCGAAACGGGCGCCGGTACGAGCTATGTGATACCCTACCTGGCGAATCGACGGGACCTGAGCCTGCGCATCAGCGGGCTGATAGACCGCAGCCGCGACGTGCTCACCTTTACGGATGACCGGAAAGTGGCATCGGTCGCCATCGAAAAGCGTTTCAGTGCTTCGACGATAATTTCGGGTCGCTATAGCTTCTCGCGCGTTGAGGCTCTCGACATTTCCACTCGCATTTCCCTGGCGGAGCAATCTCTGTTGAGCCCGCCGGTGCATGTGGGAGGGTTCGGCGCCAGCTTTGCCAACGACCATCGCGACGATCCCTTGGACGCCACCCGCGGCTCCTATTCACTTGCCGACGCGGGAATTGCCTATAAAGGCTTCGGCTCAGAAGCAAATTTCGTTCGCTTCACGGGTGAAAATGCAACCTATTACCGATTGGGCGAGCACCTGATTTTTGCCCGCAACACGCGATTCGGATTCGAGTCTCCCTATGGCAGCCTGGAGAAGATTCTGGCTCAAACCTCCGGCGGGCCCAAGCACTACATCTACACCGACATCCTCCCTCTGCCCGAACGTTTCTTTATGGGGGGCAGCGAATCGCATCGTGGTTTCTCCACCAACCAAGCGGGACCGCGCGACCCTCAAACCGGCTACCCCATTGGTGGCAATGCTCTGTTCTTTAATTCGTTCGAGCTTCGCGTGCCCTTGGCGCAGCGAAGGCTTGGCTTCGTGGTATTCAACGATTCAGGGAATGTATTCACAACCATCCGACACATGCGTTTACTGAAATTCAGACAAAGCAGTCCGACAGATACCGATTATGACTCAGACGCCGTGGGTCTGGGTATCCGATACAAGACGCCTGTCGGGCCCATACGCTTCGATGTGGGCTATAATTTAAATCCCACGCGGTACCCAATGGGAATGGGGGTGCAACAATTATCTCGGTTCAACTATTTTCTGAGCATCGGTCAAAGCTTCTAGCCCAGGGTCGCGTAAAAGTCGGGGAGAAAGCGGCTCTGCCGCCTGCTGTGCGGAAAGCCTCTGGCTTTCCGGCCATGCTCTGCCCTCCTTCCTCCGCTCGGCTGGAAGGCTCAGCCTCCCAGCCGAGCGGAGGGGATTGGTTGGGACATAGGCCCCACGGAAAGGCGAAGCCTTTCCGTACAGCAGGCGGCAGAGCCGCTGTGGGCCCTTGTCCTTCGGGGACTTTGACGCCACCCGGCCTTGTGGCGGGTTCACTCGTGTTGCTGGCCATGACCTTGGGCGGCTCATTTTCGCGTGCCGAGATTCTCGATCGTGTGGTTGCATCGATCGGGGATGTCGCCATCACCCAGAGTGACGTCGAGCGCGAATACCGATTGGAACGTTTCCTCGACGGGCAATGGCCGGCTCCTCCCCCCGACAGCAAGACACTGGAGCGGGTTCGCGAGCGGCTGACTGACCAGAAGCTTCTGCTCGAGGAAGAAACCCAGGACTCTTCCCACGACGCCGCGCTGGAAAAGACGGCAGCCGAAGAACTGGATGCTGTTCGCAAGCGGTTCCCATCCGAGCCGGACTACCAATCTGCTCTCCAATCGTTGCATATGAACGAGAAACAGATTCTGACCACGCTTATCGATCAGCAGAGGGTTTTGAGGAATATCGAGCAGCAGTTGCGGCCGGCGGCGCCCCCTGGGACAACCGACGTTGAATCGTACTACCGCGACGTATTCACACCCGAATATACGCGGACGCACGGCTCCGCCGCTCCCCCTTTGACCGAAGTCCAAGGGCAGATCCAGGAAATCTTGGTGCAGAAGAGAATCGATCAGCTTCTTGCCACTTGGTTGGAGGAACTGAAGCCCAGCCGCCGCGTGCGTTTTCACTCTTTCTGACCTCCCAAAAGCTGTCATTCCGAGCGAAGCGAGGAATCTCGCTCTGCGCCGAGGAGGAAAGGGTCAGAGCGAGATTCCTCGCTTCGCTCGGAATGACACGGGGCTGGCTTCGCTCGGAATGACAATCCAGCATCCTATTAGAGGATCTGTATGTCGAAACATTTTTGGGTCACGCTCGCTATTATCGGGACGCTGGTGGCGCTGGCCACAGCCGCGATTGGTGTCACGAGCACCCCCTGGTTCCACCGCGCTCTGGAACGCCGCCTCATCGTGTGGCTGGAGGACACGACTGGCGGACGAGTCGAAGTACAGGACTTCCGCTTTCACCCCACAGTCCTTCAGGTGACTTTCCACGGAGTTGTGATCCACGGAAGCGAACCGCCCCAAGCACCCCCTCTCTTCTCTGCCCACACCGTGGTGCTCCGTCTCAGCCCAGTCAATTTGCTGCATCGCGAAATCCGAATAATGAGCCTTGACTGGGATGGAGCAGAATTACATCTCAAGACCAACGCCGATGGTTCGACGAACCTGCCAGGCCCCGCAACCCGCCATACTGCCGGGCAAGTCATGGAACAGTTGATGGACCTTCGCATTGGAAGGGTGACGCTGGCGCACTCCACTTTCTTTTGGAATGACCGGCCAATAAGCCTGGATCTCAGTGCCCGAGAAGTGGCGCTCCTCCTGTACCTCCGGCGCGGTCCTCACTATGAGGGCAGCCTTGCGGCCTCGGCTGTCACTACCCATATACCAGGGCAATCGACCCCGCCTCTTACCTTGTCAACCCGCTTTGTGTTGTCGCAAAATGAGCTTGCCGTTACATCGTTCGTCTGGCAGTCCCACGGAATGACTGGACAAGGTTCGTTCACCCTTCACCCTGTCCCTGAACCCGAAGGATACTTCTCCTTCCAGACCAGCTTTGATGTAGCGGCTCTAATCCCACTCTTGCATCTTCCCGTTTTGCAGAATGGGAACCTACGCCTCGAGGGTCAGGGGATCTACCGTCATGGGGAGATTTCCGCGCAGGGGCGACTGCAAGCCCGGCAAATGCTGTTCCGTGATTCTCAGTTCAACTCGGGGCCGCTTGAGGCCTCGGCCGACTACTCACTGCATCGCTCGCAAGTGGCAATTTCCAACTTGAAGGTGCTTGGATGGGGAGGCAGTGCGCTGGGCGCTGGCCAGGTTAGTCTTGCAGGGCCAGCTCCCCAGTTCCACGTCCGCGCCCGGCTCCGTGACATGAATCTGCTCGCGCTCCTTCATAGTTCCAAAGGCCAACCTCTGTTATTCACCCAGCTTCACCCTGCCTCTCTCATCGACGGAGCGGTAGATCTAACCTGGGCAGGTGAGTTCGAAAAGGTTAAGTCGGAATTCGACCTGCATTTATCGGCCCCCGCCGCATATCCTCCGAGCTTCCTTCCCGTCAGCGGTGACCTGCGTGGATCATTGGAAACGAATCACGGCTTCTTCCTCCGCTTGGAGGACTCAAACTTTCACACTCCCAATTCCTCGCTCAGAGCAAAGGGGACGCTGGTCGAGTCAGCGGCGCGCAACGAATCCCCAAGCCGCCTGCAAATCCAATGGGCGACGACGCAATTCGAGGAATGGCGTTCCGTGTTCGAGGCCCTGGTCGAATCAACCCCACACTTGCCACTCTCACTCAAGTCGCCGGCGACTGTGGTTGGAGAAGTCACGGGTTCGATTGAGAATCCCGAAATGCGCGGCTCGTTGCGGGTGGGCGAGTTCGAGTATCGTGGCTGGACCTGGGACGGCCTCGAGGCAAACGTAGTCGCCCGGCCGGACTATTTCCAGGTTTCCTCCGGACGACTTGCACATGGAACGAGCGTGCTTAGCCTTGAGGCCTCAGCCCAGCTTGAAGATTGGAGGATTACGAAGACCTCACCGGTACGGTTTTCCGCCCGCGCTCAACGCACCCCGCTGGAGGGCCTTAAGGCGGCGCTGGGAATTGACTACCCCGTGGGTGGTTACGTCAGCGGGCAGGTCAACTTGGTGGGAACAGCTTCGAACCTCGAGGGAACAGGTTCCATCAAGGTGGAAAACGGCAACATCGCCGGAGAAACGGTCGATTCCTTCTCGACCAGTATTCGGGTGGGTGAGTCCACCTGGGATCTTGATACGATACAGATGCTGAAAGATCACGGCAGTATAACGGGAAAGGCACAGATAGGGCCTTTGAATCACTCCATAACCTGCCAACTTCATGGCAGGGGCTTTTCTCTCGCTGACTTCAAGAGACTGGCACTCTCTTTTCCGAATTCCTCCCTTCCCCAACAAGTAGAAGCCCAGGCAAGCTTTGACCTCCAAGGAAGCGGCACTCCTGACAATTTCCACTTTCGCTCCACCCTGCTCGTCGAGGGTATCAGTGTGGCCGGGACTCAGGTCGGCGACCTCCATATTCAACTGGATGGCGAAGGTCAGAACCTCCGGATTCGGGGCATAGGTTCCGGACCTGGGGGGATGTTCAGCCTGGGCGGAGACGCAAAGACCGGCGGCGATTCGCCGCTCCAACTCCAAGGGCAATTCGTATCCTTCCGCTTGGATCCCTGGGCACGCCTGTTGCTGAATAACCGTCTTGGCGGTCAAGTTACTGCGAGTGGCTCCTTCAAGGCGAACGGTTCCCTGCGTGATCCTTCGAAATTCCAAATGCAGAGTCAGATCGAGACTCTGGAGGTGAGTTTTCCTTCTCTGAAATGGAGGAACGAACATCCCGTGGAATTGCGGTTTGCCTCAAACCTGCTCTCAGCTAAACCATTCCGCATGCAAGGCCCCGCCACGAGCCTTATCGTCGATGGCTCTCTTCGTCTTGCCGGCCCAGCTTCTCTATCCGTCACAGCCCAAGGCATAGCTGATGCCACAGTACTGAGTTTGCTTGACCCCAGCCTGCAAGCATCCGGGCACTCACGAATCAAGCTGAGCATGTCGGGTTCACCCGCGCGACCCCAATTGAATGGAGCGGTAGAGGTCCAGGACGTCAGTCTTGGCTACCAGGGTCTTCCCTTCCGCCTGAGCAACCTGAATGGCGAAATCCACCTCGAGGGGGAGAGAGCTACGGTGAAATCCTTACGGGGCATCAGCGGTGGCGGCACCCTGACCTTGGATGGTTTCGTGACCTTGGCATTGCCGCCCCGTGTTGAGCTGCGTGCCGAGCTCGATCAGGTAAGGGCGCGCTACCCCTTTGATTTCACCTCCATCCTCAGCGGGACTTTGCGCTTGGTGGGAACATCGGATCGTGCTCAACTACAGGGCGACTTGGCCCTCCGCCAAGTGCTTGCAAGCCAAAACAAGAATTGGCTTGCACAGATAATGGAGTCCAGCAGTCCCTTCGAGGAATCAAAACCCAGTACACCTTCCCCACTTGCCGATACCATTCGGTTGAACATTCGAGTGACCTCGGCGACGCCGGTGAGGCTGGAAATACAGGATATGCACCTGACCGCCGACGTTGATGTGCACCTGCAAGGAAGCCTTGCAAACCCCGTGGAAGTGGGAACCGTGCACTTTCTGAGTGGCGAGGCCATCTTCCGTGGAAATCGCTTCACCCTCAGCCGAGGCGATCTCAGCCTGACCAATCCCATTCGCACCCAGGCAACGCTCGACTTGGAAGCTCGAACCGTTGTACAACAGTACGACCTGACGGTTGATGTTTCAGGCCCGCTCGGGCGCCTGAAGCTGGCTTATCGTTCCGACCCTCCGCTTTCCACTGAGGATGTGCTTTCGCTGCTGGCGCTGGGGTACGCGCACCAACAACAGGAGATGTCCACACCAGGATTAGTCAGCTCGTTCACTGGGGGTAACCCCTTACAAAGCGTGGGCGAAAGCGCGCTGCTCTCTCAAGCCCTGTCCAGCCAGGTAACTGGACGCATCCAGCGGCTCTTTGGAGTGAGTCGAATCAAGATCGACCCGAATGTGGGACTGCCGGGGTTTAGTTCCGGCGCGCGGGTGACCGTCGAAGAGCAAGTGACCAGGGACTTGACCCTCACCTACGTCACCAATACCGCTTCATCACAATACAAGATCATCCAGTTTGAATGGGCATTCGGAGAAAACCTTTCGTTGATCGGCCTTCGCGACCAGAACGGAATCGTCGGCGTCGAGCTGAGGCACCGCCAGCGCTTCAGGTGAAACCGCCACGGCGCGACCACCTCTCTTGCTTTCTGTATCCTGCCTGAGGCAGTCGAGGGTCGAGAGTCGAAAGTCGAAAAGGGCGAATCCGCAAAAATGTGTGCGACAACCTGGACGGAGTTTGGCGATAGGAATCTAACATGCTGTGTTTTCAATAACATTCCCGCTTTCAACGCGTAAGTACATTTGTTTTCTATAACATTCCCGCTTTGCATCCGCCTGTGGAAAACCGATCCTTTGTTTTCATAGACATTCCCGCTTCGTTCCTTCAATTTTTAAAAATCCTTTTTCCCGTTCTCTTCCTAGCACGGACCAGTTGCCCGCCTTAAACCAGAAAGTTTTTCGAGCTTCTGCTCCCAGTTGGGACACCTTCCGGAGCGGATTGGGACATCGGGGTAGCATTGCAGCCAAGTCTTCCCAGGAGGCCATGACCGCCTCGCCGGCTTCAACATAGCATCCTAGCCTATCTTCTTCCCCTTGTCAAGAGACACCGTGTCCAGTTCGGTCTACGGGAGGAGGTAGGGGTTGGGGCGGGGTTGGCCCTTGACGAGCGTCCGGTAGTAAACAGTCCCGCTTACTGCTTACTGCCAACTGCCTACTCGGCTTGTGGCTAGTTCCAAGGTGGGATGTTATACTAGTTTGAATTCGGCCAGCAGTTTGAAGATCGCAGATGCGCCGAACGCTGACGCAATTTTGCGATTCAAGGCCCCGGAGAGGTGTCCGAGTGGCTGAAGGAGCACGCTTGGAAAGCGTGTTCACGAGAAATCGTGACGTGGGTTCGAATCCCACCCTCTCCGCCACGTACCGTACGGTACGTGGCTCCGCCAGGCCCTACGTAGACCTTTCCGAGACAATCGACAAACCGAGGCGTAGAATCTCGCTATGGCGAAGTTCTGCTACGTTTACGTGCTGCGAAGCCTGCGAGACAAAGGGCTCTATGTTGGATCGACACGCGATTTGGAGACGCGTCTCCGTTTGCATAATGACGGGGCGGTCCGCTCTACAAGTCCTCGCCGGCCATTCGAACTCATCTTTTACGAAGCTCATCGCAGCGATGCTACGCTCGCCACTGTGCTCGATAGAACAGGCGCCGAATCGCTGAGTGAGCTTTTGCGCAGAGGGCGACGATAATTTGACTGGTGAATAGGAGTCAGCGTCGACGCAATCAGGAGCATCAAAATGAAAATCCCTGAGTGGGTCCAGAAGGTGCTGTCAAGTTTCGAGGACCGAACAGAGCCTTACCAGGAGGTGGAGATCAGCGATGCATTGCATGCTGTTCGCAAAGGGCAAGGCGACGTCGCCGACGGCGACTCGAAAGGTTTCATCGCGGAGTGGTCAGCGTTTCTCTTCATGGAACGTCGGGGAAAGGACAGCGTCTGGGGCACGTATTTCGCGCCCTTCATGTCCACCAAGGGAAGTGACGGCAGTGACCTCTTTTCGCCCGACATCAAGAACTTGGATGCTGACGTCGTCGGACACTGGGAAGAACGGGCGCGGACCTGCGGGAATCCCGTGATGCGCGCCAGATATTCTGACCTTGTTTGGGACTTGAAGCGTGCAATAACCGGACAGAAACCGAACCCCGATTACGCCCGGATTGCGATCGACTCCTATCTAGCGGCGGCTGACAGGAAGTTCTACCCGATGGAGGTCGTTGGCATCCAGTGGTTGGGACGGGCACTAGACCTTTCAGTTTCAATAAATGACTTCGACCGTACCAAGCGTCTTGTAGAATTTATGTTTGCGTTCTACGACAGAGTTGCACAGCCGCAATTTATTGGGACGTGGCTCTTCCTATTCGACAATTTGTACGGGAAGAAGTTCGTCAGTCCCGAGCAAGAATCTCACGTTATCGCAAATCTAGAAGCGATGCTGGCCAAGATGACTGATACCACAGTTTCGGATGCCGGTGTCCACATGACGCTCGATCCCTGGGGAGCTGAGGCGGCTGCGCAAAGACTCGCGCAACACTACCGGCGCCAGAGCGATAAACCAAACGTAGAACGGGTCATCAAGGCATATGGAAGAGCCTTTGAATATATGGCCCGCGAGGCCAATCCCATGATGGCGATGGCCTGGCTTCAGCCCGTCATTGAACGATTCGAACAGGTAGGGTTGAAGGCTGAAGCGGAACGACTTCAGATCATGTCTGCAGAGAAGGGCAAGAACATTGGCTCCGACTTGAAGGAGATTTCCGTCAAGGTTGAAGTGAAGCCGGAAGATGTGGAAAAGCTCGTCGAACACCTCGTCGGTGGTGGTGACCTGAAGGCTGCCCTCGGTCAGATCGCCGACTACTTCATTCCAAAGGCGAGCGATGCAAGAAAACTGCTGGATCAGATGCGAACCGATGCTCCACTCCTGAGCATGATCCCAATCAATATCCTGGCGAGTGACGGGCACACGACCGCGAAGATCAAGTCGTTGGATGAAGATGCTGACGGCAGGCTGCACAAGCAGTTGGCTGAAACCATCGGCTTCTACCAGCCGTTCCTAGTGCACACCTTGGCGAAGCTCAGAGAGCGGTATGCTCCAACAACTCAGGACGTCCTTGATTTCGTGTGCGAATCACCGTTGTTCGCAGGGTGTCAAAGCGGTCTACTCCGAGACGGGCTCCTGGCCTATGAACAACAAGACTTTGTCAAGGCTATACATGTGCTCGTGCCTCAGATCGAGCAAATTTTGCGGAATTTTCTTGGCTTTTTAGGGCGTCCCACTCTGAGGACTGTCAGGAACCATCCGGGAATCATGGATGCGAAAAGCATGAATGACATTCTCGGAGATGAACGAATGCGGGAGGTTCTTACTGAGAACCTTTGGAGGTATTTGACCGTCGTCTACATAGACAAGAGAGGTCTGAATCTTAGAAACGATCTCGCGCACGGACTGGTTCCTTTAACTGGCTTCAACCGCTATGTAGCAGATCGTGTTTTTCACACCTTGCTCGCGCTGAGTCTGATGCGGGCATCAAAGGCGAAGTAATCGTTTCTAAAGAGAGTATTCGTATAGGTGACGGTCAACCGGGACATGATTTTCGTCAGTCACCCGGCAAGGCCAATACAGCATCCGCGTCAACGACCAGTGGCGTGTTTGCTTCGAATGGCCAGAACACTCCCCCGGTCCCGCGAATGTTGAGATTGCCGATTACCACTAGGAGTCGGTTGCCAGTAGGAAAGGAACGACGAAAGGAATGAACATGCCACTGCTCGCGATCCATCCCGGAGAACATTTGGCCGAGGAATTGAAGGAACTCAGCATGAGCGCCGCCTCGCTGGCACGCCAGTTGCAGGTTCCAACCAATCGCATCACGCAGATTCTGAACGGACGCCGCGACATCACGGCCGACACGGCGTTGCGCCTGGCGCATTTCTTCGCCACCAGCGCCGAATTCTGGATCAATCTGCAAAGCCTCTACGATCTGCGCATCGCCCAGCAGGAAGCCGGAAAAACCATCAAGGCCCTCCCCACCCTCAAGCGCATGACCGCCGTCCACGCATAGATCCAGCCACCGACCAGGAACCGAAGAAAGCTCCTCAGGACGAAGAACTCCGCAAAGCCATCGAAGTCCTGAATCACCGCGACTCCAAAGGGAACTCCGTCCCAGGCTGAAAGGAATCCCGGACCATCTTATGAGGGTATGGGCAAGTCACGAACTACACGGAACGTATCGCGAGCGATGAGCAACTCCTCGTTGGTGGGGATGACCATGATGCGGATGCGGCTGGAATCCGTGGAAATCTCGCTCTCCTTGCCGACGGCCTCCCCATTCCGGGCTGGGTCAATCTCATAACCCAATTCTGCTAGGCCCTCGCAGGCCTTCTGGCGGACCAAGGGAGCGTTCTCGCCGATGCCTCCCGTAAACACCAGGCCATCGACGTGGCCTAGAGCCGCCGTATAGGCGCCAATATACTTCCGCAGGCGGTAGCAGAAGGCATCGATTGCCACTTGGCATTGCTTATCTTCCTTTGCCGCCGCCGCGATCAGTTCTCGCATGTCGTTTGACTGCGCCGAAATGCCGTAAAGGCCGCTGAACCTATTCAAGAGTGTGGACATGTCGTGAAAAGTTAACTCATCCTTGGACATCAGATAGAGGATGATTGCCGGGTCGATATCCCCGCAACGGGTGCCCATCAACAATCCTTCCAGAGGAGTGAATCCCATGGAGGTATCGACGGATTTCCCTTTCTCGATAGCCGTAATCGAGCAACCATTTCCCAGGTGGGCCGTAATCAAGTTTGCCTCGCCCTTGCCCTTGCCAAATATCTCCCTGTAGCGGAACCCCACGTAACGGTGCGAAGGACTGTGGAACCCATAACGCCGAATCCTGTAACGGCGGTAATAGGCATAGGGCAAACCGTAGAGATAAGCCTTCGCTGGCATGGTTTGGTGGAACGCCGTGTCGAACACAGCAACTTGGGGGACTTGTGGCATGAGCTTCCGAGCCACAAGATACCCCCGTAAGTTGTTGGGATTGTGGAGGGGGGCCAGTTCGCTGCACTGTTGGATCGCCTTCTCCACATCCTCGTCGATCATCACCGAAGCCGAAAAATGCTCGCCGCCGTGAACGACGCGGTGCCCCACCGCCTCGATTTGTGAAGTATCCGCTACGACTTTGGCCTCTTTAAGAGCTTGAATTGCCCGGGTGAGAGCCGCCTGGTGGTCAAGCATCCCCTCAGTTAGACTCCGCGCAGGGTTGGGCGGCACGGTCAAATGCAACACGGCCTCGTCCGTCCCGATCCTTTCGACACTCCCTTTGGCAATACAACGGTCGGCGTTCGACGCGATCATCTCTACATCCGTCTCGATCAATTGAAAGTTTATCGATGAGCTACCACAGTTGAGTACTAGAATTTTCATCACTCACTCCCTAACCCGGTCGTTTAGTTGTTACAATTCCTGAAAGAGCATCAATACGTACACAGGGTAGTCTCCCCCGAGGGCTCAATATAGCACTCCGCAAGTTGCGCACCAAATCCGGAGCCAAACCGTTGCTCTGACAAGACCACCTCCGGTTCGGCCGGAGCATATCCCACATTTATTGGTGGACACGGGGGATACGGATATTCTGAGAATCCCCGAAGGGGATTGATAAAGTAGCCGGGGGCAACGCCCCCGGAAACGGGCGACCCCACCAGGGCCGACCCTGAAGGGGTCGAGTGTGAGTGATGTCGCGACCGTACATGGGGCCTCTAGCCAAGTCTATACGACCCCTTCAGGGTCGGTCGGTTTCCGGGTTAGTCTTCCGGGGGCGTTGCCCCCGGCTACTGTATGGTGCCCTTGCAGGGCACGGCGGACGGGTCTCGAGTTTGGCCTCAAGGGAACCGCCATGTGCAAACTCATCGCTCATCCGGCTCAGTCGCCCCCTGTCCCCAGCAAAAGATATGGGTGAGAATCAGGGTTTGGCAGGGTGTGCGCAAAGGCTGGAGGAGTCAATAGTAGGGTGCTTTGCGCAGCCAGCCGTGCCGGACGGCAGAACCATGGAGAGTTCCCGGGTCGGAACCTCTTCTTTCGCCCCGCTGGGGCTCCTGCCCCCTAGAGGGCCTTCTGGACCCAGGGCTGGCGCCCTGGGCTAAACTCTGTCGGCCCTTCGGGCCTTTTCCCAGCGTACCTAATACGTTCGGAAATACTCTCCAGACGACGCAATTGCCGAGGCGTCACTTCTGTGTCGGAGACGCGTTTGGCATTGTAAGGGCTATCCGTGTCCGGTATCATGGTTACACTTGCTCATGGCATCGCTTGAGGAGAACTCGGTCCTCGTAAGTGTCCAGAACCTGCACAAGCATTATGGTGATTTAGCGGCCCTGCGAGGCATCAGCTTCGACATCCTTCAAGGCGAAGTATTTGGCCTTTTAGGGCCCAATGGGGCGGGAAAAACCACCACCATCGAGATCATTGAAGGCCTGCGCCAACCCGACAGCGGGTCGGTCACCGTGTGCGGGCTTGATCCTGCGCAAGCGAGTATGGCGCTCAAGGAGCGGATTGGAGCACAACTTCAGTCCACTGTGCTGCCAGACAAGATGCGTGTGGATGAGGCCCTCCACTTGTTTGCGAGCTTTTATAAGCGCTCTGCCTCCGTGCACATGCTCCTGGAGCGGTTCGGCCTGGTGGAAAAGCGTCATACATTCTTCGAGAATCTTTCCGGAGGTCAAAAGCAGCGCTTGGCACTCGCCCTGGCACTGGTGAATGATCCCGAGCTGGTTCTGCTGGATGAGCCCACGGTGGGCCTCGACCCGCAGTTGCGCCGCGATATTTACGCCCTCATCGAGCATTTTCGGGCTGAGGGACGGACCGTATTATTGACCACTCATTACATTGAGGAAGCCGAGAGGCTCTGCGACCGTGTGGCCATAATGGACCGGGGTCAACTGGCGGCTCTCGGAACTCCGCGTGAGTTGATTGCGCGCTCCGGCCATGGAACGCGGCTCGAGGTTCGCCTGGCGAAACCGGTCGGCCTCGACCGCTTGAAGCTGATCGAAGGGGTCATTGACTGCCGCGAAGCGGATGGCGCCTATCTTCTCCACGCGCAGCCGGCAGCCCTGACGATTGCTGCCTTGGTCCGCTTCTTGGAATCCGACGCCAATGCCCTGGTTGACTTGCACATCGCCCAGCCCAGTCTCGAAGATGTATTTGTGGAAATGACGGGAAGAAGGATGGAAGACTGACGATGCCCACGCTTCGGATTGCGCTGCTGACGATACGGCTGGTGATGCGCACCAAGGTGGCGCTCTTTTTCACCTTCCTCTTCCCCCTGGTTTTCTTGTTCGTTTATGCCGTTCTGATCGCCCGTGGCAACCCGGATGTAGTTGCCTACGTGTTTGGGCCCGTCATTACGCTGAACATCATGGGCAGCGGGTTCTGGGGACTTGGCATGCAATCCGTGATGCAGCGCGAACGTGGCAGCCTGCGGCGTTACCGTCTGGCCCCCATCGGACCGCGCACCATCCTGATGAGCAACTTGCTCGCGAATTACCTTCTCCAGCTTCCCACCATCGGCCTCTTGCTCTTTACCGCTCGGGTCTTCTTCCACATGCCGATGAAGATCGGGTGGCTGACGCTGTTGATTCTTGTGACGGTCGGCACCTTTGCGTTTGCGGGTTTCGGGCTCACGATCGCGAGCGTGGCGAACACCATGCAAGAAGCACAGATTTACAATAACCTTGTCTGGATTACGTTGTTGTTTCTCTCCGGGGTTACATTCCCCTTGCCGATGCTTCCGAGATGGATCCAGCGGCTCGCGATGTTTTTTCCTTCCACCTATCTCGTCGGCGCCTTTCAAGGCGTCATGGCGCAGGCAGAATCGCTCCTGGACCACTGGCCGGAGATGCTGGTCCTGGTGACCTCGGGGATCTTCGGTTTGCTCTTCGCCATGAAACTCTTCCGCTGGGAAAAGGAGGAAAGGATATCCACGAAGGCCAAACTATGGTCCGCCGTTTTTGTGCTGCCCTTCCTGGTCATGGGCATGTGGATGAACACGCGCGCCAACCCCACGGCCATTTGGGCCCGCTCTTATAATGTGATGGGGCAAGCCACCGCTGCCTCGATGAATCCCGAGGCGGAAAAGCCAAACCTGATTGAAAACTTCGACGGCATTCAGGCTTCCGAAGACCTTTTGAGCCGCTGGCAAATCTCCACAGATTCTGACGTGTCGGGCCATTCCATGGCAGAGACTTCCCTGCTGACACCCGGCGCCGAGGGAACTCCGCACGCTATGCGCCTGAAAGGACACTTGGCGCCCGGACCCAAGGACGCTCAGGGTCATGTCTCGGCCCGGTATGCAGTGAGCTTACCCGCGGGTACGAGGAACCTGCGCGGCATCGAGTTCGAAGCTCGCGGCGAACCTCGTATCTACCAGGTAGGATTTCAGCCCCCAAAAGCAGCGGCCTCTCCTATCCCCGAGATCAGTTTTGTTCCGGGCGAGGCATGGCAAAACGTGCGGGTGCCGATCGCGTGGTTGGCGAACCCTTCAGGGTACGGGCTGGCGGACGGCCCTTGGATGCTGGAAATCTCAGTGACAGGCCCAGCCGGGGAGTTCACATTGGACCTCGATGAAATCCGATTTTATTAGGCTTGGACCATGAACATACTTAGCATCGGTGAAGTATTATGGGATGTATTCGGGGACACGGAACACCTGGGTGGAGCGGCTTTCAATTTTGGCGCGCACGCCAAAATATTGGGGCACTCGGTATCCTTGATCAGCGCTGTAGGCGAAGACCCAAGGGGGCGACGCATCCTGGAAAGGATGGACGCTATGGGCCTGCCTACGCGTTTCGTCCGGCAGGAGAAGGATCACCCCACCGGGATAGTCACCGTTAGCCTCGACACCTCAGGCCGGCCGCATTTCATCATCCACCGGCCCGCTGCCTACGACTTCCCCGCTCTCTCGGATGGGGACCTGGGAGAACTTTCATCTCCCCGGCCTGACTGGATTTATTTCGGAACGCTGTTTCAGATGAGCCCCAAGGCAAAGGCGCTGACCTTGAAGGTGATTGACGCCAACCCGGAAGCCCGACGCTTCTACGATGTGAACCTGCGTGAGAATTGTTATGAGGCCTCGCTCGTCAATGATTTGATGTCCCTCGCCACGGCCGTGAAGCTCAATGACCAGGAAGTCGATATGATTCAGTCCATGTTTGGCTGGTCATATCGTTCGCTGGAGGATTTTTGCCAAGGCACCGCACGCAAATTTGGATGGGAGGCAGTCTGTGTCACGCGGGGAGAAGCAGGGTGCGTGCTGTTGGTGGGTAACAATTACGTCGCAGCGGAAGGGTACGAGGTTAGCGTCGCGGATACGGTAGGAGCCGGCGACGCCTTCGCCGCCGCCTTCGTCCACGGCATGGGAGAGGGATGGCCTGCCCAAGAAGTGGCTGATTTCGCCAACCGAGTTGGGGCCTTGGTCGCCAGCCGTCCCGGAGGCACTCCCTCCTGGACTATCGAAGAAGCAAGGGCGCTCAGCAGTCGGTAGGTGGTAGGGCGGTATATGGTAGGTGGGGGATGCTCTTCCCCACATACGACGTACCACCTACCGGCCGATCACTCCTCCAGCGTTGACAGGTCGCCCGTAGGCAAGCCCAGTTCCCAGGCCTTCAGAACGCGCCGCATAATCTTCCCGCTGCGCGTTTTGGGAAGCTTTTGTTTGAACTCGATCTCACGGGGCGCCGCATGTGACGCCAGCTTCTGGCGGACGAATTTCTGGATCTCGCTTTTCAATTCGTCGCTGGGTTGGTATCCTTCGCGGAGCGAAATAAACGCTTTAATGATGTGACCGCGCAAAGCGTCCGGCTTTCCGATCACTCCGGCCTCGGCTACCGCTGGGTGTTCCACGAGGCAACTCTCCACCTCGAATGGTCCCACATTCTCACCCGCCGTGATGATGAGGTCATCCACACGACCCTGGAACCAGAAATACCCATCCGAGTCGCGGTAGGCGCTATCGCCGGTGACGTACCACCCCGGAATGCGAAAATAGGCCCGGTAACGTGCCGGCTGTTTCCAGATGGTCGGCATCATGCCGGGCCAGCCCGGCTTGATCACCAGATTCCCCAAAGTATTGGGCGGCAACTCCTTACCATCGTCATCCACGATGCTCGCCGTGACGCCCGGAACGGGCCTTCCCATTGAACCGGGGCGGATGGTCATGGAGGGATAGTTTGAAATGAGGATATGACCGGTTTCGGTCATCCACCAGTTATCGTGGATCCTTCGCCCGTAAGTTTTCCAGCCCCACCATACGACTTCCGGATTCAGGGGTTCTCCCACGCTCAGGACGTGCCTGAGGGAGGAGAGATCGTACTGCTTCGCCGCCTCCTCGCCGGCTGCCATCAACATCCGGAATGCGGTTGGAGCGCTATACCAGATGTTCACCCGGAACCGTTCGATCGTGCGGTACCACTCCGTGGCGTTAAAGCGGCCGCCGCGAATCAGGTTGGTCGCTCCATTCAACCAAGCCGCGAAAATTCCGTAGGAGGTGCCCGTTACCCAGCCGGGGTCTGCCGTACACCAATAAACATCGTCTTCCTGAAGGTCGAGAACCCACCTGCCGGTCATCAAATGGCCGAGCATGGCACGCTGCGCGTGGAGCACGCCCTTGGGCTTGCCGGTAGAGCCCGAGGTGTAGTGGATAATGAGCGGATCATCCAGCGTCAGCCACTCGATTTCGGTCTTGTCCTCCGCCCCTTCCACCAACGCTTCGAAACTATAATGTCCTTGGGGCAATCCATCGGAACCCGCGCCGACCAGGATCACGTGCTTGAGTGCCGGCAGTTCCCATTGCGGGACTCGGTCCAGCAGTGCAGGAGAGGTCACCAGGGCCACGGCTTCGGCGTTCGCCATGCGATCGCGGACCGCGTCTTCCATAAAAGCTTCGAAAAGCGGGCTAGCGATGGCCCCGATCTTCAAGATTCCGAGAATGGCGATATAAAGCTCCGGCCGACGCCCCAGGAACACAAAGACGCGGTCCCCTTTTACAACTCCGAGCTTCCTCAGGGCGTTGGCAAAGCGATTCGACTGAAGCGAGAGGTCCTCGAAAGTGAGCCGCGCCGTATATTCGCGGTCGGTATAAATCAGAGCGAGCTTATTCCGCCGGCCTCGGGTCAGGTGCCTGTCGATGGCCTCATGCGCCATGTTCACCTTACCGGTGTGGCTCCAATCAAACTCCTTATGAGCATCCTCCCACCTGAAGCTCTGGTAAGCGGCCTCATAATCCTGCAAGTGATGCTTCCCAGAAGCATCCGTCGGATCCAATACGTTGTTCACATTCACCGGCGTCTTGGTAGCCATGATCTCGACCTCGTTCCCAATTCGAGTCAGACACCCCTCGCAAAGCAGGTGACTTGATGAGGGGGACCGCCTTGAAGGCGGTCACCCCTCGCTTCGCTTCCGTCCAGGTCGGTGCCGGAACCCCGAAGGGGTTCAAATTGAGTAGCCGTGGGCAAAGGCACGGTTTTGGTGCCCGCCGCCCACGGGCCGCGTCGCCATGAATTCTGCCGACCCCGCAGGGGTCGAACAGTTCGGCCCTTACAGGGCCGAGCGAGATGTCGACGCGCCGTTACCGTGGGTTTCATCCCGCAGGGCGGGACTACTCATGTAGTCCCGATTAATCGGGACGCGAAACGGTCAAACCTCTTCAGGCCGCACGGGTGGAGCCCGTGCATACCTCAGTTCCAGTCGACTCGCTCAGCCCCGATAGGCTTCATCTAACAGTTCTACAACATGGAGCACCCGACGTTCGCCTCCAGCGCGCGAAACACCGGCACGCAACTGGAGCAGGCAGCCGGGATTCGCCGTCAGGATAAGCTCGGCTTTTGTCTCCTCAATCCGCCGCATTTTATTCTGGAGAAGTTTTTCCGCCAAGTCGTTGTGAACCACGTTGTAAATCCCGGCGCTTCCACAACAGATCTCCGATTCCTTTAATTCGATAAGCTCCAGCCCCGGTACTGCCGCCAGCAACTTCCTCGGCGCCGACCGAATTCTTTGCGCATGACCCAAGTGGCAGGAGTCCTGATAAGTCGCCCGTACTCTAGTTACCGCGAATTCCTTATTGAAGTCAATACCTGCCAGGAATTCCGTCACATCTCGAAGCTTCCCGGAAAAGGCCTGTGCCGGCTCAAAATAGTCCCGGTCGTCTTCTTGAAAGAGAAGCGGATATTCCTTCAAAACCGAGCCACAGCCCGCCGCGTTCGTAATGACCGCGTCAAACCCATCGGCCAGGAAGGCGCGGATGTTCCGTTTGGCCAGCTCGCGCGCCAAGTCGCGAATACCCGCGTGGACATGCAGCGCGCCGCAGCATCCCTGCTCAGCGGGAATGACCACCTCACATCCATTCTTGGCGAGCACGCGCAGCGTCGCATCATTCAGCCGCGCAAATGATAGATTGGCGATGCACCCGGCAAAGAACGCCACCCTGTAGCGGCGAGTCCCCACGGCAGGAACCACGGTGCCCAGGCGCTCCGTAAAGAACGGTTTTTCCATCCGTGGCGCGAGTCCTGCTACGCGGTCCAAGCTCCACGGCAAGAGCTTCAGGAGGCGAGACGCAAGGAGCAGCCTCTCCAAGCCGGACCTTTGATAGAAACGCAGAATCTTCCCTGCCACTTCCAGCCTTTGGCGGTATGGAAGGAGTTCGTAGAAGAAGAGCTTCCTCAAAAGGGCGGCAAAAGGGGGCCGCTTGTAATACTTCTCGATTTGCCCTCGCGCCACCTCCACCAGCTTTCCATACTCGACGCCCGATGGGCACGCGGTTTCGCAAGCGCGACAATCCAGGCAGAGGTCAATGTGCCGCACGAAGCTCTCGCCCAGAGGCAACCGGCCCCGTTCCACCTGAATCATTTGATAGATGCGCCCGCGGGGCGAATCCATTTCTAAGCCAAGTTCGCGATAAGTGGGGCAGGCATTCAGACAAAGGCCGCAACGAACGCACCGGGAGTAGTCCGCCCAACGGGGGGCTTCACCTGGGCCGTACCCGCGACCGTTCCTCTCGACCACTACTTGCGTACCCGTCTGGCTCAAAACGGTTCCCCTCTTAGCTGTCAGCTGTCAGCTATCAGCTTTCAGCCCATGAATTCTTTTCTGCCTTCTGCTTTTTTTTGGAGGCTGAAAGCGGACGGCTGATAGCTGATAGCTGCTTTCCGCCTAAAGCCCTCCCACAAACCTGCCGGGCGAAAGGACACCCTTTGGATCCCACGCCGCCTTCAGTCTTCGCATGGCTTCGAGGTGGTCGCCACTCGGGCCCCACGCGTCTGGTTCCGCATTAAAGCCGTTTGGATATTGCTCCACCACCAGCGCTCCGCCCAGGCGTGCAGCAGATTTACGAGTATTCGTCACAAGGCGGTCAGCGGCGGTTCCGAGCTTCACACCCCATAAGCCCAGATGCACGATGCCAACGCCCACCTGCGCAAAGCTGGCCATCTTCACCTCTTCACCCTCAGCCACCTGCTGCGCAAAGCTGAGAAATTCCTCGGAGCTTGCAATCGGCAGCGTAGCCTTCAGAACCATGACGTCGGGGAAAGAGCCCGCAAACAATTGCTCATAATCTCTTAACCGAAGCCAGCAACTCTTCGCCGTCTGCTCATTCAACTGGCGGCTCGGGACGCCCATGGATCGTCCCATTTCGGCGAGATCCCTGGCGTGCCTCTCCAGGATTCTCGGCGAGCCACCAACTTCTATCCAGAGTTCCAGTCCTTGTGCATCTCCTGGAGGCGGCCCGTTCTGGAGAAGGCTCGAGGCCTCAGTATTAAAGAGGACCATGCACAGGGGTTCCAGAGGCGAGTTCAGGATTCGCCTGCGCAAGTCTCGAGCCAGGCCGAGTGTCCCCGGTTCGAGCACCAGGGTGGCGCGCCTAGCCAGCCGCGGAAACAGTTTGAAGCTGGCTTCCACTATCACTCCCAACGTCCCGTAAGAACCCACGAGGAGCTTGCAAAGATCGTATCCCGCTACGTTCTTCACCACGCGACCGCCGCTCTTGACCAACTTCCCTTCTGTCGTGGCAACCTTTATTCCGAGCACCATGTCACGTGGTGAGCCAAAACGAAGGCGTAAAGGTCCCGCCGAGTTCGTTGCCAGGATGCCCCCTATGCTTGCCCTTGCCCCACCGAGCGGGTCCAAGGGGAGCCAAAGCCCCTCGCCACCCAGAAAGTCCTGGAAGTCCCCTAGCTTCATCCCCGCTTCAACGCTGGTGGTCAGGTCCGCCGGTTCATAATGCCAGACATGGTTCAATTCTTTGAGTGACAAGGCAAGGTCGTAGCGGCGGGGCGGGCTGCCTATGGGGAGTTTGGTGCCGTTGCCGCGAGGGATCACAGCGAGGTCACGGTCAGCGGCGAACTTCAGGACCGCGGCAACACTCTCCGCTGTAGGTGGGTCCACAATGTACTGGGGAACCCTCCCTCCTACCGCCATCGCCGCGCAGGCTGTGGGTTCTGAAACAACATGCGATTCACCCACGATCGCTGCGAGGGCCAGATGGACGGAGTCGTGAGCCGTATTCACAGAACGCCCCCTGCGCCCGCCCCGATACGCAATTCGCCGCACATCTTGCCTGTAGGAAAGACCTTGCCAGGGTTGAAAAGCCCCTCCGAGTTGAAAACCCCTTTGATCTTCCGCATCATGTCCAGGTCATCCGCCGTGAAGAGGAGGGGCATCAGGTTGATCTTCTCAATGCCCACACCATGTTCGCCAGTGATCGAACCACCCATTTCAATACATTTGGCAAGGACTTCCTGGGCGGCCTCACGAACCCGTCTGGATTCATCCGCATCGCGAGGGTCGAACAGGAAAATCGGATGAAGGTTTCCGTCACCCGCATGGAATATATTCCCAATCTTCACGCTGTACCTAGTCCCAACCTGCCCAATAAACTCCAGCATTTCGGGCAGACGTGTACGGGGAATCACTCCATCCTGCACATAATAGCTTGGGCTTATTCGTCCCAGAGCTCCGAAGGCGTTCTTTCTTCCCTTCCACAAAAGATCGCGTTCTTCTGCCGATTTTGCCCGGCGAACTTGCCGCGCCATTTTCTCCTGGCATACCGACTCGATTTGCAGAGCGTTTTCTTCAACGGCTTCTCTGAGCCCTTCAACCTCAATCAAGAGAACTGCGGCGGAATCCATCGGATAGCCTGCGTGGGTAGCTTCCTCGATGGCGCGCAGTGTGAAACCGTCGATCATTTCCAGGGCGGCGGGCGTGATGCCGCGTGCGGTAATTGCCGCCACCGTACGCGTGGCGTCGACCACGCGCTCATAAACCGCCAGCAATGTTGCCACGGTCTCCGCCTTACGCATCAACCTAACGGTTATCTCCGTCACGATCCCGAGAGTCCCCTCGGACCCGACGAACAAACCCGTAAGGTCGTAACCAGGAGGGTCCCAAAACTTGCCGCCGGTATGAATCACTTCTCCAGTCGGTAATACCACTTCCAGTCCTAGGACGTGATTGGTCGTCACACCGTACAAAAGAGTATGAGGCCCCCCTGCGTTCTCGGCGACGTTTCCACCCAGGGTGCAGGCCTTCTGGCTGGAAGGGTCCGGTGCAAAGTAATAGCCGTCATCCGAGACAGCCAGGGAAAGATCGAGATTGACTACGCCGGGTTGGACTCTGGCACGCTGGTTCTCGATGTCGATTTCAAGGATGTCCTTCATCCTCGAGAAGACAATGAGGATACCACCCTGCCAAGGAAGCGAGCCCCCACTCAAGCCTGTTCCCGCACCACGGGGAACGACCAAGAGCTTCCGACTCGCTGCAAACTTCACCACTTGGACTACGTGTTCCGTGCTTCGTGGAAAAACGACGACATCGGGTGGACGAAGCGAAGAAAGACCATCGTACTCGTAAAGCATAAGGTCCTCGGGTCGCCACAGAACAGCGTCCCGGCCCAAGATACTCACGAGTTCGCGGACCAAAGCGGTGGGCTTCATGAAGTACCACACGGCAGGCCTGCGCTGATTGCACGAGCGCACGGGAGGGGAAAATCGATTCGCTCTGCCACCAACACCCTGTTGCCCCAGCAAACTGAGTATATCCACGTTCCTGCGGACCGTCAACGCGCCTTGCCGCCGGGCCGCATGACATATCTGTGAAAGCCCTGGAGTCAAGAGCAAGTTCCTTTGTACAGCCCGTCGTGGCGGGCGACAGACCATAGGCCAGGGCGTGAGAAGGTGGGAGATAATCCCAAGGCGTCCAGTGTCAAATCGCGCCTACTATTGAATAATCGTTAGCAAAATATTACGAGGTTCTACTATTTCACAGGCTCTGAGAGGCCGTGAAATAATCCCGAAGATGCGGGCTTTGCACAGCGTAAGTTATTGAATAATCGGAGTCGGGATATGACTATTCTGGATTATTTCACAACTCCTGACGCCCTGGGCTATCCTGCGAAGCGGGATTCGCCCTCTGGGCTTTGCCCTGACGTACCCCTCATGCTTGGAAACAACAGCGAGATTAGGAATCGTTGCAAACTGTCGCTTTCTTGTCGCACAGCCCCGTCACCGCGTAAGGGCGTGCCGCGTGGGCGCCCGCTCCAGGCGAGCACCCGCCGCGGCGGGCCCAGCACAAGATTCGAGCGCACTCCACCTATCCCTGCCGTTTGGAGAGGCCAACTCCTCGTCAAACTGACCCACGCCCGAATCACAGAAACTGACTCCGAGTCAGCTTCAGGTTCCGGAGCGGCTGCATACGACTGGACACAAATCATTGAATGACTGAACCCTTTCAGGTAATCAACCGTTCGATCTTGGGACACGCAATCTCAAAATCGGACAGTCTGCGCTGCTTCGTTTTTTGTGGTCCAGCGTCGAAAACGTGTGGATTCAGTTTCTTGGCGCTGGCCTTCAAATGGCACTCGAATTGCCACAAGTATGCTGGGACGCAACAGGCAGTGGGTGGTACGTGGCTGGTAGGGCCACAGCTCAAGCTTCCGCATGGCATCTACTGTTTGCGAATGCCGCAATTGTATGGAACCTCGCGCAAGGCCCATACGTACTAGATGCTGAATGAGGAAAGCTAACCGAAATGTTCAGCACACGTCTAAGAAAAGGAAACCAGCACTGAGCCGACGGTTTCAGGAGATTAGTGAACGAAAACCGACTCGTCACGCCTAAGGTGGTGAGCGGGCAGGAAAACGTAAGGGGTTAAATGGACTCTCTTCGCTGAAGGTTTGGCGGCCTGGGCGAGGAGAATCCCTCGGAAAGGCTTGAGGCCTTGCGGCCCCCTGCTTCTCATTTAACCCCGTTTGATTGTAAGGGTATTCGCAACTTAAATGCAAGAGGCGGCCGGGCAAAGGCGGAGGCGCGGTCCCGTCAGCCGACGGCCCGCTCGGATTAACGAAGACCAACCAGCAACCAAGGAGGATCCAATGGGTATCAGAAAGTATCTCGGGACATCAATTCTATCGGTGGCTCTGCTTCTCGCATCCGGCATTCCAGGCTTAGCCAAGAACTCGCGGACTGTGGCCCTTACCCGTGATGCCGTTCTGGCCGGCAAAACTCTTCCGGAAGGTAATTATGTTGTACAGTGGGAAGCTCACAGTCCTCGAGCAGCCGTGGAATTCGCGCAGGGCCACAAAGTTGTTCTCTCAACAGAGGGCAGACTCGAGGACCGTGGCAAGAAGTACAGCTCCACTACGGTGGTCTACGACACCGCCTCGGATGGAAGCATGACCATCAGTGAGATTCGCTTCGCTGGCTCGAGCGAGGTCCTCGTTTTCAATCAATGACACCTCACGCTGAGAGCCGCTGCTGAAGATTTGGAAGCTAATTTGGCGGGCCGCGCCCCCGACCCGCCAACCACTTTTGCCGCGACATGGACGATACATCTGTTTTTTGGCACGCAGCCCACAAACGGCCTAAGGTGGCAAACCCACGCGGCGCACGAGGTCTTGAAAACGAGGATCCGAGCGAAGAGCGTCCAGCCTTGGCTCCGCCTTGAGGCTCATAAGCATTGAGAAGGAGCGTTCTTCGTAGGCCCTTTCCAGCCACTTGAACGCTTGGTCTGCCTCATCAAGGCCGACGTAAATAATCGCAAAATCGTATGCCGAGACAAATCTCCGCTCCGAGAGCTTGTGCAATTCTTTGAGCGCCTTCCGCGCGTACCCTCTTCTCTTAAACACGGCATGGGCATGGCCGAGTGCCCCTACCCTGTCGGGACTGCCTGGGGAAACTGCCAGCGCTTTTTGGAGATGCGCGATCGTTTTCTCGTACATTCCCTTTTGCTCATAGGCCCAAGCAAGGAAGTAGTGCGCCGCAGCGAAGTCAGGTTCCATCTGGACCGTCTGCCTGAGCTGTTCGATCGCCTCATCGTACCGGCGCCCCCGGTACAACATCAGCCCTAAGTGGGTTCTGATAATGAGGGACAGGGGATTAAGCTCTTGGGCTCGTCGCATCTCGGCCAGGGCCTCATCCACGCGCCCCAGCATTCCTAAATAGAACCCATGCCAATGACGGGCAGTCGCAAAGTTCGGGTTAAGCTCTATGGCGCGCTGGTAGATATGCTCGGCCCCGGCCCAGTCCCAGTCGAATGAATGCTTGGCGAAAGCCAAGGCGTTGTGGGCTTCGGGAAGCAAATCGTTAAGCTCCAGAGCCCTGATCGCTGCCGCCTTGGCTCTGGGGAAAGCCTGCTTCCCGGGAAAGACACGGAAGTGATCAGCCAAGTCCAAGGCGACAGCTAACCCAGCATATGCCACGGCATACCTGGAGTCTCTTGAGGTCGCCTCCTTAAAGTGCTCAATCGCATTCTTCACCCCTTCGGCGGTTCCTTTGTTCAAGCAGTAACGACCTTTGAGAAACGCCTCGTGGGCTCCCTGATTCGTGGTCGAAGCCCCAGCCATTGCCGCGCGCTTTGCGGGAAGCAATTCAACCTGCAATGAGCGAGCAATGTGGCGGGCAACCTCGCTGTGGATCGCCACTACATTTGCCCGGTCGCCCTCAAAGCTATCGGCCCAGAGGTGAGTGCGGTCCTTGACCTGGATGAGTTCTACGGTGATACGCACTCGGTCGCCCGCACGGCGCACGCTGCCTTTGAGGACATAGTCCGCCCCCAGCTCGCGCCCGATTTGGTCAATGTCCTTGTCGGTGTTCTTGTATCGAATCGCAGATGCCCGGGCGATGACGCCCAGACGCTGCGGGTGCAAGCGTCCCAACCGCGCAATCATCTCCTCGGTCATCCCGTCGCTGAAGTACTCCTGCCCGGCATCACCTGTCAGGTTCTCGAACGGCAGCACCGCCACAATCGGCTTGTCCGCTCGGGGCTCTGCTTCCAAGGTTGCGATGAAGCGGTAGCCTCGCCGGGGCAGAGTTTCAATGAATTGTGAATGAGCGGCGGAATCGCCTAAGGCCCGGCGGAGCTTTTTGACCGCCGTGGCCAAACTGTGCTCGAAGTCCACAAAAGTGTTGCCGGACCAAAGTCTCTTCTGGAGTTCCTCTCGCGTCACAACTTCGCCGGGCCGCTCGAGCAACACCAACAGAATTTGAAAGGGTTGTTCCTGGAGCTTTATCTTCACTCCGTGCTTGCGCAGCTCTCCGGCTTGAAGATCAACTGCGAACGCTGCGAAGCGAACCTCGTGGGGGCGACTCGAAACTTTTTCCATGGGAAGCTCCAACATTCTACAACGTATCCCAAACAAAGGAAAGCCTCTTCCGAGAATCTTCCGAGAATCGCGCCGCCTATCGAATTCGCCCTTTGTTCTGGGTAGGTTTCCTGTTCATCCAAAGTCCAACAACAGTTCACCCACTGTGCATTGACGCCGCAACAGGCCTGAAGGAACATGGCTGCGTAAAGAAAAGGGAGAGTCAAATGAAAAAGGAGAATGAAACGAATATGAATATCAGAAAGTGTTTCGGAACATCGGTTCTGTCGGTGGCGCTGCTTCTGGCCTCGCGCATTCCCGCCTTGGCTAAGGACTCGCTGACTGTGACCCTTTCCCATGATGTCGTTCTGAACGGGACAAGTCTTCCGGCAGGTAAGTGTTCTGTACGGTGGGAGACCCACAGCCCTGAGGCAACCGTAGAATTCGTGCGGCACCACAAAGTTGTTCTCTCAACAGAAGGCAGAATCGAGGAGCGCACCGGGAAATGCAACCGCCCTGCGGTCGTCTACAACACAGCCTCGGACGGGACGATGTCCCTGATTGAGATTCGCTTCGCTCACTCGAACAAGGTTCTCGTTTTCAATCAATAACACCCCCCACTGAAAGCCGCCGCCGAAGATCCGAAAACTAAAATGGCGGGCCGCTTCCACGGGTCGCCAACTTCTCTTGGCAGGGAAAATGCTCTTGCCCACTCCTGCTTTTCCCGTGGGTCTCAGAACCTTCCCCGTGTAAGATAGTGGGCTTATGGTCCCCCTCCCCCTCACCGACCACATCCGTCGGCGGAGCTTCTGGTTTATTACCCTCGCCATCATCATCGCGAACGTATGGGTTTTCTTCTTTGAGCTTGCGCACGGCCCAAATATTAACCGACTGGTTTTTGTCTTTGGAATCGTCCCGGCGCGATATGTCACACGCTATGGGTTCGCAAACCTGACAGTCGCAGGGTTTCTCATCCCCGTCTTCGCTTCCATGTTCCTGCACGGAGGATGGTTGCACCTCCTGGGAAACATGCTCTTCCTCTTCGTGTTCGGGCGGAGTGTGGAAGACCGCTTTGGGCATTTCAAGTTTCTGTGTCTCTACTTACTTTCAGGTTTGGCGGGGGCAATTCTTCACGTCGTCCTCAACGCGGGGTCCCGCATGCCGACCATCGGAGCGAGCGGAGCTATCGCAGGAGTGCTTGGCGCCTACTTCGTCAGCTTTCCACGAGCCCGCATTACGACTCTAATCCCCTTGATCTTCTTTTTTTGGACGGTCGAGCTGCCCGCCATCCTGGTGCTTGGCTACTGGTTCCTGATCCAGTTCGTTACGGGCTACCAGATGCTGGCGATTCAGTCCGCCACGGGTGGCGGGGTGGCTTGGTGGGCCCACGTCGGAGGATTCGTGATGGGGATGATCCTCGCGATGGCATTCCGGCCCGCCAAAAGAGGCCCGGTGGTCGAAATCCTGCCTTGAGTTTTTCCAAGGAGAGAAGAAGTCAGGAGTCTGGAGTCAGAAGACAGAACGTAGGCATTAAGCAGTAGGCAGTGGGCAATAGGCAGTGGGCTGTCTGCTCTTGGAGCCTATTTTATCCCATCCCACCAAGCGGGATGGGCCACATTATTCCGCCACTCCGTGGCTCAAGGTGCCCCGCGCAGGCTTCGCGAGAGCTCATCGTCATCCTATCAGCGAGCCGCACCCTCGCTTTCCTCCCCACGTTCGCGCTCGGCCAAGTACATGCCCAGCAGAATCAGTCCGCCGCCGGCGACGACCCTCAGTGTGATCCTCTCCCCAAGCAGCCATGCCCCTAGAAGCGCCGCCACAACCGGCTGGAGGTACGCGAATGCTGCCACGCGTGACGCGGAAAGTTCGGTAAGAGCGAACGCGTAGAAAAGGTAGGCCACGACCGTACCCAGGACGACCATGAATGCCAAGCTACCCCAGGCGGCGCGGGTCACGTTGGCCCAGCGGATATTGAGAACTGAGCGACCGGCAAACGGGATCATCAGCAAGGAACCGATCGCGAACGTCAAGGTGTTAAGGGTAAGCGCGTCGTACCGATTGGCTATTTCCTTAACCTGAATCGTGTAGTAAGCGAATGAGACGCTGCCCGCTAACACAATCAGGTCTCCCTGCCAGTGGGCCGCGCTCCCCTTCTCCGCTCCGCCGAGCGTCAGGATAGCTACTCCCCCGAAGGAAATCAGCATGCCGAGGAACTTGGGCAGGGTTAATGGCTCCAACCGCATCAGGCAAGAAAGCGCCAGCACCATGACTGGACCCAGCGCCACGATCAGCCCGGTGTGCGCCACGGAGGTCCAAGCCAAGCCGTTAATGAAGCAAATCTGGTTGAGTGTCATCCCGTTGGATGCGACAACTGTGAGGACAAGCCATTGACGCCCGCTCAAACGCAACTTAGGCCGTCCCCGCCATGCCAGGAACAGCGCCCCAAAAAGGATGGCAGCACCCGCCAGGCGCAACTGCGCCAACCCCATTCCCCCAAAACCGTTCACAGCCTCTTTTCCTGCCACGATATTGGAGGCCCAAAACACTGTCCCCCAGAGCAGGAGAAAATGCATCAAGGCGTGGCTGTGGCCATGGGCCTTTGGGGGAGCGTGTTGAACTCCTTTGGCCAGCGTGCTACCCAAACAGTTCCTTTCTTACTGTCACTTTTTCGATTCGGTCGAGGTTGGGCTCATATCCCAGCCCGGGCGCCTGGGGGACGTGAATGGTTCCTTGCACGGTCACGGTCACCTCCGGGTCGATGATATCCTCCGCCCAGTATCGCTTGCTGGCAGAAACGTCTCCCGGAAGGGTGAATCCGGGCAGCGAGGACATGGCAATATTGTGAGCCCGCCCGATTCCTGACTCCAGCATCCCGCCACACCAAACCGGAATGTTTTTTGCCCGGCACACATCATGAACCTGTTTGGCCGACGTTAAGCCCCCCACGCGGCCGAGCTTCACGTTAATGATCTTGCAAGCGCCGATTTCGATAGCCTTCCGCGCGTCGTCGGCGCTGTGGATCGACTCATCCAGGCAAATCGGCGTGGAGATTTCCCTTTGCAGCTTGGCGTGATCAATGATGTCGTCCCAGCCCAGCGGCTGCTCAACCATCATCAAATAGAACCGATCGAATTGCTTCAGGTGCGCCAAGTCGGCGAGCGTGTAAGCGGAATTCGCATCGGCCATCAGGGCGATTCGAGGAAACTCTGTGCGGATGCGGTCCAGAACATTGATATCCCAACCCGGCTTAACCTTCACCTTGATCCGCTGATACCCTGCTGAAACTTCACGGGCGATTTTTTCCAGCAGTTCCTCGACGCTGTTCTGAATCCCGATGGATACCCCGCACGGAATCTCTTCCAGGGTTCCGCCAATCGTTTTCGCCAGAGGAATGCCTCTCTGTTGCGCCTCGATCACCCAAAGTGCGTTCTCCAAAGCCGCTTTGGCCATGTTGTGACCACGGATGGGACGGAACCGTGCGGCAACTTCAGAAGGCGATGTCCACTGCTTGCCTACTACCCAAGGAATGAGGAAATCCCGCAAGACATGCCAGGCAGTTTCGGGAGTTTCATGACTGTAGAACGGCTCTTCTCCGGCGGTGACTTCGCCCCATCCTGCCAGGCCTTCCGCATCGACCCGCACAAGGACGATTCTGCGCGTCGTAGTTCTGCCGAAACTCGTCTCGAAAAAATGGACGAGTGGCATTTGAATTTCCCGGAGTTCCACACGCTTAATCTTCATAAGACTCCAATAAGTAACGGGCTGATTTCCCTTCGTATTCGAATCCTGTGATCACCAGCTTATGAGCAAAGAACTCTTGCAGTTGCTGGCGAACCGCCAACTGGCGCTGGCGCGCTTCGCGGGGGTTTGACTGCCTCACTTGATCGATATTAGCTGGAATCTCGACCACCGCCGCCGGCTTCTCTTTGCTGCTGCGTGGCGACTTTCCCGCCATCGCCCGCTTGACCCGTGTTGACCTCAGCCGCCATTCCACAATCAGGCGGTCACTGGGCAACCCCTTTTGCAGCCTGCTCTCCACCTGACCGTAGTAGTCTGGTCGGTAAAAGCGAGCGATGGCGCCCAGGCGAACAATGTTGAAGTACGCATTCTTCGCCCGGAGAGGATCAAAGGTCCACTCGATAAGGTCGATCCCGGCTCGAAGCGCCTCGCGTCTCTGCGCCATCTTTAACGCCCGGCCCAGTCCTCGGTTTTCATGCGCGCGCAAAACCCCCAGGGAGAGCGAGTGATAATAGCGGTCGATGCCATGCCAGGCAGGCAACGAAGCTACGAAACCCGCCAAGGAGCCTTGCGGCGTGAAAGCTCCCAGCGCCTGCCCTCCTATTCTCCTGAGGGTTACGAACAGCCTTAGAGGGTAGAGTTCGTGTTCCGCGTACCCCCAAATCTCCCGCTGCACCTTGACAAGGGCACCGAGTTCTTCCAGCTTTTGGCAAGCCCGAATCGTATACTTCAACTGGCTTCTTTTGACTTCAACTCGTTCCAAAGGGACTCCATCTCCTCCAGAGAACACTCCCCCAAATTTCTTCCACGCCTCGCAACTTCCTTCTCGAGTGCCTGAAACCTGCGCTTGAATTTCTGATTAGCTCTCCGCAGGCAAGTCTCCGGGTCGGAGCGGAGGAATCGCGCCAGGTTCGCGGCGGTAAATAGGAGGTCGCCAACCTCTTCCTCGAGCCGCGCTGCTCTGTTGCCTGCCTCTCGATTCAGTTCGCGGCGCAATTCCCCAATCTCCTCTTCGACCTTTTCCAGCAGGTCCTCGACTTTTTTCCAATCGAAACCGACTTCGGACGCCCGCAATCCCAGTTCATAGGCTTCGAGGGTCGCCGGCAGGGCTGGAGCAATCCCATCCAAAAGTGATTTTCTATCGTCCTTGCCATGAGCCGCCGACCCTCGTTCCTGCTCTTTTACTTCCAGCCAACTCTTGAGGGCTTCGTCCGCATTACTGGCGTGCACCTCGCCGAAAACGTGCGGATGCCGCCGAATGAGTTTTGCGTGCACGCGCTCGATCACGTTGTCGATGTCGAAGCGTCCTTCCTCTTCCGCCAAACGGGCATAGAACACTACCTGGAAGAGCAGGTCGCCTAATTCATCTTCCAGTCCATGGAAATCGCGCGCGTCAATCGCGTCAATGACTTCGTAGGCCTCTTCGAGCAGCAACCCCTTGAGGGTATCGTAGTCCTGCTCGCGGTCCCACGGGCAGCCCTCGGCTCCTCGGAGATGCGCCATCAGATCAACAAGCTTAGGGAGTTTTTCGCCGGCCAGAGTCACTCCTATCCAGGCAGCCGGCAACCCGCACCGCCTGCCATCGCTGAATCCTGCTAATCTATCAAGGCGGCAGCACAAACTGCAACATAAGTTCTGCAACGGTAGTGGGTCAATTTGATGCTGTAGCGGCGAGTTTATCTCGCCAAATGGCTGTAGCGGCGAGTTTATCTCGCCAAATGGCGGCGTAAAGCCGCCTCTACATCAAATTGACCCACTACCTCTGCAACGACCTCACCTTGTTGGTTCATGGGATTGTTGGTAAACTTAAGATTGAGCAGCCAGATGCGAGAATCGGCCAAGGTTTTTGGGCCGTGAAGCTGTAGCAGGGAGGCGTTCAATGGCCGGAGAGGAAAGCAGTTCATCTGGATTTAGGGTGGTTGACCGCCGGCCATTTGCCGCCGACGGCTCACGAAAAGAAGATATCCCTGCTCAGGAAGAAAAGGTGGAGGCTGCGCCTCAGCGAGATCAAAGCACGCCAGCCGAGCCGCAAAGCGAGCCCCGCGGCCAATACGATGATGATTCTCCTGGGTTTGAAACGCTGGTTTCTTATCTGAGCACCACGGCAATGTTCCAGCTTGGATTAATCCCCGGGCCGTCAGGAGAGCACATCCCTGCGGACATGCCCAACGCCCAGCGCACCGTCGACCTGCTGGAAGTCCTGCAGGAAAAGACGAAAGGCAATCTCAGCGCCGGCGAATCCCGACTGCTTGAAGATGTCCTCTACGAACTTCGCATGAGTTTCGTCGAGATGCAGAAGCGCCAAGCCCGAAAGAGCAAATGAAACTGACTTTCTTGGGGACCGGGACTTCCACCGGAGTTCCGACCCTCGCCTGCCATTGCAGGGTGTGCACATCTCCTGATGCGCGCGATAAGCGTACGCGGCCTTCGCTCCTGGTTCGCTTCGACGGCCGCGCCCTAGTGATTGATACTACGCCGGATTTCCGGGCGCAAGCTCTGCGTGAGGGCTTGGACCGCCTGGACGCCGTCCTCTTTACGCACTCCCACGCCGACCACATCCTGGGGCTTGATGACGTGCGTGTCTTTTACTTCCGGCAGCAGAAGCCGATTCCGATTTATGCTGACGCCCAGTGCATGAAAGACATCCAGCGGACCTTTAAGTACATCTTTGACGGCGACTATCCCTTCGGCGGGATTGCCCGGCTCGACCCGCGCCTCATTGACGGGCCTTTCGAGGTGGAAGGCCTGAAGGTCATTCCCGTCCCGGTGATGCATGGCAATCTGCCCATCCTGGGATTCCGTATAAACGGAGTGGCCTACCTGACTGATGTGAGCGAGATTCCTGAATCGAGTTATCCTTTACTGCAAGGTCTCGAGGTCTTAATCCTTGATACCTTACGGCCCCGGCCCCACCCCACCCACCTGACCGTCGAGCAAGCGCTCAGGGTGATGGAGCGGTTGAGGGTTCGCAGAGGCTACTGCACGCACATCGCTCACCAATTGGGACACGAGGAAACCAACGCCCAGCTTCCGCCGCACGTGCGACTGGCTTACGACGGGCTGCAACTGGAGTTTTAGAGAAGTCGAGGAGTCGAGGAGTCGAGAAGTTGCTAACTCCTCACTCGAGTTTGTCATTCCGAGCGAAGCGAGGAATCTCGCTCTGCTTACAAGTCGAGGAGTCGTGGGTCGAGAAGTTCTTAACTCCCTGACTTCTCGACTCTTTAACTCCTCGACCTTCGACTCTCGACTTTTCGACTGACTATGCGTGTTATTCACAATCTTCACGAATTGCCTCCATCGCCCTCCGGCTGCGTGCTAACCATCGGCAACTTCGATGGAGTCCACCTGGCGCACCGAAAGCTGCTTGAAAGGGTTGTGGAAGTTGCCCGTCCCAGGGGTGCGGTAGCTACCGCCATCACCTTCGAGCCTCATCCCATCAAGTTTCTTTCCCCTGCCCACGCTCCAAAACTCCTCACACCCTTTTCCAGGAAAGCCAGGCTCATGGCCACCAGCGGCATTGACCTGCTGGTCGTTCTTCCCTTCACCCGCGAACTGGCTCACCTTTCCCCCCTGGAGTTCGTACGGAACATTCTGGTCCGGCCATTGCACACGGTGGCCGTGCAGGTGGGACCAAGCTTTCGCTTTGGATATCGGCAAGCGGGCGACGTGGAAATACTCGAAGAGCTCGGTCGGCAAGAGGGCTTCAAAGTGGAAGTGCTGCCCCTGCTCGAAGTGCGCGGCCAGCCGGTTTCCAGCACGCGCATCCGAGAATTGCTGGTGGAAGGCCGCGTCCATGTTGCCAATCGGCTGCTCGGAAGGCCCTTTTCCGTTTATGGGCCGATTGTCGCCGGCCTGGGGGTAGGACGCAAACATACCGTCCCGACGCTCAATCTCGCTCCCGTCGAGGAACAACTGCCCAAGACCGGTGTGTACGTCACTCGCACCAAAGTCGGTGAGAAGCTCTACGACTCCGTTAGCAACGTCGGCCATAAACCCACCTTTGGTGATAATCAGAAACTGGCCGTCGAGACCTTTCTCCTCAACTTTCGGGGCAGTGAAATTCAGCAGCCGGATATGGAAATCGAGTTCTTATACAGGCTGCGGGACGAAATCAAGTTCCAAAACCCCGCCATCCTCAAGGTGCAGATCCAGGAAGATGCCCGCCGCTCCCTGAAGTTTTTCCGGCTCTTCAGGGCCTTTGCACAACCGCAAATCGGAAAGGCCGCCCCTGAACGCTTAACCGCTGAGTAGTGACTGAGGTTCGCTTGACTGGCCCTGGGGGAAGGTGGAATACTTCCAGCGAGGAGGGACAGCGGTGCATCCCGGAATAACGATGCACAAGATTCCCGTTAAGGGGCCAATAGGGCTTGTCTTTACACTTGGAGTGCTCGCCATGATTCTGCTTGCGCTTCCAGAGGCCCGATGGTTCCTAGCCCTGAGCCTGCCTACCGGCGTGGTCATCGGAATTATTCTGCGTTTGAACCGCCGAGACTGACCCCCGAGATGTTCCCAGAACGAACTCTACCGACCATCGCAGGTCTCCTTCCTCCGCAAACCTCACGGTTGGATTCAAAATGACTCACTACCAACCGCTGAGGAAGCGTAGCGCAGATCTGTCCGCTCACCCGCCCGAACGTGCGCCAGTTCGTGATCTCGAATCAGAGGGAAATGGTTTCAAGCGTGGTCGTGCGCCGCGCTTGCCTGGCGAGCTTTCGGTCGAAGGTGGCGAACTGCCTGGCATTCCCAACGCTGGCCAGATGCGGGTGTACTCTATCTGAGTCCGCACGCACCAGGAGTTGAGCACCATGAATGATTCCAAACGCCCGCGACTGGCCGCGCTGACTTCAGCCCGCTATTTCGCGGCGCTGCATGTCGTGCTATTTCACACCTGGGCGTTAAAAGGGCTTGCCCGGGCCCCAGCCTGGTTCCAGCAATTCGCGAGTGTCGGCTACGTGGCGGTTTCATTCTTCTTTATTCTTTCAGGATTCGTCCTCGTTTACACCTATGGCGGCAAGGACTTCGACCTGCGCCGATTTTGGAGGGCGCGTCTGGCCCGCTTGTATCCGGTCTATCTTCTGTCGTTGCTGCTCGCGGCTCCTTTCTTCTTCTACGTCGTGCTCAAGATGAGTTTTCCGCAGTTGGCCTATTTTCGGAGCCACTTGGCCTCTACGATCGTGCTGGTGCTCGCCATGCAGCAGGCATGGGTTCCGATGGCCGCGATAGGGTGGAATCCGGTGGCCTGGGCCGTTTCCGCCGAAATCTCTTTCTATATGGTCTTTCCATTTCTGGTCTCGCGTTTGTCCCGTCTTTCGGACCGGGGGCTGGCCACCGTCGCTCTGCTGGGGTGGATGATGCCCTTGGCCGCCGCCCTCGCGTACATGGTGTGGTTACCGGACGGAGTCTATCCAGATTCCAGTCAGGATTTGCTTTTCTGGCTGAGCGCGCTCAAGTTCAATCCTCTGATGCGCTTGCCCGAGTTCATGGCGGGCGCGGCATGCGGCTGTTGGTTTCTGCGAGGGAACCACAACCCCCAACTGGCAGCCCGCCTGGTTCTCAGCGGCACGTCCTTAGCCCTGCTCATCACCGCCTTCAGCCCCTGGATTGCTTATCCCATCTTGCATACAGGCCTCTATGCGCCCGCCTTCGCGGCAATCATCTGTGGGCTGGCGCTACGCCTGCCCGCCGTCGCCTTCCTGGAATCCCGCTGGCTGCGCCTGCTCGGCGAATCGAGCTATTGTTTGTATCTGTTCCATCCCTTGATCATAAGCATGGTCCTGTATGGCACACACGGCAGGCCTTCCTATTCATTGGTGCGGGTGGTGGGCGCCGTTTTGGCCGCCACGTTAGTGGGCGTGCTCCTCTTCCGCTATGTGGAAGAACCGGCGCGCACATGGCTAAGGGGGAAACCCCCGGCAAGCGCCTTGCCTGTGGTGGCGCCAATCGCCGCTAAATAGGGTCTGTGCCGTAATCTTCACCGTCTGGTACACCTTGAACTCCTCCGGGCAGTTCACGGTCGCCTCCACCCGCAAGACACTCCTCTCCACCTGCAGCGCTATCTGTTGACCGAGCCTTGGGTCGGCTGCTGATTCCACATACCCGAAAGGAGTTAATGAAATATTTAGCGAATCCTTATGCCTCCTTTATGACTCGTCGAGCACACTACAAGATCGAGGCGCACATGAATAGCAGTCGAAGTGTCGAATTTGGGATAAAAACCCCGCCCTGCCGCGAGCAGACGATAGTAGGATATACTTCTCCTGCGGCGGACACGCACGAGGAGCTCGAAATCTTCGTCATCTTCACTGACCATTCGGGAACCCTTGCCGCTCTCCGGATGGCCCGTCACTTAGGCGACAAGCTCGATGCACGTCTCCGGCTCCTTATGCCGTTCGAGGTGCCGTATACACTGCCGTTGACCAGGCCGGCTGTTCCCGTGGGATTCCTTGAAGAGCAGCTCCATGCCTTGGCTTCCAAAATCCCGATGGATATCGCTGCGCATATTTATCTGTGCCGCGACAAATGCCGATCTGTGCGGTTGATACTGAAGCCCCGCTCGATTGTGATTCTGGGCGGTAGGAAACGCTGGTGGTCTGTGGAACAGAAACTGGCAAGCGTGCTAAAGAAAGATGGGCATCATGTGATCTTCGCGGAATCGAGGTAAGAGATCATGCTGGATTTGGTTTATGTCATTATCGGGATACTGCTTTTTGTTGCCTGCTGGGCTTCTACTAAAGCCTGTGACCGACTGTAAGAGGGAGGTATGCCTTGGACTACATCATCTCAGGCGTGACGGCACTTTTTCTATTCGTTTACCTCGTTTACGCCTTGCTTCGTCCTGAACGCTTTTGAGACCACCCCTTAGTCCCCTCCTCAGTGAGGAGGGGATTAAGGGGTGGTGTACCGGAATGAGGAATAAACATGACAGCGCTCGGCATTTTGCAGATCGTCGCTTACTTCGTCGTGGTCCTCGCTATCACCAAGCCCCTTGGCGCTCATATGGCCAGGGTATTTCAGGGCGAGCGGACCTTTCTCCATCCGTTGCTGCGCCCGCCGGAACGCCTCATCTACCGCCTGGTTGGCGTACGCGAGGATACCGAACAACGCTGGACGCAATACGCTGCATCGCTGATCGCTTTCAGCGTGGCGTGTTTTCTGTTTACTTATATCATCCAGCGCCTACAAGGCATCTTGCCCTTCAACCCCATGCACTTTGGCACCAAGGCCGCGCCCTCAGGAGCCACGCCTGTAACCCCGGACCTGGCCTTTAACACGGCAGTGAGCTTTCTCACCAACACGAATTGGCAAGCCTACAGCGGGGAGATGACGTTCAGTTATTTCGTACAAATGGCAGCTCTCGCCGTGCAGAATTTTGCTTCTGCGGCCGTGGGTATTTCTGCAGCAGTAGCGATGATACGTGGTTTCGCCCGGCAGGAGGCCAAGGCTGTCGGCAACTTCTGGGTCGATCTCACGCGCTCGACGCTTTATGTCTTGTTGCCGATCGCCTTTGTCGCCGCGTTGATCCTTTGCTCCCAGGGAGCCATCCAGAACTTTCATCCCTATGCCACGGTCAAGACAATCGAGGGAGCTACCCAGACAATTCCGCAGGGTCCCGTTGCCTCTCAAGAAGCAATCAAGATGCTAGGAACCAATGGCGGAGGATTCTTTAACGCCAACTCCGCGCACCCCTATGAAAACCCAACGCCGTTGAGCAACTTCCTCCAAATGCTCCTGATTTTCCTGGTGCCGGCGGGGCTAACGTACACCTTTGGCCGCATGGTGGGCGACACGAGGCAAGGCTGGGCCCTCTTTGCCGCCATGGTGGTGATGTTTGCCATAGGCGTTTTCACTTGCTACCACTACGAGCAGGCGGGCAATCCTCTTCTCGCGAAGCTCGGACTGGAAAGTACTTACACCGGCAAACAGGCTGGCGGCAACATGGAAGGGAAGGAAACGCGCTTTGGCATCCCCGCCTCGGCGTTGTTTGTGACCGTGACTACCGATGCAAGCTGTGGCGCCATCAACAGCGCTCATGACAGCCTTACTCCTATTGGCGGTCTCGTCCCGATGTTCAACATGCAAACGGATGAGGTCATTTTCGGGGGCGTGGGGTCGGGCTTATACGGCATGCTGTTGTACGCCATTGTCGGGGTTTTCATCGCCGGACTCATGGTGGGCAGGACGCCGGAATATCTGGGCAAGAAAATCCAGCAGAAAGAGGTCAAAATGGCGATGCTGGCCATCATCGCGACTGCTTTCAGCATACTCGTTTTCGCGGCGATTAGCGCAGTTGTTCCGTTTGCAAAGAATGGCTACTGGAACCCGCCCGGCCCGGCGATCAGCAATCTCAACAACTCTGGCCCCCACGGTTTCAGTGAGCTCTTGTACGCGTACTCGAGCGCCTCGGAGAACAATGGCAGCGCCTTTGCCGGGATCAACGCAAACACACCCTGGTACAACCTCACCCTGGGCCTGGCAATGGTGCTTGGACGATTCGCGTTCATTATCCCGGTTCTGGCCATCGCCGGCAGCTTGGCCTGTAAGAAGAGGGTGCCTTCTTCAAGTGGCACCTTCCCGACGCATGGCGTCCTTTTTGTAGGACTCTTGGTAGGGACCGTGATTGTCATTGGCGCCTTGACATTCTTTCCGGCGCTGGCGCTGGGTCCACTGGTCGAGCATTTGCTCATGCATCAGGGGAAACTGTTTTCCTCGCTGATGCTCTCTTTCTGGAGCTAATCCATGGCAACGACTTTTCCTCCGCCTGTGATTGACGATCTGACCACACTTATTCCGAAAAAACTTGTGCGGGCGCGTCCTTTGTTCGATCCGGAGCTTGTGGGGCGCGCCCTGAAGGACTCGTTGGTAAAGCTGAATCCTGTCACGCTGCTGAAGAACCCCGTGATTTTTGTGGTGGAAGTAGGCGCAGCGCTGGTTGGAGTTTTTCTGCTTCGTGACGCCTTCATCCGAGTGCCAAGCTTGGGATTCGAGCTCCAAATAGATTTGTGGCTTTGGTTCACCGTTCTATTCGCCAACTTTGCCGAGGCTATGGCGGAAGCGCGCGGTAAGGCGCAGGCTGATACGTTGCGCAAGACAAGATCCGAATCGATCGCCAAGCGCATCATTGCCAAGGATAAGATGGAAACTGTGCCGGCTTCGAAGCTTCGCGCTGGAGACGTCGTCTTGTGTGAAGTGGGAGACATTATCCCCGGGGACGGCGAGGTGATCGACGGCATCGCGACCGTTGACGAATCGGTGATCACCGGCGAAAGCGCCCCGGTCATTCGCGAGTCGGGTGGGGATCGCAGCGCCGTGACCGGTGGGACCAAGGTCCTCTCGGACCAGATCAAAATCAAGATTACTTCCAACCCGGGTGAAACATTTCTGGACCGTATGATCGCGCTCGTGGAGGGCGCCGAGCGGCAGAAAACCCCCAACGAGATCGCGCTGAACATCCTGATTGCCGGGCTGACGCTCATCTTTTTGTTCGCCGTTTCCACCCTGCAGCCGTTTGCCATCTATAGCATCACCTCCGCCGGAGCAGGGACGGCGCCGACCGTGGCGGTGTTGGTTTCCTTGTTGGTATGCCTGATCCCGACAACCATCGGCGGGCTACTCTCCGCCATTGGGATCGCGGGCATGGACCGTGTGATGCAGCACAACGTCTTGGCCATGAGCGGCAAAGCGGTGGAGGCCGCGGGCGATGTGGATACGCTCTTACTGGACAAGACGGGCACCATTACGCTCGGCAACCGCCAGGCGGTGGAATTCATTCCGGTCAAAGGAGTGACAGAAGCGGAGCTTGCGGACGCCGCGCAATTGTCGAGCCTGGCTGACGAAACACCGGAAGGACGCTCCATCACCGTGTTGGCGAAGCAGAAGTTCCAGTTGCGTGGCAGAGAAGTGGCCGAGCCGGGGGCACATTTCATCCCCTTCTCCGCCTATACGCGCATGAGCGGGGTGAATCTGGACGGGCGTTGCCTGCGCAAAGGCGCGACCGACGCCATCCTTAGCTTCGTCAAGGAGCAGGGGGGCCAAGTGCCTGCCGACTTCATGGCAATCTCTGACCGCATCTCCCGCACCGGAGGCACCCCCCTTGCAGTGGCGGATGGCGGGCGGATGTTAGGGGTTGTACACCTCAAGGACATCGTCAAAGGGGGCATGAAGAACCGTCTCGTCCAACTCCGCGCCATGGGCATCCGGTCAGTGATGATCACCGGCGACAACCCGCTAACCGCTGCGGCGATTGCTGCTGAGGCAGGTGTGGATGATTTTCTTGCGCAAGCCACACCCGAAGACAAGCTCAAGTATATCCGCAACGAACAGGCTGGCGGGCGCATGGTGGCCATGACCGGAGACGGCACCAATGACGCGCCGGCGCTGGCGCAGGCCGACGTCGGCGTGGCCATGAATACCGGCACCATGGCGGCCAAAGAGGCCGGAAATATGGTGGACCTCGATAGCAACCCCACCAAGCTCATTGAGGTTGTGGCCATCGGGAAACAACTCCTGATCACCCGCGGCGCGTTGACCACCTTTTCCATTCTCAATGATGTGTCGAAATACTTCGCGATTATTCCGGCCATGTTCATGGCCACATACCCGGCGCTAGCTAAGCTCAACATCATGCGCCTTCACACTCCCCAAAGCGCCGTGTTGGCTGCGGTGATCTTCAACGCTTTGATCATCGTCGCGCTCGTGCCGCTGGCGCTGCGGGGAGTGAAATACAGACCGCAAAGTGCTGCCGCGATGTTGCGCCGCAACCTTTGGATCTATGGATTGGGCGGTTTCATTGCGCCCTTTCCATGCATCTGGCTGATCGACCGGCTGCTCGGACTGCTGCACTTGGCCTGAGTAAAGGCTAAAGGGTAAAGGATGAAGGGTAAAGGATGAAGGGTAAAGGGTAAAGGATGAAGGGTAAAGGGTAAAGGGTAAAGGATGAAGGGTAAAGGATGAAGGGTAAAGAATAAAGGATAGAGAATGAAGAAGAAAGGGTGAAGGACTTCCTTTAGCCTTTAGCCTTTAGCCTTTAGCCTTTAGCCTTTAACCTCTAACCTTTGAGGAGTCTTATGCGTCACCATATCGCCCCAGCGTTTCGCTTGATGCTCGTCCTGACAGTGCTCACGGGGTTAATTTATCCGGGTGTTGTCACTGCCCTCTGCCAGGTTCTCTTTCATTGGCATGCAAATGGAAGCATGTTAAAAGTGGATGGGAAGGAGATTGGGTCAGCCCTCATTGGCCAGAATTTCACCAAGCCCGAGTATTTCCATCCACGTCCCTCGGCGGCGGGGAACGATGGGTATGATGCAACTGCTTCGAGCGGCTCCAATTACGGCCCGACTAATCAAAAGCTGATCGACCGTGTGAAGGGCTCCGTGGAGCAATTCCGCAAGGAAAACCCTGACTACACTCAGCCAATTCCAGCCGACCTGCTCACCGCATCAGCCAGCGGGCTCGATCCCGACATCAGCCCAGCTTCGGCTGAGGCGCAGGCCGCAAGGGTCGCCAAAGCGCGGGGCACCAGCGTTGATAATGTGGAGCAGCTCATCAGCCGGAATACGAAAGATCCGGACTTGGATTTCCTAGGAGAGCCACGGGTCAATGTCCTAAAGCTCAATCTCGAGTTAGACCGGCAGTTTCCCCACAGGTAATTACCGGCCCAAACTTCTCGCTTGTGCTGTCTCTGGCCGGAGGACAATTACTCACACGAAGAGCGTTTTTCTGAAAACCGAGTGGCTACGCCTCTCTGGCGAGTGAAGTGGAATCCAAGAGAGGAGAGTAATCCCTCAGTCTCAGGTGGCGTGGTGCGGCCCTTTAGGGCAGCACCTGCCGGTCCCGCCGCGCGGGACCGGCGCCACGTGTGTTACCACCCGAGACTGACGGATAACAAAGGAAAAACAATGCACACCGCAAAGCTTTTACTACTCATTTTAGCAGTTCGGAAACAGATGATCTGCGGTGGACTACTTTGTTTGATGACGTTAGTTGCCACTACAGTACAAGCGCAGACGCCGGACCAGCAGAATGCGGCCGCGCCGGCGACCTCGCCTCCAGCCCCGGCAGCGCTCCCCACTCCTTCCATAACGGGTCCGCTGCAGGAACTCCCCCCAGCCATCTTCGACGCCGGACCTTTCGGCAAAGTCGCTGCGAACGGCATTCTCAGCGGCATGGGCCTGTGGCAGAGCAATCACATCCCGGGTGATGACTCCACCCAAGCGGCTCTAAGTAACGGGCAGGTGTTCCTTCAAAGGACCGACGGCTGGTTTCAGTTCTACCTGCAGGCGGGCGCGTATAATATTCCGGCCCTGGGGGTGTCGTTCCTCGCCACAGACAAAACGCTGACCGACCTCTACGGCCCGCTGCCGGTCGGCTTCCTGAAACTGGCGCCGGGGAGGAACACCTCCATCCTGATCGGTGCCCTACCGACACTGATGGGCGCCGAGTCAACCTTCACCTTCCAAAACATGAACATCGAGCGCGGCCTGTTGTGGAACCAGGAAAACGCCGTCAATCGCGGAATTCAAGTGAATCAGACGATGGGCAAATTCACTGCCTCATTGAGTTGGAACGACGGGTTCTATTCCAACCGCTACAGTTGGCTGAGCGGTTCGTTAACTTATGCTAATGGGCCCCATAGCTTGGCGTTCGAGGGGATGGGCAACCTGGGGCAGACAGCCTATCAAACTGTGGCCACACCCGTGCAAAACAACGGCAGCATGTACGCCGTCATCTACACCTACACCAAGGGGTCCTGGATCGTCCAGCCCTACTTTCAATACACCGATGTGCCGGCCAACCAGAAGATCGGCGTCGTGAAGGGGGCGTCCACGCGAGGCGGTGCGCTGCTGGTGAGTCACACGTTCAAACACGGCTTCTCGCTCGCAGGGCGCGGGGAATACATCTCGAGCACGGGGAGCGCCGCTGAGCAAGCCGTCAATCTGATGTACGGTCCGGGCAGCGCGGGCTGGTCGGCCACTCTGACGCCCACCTTTCAATACGGAGGCTTCTTCTTTCGCGGAGACATTTCTTTTGTTCGGGCGAGCAGCACCACGCCGGGTTACGCCTTCGGCCCCACGGGCATGAACCCAAACCAGCCCCGAGCCGTGGCTGAAATAGGATTCATTTTTGGCAACAATATAATTGCGAAGAAACCGTAAATTCAGACGCGCAGGGGCGGCTTAGGCGCAAGCAGGGATTGATCCGCCATTCACAATGACATCGGGGATCACCTTCAACGATCACCTGCTCACCCGGCTGGAGTACCGGCCCGACTGGTCTCACAGTCCCGTGTTCCCGCGCGGCCCGGCCGATACGGGCAAATCGCAAGACACGGGTACATTACTTTCCGCTGGGAGTTTGACCATCGCCACGCGAATGTGCCGTATTGTTCGGGTCCAGGGGGGATTACGCCTCCTCCTGGTAGCAATAGCGGAGGAAATCCAGGACGTAATTGTCGATTGCGATCTGGCAGCGGAACTTCAGCCCAAGGCTTCGGTCTCGCCGTCGAAACCAAAGTGCCTTTTCAGCGCCGGTTCTCCGACCCTACCCCGCCTCCTCCTCTAGACCGGAGCGGACACCCTGTCTCTTGACAAACGCAGGAAGATAGGCTAGGGTAGTGAGTTGAAGCGATGGAGGCGCTCATGGCCTGCTGGGAACATTTGGCGGCTATGCTACCCCGCTCCCCCGACCCACTCTCGAAAGTGTCCTAGGCGGGCCAAAAGCCCGGAACACTCGCTGGTTTCAGGTGGACAGCAAGTCCGCACACGGAAGAGAAAGGGAAAAAGGATTTTTAAAATTGAACGACCGACGCGGGAATGTCTTTGAAAACAAAGGGTCGGCTTTCCACAGGCGGGCCAGAAGCGGGAATGTTGTAGAAAACAAAGGTAGTTACGCGTTAAAGGCGGGAATGTTATAGAAAACAAGCATGTTAGACTTGAGTACGGAATGCTTCCTCTTAAGCTTCCGAATTCGGAGCTTATTGCCAGATCAAGTCTGAACTACTATAGTTGAACGGGCGAAAATGTGAACAAACGTCTGCCATTATTGTTCCGCCATGTCACGTATAACCTGCGTGGCGGCTTCCTGGTTCGTCCGCTGACCATTGCACTGACGCTGGGTTGTGCGGGCGCGCTCCTGTCGCGGTGCGAAGAGGCCGTCCCCACCCTCAGCGCCTGGGTGCCGAAGGCGCTCTTCCCCTCGCAAGCTGACCCTCAAGTGGCGCAGGTCATTCTCGCCGGCATCGCCGCCTCCATAATGACCGTGGTGTCGATTGTTTTCGCCATCCTGCTAATGACGCTCACGTTGGCCTCCATGCAGTTCTCCCCGCGCATCATCGTCAGCTTTGCCAGGGACCGCGTGACACAATGGACGCTCGGCATATTCCTTGGCACCTTCTTGTATTGCATGGCGGCGCTTCCCGCGCCGCGCTCGCTGCCGCAACCCTTCGCGCCCGTTGCCACCGTCCTGGGCGCCATGTTGCTTGCTCTGGCCTGCGTTGCGTGGCTGCTCTTCTTCATTCACCACATCTCGCAGGCCATTAATGTCAATCAGATCGTGGACAGGATCGCCACGGAGACCGAGGCTATGATTGACGAGATGATGCCGTACCCGCGCCGGCAGACACGCATGGCAGACAACGACCAGATTAACCCGAGCACTTGGGAGACGCCGGTCTTGAGTGATGTCTCCGGCTACATCCGCTTTATCGACACTAAGCAGCTCGTAGCCCTGACGAAGGCCTACCGCGTCAAGGTCCACGTTCTCCGGCGAGTCGGCCAGTTCGTTCCGGCAGGCATCCCACTTCTGAAAGTGTACAAGGGGGACCGCTTGTCTTCCGGGGGAATCGCCGAGCTTCGCGGCGCGTTTGACTTCGGCCCCTCCAGAACCTTGCAGCAGGACGTAGAGTTCGGGGTCTTGCAGATCGTTGACATCGCGCTGAAAGCGATCTCGCCCGCCGTCAACGACCCCAGTACCACCATTAGCTGCGTGGACCAATTAAGCCGCGTCCTGATCCGCTTTGCGTCCAGGGAGCCACCTGAGTCCATGATCTATGATCCGCCCGGCATCGTTCGCGTCATCATCCTGTGGCCCGACTTTGAGCGCATGCTGGACTCCGCGTTCGAGCAAATACGCCTGTACTCGCAGGGGGATATCGCGGTCAGCCTGCGGATGCTGCGTGCCCTCGGTGACATCGCCATCACTGCACCAGACCCCTCGTACCGTCGGACGCTGGCGGAGCGGGGGAGACGGATTGTGGCGGGCTGCGCTCAGAAGCTTGGCGAGGAGGAACTGAGGCAGATGCGAGTTCGACTGGCCGCCCTGGAGGGCTTTGCAGTCATCCCAGCGTAGTAAGCCAAAAGTGGAAAGCGTGTCGCGGCGCCAAGCACATTGTTGTTCCCATGCTTGGGAAGGAGAAAAAGGACTTTTAAAAGTGAAGGAACGAAGTGGGAATGTCTATGAAAACAAAGGGTCGGTTTTCAAAAGGCGGGCCCGGAGCGGGAATCCTATAGAAAACAAAGGTAGTTACACGTTTAAAGCGGGAATGTTGTTGAAAAGAAAGCATGTTTGATTCTTACCGCCAAACTCTGTGCAGGTTGTGGCACACATTCTTGCGGCATCGCCCTTTTCGACTTTTGACTCTCGACTTTCGACTGCCTCAGGAGCGCGACGATCAGGCAGGCAACTTATTGGGGAAAAACGTACTGACCACGAGCAACAGCGTCAGGGCGATCATCACCACGCAGGTGACCCAGGCAATGTTGTTGAAGAGGCGGGAATTCTTGTACTCTCCCATCAAATCATCACGGTTCACGAGGCGAAGCATGAAAATCAGGACGAAGGGCAGGAGAATGCCGTTGGCCACCTGCGAAAGCAGGATGATGGGGATTTGTTTGGCTTCGCTTAACAGCATGACCGCCAGCGCGCCCAGCACGATCAGCAGGGTGTAGAGCCAGTAGAAGGTCGGCGCTTCATGAAAGCGCTTGTTAACGCCCGCTTCCAGGCCCAGCCCTTCGCAGACGTAATAAGCGGTCGCCAACGGCAGAATACAAGCCGAGAAAAGAGAGGCATTGCAGAGTCCGAAAGCAAAGAGGGCGCTGGCAGCATGCCCGGCGAGCGGCGCCAGGGCCAAGGCGGCGTCCCCTGCATCATTGATCCGCCGGTTGCCGCTAGTGTAAATTGTCGCCGCGCAGGCTACGATGATGAAGAAGGCCACCACGTCCGTCATGATGCAGCCCACGATGACATCCCAGCGGGAATAGATGTAATCCTTCACCTTGATGCCCTTCTCCACCACCGCCGATTGAAGATAGAACTGCATCCAAGGTGCGATGGTCGTGCCGACTACCCCGGTAAGCATGTAGAAGTACCCGGCACTGAATTGAAAGGAGGGCTTTAGTGTGCTCATCACCGCATCCGGCCACTTGGGATGGGCAAGGAAGCAGGAGACGGGGTAGGCAACGTAAAAGACACAAGCCGCCAGGAAGACTTTCTCCACGAACCGGTAAGTACCCTTTACGACCAGCGCCCACACAAGGAGGGCGCCAAGAGGGACCGCAATGTAACGGGTCACACCGAAAACCGACATGCCTGAGGCCAGGCCCGCAAACTCGGCAATGGTGTTTCCGAGGTCGGCTGCAAGCAGCAGCATCATCAGGATGAAAGTGGTGCGGAAACCGTACTCTTCGCGGATCAGGTCCGCCAGACCTTTGCCGGTGACCACGCCCATCCGGGCCACCATCTCTTGAACCACAATCAGCGCCACAGTGATGGGGACCAACGTCCAGAGCAGTGAATACCCGAACTTCGCCCCGGCAACCGAGTAGGTGTAAATCCCGCCCGCGTCGTTGTCCACGTTGGCGGTGATAATTCCGGGGCCGAGGACGGCCAGGAAAATCAGCAGTCGCGTGCGGAAGGTGCGAAGACGTTCGCGATTCACGGGAATTATCCTCTTCGGCGGAATGGCTTCTTATTGATGACGAGTTCCAGCACATCGTCAGCCGTGACCACGCCAAGCAAATGCCCGCTGTCATCCACCACGGGCAGGGAGATCAAATTGTATTTGTGAAACAGATCAACCACGGAATTCGCGCCGGCGTGAGAGGGGACGGAAATCAGCGAGTCCGTTCCGAGCTCCTTGAGCGGCGCGCTGGCTTCGGAAAGGAGAATGCGGCCGATGGGGACCGCCGCGGTAAGGACGGCGGCGTTGTCCACGAGGTAAATCGCGTGGATCGACTCAATCGGCCCCTCGAAACTCTTCAAGGCCGCTACGGCCCCTTCCACCGCGGCGGATTCGTGTACGACCACGTATTCCGTGGTCATGAGCGCACCGGCGGTGTTCTCCTCGAATCCCAGCAGCTCGCGAACCTCGTTGGCCTCCTCTTTCTCCATATCCGCCAGAACCTCGGCCGAGGTCTCGGGCGACAACTCCTGCAAGACGTCGGCGGCCTCGTCAGGAGGCATTTCCTCCACGATATCCGCCGCCTTTTGGGCCGGGATGCTTTCCAGCAAGTCCGCCTGCATACGCGTGGGAATCTCGGAGAGCGCTTGGGCAGCCGTTTCTTCGTCAAGCCCCTCAAAGACGGCTTTCTGTTCATCGCGACCCAGCTCCTCGAGAATGTCAGCGATGTCGGCAGGGTGGAGCTCTGCCACGCGGTCGTAAGATAGACGCAGCTTGAGCCGGCGTTGGGGGTCCGGCTCGATCAGGTTAACGAATTCCCACGGAATGGTTTTCGTGGGAAAGAGGCTCGTGATCATGCGGACGGTATGCTTGGCCACGAAGCCCTGCAATAGCCTGCGGAGCGCCGCTGCCAGCCCCACATTGACCCCGATAATGCGCAGCTCCGTGTGTTGATCGGTGGGTTGGATGTCGAAGTCGACGTCATTGACCCGCACAACCTTGCGGTTGTTCACATCAATGATCTGCTGATCGAGGATGTCCTTTTTCACTTTCAGCAGCCCCTCGTCGGGAGCATAGCAACGCACTTCCTCGCGGGGAACTCGGGTCTGGCCGGCGCGCACGGAGAGGGATTGCATCTGTTCGTGGGTGATGCAAATGATGGTCTTCTGGGGCGTCTTGACAAGATAGGAGGCAACCCGCAAGGAATTCTGGCTGGGGTCGACACAAAGATCTTCCAGTCTGCCCAGGTATTCTCCCTTGACGTCATGGACGGGGAGATGTTCAAGTTCAGTGAAGTAAATCATGATACGATTCTCGCGTTCTGCAGCCCTAGCCCGTAGGTGGTAGACGGTAGGTGGTAGGTGGGGAGGAACCCCAACTCCTAGCCACTGTTTTTTCCTGCCGACTGCCTACTGCCGACCGCCCCTTGCGTCCTGCCTTCCCTTCTTGTAGGGGCGCCCCTTGCGAGCACCCAAAGGCTGAGGGCAAGAATGAAGTCTGCCCCTGCCTCCGGCGCGCCGAGCGGACCGGTTTTCGCGTGGTACCTGGTCGAAAGCGGCCGCATGCGATGCGAGAGACGCGTTTCGACCTTGCTTTGAGCAAAACTGATGCCATCTCCCTTAATACGAAGTGGCTCAACCTTTGTCAAGAAAAAAGACCATTGCGCCTGAAGGAAAGGCCAGCAGTCAGAAGTCAGAAGACAGCCGGTAGGCAGCAAGCGGTCTCGCCACGGCGGGTGGTGGCTCCTCGACCCCCCTGTTCTCTTATATGTGTCAACTGATATCTGGAGGTCTTTATTCTGACTCCTGACTCCTGACTTCTGACTCCTGCTCGCCGATGGCCTCGGCCAAATCAGAGCTCGGTGTGCAGCCGCAGGGCGAAGAGATTGACAGGCCCGCGGGCGTGGTTATATGCCGGGTTTTGAGCGAATTGATAGTCCAGAGTCAACTGGAAGTGTTTCGCGATCTTCCAGTTGTAATACGCTTCGCCGATGCGCTCCGAGCGGTAGTCGAGGGCTCCGTCGCCGACTGTAATTCCGAGACCGCCAGCCGCAAGGAACTGCCGATGGGCGGCGCTGATGCCGTCGACGGCCACGCCGAGGCCTACCGTGTCCTCCGGGCGGCGCCACCACGTCCCTTTCAGGCTAAGCCCCGCCGTGGCGGTGCGATCCACGTCGGTAAACTCCCACGTCTGGTTTTTGCCATCGCTCCAACCCAGGCGCACGAAGGCCCCGACATTCTTGCGGATCTCCTGCTCCAGGTTGATGCCAAAGCCGTACTTGTATCGGTACGCCGCGGTGAGCACAATACTCTCGCCGAGGCTTGGATTATTGAGGGTCTCCTGATAGCTTCCCATGTGTGCCCGCGTGCGGTAGGCAAGCAGGCGTAAAGCCCCCGCATGTCCTCGAGGTGAATATCGCCTTTCGACCTCAGCCACCGCGGACCAGGCATGGGCCAGGTTCCAGTCCATGCGAATTCCGTTTGCGACTTTCGACACCTGGAATATGCCCAGCCGCCCGGCCCATGCGCGGGTATTCAATTCGACCGCGGCGCCATTCGTAAATCCCAGCGAGTCGGCCGGATAATCCCAGGCGACATTGGCCACCAAGGCCCAATTCATGAACTGGGATCGGGAGTCGTTGGCGTAGGCGTTGGTGTCGAAGATGTCTTTGGCGCTGAGGTGGCCTACCGTAAACGTCAGGTTCCGAACGTCCTTTGTACCGCCCAATTCGGTAGGCGCGTCATCGGCGGCTTCCTTTTCCCCACCCAAGCCGATCGTCTCGCGAATAAAAGCGCGGCAGATTGAGACATCCGGATAAGTCTTGCCGACTCGATACGCCTCGCCATTCGGAAACCCCGCGACGCCGAGCGTGTTGCTCAGGCCGTATCCTTGCCAGATGAGGACGTCCGCGAAAAACTCTCCCCCACGCCCCAAGCGTACGCCGCCCGTCACGTCCACGGACAGGGTGTCTTTGACTTCGGCGCCAGGCTTAAGGCTGTTCAGGCCAGTATATTCAGCAGGGAAAGAAGGGTGGCCTTGAGCACCAACCGTGGACTGGAAGTGCAGGTTCCAAAGCTGATCATCGGGTGGCGTCGTGTTGCTTGCGTCCTGCGCCGATGCAAGAGTTGGAGCTACTACCACAATCGAGAACAAGAAGAGTAAGCGCCTCTTCAAATTTTATCTGCCACCCCTTTTGAAATCTCTACTTCAGGACGCTTGTCGCGGCAGAATCTTTCGCCTCAGCACCCCTTAGGCCCAGGACATCTGAACCAAGGTAGGAGAGCGAGCGAAGACACGGCGGTTGACTAAACCCAGTTTGCCGCTGATTGCCCTGGCGCCCAGTTGACGATGGCTCAGGTGAAAGGCCGAGAAGCCACCGAAACGCTTGGAAATGAAATCGCTACCTAGCGATTATGCCGCTTCCATTCACTTGATTTGTTTCATGACCCAACGGATGCCGTTCAGGAGCATCTCCTGGTATCGCTGGTCTTTCCACACTGCTTCCTCGTGGCCCAGGCTGTTGTAATAAACCCTGCCCTTCCCGAACATACGTGTCCAGGCCACCGGCCATCCGTAATAGCGCCGCATCACCCCAGGCTTGGTCAGGTCCACAGATGTGGGATCGAGTGCCAGTAGAACGTGCGAAGTGTCAGCCTGAAAATCACCGATCTGGTAAATCTCGTCGGTAATCTGAAACGATTTTCCCAGCGAGCTCACCAGCATGCTGTTCGGGTCGACGACGTCTACCGTCACCAGTTGATGCCATGGGTGATTATTGAAGTAGCCGCCGATGATCTTGTTATAGACGCCCCACTCGTAGAGCGTGTCAGTGGCGCTGTGAACGCCTACGAAACCATGCCCGGAGCGAATGAAATCCACGAGGGCGCTCTTCTCTTCGTCGGTCATGGGCAGTTCTCCGGTGGTATTGAACATGACCGCGTCATAATTCTTCAGGTTCTCTTTCGTGAATGCGCCGACGTCTTCCGTCACTGTCGTGTCAAATGACCCGGACTTCTCTCCAATTTCCTTCACAATTTGCTTGGATAACTCCACGCTTTGGTGGTGGTATCCCTTCGTCAGAGTCATGTAAAGCAACTTGCCTTTTCTGGCAGTCCGGGAGTAGCCCACCTGGGGGACGGATGCCATCAAGGCAAGTAAAAGCAGCATTGAAAAATACAGCCTATGTTTCAGCATTATTACTCCTTGGTTAAAGATGATCATTGCCACGGAGGGGTGAGGAATTTGCCTTTCAGGTCGATCGCTCCCTCCTTTTCTTGCGATATTCGCTGGTTATTTTACCACACACGGAAGCCGGCGACGCCCGGTGGCAGGCTTCGGGTCAGGGTCGCGTCAAAGTCGCGGAAAAAGCGGCTCTGCCGCCTGCTGTGCGGAAAGCCTCTGGCTTTCCGGCGCAGACAGCCTCCCTTCTTCCCCTCGGCTCGGCTGGAAGACTCAGCCTTCCAGCCGAGCCGAGGGGGTTAGTGAGGGCGAAGGCCCTCGGAAAGGCGAAGCCTTTCCGCACAGCAGGCGGCAGAGCTGCTTTGGGATGTTACATTTCGGGGACTTTGACGCGACCCTGGGCTTCAGGTTTTGAATGTAGCGCACACCTGCCTTACTTCAAATGACCGAAGTTGATGATGGAGTTGAAAACCAGCGCGTAGGAGCCGACGGTCTCCCCTCGGTACACAGGGTTGTTGGCGAAGAGCAGCACATCTCCCTTGCCGAAGTGGGCCTGGACGACAGCCGGATGCTCGGCCACAGGTTCGCCATTTTCGAGCAGACCCGATAAAAGCAAGTCTTTCATGGCCGCGTAGCGCAGAATGACTTGGGGCCGGTATTCGGCTGGAATCAAGAATGGGTTGTTACGTTCCTGATCTTCATTGAGGGGAGTGGCTTGCCAGGCTTTCGGAGCCGGCAAGGGCGGAGCTTTCTCAGCGGGCCGGCCTTCGGGAGTGTCCTCTTCATCCGGACCGCCGCGACCGGTCGGGCGCTTGTATTCCTTGGCGGTGAGGATATTGCGGTTCACGGTGAGATTACTCACGGTGAAGGCCATGCCATCGGCGCTATACAAAGGTACCGCGCCGTCATAGCCATACGCGACCGGGTGCTTGTTATCCACCACCGCAGAATTCAAAACGCTGCCGACAACCTTCAGGGTTTTTCGCGGCGCCACAAAGACTCCCGGCGCCATGCCTTCGTCAATGGCGAACTGGGCCGTGTCTTCCGATGTAATCAGCAAGCCGCCTTGTTGCACGAAATCTTTCAGATGGGCCACGCCCGCTTCGCCTAAGCCGGGGCGCAGGTCTTCAGTCGAGTCCAGTTTTCCCAGATTCGGAGTAAGCGAGCTGGTTTGCCAAGGCAATGCATTTCCCCACAT